>Ga0105048_10017077_pt1 | contig 11201 bp, 5 predicted proteins | sample MAT05_FD_78382 | JGI IMG/M metagenome (GOLD analysis project Ga0105048, IMG submission 78382) | Freshwater microbial communities from Lake Fryxell liftoff mats and glacier meltwater in Antarctica - MAT-05 | ecosystem: Environmental > Aquatic > Freshwater > Ice > Liftoff microbial mat | place...
AGCCCGCATCGCAAGCGATCGATCCTGCTGGCTTTCAACCTGATCGGTGCTCTAGGGAGTCGAGAAAAACAGGATCCTCGGTGACGGGCTCCTGGTCCACTTGTGCAGGCGAAGAGCGACGGACCCGTCGCGCCGATTCGATGGGGCCCACGGTGCCCGGCCGAACGGCGACGTGTACGCGCTCGGTGCTCAGTGACGTGGTGAGGTCGACGTGCTCGCAATCGACAGGTCCATCGAGACGGGTTCGCGAAGGAGCAGTCGTCGAACCCGAGGAGGAAGATCTTGTCGGCCATCGATCTCGAAGCTTGGCTTCAAGACCTTCCGAAGCAGGACCAGCACCTGCTGGCCGCGAGAATGGCCGGGGACACGCTCGGAGAGATCGGCGCGACGGTTGGGTCGAGTGCCCACCGTCTATCGCAGGCTTCAGACTCTCGGGCTCGACCTGGCCACGCGAGCTGGAGTGTCGATCGAGCTGGGCTGCCGGACGCGGGGGCGTGGAAGGCGGTCGCGGTCGAACTGATCGCCGAGAGAGAGGCATCCAGGCGCTGGGCGCAGCACCCTTTTTGCCACGACGGGCCACCGCACCGAGGCCCCTTGTACCCCCACCAAGTTGCCCCTACGGTGGGTCGGCACGCCAACGCGCTGGAGGAGGGCCAGATGGGAGGAAACCGCCGATCGCTGGCTCTCGTCACCATCGGCGCCCGGCGTCGCCCTGGCCACCCCTGCGATCGTCCAGGCCGAGTCCGACGGGCGGCAGGCGGTCGCCGTGTTCGATATCCAGCCCCAGGACGTAGTCGGCGCCACACCAGCCCAGATGGCCAAGTTCACCGGCTATCTGGACTCCGTCGTGGCAGCGAGCGGATTCCGAACAGTACCTCGATCCGAGATTCAGGCTCGGCTCGTCGACCAGCAGAAGGAGTCTTTCAAGAACTGCTACGACGAGGCGTGCCAGATCGAGTTGGGCAAGGCGGTCGCGGCGCAGAAGGGCCTGAGCTCGACGTGGGCGCGGCTTGGAGACGCCTGCGTCTTGAGCGTGAAGCTCTACGACCTGAAGACCGCGCTCGCGGAGTTCTCGACGAAGGCCGATGGCGCCTGTAGCGAGGCCGGTCTCCGCGCCGCGATCGAGGACGTCGGCAGGACGCTCACGATTTGGGCCCAAGCCACGCCGAACTGCGCCTGCACGCCGCTGGTCGGCGCGTGAATGAAAGAGGGCTATGGCGCGTTCACGCTCGACCTGGACGCGGGCCGCGAGATCAAGAACCCGCCGACGGACAAGACCGGCTACCTGAGCGTCATCGCCGAGGCGAAGGGACGCGCGGCCGAGAAGATCGAGGTCTACATCAACGGCGATCTCGCGGGCACAGCGCCTTTCCAGAAGGAACTGCCCGTGGGCCAGTACGTCGTCATCCTGCGAACGGCGGGAGACCGGTTCGCCCACAAGCGCTTCGACATCAAGCTGGGCACCGACGGCGTCCGCATTCCGAAGGCCGGCAAAGAGCAGCTCCTTCCCGTGTTCGGCACGCTGGTGATTAGAACAGATCAGGACACGACGAGCGCTCCTTCCGCGATCAACATCTGCATCGCAAGGATCGTGTCTTCATCTGTGAAATGATCTTGCGTCGTGCTCAGCTCTCGCACGACTTCGGCAGCGATCGCCGAAGGCGTACAGAGATCGATCAAGCGATAGACGTCGGGGGCGGTGAGGCGCCATATAGCCCGGACGCGCTCCGGTCGGCGAGCGCACGCGACCCGCGCATCCGGCGCGAGTCGAATCTCTTGGACATCGAAGCGGCGCCGTCGCCAAAACGTGCTGCCTTCCCAGCGAGTTTCTCGGGCATACGTTTCGGCGCGTTCGCGGAGATAGGACGAAAAGATCTCGCGGCGAGCATCGGCGTACACGGCCATTTCGGTGAGGTCCCCGTCGAGGGCAGCGGCGACGGCGATGGCGGCGGCGATGCCGCCCTCGAGCGCGTGCGTGATCCCACCAGAAGAGAGCGGGTCGAGCGTAAACGCGGCATCACCGGCTGTCAGCCAGTCGTTTCCGGCGATGTTGTCGAGGATGTTTCCGCCAGCAGCACGGAGGATCGGTTCGATGAGCATCGGCGCGTCTGCGACCCGATCGCGCGTGTGCAGCGTGTCGCCGAGGAGCGCGCGAAAGAGGACGGGGCGCTGGACTCTCGCCGGAAGGAGATCGACGTCGGTCATGAAGGCGACGACCATCCGTTCTCCGGGCAACGGAAGGGAGTACCACCACCCTCGCTCCGTCGATTCGACGAGCAACGAGGTGTTCTGGTTGCCGGCGAATGCGACCCATCCCACCAGGGCGACGAGACGATCGCTCCATACCCGCCGCGCGCCCCTCCGGTGCGCGAACGCCGAGCGGCGCCCGCTCGCGTCGACCACGTAGCGCGCGGAGCAGGCGGAGCGATCGCCAGACAGGTCGAGGCGCCATCCGTCGTCCTCGCGGACCGCGCCGCGCAACACGACGCGCTCGTCGACCGCGGCACCGCACTTTCTCGCGTGCTGGCGCAGGAGCTCGTCGAAGCGAGCACGATCGAGGCTGTGCGCGGAACCGTGCGCGTCGAACAGATGATCGGCGAAGTTGATCTCGGAGCTGCCCCAGGCCGAGCGCACCGCGGGAGACGCCAGCGCGCGCGAGTCGCGCATGATGTCCCAGGCGCCGAGCTGTTCGAGGACAGATCGTGCGCGGGGCGGCAAATGCTCGCCGACCCGCGCCGGCGATCGAGCGCTCGCGTCGAGCACGCGCACCGATTTGCCGCGGCGGACCAGCTCGAGCGCGGTCGCGATGCCCGCGGGTCCTCCTCCGACGACGACGACGTCAAACGAAGTCATGGGCGGCGTTCAAGGAACGATCGCAGCTCCTTCGGCGAGCTTTCGTTCGGTCTCCATGATCACGGTCTTCCCGCCGATCTCCCGAGTCCGGAGAAAGCCGAGCTTCTTCCAGTCGTCGACCATCGCCGCTGGACCGGCAGCGTGCCATACTCTGAAATCCGCACGCGTGGCCGTCGCGCCGTTCCTGATCGCGACGTCCGGGCGATGCGAGGGCCACCAGACGGTGGTGCAGAGTGAGAAATCGCTCTGCCACGGCACTGCGAGGTCCTTGGTGAGCGTACCGGGAACGATCGTATCTTTGATGCGGAACGCCCCGGCCCAATGGGCGAGGTCGTTGATGTCCTTGCCGACCTCGATCCCGGGAAAGAAGCCGCCGCCGACCATCGCTCCCATGTGCGCCTGATCGAGTGCGTTCCCTCGATCGCGAGCCGGTCTCATCGCGAGAGAGGGCACGATCGGCCCGATCGCCGGAAAAAAGTCCGCGACGAACTCACCTTGGGCCCACTTCTCGAAAATCTTGTAAATGGCGGCCGGCAGCGCGAGCTCGGCGGCTGCCTCAGCACGTAGCTTCGGCATGGTGCCGCCGGCGCCGTTGCGTAGCAGTCCCTTGAGTGCCTCTCGGGCGGCTCGAGCTGGCGAGCCGATCGCCTTGTTGTTGCTGCGAAGCAGGTCGAAGCGCGCGCCCGTCGTGAAGGCATGAACGCTCGCGCCGAAGTGAGGCAAGAGCTGGTTGCTGGTCCAGCCCGCGCGCTCTGCTGCGAGAAGGATGGGATAGATGTGCCGTCGCATCGACGGACGCGCCGGAGGCGTATATCCGAAGTTATCGCAGGCGATCGAGTATGCGAGATCGTAGAGCGAGACCGTGCACTCAATGGCATGCGCATAGTCCGGAGAAGCGGTGACGAGCCACGCCGAGGACGCCATGACGACCGCTCCGCCGTTCAGGGTCAGCTTGGCCCGCACGGGGCCGTCCGCGGTGTCGTCCCACCACTTCGGGTTGCGCAGGTCCGTGGGGGCGCCAGCGCCAGGGAGGGACCCCGCGAGGCCCTTGCCGGCGAGCGCGCGTAACCGTCCGTCTGCGTCTGTTGCGAATTCTCCGAGGGTGACCCTCAGCGGAGGCGCGGTGCCGGAGATCTGGCCTTCGATCTTCTGCGCAGCTCCCGCGGCGAGCGCGGTGGCGTTCGCAGGGGTGAGGGTGATGGTCAGCTCGGCGGGGATCGATAGGTGCGGCGTCTGGTTCGCGGGATCGGTATACGGGTGGGCGGTGAACATCTTCCGATTGCCGAGCTTGATCATCCATTCGATCTGTTCGACGTCAGCGATGGTGATCTCTCGGACGGTAGCCATGCCGTCCTGCTTATCGGCCTCGAACGCGTTCGGAAATTCATACTCGTAGATCCGAAAACGCGCCGCTTGCCGTTTGATCTTGTCCGCTCCGTCACGATAGGTCGCTGGCGCGAAGCCAGGGTCCCTCACGTCGGGTCCGTCGAACGACGTGGCGCTCTCGCCGACGCGCGCGACGCCGATCGCGGGATGGATCTTATAGCGCGTCTCCATGACTCGACCGCGCGTTGACTCTATCAAGGCTCGGGTGTAGCCAACAGATGCGCTCGTGCGTTCCTCGCACGCGGCGAGAAGCGGACGCACGTTGGCGCTCTCGATCGAGACGTTTGCCGAGCTCGCTCTCTCGATTTTGTCTCCGCTGCCGTACTATTTTAAGTCGCCCGAAGGGGCGATCGAGCTCTTCCGCCGTCTCGGCTTCGATCCCGCAGGCCCACAATTCGCCGCGGTGATGGGCGATCTCACCGCGCTGAGCACCGATATCAACGACCTGATCGCCCGAATCGACCTCATCCGAGGCGGCGGGGGCGAGCTCGTCGATTGGCTGCTTCTCGTGGGCGACGTGCTCGACGTCCACGAGCGGTTGCGCGCGTTGCCCAATGTACTGGCGGCGCTCGCGCTCCCCGCCTCTTTCGTCCCGCGGCTGCTCGATCTGCTGCTCGCCGACATGCTTTACCAGAGCACGCCGTCTGTCTTTCGTCTGCTGCAGGTTCTCGGCGTGGTGCACGACGAGGACGTCCCGGCGGGAACGGACGGGACTCAGATCGATCACGTGCGAACGATCTTCGAGTGGAACCGCCTCCCGCAGATCTCTCAGGATCCACGGCTGTGGGCGGAACAAGTCTATGGCTGGGGAACGAGCGACTTTGCCCCCGGTCTCCTCTTGATCCGACTTTCGTCGCTGTTCGACCAGCTCGGCCGTCATACCCGGCTGCTCGACATGAATCCGGGACTCGTGGACCGGTTCTATCCGTCAGCGATTTTGGCGCGACGTCCTCCGACGATGGTGAAGGTCCCGTTTCACACCGGCAGCAACGCGGGGGTGGCTTTCGAGATCGGCGTCGTCGGGATCCCGATCGGAGGTACGCAGCCGCCGATCGCCACCGACACTGGCCTCGGCTTGATGCCGTACGCTGAAGGCATCGCCGAGGGCACCCTCGCGCTTCCGGACGACTTCGAGCTTCAGTTCAGCGGATCCGGCTCGGTGGCCGGAGGCGCCGTGCTCGCCATCCGACCTCATAGCGGCGTGGATCTGAGCGTCGGGACCGCGGGCGGTGTTGCGGCGCAGGCCGGCGATCTGGCGTTGCGGCTGCGAAAGCGTGGTCCGAGCGGAGCACCGTTCGTGATCCTCGGAGCTGCCGGTGGGATGCGGCTCGAAGCGGCGGCGTTTCTGGCGGAGACCACCCTCCGCGCTGGAAAATTCGAGATCGCCTTGGGCGTCGAGGGCGTGAAGCTGGTCCTGGACTTCGGCGAAGACCCGTTGCTGTCGCAGTTGCTCGCCGCGCCGATCGAGATCGACGCGCGCGAGCTGATCGTCGGCTGGGGACCCGAGTCTGGCGTGACGTTTCGCGGCGGCGTCGGTCTGAAGATCCAGCTCTCGATCAATCAGACGATCGGACCGATCTTCATCAGCGAGCTCGGTCTCGCCGTCGCGGTCGAAGGAGCAGGTATCGAGCTCGGAGCCACGGTCTCAGGTGCGCTGGCGCTGGGGCCCCTCGTCGCGACGGTGTCGGACGTTGGCTTGAGAGTCGGTATCGCGTTCGGCAAGCCCGGCGTCCTCGGTGGGTCCGATCTCGCGTTCGCGTTCAAACCGCCGTCGGGGATCGGGCTCTCGATGTCCACGGACGTCGTTCGCCTGGCTGGGTTTCTGAAGGCGGATACCGCCGCCGGTTTCTATGCGGGAGCCATCGAGCTCTCCATCAAGGACGTCCTCGATCTCTCGGCGATCGGCCTCTTGAATGCACCCATGCCGGGCAAGACCTCCGGCTTCTCGTTGCTGTTCATCGTGAACACCGAGTTTCCGGTGCCGATCCACATCGCGTTCAACTTCTTCTTCGCAGGGGTCGGCGGGATCCTCGGGCTCCATCGCAGCGCGGATCTCGATCGACTCCGCTCGGGCATTCGCACGGGGACCCTCGAGAGCGTCCTTTTTCCGCGAGACATCGTGCGGAACATGGACCGCATCGTCGCGGATCTGCAGTCGGTGTTCCCGGCTGAAGAAGGACAATTCATCATCGGGCCAGTCGCGCGCTTCACCTGGAACGTTCCTCCGCTTCTCGTCGGTGACATCGGGCTGATCGTCGAGCTCGGCGAGACGGTCCGCGTCGCGATCCTGGGCGTCATTCGCGCGGCGCTCCCCACCGAGGATGAGGCGCTGGTCCAGCTCAAGGTGGCGTTCCTCGGCTCGATCGACTTTGGCCGCGGCCTCCTGGCGTTCGATGCGTCGATCTATGACTCGTTCATCGGGCTCGGCCCATTCAAGATCTCGCTCGAAGGCGACATCGCGGTGCGGCTGAGCTGGGGTGAGCGTCCCGAATTCGCGATCACCGTCGGCGGCTTTCATCCCCGCTACACGCCGCCAGCGCATCTGATGTTGAACGACGTGCGGCGAGTCAAGATCAGCCTCCTCCGCGACAACCCGCGCGTCACGCTGACCTGCTACTTCGCGATCACGACGAACACCGTGCAGTTCGGCGCGCAGCTCGACTTTTACTTCGCCATCTCGGCGTTCAACGTCGTCGGCCTCCTGGGGTTCGATGTTCTGTTCCAGTTCTCGCCCTTCCGCATCATCGCGAGCATGCGCGCGATGGTCGCGGTGCGGATGGGCACGAGCGAGCTGTTCTGTATCGAGCTCGCCCTGGAAGTCGAAGGCCCGACGCCGTGGATCGCGCGAGGCACCGCGCGGTTCTCGATCCTCTTCTTCACGATCAAGGTTCGCGTCGAGGTCACGGTCGGCGAGCGTCGCGAAGTCACCCTCCCAGACGTCGAGGTGTTGCCGAAGCTGATCAAGGCGTTCGAGCGCGCGGCCGCGTGGAAAGCGACGTTGGCCGCTGGTGCGACGCGCCTCGTGCAGCTCGCGCTCCCCGACGTGCCCGCGGACGTCGTGCTCCTCGACGCGGCAGGCACCCTCACTGTGGAGCAGACCCAAGTCCCGCTCGACACCGAGCTGTCACGCTTCGGGAACGCTGCGCCTTCGGACATCACCAGCGCCCGTGTCCACGCGATCTCCTTCGGGAGCGCAGCCATCACGGCGAGCAGCGTCCCACCGCTCGGAGTGACGACTGCGCCGTTTGCGCCCGCGACCTTCCGGGCGATGACGGACACCGAGAAACTCTCCGCACCGGCCTTCGAACAGCGGACGAGCGGCGCGAGCGCCAGCGGAGCACAGGAGCTCGCGACAGATCTGATCGTCGGGCGCGTGATCGAATACGAACGGTTGATCCAGGACAAGGCGCGCGCGCCCGGCACCGCAGCGCAGCGCTCGATGGCGGTCCCGCAGCAGGCGTCATTCCAGGCGATGGCCGATCGCGGGTCCGTCGGTCGCGCGGCGCGTGCGCGGAGTCGGACAGCCGCGAAGGAACGCGGGCGGGTCGCACGACTCGCGGTGCGCGAAGAGAGGTTCTCCGTGGTGGATGCGCGTGACCTCGCGGTGGTCGGCGCTGGAAGTGACAACTTGGCAAGGAGCGATGCCGAGGCACGCCTCTCGACGCTCGTCGCCGGTGGACGCGCGCGCGCCACGCTGGAGATTGTGCCCGCGCATCAAGCGGTGCGCTGAGAGGAGATCCGCGATGCCCGATCCGTTGCTCCCTCAATACACCTTCGCCCCGTACGTGAGGCGCGGCGTAGGCGCACAAATCACGGAGTCGGATCGGCTCGGCTCCGCGGGTGCGGGCGCGGAGGAGCGCGCGCGTCTCGCCGTCACCCTCGAGCTTGATTACACGCCAAAGCAAGCGGGCGCGCAGGTCGTTGCGCCCCTGATCGATCGCGAGGTGCAGCTGATCGGGCCCGGCGAGATCGTCGGCCTCTCGAGCGAGGCGATCTTGCGCCGCGTGCCGGCGGCCGGGTCAAAGTCATTTCCCTCCAACGGTCTCGCTTACGTGGACTTTTTCGAGGAAGACTTGCCGTGGCGCTACACGCCCGCGCGGCCGGCACGCTCGGATGAAGCGGCGGACGCGCAGCACAAGCTCCGCCCGTGGATGACGCTCCTGGTCCTCGATGAGCGGGAGTACACGCTCGATGAAGGGGCCCGACCGCTGCCGATCCTCGAGATCGGCGCTCCTCACCAGAACACCGCGCTCGCGCGGGAAGACGAGACCTGGGCGTGGGCTCACGTGCAGATCAACGAGCACCTCGCGGTCGCTGGCGACGTTCCGGGGGCGATCGCAGCGCGCCCGGAGCGCGCGCTTTCGCGCATCGTGTCTCCTCGCCGCCTCGCGGCCCGCGCACGGTATGGCGCTTTCCTGGTGCCGACCTTCGAAACGGGCCGCCTCGCGGGTCTCGGGTCTGCGCGTGCGGGAGTCGACGCGCAAGCGCCCGCGTGGCGCGCCGGCGCCATGCCTCACTCGGTCAAGCATCCCAATCGCTTTCCGGTCTACGCCCATTGGCGCTTCGAGACGGGTGAGAACGGAGACTTCGAATCGCTGGTGCGGCAGATCGAGCCGGGACCGGCCGGCCCCGAGTTCGGACGCAGGCCTGTCGATGCCTCGCGTCCGGGGTTCGGGCTGGACGGCGTCGCTCCGGCCGTTCCCATCGAGATCGAGGGCGCGCTACGCCCTCCGTCGTTCGTTCGGACGGCGTTCCCGGCGTCGCCCGGGCTCCCTTTCGCGGAAGCTCTGGAGCGGATCGTCGACTTCACCGAAGATCTCGGCCGCGCCGGCGCGACGTACCCACCCCATCCGTTCTTCGTCGCGGCGTCGCCGGACGCATTCCCAGCGACGCTACCCGACGACCCGATCGTCACGCCTCCCGCATATGGAGCGACGCACGCGGGTGTCCGGCGCGTCGCCGAAGCGAGCTCCGATCCAAGCCTTCCCTTCGCGACCCGCATGCAATCGATCTCGACGGCTCCCCTATCTTGGCTCGCCGAGCTCAACCTCGATCCACGCAATCGGCTCGCGGCTGCAGCCGGCGCGGAGCTCGTGCGCCAACGTCAAGAGGACTTCATGGCGCGCGCATGGGCACAGCTCGACGATGTCGAAGCTGCTCAACAAAGGATGCGGGAAGCCGAGCTGACCGCGGCGATGAGCCAGCGTCTGTTCGAGAAACACGTCTCGAGCGCCGCGGACGATCGCGTCTTGACCCTCACTGCGGCGATGCAACCGCGCTTGCGTCTCACGGATCGAACCGTCAGCGCTCACTTCCGCGAGAGCCAGGTTCCAGCGGCTGCGCGTTCTCCGGCGTTCAAGCGAGCTTCGCGCCCTGCTCGCAAGTTGGTCAGGCGGCTGACCGGGAGCCGCAGCCTCGACGGCATTCAAGGAAACCTGATCGCGCGGATGAACGGAGAGGGGTCGCTCGCGCTCCTCACGTCGGCGCCGGTGCTCCCGGAGCCGTCCGCGGCCGTCGAGCTCGCCGAGGTGAGCGACGCCGCCTCGGCCGCGTTCGTCGCCCTCGCTGCGATCGAGCGTCCCGAGCGCCTGCTGTTCATGGATATCGTCGTGGGCGTATTGCAATCGCGCCGCTCTCGACCGCCGCCGCAGAATCCCCTCGACCTCGTCGAATTCAAGAACGCGCTGAAGAGCGCCCTCTACTCGAGGATATCGCTCTCCGAGACCGGGCCGCTTGGCGACCAGCGAACGGCGGTCGACGCCCTGATCGACAAAGTCCTTTCGCTGGCCAGCGACGGTGTCGCGCGCGCGATCGTGACCATCGAAGCGGGCGCGTTCGTCGCCGCGTTCGGCGAAGACATCGCAGGAAAGTACGCGCGAGGCGTCACGCTCGCGCGCGAAAACGCGCCGCCGGATCTGGAGATCGCGCGAATGACCAGCGCCGCCGAGATCCTTCAGTACTCGAATGACCTCGGAGCCTTCAATCTCGCGCTGGACGATCGCGAGCCGATCCCACAGCCGCCAGCGCTCACCGCGAGCGCCTCTCTCGCAAGAACCGTTCGCGCAGCCCTCTCACCGTCGTTGGCGCTGGCGGCGCGCGTCCGCGAGGTTTTGCCGGCGGCCGGAGCGCCTGCGCCCGGGACACAACGAGCCTTCGCGCCCGTCCGCGCGCATCCGGTGTTCGACGATCCCATGTTCGAGCCGTTGCGATTGTTGTCGCAGGACTACGTGATCCCCAACTTCGCGGACCTTCCGCCGAACAGGATGACGCTGCTCGAGGTCAATCAGCGGTTCGTGGAGTCATTCCTCGCTGGCCTCAACTACGAGATGGCGCGCGAGCTGCGCTGGCGTGAGTTCCCGACGGATCTGCGCGGCACCTACTTCTCGCGGTTCTTCGACACCGACGACGACCTCAGCGGTGGCGCGGCCGACGACATCCAGCCCATGGAGAGCTGGAGCGGCGGGCTCGGGTCGAGCTCGGGACGGCCGGGGAGCTTCATCGTCCTGGTAATCCGCGGCGATCTGCTCCTCGAGTATCCGAATACCGCGGTCTTCGCGCATCGCGCGGCGTTCACCGGCCCCGGGCAGCCGCGCGCGCTCGCGCCTGACTTGCCTGCGAACATTCTCCACCCCGCGTTCTCGGGACGGCTGGACCCGGACATCGCGCTGTTTGGTTTTGCGCTCGACGTCGCGGCGGCGAAAGGTCGCGTGGACGTCGATCCGGGATGGTTCTTCGTGCTCCAGGAGCGCCCCGGTGAGGTTCGATTCGGGCTCGACGACCCGTTCGACCCTCTCCCGGCGCTCCCCTTGGCCAGCTGGAACGATCTGAATTGGGGGCATCTCGCCGCATCCGCGATGCACGTCGCCGTTCGCGCACAGCCCGCTGCCCTCGCGCTGCAGGCGCCGGCGACGGACGCGCCTGCCTTCGGGAGGTCTTCGGCCGATCTCGCGGCGATCCTGGCC
>Ga0105048_10017078_pt1 | contig 11201 bp, 9 predicted proteins | sample MAT05_FD_78382 | JGI IMG/M metagenome (GOLD analysis project Ga0105048, IMG submission 78382) | Freshwater microbial communities from Lake Fryxell liftoff mats and glacier meltwater in Antarctica - MAT-05 | ecosystem: Environmental > Aquatic > Freshwater > Ice > Liftoff microbial mat | place...
TACCCAAACGATCCCTCCATTGACTACATCAAGCGTGTTGTGGGCCTTCCAGGCGACATCGTTGAAGTCCGAATGAACCAAGTCTTCATCAACGGCAAACCGATGCCGCGCGAAAACGTTCCAGGCAAATGCAGCCCCGAAGACGAGCGTGCGTTTTCAACTTGCGAATTGTGGGTAGAACAACTGGGCGACAAATCACACGACACGATCTACTACCGCGAGGGAGAGAACTTCGGCCCAAGGAAAGTTGAACCTGGGAAGGTGTTTTGTATGGGCGACAACCGCGATAACTCTAATGATTCGCGGGTGTGGGGAACAGTGCCCGTCGAATTCATCAAGGGTCGCGCCCTGATTGTTTGGTGGTCCCGCGCTCCGGCGGTGACCGACAACGCTCGCGGATGGTTTGACGCCATTCGTTGGACACGCTTCTTTACACGAATCAAGTGACGCTGGGATCGGGGGCCTTTCCCCCATTTTCACGACTTAACGGCTGAGGAAGTAGACGGCCGTCGCGACAACCAACAAAAGCCCACCAACCACAGCGGCTACGCGCATAATTTCTTTGCGTTTGACCGCTCCGTCGGCGTCGGAAATCACCTTGGCGATGTGGTCGCGCATTTCTTCAACGTTGGCGTGGCGATCTTCTGGCTTCTTCGCAACCATCTTGAGCACCACTTCATCAACGAACGCGGGGATCTTCAGATCGTCACGCATTTGTGATGGGGCAGGGGCTTGCTTGTGGAGATGAAATTCGATCACTTCCGTTGAACTTTTGGCGTTCTTGAACGGCAGTTGCCCCGTCAACATCTCGAAGGTCATCATGCCCAGCGCATAGATATCGGATCGGCCGTCAAGAGCTTTGCCGCGCAGCTGTTCTGGTGACATAAATTCCAAGGTACCTACCGTTTGGCCAATCGCGGTCAATGCGGGGCCCCGTGCGGCGTCTCCAGAAAGTATCTTGGCAATACCAAAATCTAGAACCTTGACGTGATCTTGCCCATTGCGGGTCTCTATCATAACGTTTTCAGGCTTCATGTCCCGGTGAACAATACCCAGGCGGTGTGCCTCGCCCAGCGCCTGGCCCACCTGATCAAGAATGTCTAAGACGCGAAGGGGCGCAAAGGTTCCCTCAGCCTTTTGCAGCTGCTGCAGACTCTTGCCTGACAACAACTCCATAGCCAAGAACAACACGCCATCTTCTGTTTCGTCAAAGTCGTAGGTGATGACGGTGTGAGGATCACGCAACTTCGAGCAGGCTTCAGCCTCACGCCTAAACCGCGCGACAACTGTCGCATCACCAACGTTGTGCGGGTGAAGAATTTTTAGCGCAACCTCGCGGCCCGTTGCCAACTGCTTGCCTTTGAAAACCGCGCCGAAGCCGCCTTCGCCGATCTTTTTCTCAATTAGGTATCGACCATTGAGGGTTCGACCAACGAGCTTGTCCACGGAACGCGCTTTGGAATATGACTTATTTCCCAGGGCTACAGGATCCGCAACTGGGCTTGGGGTCCGCTCTGGCGCTAGCGCCAACAAGGGGGCCACATGTTCCACGCGCGTGCCACATTCACCACAGAAGTGCGCTCCGTACTCAACGGCAGCTCCGCATTTTGGACACGCGGTATCGGGGTTGGCCTTAGAGGCTGTCACGGTGTCGTGGGGGCAGCGGGGGGAGTTTCAGAAGGGGTAGGAGCAGAAGGACTAACGGGCGCTGCGAGGCTTTGTTCCTCTTCCAACGCTCGCTCTCTATCGAAATGCAGGAACAATCCGGACACCACCGCAACCAGCAGCACTAGGATTGCGAAGGTGATAACGGATCGATTGCCTGAATCTTTCCCTGAATTCGATCCTGGTTTGCGCGGGACAGGAATATCTTGCAGTGTCTTCAAACCGCCGTCGTTCGTCATCGAGATGAACTCGCGCGGAACGGTCACTTCCTGTGTCGCCTTTTCAGGGGCCTCAGGACGTTCACCAACAATCCTGCCGGGGTCGTACGCGATGAATTCGACGAGATCGGCTTCGGTTGGCTCAGGAAGACTTGGTCCCTCGGCCTTCACCAAGACAACGGTGACGTTGTCAGGCCCGTCGTGTTCAAGAGCGCGCGCGATCAGCATATCCGCGGCTCGTTTGATATCGGGCTCAGCACGCAGGATATCGATAATTTCTTCATCGCCCACAGGGCCATGAAGGCCGTCTGAACAAATAAGAACCACGTCGCCGCGACGCAACGGCACTTGCGAAAGAACAACATCCACGCGCTCTTGCACGCCCAACGCTTGCAAAATAATGTTCGCGTGCTCGAACTGCTTTGCCTCTTCAGGGGTCATAGCGCCGGCTTCAATAAGTTGCCAAGCCAGCGACTGATCTTTGGTCACTTGGGCCAAGCGCCCCTTGCGGACCACGTAGCATCGCGAATCGCCGATCTGACCAACCACCAAAGTTCCGTCTAACAAAGCGGCAACTGTGCACGTGGTGCCCATGCCGCGTTCACTTTGGTTGTCGCGTGACTGGGCGTAGATCTTGTCGTTGGCGTCTTCCACCGCACGTCGAAGGCCGCGCGCGAACTCGTCACGCGTGCTTGGTGAATTCGAGGCCATCGCCGAAGAAATTGAATCGACCGCCATCAACGAAGCCACCTCACCGGCGGCAGCCCCGCCCATGCCGTCACACACCAAGAACACAGCGCCTCTTGGGCTGAGCTCAAAGGATTCTGGAGAGGCCATCTCGTTCGTCCGCAGATCCGCTTCAAAATGCGCAACGAGGAAGTTGTCTTCGTTGTGCTCACGAATCAGCCCCACATCTGTTCGGCCGAAGACCGAAAGTTGCACTCCGGATCCCACGGGAGGGGTTTCCGTTTTTGTTTCGACCGGGGCCGCAGAAGGCAGCTGCTGTCCGTCGTCTTGGCTCATGAGCACAGATCCCCCGAGCAACAGCCCCTGTGGGCCGGGAATGAGAAAAATGGGGTGGTGGTAAGGGGAGTAAGCAAGGAAGCGCTCCTATAATAACTCGAAGCGTAGGAGTTCGTCGCCTAGCCGAAGCATCTCTCCGCCACAAAGTGCGTGTTGCGTCCGCAACCGGAGGAAAGTGCCATTTGAACTTTCGAGGTCCTCCAGCTCAAATCCCGCGGATTTTACGCGAATTGCTGCGTGGCGTCTCGACATAAATTCATCTCCTGAAAAAACGATGTCACCTTGCTCCCGGCCGAGCACCGTTTCGCTCCGGGTCAGGTGGTAAATGTCCCGGGCGGTGCCCGCTGCGGTCATCTGGCGCAGACGCCCCCAAGGTGGCCTGGTGGGCGTGCCAAACAAAACCACGCCTTGCTCAATACCGGGAGGAAGCGTCCTTTCGGCGGAAGGGATCTCCTCGAACAGCAGAACTTGCTTTCCAACCAGCAAATAGTCGCCTGAGGTCAGTGGGGTGGGGCTGGCAATGCGCAGATAGACCCCGTTGCGAAGTTCAAGTGGAACGAGAACGTATCCGCCCGATTCTCGAATGAGCCTGGCGTGGCGGGCCGCCAAGTGTGGATCATCGAATCGAAGGTCACCCTCCGTTCGTCCGATGTCCATTTGGCTTTGCTCAAAGGGATAAGTCGTTCCGTCGCTGCCGTCTCGACGAACAGCAACCAATCTCGCTCGGCGGGGACCCGCAACCGCCGTAGGCGGTGGCACAACTGAAGAAGGGCTTCGAAGGCGGCTGCCGCATTCAAAGCAAAAATTTGTCTCGCCCGGGTTCTCGGAGCCGCAGTCCAAGCAAAGTAAGGGAGGTAGCACCTTCGGCGCTGCTTTCGCTACCAACGCCGGGGCTTTCACCAAGGAACGCCCACAGAACTGGCAGAACGATGCTGCACTCGTATTGGCTCGACCACAACCTGAACAGTTCACCCAAATGCCCTAGTATCAAAAACGGTTCGATTTAAATAACTGTAATCGCTTAAATATCCCAAAAACGTGCCAACCACTTGCAAGTGTGACCAACGGGAATCCCCTGGATGATTGCAACTGGAGGCATCCTCTGGTAACAGGCGAGCGGAGTGTTCTTCATCTTGAGCTCTTCGAGCACCCATCGTCGCCCCAAAACGAGGGTTTTCCAAGCACTTAACAAAAATAAGGCATCGTGACAGCCGTCAAAAACCTTCCCGTAATCGGCGCTTTGGCAGTATTGGCTCTGGCGTCGCTGGGCCTTGCGGCATGCGGCCCGATGGTGATGCAGGCCCCGTTTTCAAGCCGTCCTGACACTATGGATCCAGGGGATCTCTTGGGTTCCTTTGATGGCATTGTGGTTGATGCCGAATCGGAAAGGCCTATTCCGGAAGCCACTGTGCAAGCCACCTGGTCATTTGAGCGTGGCATAGGCCTCGTTGGTCCCGCCGGAGAACAAACTGTGGCCACCCAGACCAATCCAGACGGTCGCTACGAGATTGCCAGGCTAACCTCGTTCCCTTCTGGAGCTTCAGCTCGCGTGGCCCGGTTTACATTAGTGGTGTACCGCCGTGGGTATGCAGTTTGGCGAAGCGATCAACTGTTCCCAACGCCAGGCCTTCGTCACGATTTCAGCCAACGCAAGAACCGTATACGTCTGGTTCAGTGGAAAGACGGCTGGTCTCATTCACGCCACCTCGTTTTTATGGGATCGGGCGCATCTATCAAAAAAGCCGCGGCTTGGGAACGGCAGCCCGCATCGATCGAACTGTCGCCGGCGGGAACGCAGGGTTCTTCAACGAATTCGAGCGGTGAGGAACTTTTGGACGCTTCACAGCTACTGGTAGAAGCCGATGTTCGTTCACTTAACAACTACGCCGATCCGTTAACGGCTAGCCGACTTGTGGATCTTCCGCGCAGCGAGTTTTACGACAGCGTTCACTTTGCCTCGCAATCCAACGACGAACGATTTGACGTCGCCGTTCGATTGTGGCGACTCGGTCCCGTGGCAGGTCCGGCGCAGTATCGAAAACTGTTAGCGGATCTTCCATCTGCGCAGCCGGTGAAGGATTTGGGTGATACCGCCGTGAAAGTGGCTTCTGGCGATGTTCGAGCTTCCGTTTTTGCAATTAACGAAGCAGGACTCGTGGTTTCTGTAACGTGCGGGATAGGTCATTGCCCAGAAGAATCCAACATACTTACGCTGAGCAAGTTGGTGCACAGCCGGTTGGGTTCGCTTGATAAGAAAGCAAGTGTCCCCGGGGCTTTGTCGGATCCCTTTGCTCCATCGGAACGCCTGCCACCCGCTTCGGAGTCACAAAAGTGAAAGCCTCAATGAAACGTCTTTCCGCTCGCGCAGCCTTGCTCTGCTTTGGCTCGTTGTTGTGGACAGTCCCTGCCAGCGCTTGGGACCCAGCCACCACGCAGGCGGGCATTGCTGAACAGGCGGCTATTGCTTCACGTGCTCATCAAATACTTGCTGTGGGGCTGGGCAGACCATTGGGGCTGTTTGAGCCGATTGCCGTGTCCCCCAACGAGCGCTTAACGCCGCGCATGAAGCTGCTGTGGCAGCGCCTTGGGTTGCTAAGTTCTGCCGAAGGGTACCGCCCCACCGCCGAAAGCGGGGCGAATCCCGCCGTCGCGTGGATTGCGGCTGGCGCAGCGATTGAAGGCGTTCCTGCCGAACGAGGTAGGCACCATTTTTTCGATCCGAAATCGGGTAGGGGCTTGCAGGACAATCCTGGTGTCACTGGCGGAGTTCACAGTTTGAAGCTGGCCGTTGACGGTCGCGGAGGTCTACGCGGGTTGGCCACGGGAACCACTTTTGATCTTACGGGCAGGCCCGCCATCGGCTGGATGTTGTCGGACGAAAACGAACTGGGGTTGCCAAACTTCTTATCGGCCATGGAGAACTCTGTGGGATTGGAAACAGAGACCGCGCGCCAAGCTTCGCTTGCTGAGGCTTTGATGTGTTTGGGTGGGTTAGGCGCGGTGCTTGCGGATATGGGCGAACCTGCGCACGTTCGTAACGATTTTCGAGGGACCTTTCTGGGCGGAGGCACCGCTGGAAGCTGGGATCAAGGTTCTGATTTTGAACGCTTCGTGGCGAACAAGTACGGAAGGGCAGGAATTCCTGGGGTCGCATCAGCCACCGAACGAACTTCACTTGAAGCCTATTTTTCGAGCCCAGATGGAAATGGCCTAGCGGACAGGACCCAACAGCAATTCTTCTCTTACGGTACCTTGCCAACCGATGTGCTCATTGATGCGGCTTCCACACCGAAGGAAGTTCGCGCCACTGCCAATGAGGCTTTGACTTACCCTTCACCTTCGGTCGGTAAGTTGTCGTTGCGCAGCGGTGGCCGAAAATACCAAAAGGCCAACGGCGCGCGGCAGTTTGCTTACGAACGCACCGGCGACAAGATTCGTTTCTTTTTGGACGAAGCGGTTTATGCCGACACAGCAGAAACCTGGCTGCCCGTGATCGGTAGCTACGTTGCAGGATTGTACAACAGTCTATTGCGCGCGGAACTTGCCATTTCGGTAAGCGAAGTGCAGGGCGTTCAGAAGGTTTCGATAGCGCTTAAAGGCTTGAAAACTGGGGCCTCGGGCACATTGAAACTTTATGCCCAAGGCGAGGATGGCCATCGCACGTTGGTTGGTTCGCCGATGCAGTTCAGCGCTTTGGCTTCGGGCGAACCTGCTGCTTCTTTTTCTTTTGAGCTACCGGCGGGCGCTTCGCGGGTGGCGGCTTCCGTGCGGGGGCAGGACGCGGCAGGGGCTTTTGTTGCGGTGGCGGAACGGTCGGCTCGCTGAGCAAAGCCAACCGTTTGCCCGATTGAACCGCGACAAACGCGTCCAGCAGCGGTTCAAGCTGCTCATAGGCGTCCCTATCATCTTCCATAACCGCTGCAGCTGCGGCCTTTTGCAGATCCGCTTGAAGGGTAGGCCACAGCACTAAGGCTTGTTCTGTGGCAGCCAGCCGAGACGGCTCGCTTGGTTGTTGCTTATAGGCAACAGCCTGCCACGCATAGAATCTTGCGGCCTGAGAAGGTGAACCAAGCGCGTTCTTGGCCGCGTTTCCCAATGCCTCAGCGGCGGGCTGCCACGCATCAAGCTCAAGAAGGGATCGACCTAGATCGAACCATATCCAAGGGTTCTTCGGATCCAATGCGGCAGCGTCGGAAAACGCCTTGGCCGCCTCCGAAATGTGTTCGTTCCGTCGTTCTGCAACGCCCAGCGCATGGTGCAACTCAGCCGATTCTGGATCCTTTTTGAGCACTTTGCGGGCGAGCTTTAAGGCGAAGTTTGGAACCAACGCCAACCCGTCTTCCTCGAAAGCTTCAAGGACGAATTCACCCTCGGAATCATACAGCGGCAGATCGTGCGTCACGGTGGCCGCAATCCATGCTTCAAGCGAAGTTCCAGAAAGCCACCGCTCGTCCCACGTTGCATTCACATTTGGGGCGCCTTCGTCGTCATCTAAACCGCGCAAGCGAACAACGCGTTCGTTTTCATCAAGCACCAACAATTCGCCCGCGCTGGTGTCGCCAAACACGAGGTCCCTAGGCCTCAATCCCGCGGGGCGGTCTGTTGTGTTTGCAGCCAACAACGATCCGAAACCGTTTTCCACGCCGTATAGACGCACGCTTTCCTGGAACAGTTCAGCTCCGTCCCAAGATCGCAAAAAGCGCTCGAGTTGCGAAGGCAAGGGGCGTCCCAGAACGCGCACGGCGCGGCCCAGCTCATCCGCACTTGCCGGTTCCCCGGTGCGAATGAGCCCGTCGGCCGCACGCGATATCGCTAGGCGAAAATCGTCGAAGAAACTCAGCGCTTTAGAACCTCGTTCGGCACAGCCTTACCCCGAGCTTCCAGGGTTTTGGCTAGGCGCGAACTTGCACCCGTGGCTTTGAACGCTCCCGATGCGCCCTTCACCTCGTAGACAATCAAATCAACCGCGTCGATCCTACCGTCAGCAGTAACAGTGGGTTCAGCCACTGCGGATACACGCCAACCTCCCTTCACGAGGGTGTTAACGTGAACCACCACATCAAACGCTGTAGCCAATAGTTTCGCCGCCGAGGCAGAACGGAATGAAGCGCCCGTTGCGGCTTCAAGGCGAGCTAGGGCGTCTCGTGTGGATCTGCCGGCACAAAGAACCACCGAGCCTTGTTGGCCGAAGGCACATTCATGCAACACGTCCGCAGCGATTGCGGCGGCAGTGATATCAGCGAACAAATGTTCTGCATGCAAGTGGGCTGCTGCGTGGATCAAGTCAGCATTGCGAGGCTCAGTGGCCAAAGTCACCCAAGGTGATTCTGGATCTGAACTGGCAACGAGTTCCCCGATGCTTACAACACGACTTGCTGGGGAAAGTTCCTTGGCAAGAGCTCGAAGCAAAGCAATCCCTGGCGAACGGTCACCCGAGACCAAGATGTTGCATCCGGTGGCCAACGCGGCCTGAAGCACGGCCTTTACATCGCCCGACAACTCGCCGGTGTTTTGGAGGCCGCTTAGATCGGTTTCGATTGAAGCGCTGCGCGTGATGGTCGCGCATACCAACCGAGAATAGGGCGGGAATATCGCAACCAAACGGGTTCCGCCCTCGATAGGAAGATCTACAACGCCCACATCGATTGAAGCCCCTGAGCGTTCAACCAGAGTCTTTAGGGTAAGCAAAAGCGACTTTGCTTCGGCTTGACCTAAAGCAACGTCTTCGCGTTTACCGTTTCGATCGATAGCAACAGCTTCAGGTCCCATGACGTAAACGGCTGAAACCGCTGCGTCGCCGAGCAAAGTTGACAACCAAGCGGCTGGGTTTGCGGGGTTATCGAAGCGATTCGGGGCAACGGCGCCCTTCTTCTTCGTTGCGGTAACCGCATCGCTCAGCGCACGTTCGCGCATGTCGTCGTCACCTTCTGGTGGTCCCAGGGCGATGGGAGCGGCAGGCGCTGGCGGAGGGGGAGGAGCGGCTGCCGGAGGCGGAGCCGGACGCATGGGCGGGGGTGTTGGCGCGCGAGGCGGTGCGGTGGCCAGAGGCTCGTCGTCATCCAGATCCAGCACCGTTGCGGCACGTGCAGGAGCCGCAGGCGGTGCTGGCGGCGAAGGAGGAGGCGCGGGCAGCGCAAAGATAGGCGCATCTCCCGGAGGCGGTACCATCGTATCTCGGCGTGACGAAGGCGCAGGAGGAGGAGGAGGAGGAGGCGCGCCTCGGCCTGCATCATCAACAGCCGCCATTGCACCCGTTGGACGACCTCCAGGAGGTGGAGGAGGGCGGCGGGTACCAAGCGCGGTGCTCAGCGAGCCGGCTTCGGTGCCAAGATTGGCAGCCTCTGCCGTTGGGGCGTTTTCCACGCGAACGATGAAATCACCAACGTAGATCTTATCGCCACTGAACACTTCGGTGGCTTCGGTTAACTTGCGACCGTTAACGTAGGTGCCATTGGTGCTTTTCAGATCCTCAACGGAAAACTTTCCGTCGTGAATGAAGATCCTGCAGTGCCGTTTAGATACGTTGCCCTTAGGCAGAACGATCTCATTGCCCTGCACCCGACCAATGCCCACTTCGTTTTTGTCGAACTGGAGCTGCTTTGTCTCCCCACCTTTTTCGGTAAGGCTCAAGATTACCATGGCGCAACGCTAAGCTGAGGGCCCAGATCGGTCAAGGATTTTGGATGGATACGTCTGCAGAAGCCAATGCCAACAGTCCTGGACCGAAGACTGTTATGATGCCCCCGAGCAATAAAGTGACGATTCCTATCGTCACAAGCAACGAAGTTATATCCCGACGGGGCGCTTCAGTTTTAGCGTCTGGTTTCAAAGTTCCTCGTATCTATCAACGGAGGTACCATGCTGACAAGCAAGTGTTTTACCGGGCATCACAAGCGATTCGCGTTTCGAGTCTGTTTGTGGGGTGGTGTGGTCTTTTGTGCGATCCTTCTGGGGAAGTTGGGGACCGCGCGGGCAGCGTCCCCGCACACCGGCGGGACAAAACACTTCGTTCAGGTCGTCGAAGTGCAGGGTGACGTGCCCGACGAAACCAAAACCCTGGCGCGCGAGCTTCTTGAAAAGGAATTAGGCAGCCGCGAGGTATTTGCCACCGACTTTGGCGGCGGGGCAGCCTCAGCGGCCACCTTAAAGAGCAAAGGCATGCGAGGTTTCGAGGTTTCGCTGCGCTTTGAATCGGTGACCAAGGAAGTTAAAGAGCCACAGCCAGGCCGAAGGGGGAAACAATTGGCCTTGGGGGTAAAGATTTCTATCTTTGGCTCAGAGATTCCAACAAAGAAGATGGCTTTTTCGGGCGACGGTGAATCTATGCAGATCGTCGAAGTGGACGAACGACGCCTCGAAAAAGAAGCCAGAGCATTGATGGGCGAGGTACTGGCCGATGCCATCCGGCAGGCCGTGGATCAAGCTGTGTTGAAACTAACGTTACCAATCAACGGCCCGCTAGATGAAAGCCGGAAGAAACGCCCGCGCGCGGCGAAAGCAAAGTAAAGGAACCTGAATGAGAAGATTGCAAGACCTTGCCAGTGTTGTGCTGGCAGTTGCCTGCCTTGGTGCCATCGGGTGCAAGAAAGAAGTGCCTGCAACACCACAGGTGGCGGCACCTACGGCGTCCGCTGAAGTTTCGAAGGACGGTGGCTGGCTGTTCACCTATGCAACGCCCGAGGGTGCTTTCGTGACGGCGGATACGGCCGATACGGTGCCTGAGGTTTCCCGTGGTGTGGTTCGCGCCATCGATCCGAAGGCTCCCACGAACCCGAATGGCGACAACGACGTGCTGGTTGTGGACGTGGCAAAGTTGCTGGCGCAGGGAAAAGTGCCTGGCAAGCGGGTGGGGCGCGATCTGTTTGAAACGCAGGCCTTGGCGCTTTTGCCACCGGGGGATTCGTCGATACTTTCAGATCACCCGAACGATGCGGACGCGGGCGCGGCAGATGAAGGCAACAACCTAAACGGCCGCAAAGCGGCTGTGATTGTGTATGGCACAAGCTGGTGCGGTGCCTGCCGAACCGCGCGCCAATACTTCTTGGCGCACAACGTGCCGTTCCTAGACAAAGACGTTGAGAAGGATCCCGCGGCGGCCGATGAACTGCAGAAGAAGGCAGCTAGGTTTGGCGTATCCACGGATCGCGTTCCAATATTGGATGTGCGCGGCCGTTTGTTGATCGGCTTCGATCCGAAACGTGTTCAAGCTCTTTTGGGAGACACCATATGAAACTTCGTAGCATTGCCTTCGCTGGAGCGCTTGCGGTTGGCATCGGTTCAGCGGGTACGGCGCAA
>Ga0105048_10017083_pt1 | contig 11196 bp, 5 predicted proteins | sample MAT05_FD_78382 | JGI IMG/M metagenome (GOLD analysis project Ga0105048, IMG submission 78382) | Freshwater microbial communities from Lake Fryxell liftoff mats and glacier meltwater in Antarctica - MAT-05 | ecosystem: Environmental > Aquatic > Freshwater > Ice > Liftoff microbial mat | place...
AAGGGAAAAATTGCGAAGGCCTATGGCGGTTTTGAGCCACGTTTGGGGATTCGCTATGCACTCAATAATGAGCTTTCGTTCAAGATGGGCTATAACCTGATGCGGCAATATATTCAGATTGCTTCCAATACCACCACGCCCATTCCAACATCGCGCTGGAAGACGAGCGATGTGCATATTCGCCCGCAAGTGAGTCACTTGATTACGGGTGGGTTGTACCAATCTTTTAAAAACAATATTTATGAATTTACTTTGGAAGGTTATTTGCGGCAATCCGAAAATAGCATTGACTACAAGCCTGGGGCTGATTTTTTATTGCAACCTTTTCCTGAAACCCAATTGGTGCAAGGTCAAAGTAAGGCTTATGGATTGGAAATGATGCTTTCCAAGAAAAAGGGAAATTTTACGGGTTGGATTAATTACACCTATGCCCGTACTTTCAATAGAACATATGGTACTGTCAATGTGTTGGAACAGGTCAATAATGGCCAATGGTATCGTGCCAACTACGACCGTCCGCATAGTTTTAATTTATCTGTTGATTTCGTGGCTGATAAACACAATTCGTTTTCGTTCAACTTTGTCTATTCCACAGGTCGTCCTTATACCCAACCCGTAGGATTTATTCAATACCTTGGCAATTTTTACCCTTATTTCGACGAACGTAACAACAACCGAATCCCAGCTTATCATCGCTTAGATTTCGCTTGGAATATCAAAAATCCTTCGATGAAAGACAGTAAGCGTCTGAAAGGGAATTGGGCATTTACCATTTATAATGTGTATGCCCGCAAAAATGCCTATTCGGTATTTTTCAAGACAGAAAACGGTGCGGCACGTGCTTATAAACTCCAAATTTTTGGCGCACCGATTGTTTCGCTAGCCTATAATTTCATGTATGAGTAGTACGCCATATACCCGTTTTTTTAAATGGCAATTTTGTCTTGCAAATTATTTTACGTAGTTTATTGAGTAATTTTTTATTTTCGCACAAAATACTGAAAACCAAATGTTTATGTCTTCTATTTCTTTAACTCCAACGCCATCAACTTATCGTTATTTCGCGCAACAAGGTAATAAAAAGTGTTTCCAACTTTTATTTTCCTGATACCTCGAGCTTGGCCGCCCAGTCGGGTATCCAGTAAGGGTTGGGGCAAGAATTGGCCTTTGCTGTTTTGAACAAATACGCTACCATTGTCGGCATCGTAGAGTCCCATTTGAATGTTACAGTCGAAGAAATTGCCTAACATGATGAGTTCGGCTTTTTTTGTTTGTGGGTTTTCCATCATTTCGGCAGCATGATAGGATGTAAATTGGACTTGGCTTCCCAATGACCTCAATACAAATCCCTCTTTTCCTTTATTTTCCAACCACGCATTTTCAAAATAGTTTGCTTCCAAAACCAATGCGTCGGCTACTTTTTTACTGCCCAAGATTTCAGGTAAAGTAGCCTTGGCAAAGTCACGCGATTGTAAAAACTGTTTTTTGATGTATGGAATTTGCCTTTCTACTTCGCGTTTATCGGGAAAAATTGTTTCTTTCTCCAACATATAATAGGTGATGATTTGGTCGGGGCGGCCATTTTCATCGTAGTCATTGACATACATTCGTACTGGTTCTTTGTCTGAGGCGTGCAAGCGACTATTGAGTCCCACATTACCACAAATCAAGTCCAAATCACCGTCTTGGTCTATATCCATGGGTTTGACAAAATTCCACCACCCTTTTTTATTGGTTAAAGGTTTTTTGGTAAACTGCTGTGCTTTGTTTTCGTATAAAACCACATTACCCCAATCATAAGCGACAACCAAATCTATGTCTTTGTCGGCATCCAAATCTATCCATTGGGCATCCTTGACCAAGCCTCCTTTTTTGAGTTCGGGCGCATATTGGTCGGTTTTGTCGCTAAAATGTCCTTTGCCATTGTTGATAAACAAATAAGAATCTGGCGTTTTTCCATAAGCAAAAGGTACAGATCGCGCTCCAATGAAAACATCAGAAAAACCATCTTGATTGACATCGGCTACACGCACTACTTGGGCATTGACAAAAAACCCTGCGAATGCCAACGTATCTCTGACCAATTGCCCTTTACCGTTGTTGAGATACAAGCGAGTCTGAAGAAATTCAGATTTGCCAAAATACTCGTTCCCTCCTGAACCAACGATTAAGTCCAGGGTTTTATCGTTGTTTACGTCCACCCAAACGGCATCAATATCCTCAAAATCAGCATCTTTTACCAGCGGGGGTTGAGAGTTAAGTACAAACTTTCCATTGGTTTTTTGGATATAAACTTGTGAAGTCGTTCCTCGCGACCCACCCATGAACAAGTCATCGAGGCCGTCGCCGTTGAGGTCGCCCACAGCTAAGGCAGGCCCTTCGGTGGACATCATATTTGGAATTAAAGCCTCGCGATCAAACTCATTGAATGGATTTTCTTGGTGTAAAATATCCAATCCAAGTTGTGCTGCTTTGTCTTGGAAAAGCCCTTTTTGGGTATGAAAACGCTGATAATCATAGACAGGTAAGTTGGGTTTGTAGGTCAAAGAAAGTGCTTTTCCCAACGCCCTATTTTTCAAAGTTTCATAGCGATTGTCAGGCCAAATGACAACTACGGAATCAACCCGATTTACTTTCCCTAGGCCAAATAACAGGGGTATTTCGGCACTACTCTGAAAACCCCGAACAGGGAACTTCTCTTGATAATGCACTTCACCACCACTATAAACCAAACATTTGGTCCCGATGGCGTTTAGATTCCCTTCTTTCCCTTTGAAGGAGATTTGAAGGCTTTTGTTTTCAGAAGTAGCGGTTTGTGTGAGGTTTTCGTATATAAAAACAGCGGTATTGATGTTATTGGTTACGATATCCAAATCACCGTCATTGTCCAAATCAGCATAAACTGCACCATTGGAATACGAACTTGTGTTATTGTCAATGAGCTCTGCTTGGTCTTCAAAAAGTAGGTCGGGTGTGTTTTTGAAGAAACGATTCGGAATTTTTACTTCGGGCAATAGGTCGGTGAGGGCGGCATTAGACTCGTCAAAGCGTTTTTCGTTAATTTGCTGCTGGATTTCATCGCTTGATACAAAATTGATGTAATCCATGTCGTTCATGCGCTTGTTGATACCGTTGGAGATAAAAATATCTTTGCGACCATCATTCTCAAAATCAAACAGTAATGCCGACCACGACCAATCGGTGGCATGAATGCCTGCTGCCATGCCTATTTCCGAAAAAATACCTTCGCGGGTATTGAGTTGCAGGTTGTTGCGGGCAAACTGTACGTTGTAGCCCTGTTTTAGCTTAAACTTAAAATTGTAGTAAGCATCTTCACCCTCAGACCTTTTCAGGATTTCGGGGTCATAAGGTAGCATATCGAGGGTCAAGATTTCGGGAAAAATATCGTTGTTGAGGTCGGCTATGTCCACGCCCATTGTGAAGCGGCTCGTATGCCGAATTCGTTCATTTAACTCATCTCGGAACGTCCCATTTTTTTGATTGATATATAAATAATCATTTTCGTGGAAGTCGTTTCCAACATAGAAATCGGGGCAGCCATCTAAGTTTACATCGCCCATTGCCAACCCTAAACCATAGCCAACTACGGAGGAATTGATGCCTACTTTTTGGGTAGTTTCAACATACTTTCCGTTTTGATTCTCAAAAAAACGATCGCCTGATAGCGGATGAAAGGTGTTCAAAAACAAATCACGCTTGCCAAAAGTACCATTTTGATGCACAGAATGATTCAACTGAAAAAAGTCAAGGTCGCCATCTAAATCTGCATCAAAAAAAGTAGCTTGTGTACCAAAACCCACTAAATCTAACCCATACTCTTTTGATTTTTCAAGAAAATGAGGAACTCCTTCTTTGTCAATGTTTTGGCAGACATACAGCAAATTATGGCCTTTTAGGGCTGCAAAATTACCCACACGACTGATGTAAATGTCTAACAGACCATCTTGGTTGATATCGACAATCGAGATACCCGTAGACCAACCTGCAGCCGCTTTGAGTCCTGCTTTCTCGCTAATGTCTTCAAATTGTAGTTTCTCTCCTTTGTTTAGATACAGTTTATTATCCGATTGATTGGCAGTAAACACTAAATCCACAAATCCATCTTTGTTAAAATCTGCTGCACCTACCCCTCCGCCGTTGTAGAAATACATGTAGTTGAAAATATTGAGGTCAGGAGTTGGTTTGATGGTATTGGTGAAAGTTACCCCTGTTTTTTCACCGTTAAGCAACCTGAATTTAGCACCCTTTTTGGTTTGACAGCCAAAAAAAAGCGATGAAATCACCAAAAAACTAACGCTGAAGAGGAAGTGTTTCATATCTAAAACAACAAAATAGAAAAATATATAGGTTAAACGCACTTGAAATAGCATTTTCAAATAACCATGCCCTTTAGGGCGTGGCAAAAAGTACCCTATCTCGTATTGGCTTTAGCCACGACCTCTCTAAACTCAAGGCTAAAGCCTCAATAGGTACGTCTATTTTAAATCCACACCCTGATGGGCTTGGTTAAAGCAGCTAAAATAGGTGCTTTCTAGGTTCGTTTAACTTAGAAAATATACGACAAGATAAGGCCGAAAGCCGACAGCCCGATGCTGAGAGCTACTTACTCAATAAATCGTCAGAACTGTCCGAAGTAAATTTAGGTTTTTTGATGATAATCGCGCCAGTAATAGGGACATAATTTTCAGGAACTGTAGCATCGCCGGGCTTGGTCAGACTCCCTTCAATTGCGATAATAATACGCTTTTTTGATAGTTCTTTGATTTCAACTTTTCCCTCAACCAAAATATACCCTTCGCCCATTTGGGTGGCGTTATTGATAAGTTTTCCTATCATAAAAATCACCTGATCGGCAGAAGGCTGTCCTAAAGTCGTGTTTGTGAGCGAAAACGAAATAGGGTTATTTTTATGCCAATCATTTTTGATAAACTCAATTTCAATATTTCCTTTGGTACTATCCATCAAACTCGCCTTAAACGATTGAGGAAGTATCCTGACTTGGGTATTAAAAGGGAGATTAGATGTATAAAAATCTTGGTGATTGATAAGCATCTGCACAGCAGCATCGCCTTCTTTCAATGCTTCTGCTTTCTCAGATAAAGCAGTTAGGTCTATTTTATCGCTGCGTGTACAAGCCGTATTCAATAAAAGCCCGATAAAACTCCAGTAAACAATTTTTTTCATCATTGTAGGAAAAATTTAATCAAGAAAATCATGATTAATCAAGGTGCAAAAAGAAAATGCTCGAAACAAATAGTCCGAGCATTTTCAAGAAGCAGAGAACAAAGCAATTTTCAAATTGAATTATTCTCGAATTTTCAAATTGAATTAGTAACCTGTGTTTTGCTTCAAGTTGGTATTTGAAGCGATTGCCGTTGCTGGTATTGGGAACAATACAGTATAAGGCTCTACGTTTGTTACGTCTTGGTATTTACGATTGAACTTACCGAAACGAATTTCGTCTGTACGGGCAATTGCTTCCCAATACAACTCAAGACCTCTTTCTTTGAGCATTGCGTCGTCGTTCACCGCGGTTGCAGTTGTTGCTTTGCGAAGACCTCTCAATTCGTTCAACAATTTCAATGCCTCTGCTGTATTACCACCGCGATACAAGGCTTCTGTTTTCATCAAATGCACATCAGCATATCGGAAAATCAAATACTTACCAAAGTCACTTGGGTGGTATTTGATAACACGGATACCTTTATCGGTAGCTGCACCTGCCAAAGGTACATCACGTGTAAACACCAATGGCTTTTTAGAACGTGAGTCCACGATGGGTTTTTTATCTTCTGTATATTGCTGACCAATTAAGAAACCTTTGTGCAAACCACCAAAGCCTTTTTGAAAACCTACTTCACGGAAACGACGTTGGTCATTGGCCTCAAATTTATCATAAAACTCAGCCAAAGTAGTAAATCCATTCCAAGGGCCTGACTGCTCGGCAGGGAAACCACCTTGGTCGTAGTGCATGGTCATCATCCAACGGTTACGTGGTGTTCCTTGCAAATCGGTAAAGATTTTGTCTTTAGAAACATTGGCTGTGAAAGGATTGAAGAAATCAGGGTCCAAATCAAAGCCATCAGCTTTGACAGCATCGCAGTATTGAACTACTTTATCCATATCAGCTTTGTCGAAAGTGTAAGGACCTTCTGGCTTGGCAGCTTTATAAACGGCCTTGTTCAAATGAAGGCGAGCTAAGAGCGCATTAGCCATAGCCTTGGAAGCGCGAGCATTAATAGCCGCAGGCCCCAATTTAGGCAGGTTAGGAAGTGCTTCTGTCAAATCTTTAACAATAAAATCAAAAGCTTCAGAACGTGAAAGTACGTTTGGCAAAGCATCTACACCTTGATCAACAGTACGGCGTGGCACTTGTCCCCAAAAATCCATTACGAAAAACATGTACATGGCACGAATAGCTTTTGTCTCCGCAGCCTGAACAGCACTTGGGCTTGAAGCCAATAGTTGCTCACACTGATACGCACGACCATTAAGCGTATTCCAAGTATTCAATACTTGTGCGTGCGTAGCGTCCCAAGTGTGAGAGTGTAAAGTACGCCATACGCCATTATCACCCCAGTCCACACCACGAGTAGGTGGAATCATCTCTGCTGAAGGATGCTGACCTAAGGAATATAAATTCCCCTGGTCGTTGAATACGCCCAAATCATTATAAAGTGCGTTAAGCAATTCCGTTGGATTACCCGCCACTGTAGTCCCACCAGTGGATACGACAACAGTAGAGTCCTTTTCTTTAACTACCAAATCGGTACAAGAGGTAAGGGCAAATGCACCCAAGTACATTAGTTTTGAAATTATATTTTTCATTTTTATCGTTAGTTTATGTTAGAATGAAATGTTTGCACCAAATGTCCAAGTACGCGCCCTAGGATAAGCTGTGTAGTCAATACCTAAAGAAGGCACACCATTGATTTGTTTGTTTGTGTTAACCTCTGGATCTTGGCCTTGGTATTTGGTAAACACCAACAAGTTTTGGCCTGTAATAAAGAAACGCAAGCTACGTACGGCACTGTTTCCTGTATTCACTTTATAACTCAGGTTCAAGTTTTGGAAACGTACAAAATCTCCTTTTTCTAGGAAACGAGTCGAAACGTCAGGAGCATTCAAAGGCCCTTCTTTGCTTGTTACAACATCTGCTGTTACGTTACGTCCGTTGGCAAATGAGCCTTTTGTGAAGTAAGCGTTGGCAGTGTTGTTGTAGATATAGTTACCAAATACGCCGTTGAAGAATGTGCTCAAGTCAAAGTTCTTATAACGGAAGTTCAACGTTAAACCGCCAGTTACAGTTGGTAGTGGGCTTTTGCCATCCAAGAATTTTTGAAAGTCACCTGTTGGATACAAAGAGTTGCCGGCTTCATCATAACCACCAAATTCACGTAAGAAGAAAGCATACAAAGGCTGCCCACTTTGAATACGTTGTGCAAACGCACCTGTCAAACCTTGGCCACTAATGCTCCCCGTATCATAAACCCCGAGTAAGTTATCCACTCTGTTTTTGTTAAAGGCTACATTGGCATTTACTTCAAATCCAAAATCTGTTTTATCCACAACGATACCATTCAAACTAAATTCAACACCACGGTTGATGATGTTAGCGTTTAAGTTAGTCCAAACGAAAGGTGAAATCGCTGGCTGGGCAGACAAAATTTGGATTAATAAATCTTTCGTTCCTTTATTGTAATATTCGACCGAACCAGATATACGGTTGTTTAAGAAGGCATAATCAAGGCCGATATTGACTTGTTGCGTTGATTCCCATTTTAAGTTTGGATTAGCGAATGCCACTGTACTTAAACCCCCATTATTCCAAGAAGTACCATTGTTGCCTATACCTGCACCACCGTAACGTTGTCTTTGCGTGTATAAGTTGTGGGGAAGTTCTTGGTTACCTGTTACCCCATAGCCTACGCGCAAGCCTAAGTCTGAGAATACATTTTTAGGAACAAAATCTTCTTCAATCAAACGCCACTTAGCAGCGAAAGAAGGAAAAACGCCGTATTTGTTACCCGAACCAAAACGTGTAGAACCATCGGCACGAACTGTAGCCGTTACGATGTACTTACTACCAATACCAAAATTCACACGTCCAAAATACGACTGCAATTCGTTGAAGTTAGAACTTGAACCATTGATAATACTTCCTAATCCTTTTGAATTATTGGCAGAGGACAAGTTATTAATCATCAAATTCAAGTCATTTGTTCTAAAGTTAGTTGCCTGCGAATTCTTTTGATAGTAGTCAAAACTTTGGTATGAATAACCCAACAAACCATCGAAGGTAATATTACCAAACTTATTGTTGTAAGTAAAGTAGTTTTCCATTAAACGGTTTTCTGTTTCGATATCGGTCAAGTAAACCTGCCCGTTTTTCTCAATATCGGCAGCTACCAACAAAGGAGAAAAAGCAGCTTTACGTGATGACATAGATTGATCAAAACCTAATACGGTTTTGAACTTCAAATTTTTTGTGATTTCGAATTCTGCATTCAAGTTTCCAAGGATACGGAGTGCTTTTGTATTATCCTTGGTGTATTGTAGAATTGCAACAGGATTCGGCTCAACAGAAGTCGTTTGAAAAGGTGTACCGTCAGAATTATACACTTTATTGGTTGGGTTTGTTTTCAAAATCGCACCCAACAAGTCACCAGAGAAACCAGCATTGTCGGTTACAGGCACACCACTGTCCAATGTTTGTGCAAAGTTGAGACTTGAACCTACAGTCAGTTTATTATTGATAAATTTCTTGCTACCGCTGAAAGAACCGGAGTAACGCTTGATACCAGAGTTCTTAATGATACCTTCTTGGTCAAGCACCCCAAAAGAAAAGCGGTAATTGCTTGACTGATCGCCACCACCATAAGAGATATTGTGTTGATTTGTAACACCTGTGCGGAAAGCCTGATCCTGCCAATCGGTTTTAGCACCGTTATTAGTTCCACCTGCTTTTACATAGTCATCAGCGCTCAAAAGGTCATATTTTTTTGTGATTTTGCTCACCCCTAGCGAATAGGTGTAATCTATTGAACCTTTTCCTCTTCCCTTTTTAGTCGTAATTAAAACTACACCGTTGGCACCACGAGCACCGTAAATAGCCGTGGCAGAGGCATCTTTCAAGATGTCCATGCTTGCAATATCATCAGGATTCAAAAAGTTAAGTGGATCACGCGGGGAAGAGCTTCCCAAACCACCACTCTGACCGTCACCTGTTACGTTGTTTCCAGCCAAAGGCACACCATCTACCACAAATAGTGGACCATTCCCACCACGTACTGAAGATGTACCACGAATACGGACGTTGATACCGCCACCAGGCTCGCCACTATTTTGAGTAACGGCCACACCAGCTACGCGTCCTTGAAGAAGTTGTTGCGTTGAAGTGATGACACCTTTGTTAAAATCTTTCACACCAATGGCACTCACTGCACCAGTAGCGTCTTTTTTCTTAACAGTACCGTAACCAATTACAACAACCTCATTCAACACTTGGTTGTCTTCCTCCAAAGTTACGTTTACTACGTCGCGACCACCAACGGCCACTTCTGACGTTTTGTACCCTACATAACTAAAAACGAGGGTGGCATTAGCAGGAACGCCAATTTTATAATTGCCATCTACATCAGTGGTGGCACCACGTTGTGTGCCTTTAACAGCGACACTAACGCCAGGCATACTGCCATTAACATCTTTCACTTTACCAGTTACTTGGTTCTCTTGCGACCAAGCACCGAGGGAGAGTAGAGACAGCATGAAAACTGCCGTAAAGCGAGCAACAGATACTCGCCCCTTTGAGGGAAAATCGTTCATCATAGGTTTAAATTGTTTTTGTGAATTAATTCTGACTTAACTAGCTAACAACACAAAATGTTGAATTGTTTCAAGTATTAGTTGTTCTTTAGCGGCTTCGTCAGCGTGCAAATTACAAGAATAAATCTTAATAATACAAATTATCAAGATTAAAAAGAGGTGTAGTTTTTTTTAAAATTGCTACTCTAATCCATTCCGCACCATATTAATTGGTGCATTTTCAAAGCAAAAGTTTCACAGACCAATCGCTTTACCTAACTTTGCGAATATTAACACAAAACCTCTATTATGAAATTTTTTATTGATACCGCCAACCTCAAAGAAATCCAAGAAGCATACGACTTAGGCATTTTAGATGGCGTAACCACCAATCCCTCGCTCATGGCCAAGGAAGGTATTACAGGAAAAGCCAATGTAATGGCACATTATAAAGCTATCTGCAACATCGTAGAAGGAGATGTAAGTGCCGAAGTCATTTCTACTGACTTTGAAGGGATGATTAAAGAAGCCAATGAACTTATCGAAATTGACGAGAAAATAGTAGTAAAAGTACCCATGATAAAAGATGGCGTGAAGGCCATCAAACATTTGTCTGACCGTGGCATCAAAACCAATTGTACCCTTGTGTTTTCTGCAGGGCAGGCTTTGTTGGCTGCTAAAGCAGGAGCTACGTATGTATCTCCCTTCATTGGCCGTTTAGATGATATTTCGATGGATGGTATGGATTTGATTAAGCAAATCATTACTATTTATCAAAACTACGGCTACACTACTGAAGTATTAGCGGCATCAGTGCGCCACTCCATTCATTTGTTGAAATGTGCAGAATTAGGTGCAGATGTGGTTACTTGCCCACTCAATGTGATTACTTCACTACTTAAACATCCATTGACCGACAGTGGTTTAGAGAAATTTTTGGCCGATTATAAAAAAGGAAATTAAAAAAAATAGTTCTAAGTTCCGAGTAAGTCAGTTCAGAAACCAAATAATATAGATTTTCGGAACTCAGAACTGACAACTAGACGAGTAGCCTCGTCGGAACTCAGAACTCAGAACTCATAACTCACAACTGAAATAATGACCGCATTTTCTTCAGAACCCATTATTCAACTAGAAGGTGTTGATATTTACCAAAATGGCAATAAACTCATTTTGGCAGATGTTAATTTTGGAGTCAATAAAGGCGACTTTGCGTTTTTGATCGGCCGAACAGGCAGTGGAAAAAGCTCGCTTTTGAAAACCCTTTATGGTGACTTATGGCTTGAGGCGGGTAAAGGAACAGTGGTTGGATATGAGCTTCAGAAACTCAAACGGGCAGAAATTCCTTTTTTACGCCGTAAAATCGGGATT
>Ga0105048_10017084_pt1 | contig 11195 bp, 11 predicted proteins | sample MAT05_FD_78382 | JGI IMG/M metagenome (GOLD analysis project Ga0105048, IMG submission 78382) | Freshwater microbial communities from Lake Fryxell liftoff mats and glacier meltwater in Antarctica - MAT-05 | ecosystem: Environmental > Aquatic > Freshwater > Ice > Liftoff microbial mat | place...
CAGCGCTGGATCGGTCGCCGCCTTGGCCAGCGGCGCCTCGCTCGACATCGGCGGCGCGGCGGGCGTGGCGTTGGCCGGGGCCGGGACGTTGGCCGACATCGCGGCGTTGGCCGGCGGCTCGGCCGTCTCCTGATACTGGCATCCGGCCAGCGCGGCCGCCGCGAACATGGTCAGCAAGATATTTGTATCGCGCATCTGAAACTCCCCTGTTTTTCGTCTTCTTCCAATGCGCGAGGCTGGTGCCGCGATTCACTCGGCCCGGCCGTCAATCATCCTGATCGGTTTGAGGCAAGCGACCCGCCGCGCCGGAATGGCGCGACGGCGCGCCCTCATTGTCCCGCCTGTCCCTCGCCGTCGCTCAAACGCACAAATTCGGCGCGCCGTCGCGCAGGTTCACCGCGGCCCAGCTGTCGTGCGCCATGGTCTTGCCGCCGCTCGCGGTGCGCACGCCCTTATTTGTCTTGAGATCCCAGCCGACGCTCTTGCCACTGGTCGCCGCCGTGCTCGCCACATCCAATTCCTTGGCGATGACGAACGGCTTGTGCATCCGCCTTCCGCTGGCCTGGCCGCTTGCCGCATCACGCGGCGATGTGACATTGTAGGCGAAGGCATCGGCGACCGTACCGTCGGCGCAGCGGATCCGCAGCCACGCCTCGTCGCCCAGTCCGTCGCCGTCGCTGTCGCTGTCGAGCGTGACGCGGTACAATCGGTCGGCGCTCGACCCGTCGCTGAACGTCGCGGTGGCGGTCAACGCGATCTTTCCGGAGGTCATGGCCACCGGGCTGCTGGTCTTGGCGGTCTCGGCCTGGGTCGCCCCGGCCGCGCCCAACCCCGATGTGCCAGGCAGCCCCGCCGTGCCAAGCAGCGCCGCGCCGATCATTGCCAATTTGCTCGCTCGCATCATTGCCTCCTCCCGAAAAAACGATGGTATGATGCCCGGAATACGCCCTTTTCGGCGGCACGGCAATTTGCGCCGCCCCGAGCTTATCGATCGCGTCGCTGGACCGCTAATAGCCCATCAGCGCCAGCACCTCGCGGCGGCTGCGCTCGTCGCTTCTGAACGTCCCCATCATCCGGCTGGTGGTCATCATCACCCCCGGGGTGCCGACCCCGCGTGCGGTCATGCAGGCGTGGCTCGCCTCGATCACCACCGCGACGCCCTTGGGCTGGAGATGTTCGCAGATGCAGTCGGCGACCTGGGCGGTCAGCCGTTCCTGCACCTGCAGGCGCCTCGAGAATCCGTGTAACACCCTGGCAAGCTTGGAGATTCCGACCACCCGGTCGCGCGGCAGATAGGCGATCGAGGCCTTGCCGATGATCGGCGCCATATGATGCTCGCAGTGTGACTGGAACGGAATATCCTTCAATAAGACGATCTCGTCATAGCCCCCGACTTCGTCGAAGGTCCGCGCCAAATGCACCGCCGGATCTTCCTCATAACCCCGCGCATATTCCTTCCACGCCCGCGCCACCCGCGCCGGCGTATCGAGCAATCCTTCGCGATCCGGATCGTCGCCGGCCCACCGAATCAGCGTCCGCACCGCATCCGCCACCGCGTCGGGCACCGCAATCTTGGGGTCGGGGGCGACCAGATCGCCATCATCAGGACTTGGCATGGTCATTCAACTCCCTGGCGATGGCGTCGGCTACCATCTCGGCCTGCACCCGGATATCGGGCACCGCGATAATCTCCCAATAGCGCGCCTTGCTGAGCGATCCCATCGCCCATAGTCGCTCCGCGCCAATCACCCGCACCTGATGATCGACCTTCAACCCGATTCCGAGATGGTCGGGCTCGGCCAGCTTGGCGTCGAACAATGACCGAAGCACCCCGTCGCGCGTATGGCGGATGGCCTGAAGCGGCCCGGTGCAGTTGATTCCAACCGCAAAGTCCCGCGGCGCATCGGCATCGCTGGTCCCACGCCGCCGAACCACCGCCTCCAGCCCGCCGTTGGCTTCGCGCAGCGACTGGATCCGCCCGGCCAGTACCTCCATTTGTCCGCCCGCGATCATCCGCTCGATCGTCGCCCCGACGTGCGGCGCGATGCGGTGGCGATGGACATCCCACCACGGCCGCGCATGCCGCATGAAGCGCTTCTGGTCAGTCTCGCTCATCGATTGCCACAGTTCGTGCGTTCGCGGCCGCACCGAATCCACCGCGTCGCGCCAGTCGGTCTCGGCCGTGCGCGTCCGCACCCAGCGCCACAGTTTCGCCAGCGATCCGTTCGGCGCGTCGTCGCACGACGGCACCTCGCTGCGCAGCGGACGGCTAACCTGCGGCATCTGCCCGCGCCGCGACACCGCAACCAGTTTCCCGCGATGCCCCGCCGCATCGAGCGACAGCGCGACATCGACCATCGACAGCCCGCTGCCGACCACCAGCACGTCGCCGCCGCTCGCCACCGCCGCACCGATCGCCGCCCGTCCCGCCGCGCCCCACGGATCGCTGGCGAACAGACGGTCGGGCAAACCCCGCGCGAACGGTAGTGAATCGGGCGGCTGGTTCCCCGGCGCCAGTACCAGCGCCGAAGCGTCGATCGTGCGTCCATCGCTTAGCCGGACCGTCCAGCGATCGCCAAAGCGCTCGACCGCCACCGCCTCGCCCGCGACCAACGTCACCGCAGACTGGTCCAGGATCCGCTGCAAATAGCGCCCGAACAACATCCGCGGCACATAATCCTCGGGGCCGAAGCCCTCCCCGGCAATCGCCGCAACGAAATCGTCGGGTTGATCGGGCCAGGCGCTCATTTTCGCCGCCGGAATGTTGAGCAGATGCACCGGATCCTCGGTCGAATAAGCGACCCCCTTGCCGGCTTGCTGGCCGCGCCCGATCAGCACCGCGCCGATCCCCCGCTGCGCCAGTTGCACCGCCGCCATCGTTCCCGAGAAACCTGCGCCGATGATCGCGACTTGGGCCGTCAGCTGATTGTCCTGCAAAAGCCCGCTTTCCCGATGACTTGGTTGGTGGCCCCGGCAGGACTCGAACCTGCGACCTTCGGTTTAGGAAACCGCTGCTCTGTCCTGCTGAGCTACGGAGCCTCGGCTTCCCGATAGGGGCGGCTCCTTTCCGAATCAATCGCTCACCGGGCCAATCCTGCGGCGATGCTGGATCACCGGGATTCGCGCCCTGACCTCCGCGATCCGTTCGAGATCGATCTCGGCGAACAGCAATTTCTCGCCCTCTCCTCCATCGATCAGTATCTCGCCCCACGGATCGATCACCAGACTGTGGCCGAAGGTCGATCGCCCGTCCTCATGCTGTCCCGATTGTGCCGCGGCGACCACGAACAGGGCCGCCTCGATCGCTCGCGCTCGGAGCAGCACATGCCAATGCGCCTTGCCGGTCGGCACCGTAAACGCCGCCGGCACCGCAATCACGTCGGCCCCAGCCTCGCTCAATCGTTCGAAGATCGCCGGGAAGCGCAAATCGTAGCAGATCGTCAGGCCGAGCGTTCCGACCGGCGTACCACGTACCACCACCGGCCCATCGCCTGCCCGATAGGCCGCGGATTCGCGCCAGCTTTCGCCGGTCGGCAAATCCACATCGAACAAATGCATCTTGTCATAGCGGCCAGCAATTTCGCCCGCCGGATCGATGACGAACGCCCGGTTGGCCAGCTTGCCGCCCGCCTCGCGCAGTGCGAGCGACCCAAGGTGAACCCAGATCCCGCTCGCCCTTGCCGCCTCACGCACCGCGGCCAGCACCGCATCGTCATCTTCGCTCTGGACCACGCCGCTCGCCCGCTCGCGATTGCCATCGAGCAGCCCGGACATTTCGGGGGTAAACAGCATCGCCGCTCCACCATCGGCCGCGCGCCCGATCGCATCGACCAACGCGGCCGCATTGGCGCCCGGGTCGATCCCGCTGCGCGACTGGAAGATGGCGATCTTCGGCACGGTCAGGCCGCGAGCAGGTCGGCCAGCTTGCCCGACCGTTCGAGGTCGATCAGATCGTCGCAGCCGCCGATATGCCGCTCGTTGATGAATATCTGCGGCACCGTGGTTCGTCCGCTGGCGCGCTGGATCATCTCACTTTTCCTGTCGCCCCCTCGATCGACCGGATAGTCGACCACATCGGCCCCGATTTCAGCCAGCAACCTCTTGGCGCGGACGCAATAGGGGCACCAGTCCTTCGTGTAGATTTCGACCTTCGCCAACGATCGCACTCCCTGAAATTTCTTGTCGCTCAACGCTCGAGCAGCGATGGCCGCACCACGCGCGCGAAACAAATCAGTTCGACTCGCTCGGCGCCTGCGCGAAGCAGTGCCTTGGCGCAAGCATCGGATGTACTGCCGGTGGTCAGAACATCGTCGACCAGCACGAACCGCCGCCCGATCACATCGGCCGCGCCATCGATCGCGAATGCCGATTTCACCTCCAGGGCGCGCTGCCGGGGGCTCATGTTCTTCAGTGCGCGGGTCCGCCGCACCCGCCGCAATTGCGTGGGGCGATGTTCCATCCCGCTCAGCCGGGCGAGGTTTGCGGCGAGCAATCCTGACTGGTTGAATCCGCGCCACCACAATCGGCTCCAGTGGAGCGGCACCGGGACCAGGATCGTATCCGGCGCCACATCGACCAGAGGTCGCATATAACGCGCCATGGTCGCTGCAAGCGCTACCTTGCGCGAATATTTCAGCCGCAGCACCAGCGATCGGGCAATATCGCCATAGACGATCGCGGCGCGGCTTCGGGCGATGATCGGTGGCCGGGCGAGACAGCGCGCGCAATGGTTGATATTGGTTGCCTCGAGCGGCAGTCCGCACTGTTCGCACCCCCCTTGCCCCAGCCATTCGACCAGTTGCCAGCACGTCGCGCAAAATTGGTGGGGAAGTTCGGTGATCGTACCGCAGCCCGCGCAGCGCGCCGGCAGCGCGAAGTCGAGCACGACGCGGCCTAGCCACTGCATTCCTTGTCCTAGCGGGACCATCCCCCCTTGTTGCGGCTGGCGAGGTTGCGCACAAGCGCGATGTGAGCCGCCTCCTTTTCGATGACCACGCCCGCAGATTGCGGCGCGACCGCGCTTCGCGGCAAAGCGGTGATCGGTTCCTCCACGCCCGCGCATTCGACGATTGCCTCGATCGGCTGGCGGATATCCGCACCAGTTTCGCCAATGCCCTGATCGCCGGATCTCCGGATTTGGGTTGGCGTGAAACGCTGTTGGCGATTGCCCCACAGGTGTCGGTGGCCGATCCCCGGTCGGTCGCCCCGCAATCCTTCGACCTGTGCCTGTCGATCGGCGAGCTTGAAGCCACCAACGACGTCCAGGCTCTGGCCTTCGCGCTGCGTCATCTGCTCAGCCCGGGCGGTCTTTTGATCGGGGCGATCGTCGGCGGCAACAGCCTGCCGCGGCTGCGTGCCGCAATGCTCGCCGCCGACCGCGCTGACGGCGGTGCCGCGCCGCGTCTTCACCCGAGCATCGACGGCCCGTCGCTGGCGGCCTTGCTGACCTCGGTCGGGTTCATCGAGCCGGTGATCGATGTCGACCGCGTCGATGTCGCCTATACGAACCTCGACCGGCTGGTCGCGGATTTGCGGGGGATGGGCTGCACCAACGTGCTGACCGAGCGATCGCGCCGCCCGATCACGCGGCGCGGACTGGGCGCCGCCCGAGCCGAGTTTCGTGATGGCAAAGTTCCAACAATCGAGCGGTTCGAGCTACTTCACTTCGCTGCCTGGTCGCCCAAAGTTTAATTGCGACAACCCGGATTTTAACCCTGTCATGGGAATAGTCCCTTAACCACTCTCGCTTACTCAATGCAGCGTGGACCAAGACCAGAGGAGGGTGGCGTGACAGCTATCCGTGAACGTATGCGCACGTTGCGTGCGAATGATCTCGGTGCAACCGCGATCGAGTATGGGTTGATTGCTGCCCTGATCGTGGTCGCCATGATTGGCGGCCTGAAGACGCTTGGGGGTGGCGCTGGCGGCATGTGGGGCCGGGTCAGCGGCGTCGTACAGAATTACATGTAGGCGAATGGCGGAAAAAATTAGGTCCGCCGACTGCCATAAACGACGAGTTTGACCTTCTGACCGGGGACGAGCGACGCATTGGCGGCCAGGCCATTGAGCGAGCGGAACCGGTCAACCTTGAAGTCGCGATAGGCCATGCGTTGCGCCAGCGACTGGATAGTATCGCCGCGTTGGACGGTGACGACGTCGATCACCCGTGGGCGGATCGCCGCAACTTCCAGTGCGCTCAGCCGGCGAAACGAATCGACCATCGGCGCAAATTGACCAATCCCGGCACCGGCCTGGGTCAGCATCACGAAATGATAAACCGTGTCCCGGTCCCAGCGATACGCCATCACGCTGACATCGACCGCGCCCGACGAGGTGTTCGCCCGGCCCGTCGTGTACATCGCCGGTAGACCGTTGATCGTCGTCTGACGCGGCGGCCCCATTGTCATTTGCTGGCGCCCGCCGGTCAGCTGGTTGATCACCTCAGCTATGTAGTTTTCCAGGCTTCCGGTGTAGCCGCCCCCGCTGAACTGCGCTTTTCCTGCTGATCCCTCAATGCTCACCGCGCTGGTACTGTTCTGCATCAGGTAACCGGTCGGCACGACGAATTGCAGCCTGAGGTCGGGATGGCTGAAGCTGCGCCCTTCGATCACACCCTGCGCGGGGTCGTCATCGACGGTCAGCCCCTCGAGCTGGGCGAGAAAGGCATCGCGATTGCGCAACCCCTTGCCGGCGCGGCCGCTCTGGATCGCCAGTTGCTGCTCGCGTTGGACCCGATTTTGGCTGTTGGGATGAGTGCTGGCCCATTCGGGGGTCATGCGATTGTCCTTGCCCTGGATGCGCAGCTGGAGTGCGTCGGCGCGACCGAGCGAAGCCAGGATGCTGGCCCCGCCAAGCGGGTCATAGCCAGCCGCGACGACGTAGCGTGTGCCCAGCGTATCGGCCTGATATTCCTGATCGCGCGAGAAGCTCAGGGTCCTGAGTTGCGCGCCTTGCGAAAGCAGGCTGCCGAAGGCGCTGCTGCCGACCACATTGCCAATGATCGCCCCAAGCACGCCAAGGATCGAGTTGCGCGTCGCCGCCGACCGGCGCGCCTGCGCGTGATTGGCGGCGATGTGGCCGGTCTCGTGGCCGAGCACGAACGCAAGCTCCGATTCGTCGTTCATCAGCGTCATGAGTTGGCGGGTGATGTAAATGTAGCCGCCCGGCACCGCGAAGGCATTCTCGACCGCGCTGTTGAGCGTCGTGAAATGATACACTTGCCCCGGATTGGCGACCCCTGAATAGGCCGCCACCCGCCGTCCCACGCCCTCGACATAGGCCGCGCGCGGACCGGTTTCTGCGCCGCCAAATTCCTTGATCAGCTCCGGGTGCTGGCGCTGCGCTTCGACCACATCGCGCGGGTTCAGGCTTCGCACCTGCGCCTGCACCGCGATCGGCAGCAAGGCGGTGACGGTGGCGGTAAGTAGGAAGATCGAGCGACGCATATTCACTCCGTACGAAGGGGGAAATTTCTGCCCCATGAACGGCCTGAAAAGCCGAATTGTTCCGAGTGTCGGCGGCTTAGCCGATCGCGAGAAACTTGGCGCGCCTCTGGGCGAGCAATTCGTCCGCACCAAGCACCTGCAGTCCGGCAATTTCCTCGACTAACGCTTCCTTGAGCGATTCGATTGCCGCTGCCGCGTCGCGATGCGCACCGCCGGTCGGCTCGGCAATGATCCGGTCGACCACTCCCAGCGCCTGCAGATCGATGGCGGTAATCTTCATCGCCTCGGCCGCGTCGGCTGCCTTGTCGGAGGTGCGCCACAATATCGAGGCGCAGCCTTCGGGCGAGATCACCGAATAAACCGCATGTTCGAACATCAACACGCGATTGGCCGCGGCCAGCGCCACTGCCCCTCCCGATCCGCCTTCGCCAACCACCACTGCGATCAGCGGCACCTTGAGCGCCAGGCATTGCTCGGTCGAGCGGGCGATCGCTTCGGCCTGGCCGCGCTCCTCGGCCTGCACACCCGGGAACGCGCCCGGCGTATCGACCAACGTCACCACCGGCAGCCCGAAACGGTCGGCCAGCGCCATCAGGCGGATCGCTTTGCGATAGCCCTCGGGTTTGGCCATGCCGAAATTATGCTTGAGCCGCGACGCCGTATCGTCGCCCTTCTCATGACCGATCAGCATCACCCGCCGTCCGCCGATCCGCGCCAGCCCGCCGATGATCGCCGGATCGTCGGCAAATGCCCGATCACCGGCCAATGGCAGGAAGTCGTCAGTCATGCCGGCCACGAAATCCTTAAAATGCGGCCGGTCGGGATGCCGCGCGACTTGCGACTTCTGCCACGGAGTCAGCCGCGCATAGCTTTCCTTGAGCAATTTGGCGGACTTGCCCTCGAGCCGCGCCACCTCGCTGTTGATGTCGATCGACCCCGCGCTGGCGGTTTCGCGCAATTCGGTCAGTCGCCGTTCGAGTTCGGCGATCGGTTCTTCAAAGTCGAGATAGGTCTGCATGGTCGGCGCGGGGGTTAGGGCGAGGACAGGGAATCGTCAACGCGAACCAGTGGCTACTGCTTGCGCGCCAGCGGATGACGCTCGTTGACCAATTGCACCAGCCGCTCGCTGTCGACATGGGTGTAGATCTGAGTGGTCGCGATATCGGCATGGCCGAGCAATGTCTGCAGCGCGCGCAAGTCGGCGCCGCCCGCCAGCAGGTGGGTGGCGAAGGCGTGGCGCAGGACATGCGGACTTACCCGCTCGGGCGCGATCCCGGCCTGCCCGGCCATCCCCCGCATGATCTGGAACAGGCGCACCCGGCTGATATGCCCGGTGCGGCTCGGGAACAGCCACGGCCCGTCGGCGAGTTGGGCGGACCAACGCTCGACGGCGTCGGCCGCGCGCGACGAAACCGGCACCATCCTTTCCTTGTCGCCCTTGCCGCGCAGGATCAGGAACGGCTGTTCCTTTCGAAACGCACGCCGCGGCAGCGATACCAGTTCGCTCGCCCGGAGCCCCGACCCGTAGAGCAGTTCGAGCAGCACGAGGTTGCGGAGCGCGCCGGGCTCGTCGCTCGCCGCTTTATCCTCGGCGGCGCGGAACATCGCATCGATATCATCCGAATCGAGAATTCTCGGCAGCGGCCGAACCTGGCGCGGCCGGGGCAATGCCGCGGCGGGATTGTCGGCGCGAAACCCCTCTTCCTGCAGGAAGCCATAGAATCGCCGGAGCGCAGCCGACCGTCGCGCAAGCGTTGCCGAGGCCAAATCGGACCACGCCGGGGCAAGCCGCCCGAGTTCGTCCATCGACGCTTCGCTTAGCCTTGATACTACCGCCGCCGCCGCCGACAAATCGCTTCGATACGCCGACAGCGTGTGACGCGAGGCCCCCGCTTCCGACGCAAGCATGTCGAGAAAGCGATCGACCAGCGCCCTGTCGTCGCCGGTCACGTCCGCGACAGCGCCTCGGCGGCGATCATCCGGGCAGCAAACTCCTGCCCGTTGCGGTTGAGCGCGGTCGTCAGGTGGAACAAATGAAAGCCTGGCACCGATTCGAAGCCGGGGGCCTGCATCCCCACCGCCGCGAGCAGCGCGACAGTCCCCGCCTGCCGCCGCAGCGACGCGCCGTCGATCATCCGCGTCCATTCCGACTTGCCGCCAAGCCCCAGCCCATGGCGCTTGCTGAGTTGCCCCGCGGCGCTGGTGCTGATCCGGCCGAGCCCGGCAAGGCCGGCGACGAGCAGCGCGCTGCGTTGCTTGCCTGCGCTCTCGTCGCGGCTGATGAACGAACCGAGCCGCCCGCCGCCAAGGTCGAGCCCCTGGGTGGTCGGCGCCCCGAGCGTGAGCATCGCCCAGCAGCGATCGGCATATTGATCGTCCATGTCGTCGACCACCCGCGCCCAGCGCGCCGCCTCGCGATCGAACCCGCCGGCGAGCAGCGCCGAAATCAGCTCGGGCGCTATTTCCTGCAAATCCTCGTCAGGCGCGATCCGCACCGCCGCCCGGGCGAGCAAGGCGCGCGTCGCCTCGCGCTCGACCGATCCCTTGGCCCGATCGAGCAACCGGCGGATCGCGCCGACCTTGTCGTCGAGCTTCTTGCCCGCCACCGCGAGGCGAACCTGCCACGCATCGCTCTGCCCCAGGTCGCTCGGGTCGGTCAGGTCATAGATTTCCGCATAGAGGTCGATCAGCGCCTGTGACGAGAACACGCCAAGCCCGGTTGCGATCCGCGCCGAGGCCAGGCGCTGCTCGGCGCTCAGCACCGGCGCCCGCGCCTGCCATGCTCTCACCTGCGGGCTGGCCGCATTGATCAGCGCCGCCGGAGGCACCATCCCGGTCGCCGTCGCCAGCCCGAAGCGCCACGCATTGAGCCGCTTGACCGGTTCCCATTCGACCGTCACCGAACGCGCTGTATCGGCCCCGGCACCGACCACCTTGTCGGCCAGCACGAGGTCGATCGGGTCGAACCGCCCACGCCGCCGCGCCGCCTCGATATCCGCCGCCGCGACCGCGCTGTCGCCCGACAGCGAAGCGCACATCGCACGAGCCAGCGGCGCAATCCCGCGCTCGACCTTGCGCAAGCCTTCCTCGAGCGGACACAAGGCCGAAGGATCGGCATTGGCGAGCGCACTCTGGGCCGCGACCTGGAACGCCTTGGGCGTGAAATCGTCGACATCGACCCCCGACACCAGCAACCGTGCGCCATCGGCTTCGCCCATCCGGATCAGCAACCAGGCGCGCTCGGCGACCCAGTCCGCAGGGTGAACGTCGGCTGGTGCCGAAGCGTTGGTCAGCAAGGCATTGCGCAGCAGGATATGCCCCCAGCGCGAGGCCAGAGGCGTATCTGTCCGCCGCATCAGCACCGACAGGAATTTGCCGCTCGACCGGCCCCAGGGACGTGTTCCGAACCCGGTCTGCGCCGCCGGCAGCGGCCCCACGCTCGACGGATCGCGCCGGGCATCGGCCGGCATTTCGATCGGCGGCGCCAGCTCGACCACCATCGCATCGGCGGCCTCGAGCGGGGTCAATCCCGCCACACCGGTCTCGACCACCGCGCTGCCTTCCCCTGGCTGGGCGGAGGGCGGGGTCGACCGGGTCGGCGTGGGCGACGGCGTCGGTGATGGCGCAGACTCGCCGAATCCCGGCGGCAGGATTGACTCGGGCCGGTCTTGGGCAAGCGCTGGAATGGCGATCGCTGCCACCGCCGCTGCGGCGAGCAGCAGTTTATTGCGCGGTCGGTGCACGGCTGAC
>Ga0105048_10017085_pt1 | contig 11195 bp, 6 predicted proteins | sample MAT05_FD_78382 | JGI IMG/M metagenome (GOLD analysis project Ga0105048, IMG submission 78382) | Freshwater microbial communities from Lake Fryxell liftoff mats and glacier meltwater in Antarctica - MAT-05 | ecosystem: Environmental > Aquatic > Freshwater > Ice > Liftoff microbial mat | place...
CGTACGAAAAGAACAAGACTGCACCGCCGCAATCGAAACGGCAATCAGCAAACACGGTGCCATCGACGTCCTGATCAACAACGCCGGCATCGGCATCCCCACCGATCTGTCAACCGTCAACACCGCTGACCTGCTGAATATGATGGAGACCAACGTCAACGGCGTGGTCTATCTGACTCGTGCCGCGCTCAAGCACATGCGGGCCCGCAAGTCAGGCCATGTCGTCATGATCTCCAGCCGCGCGGGCATCGAGTCCAACCCCACCGCGCCGCTCTACTGTGCCAGCAAGTTCGCGCTCGAAGGCTACACCGAAGGTCTCCGCAAGCAGGCCGATGCGTGGAAGGCGTCCGAAGGCGTACACATCCGCGTCAGCAACGTGAGGCCGGGCAATGTCGACAGCGGGTACTGGGGTTCGCGCCAGGTGACGCGCGAGAAGTTCATGACGTGCGACGAAGTTGCCTCGGCGCTCGCGTGGGTCATCGACGCGCCGGCCACCATGAACGTCGTTGATCTCTCCCTCGAAGCCCGCCGTTAACACCCCACGGAACGCCCCATGACAACCCTTCAATCGACTTCGTCGGTCCGAACCTCGCTCAAGGCTTTCGACAAGCATCGCGCCCTGCACACCATGGCGCATTACACCGGCATTCTGTCGATGCACGGTCTGTCGCGTTTGGCGCTCTCGACCGGCGACGCCAGCCACATTGATCGCGCTCGCAGCGAACTGATTCCTTTCGTCAGCGGTGAGCACGTGTTCAAGTGCAACTTCCCGAACTACCACATCGGCGGGAACGGGACGGCGCTCTTGCTGATGCAAGGCCATTTTCCCGAGGCGGAATCGGTCTGCCGCGAGCACGCCGAGCAGATCCTGCGGATGTCCCCACGATCGTCGGAAGGCATCTTGTGCCGACCCCCCGAGAACTGCGAACGCGTCTGGATCGACACGGCGTTCGCGGTCACGCCGTTCCTGCTCTTCACTGGGCTGGCGCTCGATGTGGAGGAGTACGTGGAAGAGGCATTCCGCCAAATCCATGCACCGTACGAACTGCTGATCGATCGCGAGAACGGCCTGCTTCATCAGAGTCGCGGGTTCATCGGGCCGGGGAAAATTTCGCCCGATCACTGGAGCCGTGGCAATGGATGGGGCTTGCTGGCATTGGCGGAACTGGTCGCGTGGCTGCCGGTGGGGCATCGGTTGCGAACGGCTTCGGAAGCGATGCTGCGCGATCTGCTGAACGCGTGTTTGAAGTTCCAGGACGCCAACGGGCTGTGGCATCAGGAGATCACCGAGCCGAAGTCGTCGTACGTCGAGACCTCGGGGACCGGGCTGATCCTGTTCGCTCTGGGTGTCGCGATCGAAAAGGGCGTACTGCCCGCGTCCGCTCGCGATGCGTTCGAGCGCGGACTGGCAGGGTACGCCGGATACATCATGCCGGACGGATCGATTTTCCACACCTGCGCCGGCTGCCTTAGCCCGGGCGACGGATCGATTGCCACCTACAAAGGCGTGCCACCTGTGAAGAACGACCCGCACGCCTTCGGGCCTGCCATCCTCGCGTTTGGCCAGGCGTATCGCCTCGGCGTCGAACTGCCCGAAGTCTGATCACACTACCCGTGGAGAAACGAGCCATGTCCGACGCAACCACCTCGCCGTACCCCATCTCCATCGAAGAGATGCGAACGCGTTATCTCAATCTATTCACCGGCGCGGTGAACGACGTGCTGCGCTTCCAGCACAAACTGGCCCTTACCTGCCTGCCGGCAAGCTTCGCGCCGCTGCGCGAGGGGATGAAACTGGCCGGGCAGGCGTTCACCGTCAAAGGCGGGCCCGACATCACCACTGAAGGCGAGTTCGAAACGCGCGCGAAGATGCTCGAGGCGATCGGCGCGGATACCGTCGTCGTCTGGGACTGTTCCGGCGACACCATCACCGCCCAATGGGGCGAGGTGATGACGATGGCGGTCATGCGGCGCGGGTGCCGTGGCGCGATCGTGAACGGTATTCGCGATACGCATGCGATCATCGAGCAGGGCTTTCCGATCTTCCATCAATACCGCACGAGCGCCGGCATGCTCGGCCGGTTCAGGCTCTATCACTACATGCAGCCGATCCTGATGGGAGAAGTAACCGTTCATCCGGGTGATTGGATCTTTGGCGACATCGACGGCGTGCTGGCGATCCCGCGCGCGATCGCCTACGACGTGCTCGTCGGCGCCGAGAAGATCCTGACCAAGGAAACCGACATCAAGGAGATGGTTCGCAGCGGCATGCGACCGACCGAAGTGGTGGCGCGCGGCGGATACTTTTGACCAGGGACATCACTATGAGCCTCTTTTTATCTGACACCGAACGTGCGTTCATCAAATCCACCCACACCCACGGCGTCACCGCGCGGCTGTACTGGACGACGCTCAACCGCGTGATGCGACGTGCCGAATCGCCGGGGTTGATGTCGTCGAGCGACACGGCGATGTGGTGGCACGCGGTGGAGGAAGTGATCTGCGACGCCGCGATGATGCAGGCTCTAAATCCGTCACCACAACTCGGCGGGTGGTTGCGGGATTCGGTAGTGAGCATCGTCCGGCGCTCCGAAGGCGACTGGATCGGCCCGCCGTTCCGGGGCAGGCCATCGCCGGCGGTGGCGGAACTGGAGACGGGGCACGTGATGCGGGCGGTGGCGGTGGCGCTGGATCTAGTGCCTGATGTGTTCACGGATGCGGAACGCGACGAGGCGACGGAGGTGCTGCGAGCGCGCGCGATCCCGATGGTCTTGCGTCACCTGCGGGGACGCAGGGCGCTGCACAATCATCGCTGCGTCGTGAACGCGGGGCTCGCGGTCGCGGGTGCAGTGCTGAACGACGCCGAGGCGATGGAAGCCGCCGCCAGCGAGTTCACAATGTATTTGAGCGCCTATCAACCCGACGGTAGTTACGGCGAGACGCTGCAATATTCGAACTACGCGACATGGTCGATGATGCTGGTGTACGAATCGCTCGTGCGTCGCGATGCGTCGTTCGCCAAGCGGCTCGATATGACGCCGTATGCCGGATTCGCACGCTGGGCGGCGTACAGCTTGATGTATCGCAAGCCGCTCGCCGGCTTTGGCCAGGCAATTCGACCCAGGTCAGTGAACTTTGGCGACTCGACCGCCATCTTCTCCCCGTCGGCGGAGTTGCTGCTGCATATCGCGTCGCGGGCAAGAGACGCGCGTCCCGCTGATGCCGCGATCGCGCGTTGGTTGTACGACACCTGCGACAGCCTTGCGCCCGCAGCCCCGCCGCACGATCAGGCGACGTTCGGATTCGTCCCCCGGCCGGGCTTTCTCACCATGCCGCTGCTCGCTCACGCGACGGTCGGCAAGTCACCGTCTGAGTTGCAGCTTCCCACGCTCGCGAGTTTCAGCGGCGGCGACGCCATCGCGCGGGACGCCTGGAATGGCCGAACGCTCCTCGCGGTACGCAGCGAGAACGATCCCAAGCACACCGCGAACCACCTGCACGGCGATCTCAATAGCTGCATCCTCGTCCACAACAACGAACGCCTTCTTATCGATCCCGGCCATAGCTGTTATCGCGGGCAACTGCATGAGATGGAAGTGCGGTCCGGCACGCACAACACCTGTACGTTCCACGACCCCTCCGACAATCGCACGCTCGAGCAATCGCGCCCGCAAAGCCGCCGGATCAATGACGACGACACGCCTGGCCCGCCGGTGAATCGCGGCGTAAAGCAGTTGCTCGCGACAACAGATGGCCCGGTGACGGTCATCTCCTCCGATGCCGCCGCGCTCTATGGCGCGCCGCTGGAGCGGTTCGTCCGCACGTGGATTCTTTGCGGCACGCACGTCGTCTTCGCGATCGACCAGATCCGCTCCGCCCGGCCGTTGATCACGCGCTGGAACTGGCTGCTCAACAACCGCGACGGGTTGCTGGACATGAAGACCGTCCACCCCGACCGGCTCATTGTTCGCCGGGCCGACGCGGGGATGAAGCTCATCCACCTCGGCGGCGCGCAACTCGGCGGGCCGACTTACGCCTTTGTCCACGATTGCTATCACCCCCTGCCGGGCCAGATCGGCGAAGGCCGCCAAGGGAGCGGCTGGCTGATGAACTGGCACGAAGTGTCCGCCAGGACGGAGCGGACGGTCGTTCATGCGATCATGCTCGACGACGCCGGCCGGATCGCGGGATGGCATCTGAAGCAGGCGGACGGCGAGACGATCCTCCAAGGCCCCGGCGGCGGCATCGACTGGCGACTGCGCGTGAACGAAACCACCGGTGAGTTCACCGTCACCGACGCCGTTCGCGGCGATTGCTGGCGCATCCATCAAGACGCCAGCGGCATGAAACACCTTGAGCGACAAATCAAATCCAAGCCCGACGAAAGGCAACCATGATCGCGGCATCTTACGAGCGCAACCACACCATCCGCATCGGCGAGTGCGAGCCGGTCACGCCCGGGCCTGACGACGTGCAGATCCGCGTCGCGTTTGGCGGGATCTGCGGGACCGACCTGCACATCTACCACGGCAAGATGGACTGGCGCACCGGCGAATCGCGGGTGATCGGACATGAAATCTCCGGCACGGTCGCCGCGATCGGTGCCAACGTCCACAACCTGAAAGTCGGCGACCCGGTCACCGTCATGCCGCTGCTGCCCTGCGGCAACTGCCCCGCGTGCGCCGCCGGGCACAGTCATATCTGCCACAATCTCAAATTTCTGGGCATCGACGCGTCAGGCGGGTTTCAGTCGCTGTGGACCGTGCCGGCGTACACGATCTTGCCGTTGCCGAAATCGCTTTCACTTCAGCACGCTGCGTTGATCGAGCCGATCGCGGTGGCGTGTCACGATATCCGGCTAGGCCGCGTGAAAGCCGGCGAGTTCGTCGTTGTGTTGGGCGGCGGGCCGATCGGGGCGTTAATCGCGTTTGTGGCGCGGCAGGCGGGAGCGCGCGTGCTGGTTTCGGAGATCAATCCGCACCGGCTGGCGGCGCTCAAGAAGCTCGGCATCGACGCGGTCAATCCGACCACAGTTGATCTGCCCGCGCACGTGGACGCACTTACCGGCGGGGCGGGTGCGGATGCGGTGTTTGAGGTGACCGGGCACAAGAGCGGGATTGAGATGGCGACCAAGCTCCCCCGCACGCGCGGCAGGATCATCGCGGTCGGGATCTTCAGTGAACCGCCTCCGGTCGACCTGTTCCGGTTCTTCTGGCGCGAACTGCAACTGATCGGCGCCCGTGTCTACGAGCGCGAGGATTTCGCCAAGGCGATCGAGTTGGCGGCGTCCGGCGCGTTGCCGCTGGAATCGTTGATATCCGACGTGGTCCCGCTTTCGGGCCTGCGCGGCGCGCTGGATCGGATGGGCGGCTCCGGCGACGTGATGAAGATCCTTGTGAACTGTGCAGCGGAGGCGATGTGAGCATTCTCGATTCCTTCAAACTCGACGGACGGACGGCCCTCGTCACCGGGGCTCGGCGGGGAATTGGGATGGCGATCGCGGCGGCGCTGGCGGAGGCGGGCGCGGATATCATCGGCGTCAGTGCCACTGCTGATGTTGAAGGCGGCGAGGTCGCGAACCGCGTGCGCGCCGCAGGCCGGTCGTTCACGGGGTATGTGTGCGACTTTAGTGATCGCGCCGCGGTCAAAGCGTTCGTCGAAACGCTGCGCCAAAACGTGAAGCAGGTCGATATCCTCGTAAACAACGCCGGCACGATCCAGCGTGCCCCCGCGGCCACGCACTCGGACGAAGCCTGGGACGCTGTCCTCAACGTTAATCTCACCGCCCCGTTTATCCTCAGCCGCGAGATCGGGCGTGACATGCTTGCGAGGAGGAAAGGAAAGATCATCTTCACTGCGTCGCTGTTGAGCTTCCAAGGCGGTATCACCGTTCCGGGATACGCCGCCAGCAAGGGCGCAATCGCGCAGCTCACCAAGGCGCTGGCGAACGAATGGGCCGGGCAGGGCGTCAACGTTAACGCAATCGCGCCCGGGTACATCCAAACCGATAACACCACTGCGCTGCGCAACGATCCCGCCCGCGCCGCCGCCATCCTCTCCCGCATCCCCGCCGCCCGGTGGGGCGCCGCCGCTGACCTGGCTGGCGCGGCGGTGTTCCTGGCGTCCGCGGCGTCGGACTACGTCCATGGGACCATCCTGACCGTCGATGGCGGTTGGATGGGGCGTTGATGACGCTCGCCTTCTGGCGAAGCCCGCCCATACGCGAGTGCTGGGCGAGTTCCGCTAGCTGTCCTGGCGGAGACCCGGGTCGAAGTGGGGCACCGGGTCCGAGCTGCGAAAACGCTTTCAATGCGGAGTAGGCCTTGCTCCACGCCCGCCGGCGAGCAGCACGTCTGCCCGCACGGTGACGGCAAGTCGACTTTCCGGTCCCATATGTACGCGCTGCTGATCATCGACCTTCGTCGAACCTGGCTGGAATTGACCGGGAATCACACCAAAGCAGTCGCGCGACATCCCTTGGTTTCGCGTGACGGAAGCCAGTCGCGCATTGCCATCGCACCTGCTGGCGCGCGTGAATCCGCACACCAACCCAAAATCGCTGATCTGGGGAGCGTTCGGCTCGTGGAACCCATTCCGTAATTTGGGCAATTTCTAGGGATGAAGTTCGAGAGAAGATGGCTAACGTGCGCCGTTTACCGGACGTGTTCAAATTATTCGGACGTACTCAGCAACGACGCATAAAGCCGATGATTTCTGGCAGATGCCCTGAAAAGCCTTCGCACCCGCTCGTTCTGGTTAGAAGGGAATTTTGGGGAAGCTAGGAGAAATTTTTTATCTCTTGGCCCGGGGGATCGTAGCTCATAACTGGCCGATGAAAGTTGGCGGACACTTGAAGCAAGCACCATGAAGACAGGACCGAAACATCAGTTTCAGCCGGAGACGCTAGAGCGTCGACAAATGCTTAGCGTTGTAAACGTCGCCGACTATGGCGCGATCGTTAACGACAGCAGCGACGACTATTCCGCCATCCAGGCGGCGATCAACGCGTCGAAGGCGGGCGACACCGTCCGCTTCAACACGGGTGCGTATAACGTCTCGAAGACACTTTTGTTCACGGAGGGACGCACGTTTCTTGGTGCGAACGGCAGCGTCTTGAATCGCACAGGCGCGAACGACCACTTCCTTGCCAAGACCGGCGTGCGGAACGTGGTGGTCGACGGTTTGACGTTCAAAGGTGCTGGACTTGAGATCGGCAACGCCGGACAGAACATCACGGTCCGAAACAACACGTTCACGGGCCAGACCTGGGGCAACGGCGCTGGATCCTACTACGCCATTTTCATGCCCTCGGCCGTTCACGATTCGCTGATCGAGGGCAATACCTTCACGAACTCCCCTGACGCCGACACCTCCATCGTCGGCTGGGGCAATTACAACCTCACGATCAAAGGCAACCACTTTCATTCTGTCAATGAAGCGATTCACCTGTTCGAGAACCAGCACGGCAATGTCATCAGCTACAACACCGGCACGAAAATCGGCCGCATGGCGATCGAGGTGCAGGGTTCGGGCTCGACGGGGGTTCTCGTCGAATACAATGACTTCAAAGGCTTCACCGCGACCAGCGAAGACGGGTTCGTCTACGGATTGTCGATCGTGACCGACGGCACGGGGTCGGTCGTCCGCAACAACACCATCGTCAGCTACGATGCCAGCAAGACACCCTACGGAATTGAAGTCGGCGGGACAGGGACGGTGATCGAAGCGAACTACGTCGAAGGTTTCGGGACCGGCATCGTGCTCGGCGATTCGCCTCGCGCGGTCATTCGTAACAACATTGTCCGCGAAGGCTGGATCGGCGTCTCGAAATACCCGTCCGGGACTGCGGAGAACTCGCTCATCGAAGGAAACATCTTCGACAACGTTACGGACTACGGCTTCTCCACCAACTTCGCTTCGCAGATGCCCGGTTCGACCATCCGCAAGAACACCATCATCCGCGAGGCCGGGCACTTCAAGGAAGATGGCCAGACCCGCTTTGTCGGCATCGAACTGCTGCCCACCGGCGGAGCACCGTTCACGGTGACCGGCAACGTGATCGTCGTGACCGGCGCGTCGGTGCCCAACGGTTTTGAATTTTTTGGGATCCGTGTGGCAGGTGGATCGAACACGATGGCTGGTACCGTGATCTCGGACAACCTTATCAGTTCGCAGGTGGCTTCCAAGTTTGGTGTTGGACTCGTCAACGAAGTTTCGGGTGCGCTCAACGGCGTCACCATCGCGCGAAATCGCTTTCAGAATCTGGACGACATCACCAACGGTGCGAGCGGAATTTTTCAGGCGACCGGGAACATCGGCGTGAGTTCCGGAACAGGCTGGGCCGGCTTGATCGCCAATTCGACGACGACGTCCACGGTCGCCAATCTTGAGATCACGGTCGTTCTCTCCGGCACGTCCGTGACCATGACGGCGCACAGCATCAGCAATACACAGATGGACGCAGTTCGATTATTCGGTGACGAAACATCCGGCACCCGAAGCACCACGCAGCACACCTACGCTCAGCCGGCGACGTACCGGCCAGTCTTGATGGCGCTGGATGCGACGGGCTACGTCTCTATCGCGCGTGCGATGTTTACGCTTGAGCCCGAGGCGACGACGCCGACTCTTCCTGCTGTTCCGACGCCGACGGCTCCTGTGATGCCACCGGTTCCGACGATGGCTGCATCCAAACCAACGTCGCCGAAGAGCCCGGAATCACCGGCAAGTAACTGGGGCGGCAAGAAGTACACGCATCGTGCGGAGGCGAACGCGGACACCAGTGGGTCGAACGACCGAGCCTGGTTCCGCTCACGCCGCCGCTGAGCATGCTTACTGGGAATGACGGTTATCACGACTGCGCGGCCCTCGTTTGGCAACCTGGGCCATCTAGGCTAGATGGCGGGAGGACGATGGCTGCGCCGTCTGCGGAACACGGCGAAGTTCCCTTCGCGCTCTGCACGCCCGGCCGAGACAAATTCTCAGTGAATTCGTAATACTGCGGTACTCCGAATGTGAATCTGTACCGATTGTAACGCGCCCACCAACTTGTCAGGTCACGCCCTACGCCGCACGCCCGCACCACCTCTTTCGGACCGCTGGATTCAGCGCATTATCATCGCTGCGTGAGGGGAATCAGGCGACAACCACCCCACGTTTGCGTCGACGCTTCACCGACCACTCCACCTGCTCAAAGAGGCCGTAAAAACAGTGCAAATGTTAATCTGTGACGGTTCTTCCGTCGCCGATTAGGATAAGTAAATAACCCTAGACATTTCGCCACGCGATTTCGTAACATCCGCGCCTGAACTAGATCGATTGAGGATGTGGACAGTTGTGATTTGAGCTCAAAACATGTGACGTCCTAAAGCCTTGGACCGTCGTCCCATGACTGGAGCGGCCGTCGATGGTGATGCGTGAAGACCTCTTTGAGCCTCGTCCAGAATCGACGACCTCGTTTGGCAAATTCACGTCTAGGGGCGTCTGGCAAGATTTGATGCAGGTAGTTTTATGCACTCATACGAGCAGCGAGAATTGGTGAGGCACAACGCGCACGTCGGCATGACGTCTCTTCATCGCGATCCGGGCATGGCGTCCGTCCGCGACGGTGGCGATCGTGGCGACGGACTCCTGGACGTGATCTCGCATCAGCGATGGCTTATCGTGTCCGTCATCGTCTTCTGCCTTGTCGCCGGAGCAGCATATCTCTACTGCACTCCCAAACGCTATTCCTCAAGTGCGCGACTGATCATCGAACGTGCCACACCCAGGTTGCTGAGCGATTCGCAGGCGGCGGTCAGCCGAGCAGACAGCTACCTTCACGCCCAATGCGAGCGCATCCGCTCAGCCCCCGTCCTTGCTGACGCACTGCTGACGATCCATGGCGCTGGCCACTTACAGGGACTGAAAGGTGCCGCCGCGATCGAAACGCTTCGCGGCCAACTGACGACGGACGTCGGCAGGATGGATGAAATCGTTACGGTCACTTACAAAAGCACGAATCCTGACGAAGCGGCGACGATCGCCAACGCCGTGGTCGACGCATATATCTCCCGTTACACCGCGGGCGCGCAGGCCGCCGTATCGGGGGTTGCGAAGATCCTCACTGCCGAACGGGTGAAGCGTGAAGTCGAGCGCAGGAAGCGCCTTGATGCGATCGCCAGCTTCGACCGTGAGAACGAGAACGTCGCGCTTGCCGAGGCCAGTGCCGACATCGTCACTCAGAAACTGATCACGCTCTCCACCGCTTTGACGACTGCCGAACTCGCGACGATCGACGCCCGCGTCACGGCAAATGCGCTCAGCACGTGGGCTTCCGGCGCCAAGGACGGGCTAACCAGGGTACCGCTGGGCCTGGTGATGAGCCGCGATACCGAAACGCTCATGAAGGAAATGAGCAACGCTCAGCTTCGACTGTCGCTCACGCTCAAGAGAAGCGGAATGTCTTCCGACCACCCGAACGTTCAGGCCGAGACCGCCTTCATCGCAGCGTTGCGGGACAAGCTGGCCGACGCCGGCGAGCAGGCGCTGGAGCGTGCGAGGGAAAAGGAACACGGGCTGCGTCAAGTCTGGGAAACACAGCGTAAGGAGACGCTGAGCCTTCGCAGCGCGGACAAGGTTCGCATGGAAGGCGAATTGAAGCAGACTGAACGAGTGATCGAACAACTCGACTCGCGGCTTCGTGACCTGAGCGTCGCCGAGCACGCCGGCGGGCTGGACGTATCGGTGATGGAAGCGGCCGCACCCGCCATGCAGCCGAGCGATCCGAGCCCGACCCGAACGATGGGGATCGCCGGAATCGTAGGCGTCATCGCCAGCATGGGTCTGGCGTTGGTACGCGATCGCACCGACCAGCGCCTTCGTACCGCCGATGAAGTGGTGTCCACCCTCGGTCTGCCGATTCTCGGCGTCGTGCCGCGTATCCCGAAACAACAGAACACTTCGGCATATGTGACAAGCCATGTCCTGCCGATGTCGCTTGCGGCGGAGGCGTACCGTTCGGTCCGCACTGCGCTGTGTTTCGGTGTGCTGGGTTCCACATCGAAAACGGTCCTGATCACGTCCCCCGCTCCCGGCGAGGGCAAATCGACCGCCGCGTCAAATCTCGCAATATCACTCGCGCAGGCCGGCCATCGTACGGTCCTGGTCGAAGCCGATTTCCGTCGGCCGACGCTGACCAAAGTCTATCCGGGCGA
>Ga0105048_10017086_pt1 | contig 11195 bp, 9 predicted proteins | sample MAT05_FD_78382 | JGI IMG/M metagenome (GOLD analysis project Ga0105048, IMG submission 78382) | Freshwater microbial communities from Lake Fryxell liftoff mats and glacier meltwater in Antarctica - MAT-05 | ecosystem: Environmental > Aquatic > Freshwater > Ice > Liftoff microbial mat | place...
CTCCCGTTCCGCGAGTCGTGCCCGTCCTGGTCAGACCGGCGGGGACCCCGCTGCGCCCGTCGGCTACCGCATCGCCTCAACCGCCGCCGAGGCAGGCGACCACTCGCTTACGCTCGGGAATCGCCAGGCGGCGGGTCGGCGCTGCGCGGCGCTTAGGCGCCGGCCTCGGCTCGCCCGACAAGTCGGGCTCGGGGGGGCCGCAAGGCCCCCCGCTGCGCCAAACCGCAGGCTCGCCCCGAGGAGTCGGGGCGTTTGGCGAGCCTGCGGGGAAATGCCAGCTGTCGCTGGCGAGGACGCCTCCACGGACGGCGCCGCGGTCGTTCCAGCTCGTGCCGGCTTCCACTCGCGCCGCGCCGACCGTTCCGGCGTTGGGCGCTCCGCCAACCCGCGCCCAGGAACTCCGGTCGCTGCGCTCTCTGCGCGTCGCGCGGCCGCTCCTTGCCCTACGACTCGCGGCCTGCGTTGCGCTCCTTCGTCGCTGCACTCCGACCGCGAGCCGCCGCTCGCCGAGGCTCGCCTTGCGCCGGGCCTAGCCCCCGGCGCGAACAAGACGGCCGCGCCAGGGCGCGGCCTCACTCCGTCTTCTCGCTGACTGCGTTTTTGGCGAGGTAGGGTTCCAGCAGCTCGCAAATCTTGTCCTGTTGGCGGCGCGGGAGGCGTTGCACCTGCTCGAACATGCGGCGGACGCGGCTGCCGGGGACGTTGGCGCTTTGGCGGACGGACTCGCCGAGCAAATCCTCGACCGAGACGCCGAGCGCCTGGGCGATGGGCGCGAGCACGTTGGAGCGCGGCAAGGTGCCGGTTCGCTCCCAAAAGCTGACGTTGGAAGGAGTCTCGCCGATCTGACGGGCGAGCTCGCGCAGGGTCATGCCTGCGGCTTGGCGGAGGGCACGAAGACGGGAACCGGCGGCTTTGGACATGGCCGCAGTATACGGGCCAAAGTGAAAAACGGCTTGCATTTGTCCAGCTATATGGACACCTGCGTTCAATGCAATCGTGCTTGACCGCCCGGCCGAAAAACGGGGGCAGGCCGAAAAACCAGCCTTCTCATGAACACCACCGAAACCGAACCGCGCGCGGAGCGCGCCACCGAGGGCAAAGCCCTCGTTTTGTTCGCCCTCATCAAGTCATCATCGAAATACGCCTACCAAGGCCGCTACAGCGGGAAACCGGTGGCGATGCGGGTGACGCGCCTTGAGGCCGGGGAATACGCCTTCCACCTGGAGAACGGGAACCGCTACCGGCGCGAGGACCTGACGTTTTACGTCGAGGGAGCCGACGGGAAACTCGTCAAACTGCGCTGACGCCATGGCCCACGACGACGGACGGGAAACGATCACGCTTTGGGTGGTGCTGCCGGTGGCGACGCACGCGGCCGCGGAGCGGGTGGCGAAGGCCCACGCGCCGGACGGCTTGGAAGGCGTCTTGGCGGCGTTCGCCTGCGACGTGGCGAAGGCCGACGACGAGCCGGGGGCATGGGCGCAAAACCTCGTCGCGGTGTGGCTCTCGACGCGGGTCTGGCCGCAGGGCGACGGCGGCGCGGCAGGAAAGGAGGGCGCGTAAAATGGCGATGATCCCCGACGACGAAATCGAACGCATCAAGCGCGACACCGACCTTGCGGCCGTCGTGCGCTCGCGCGGCGTCGCGCTCGCCGCGCAGGGCGGCGACCTGGTCGGGCTGTGCCCGTTCCACGACGACAAATCCCCGTCGCTCCACGTCACGCCCGGCAAACGCCTGTGGCGCTGCGTCTCGTGCCAGGCGACGGGCAACGTGATCCAGTTCGTGCAGCGCTTCGACGGCGTGAGCTTCCGCCACGCCTACGAGCTGTTGAAGGGCGGGAACGCCTTCACGGGTGCCCCGACGTGCCAGCCGGTGAAGAAAGGCACGGTGCCGCGCCTCGCGTCGCCGCTCGCGGCGGACGCCGACGACCAAGCCGCGCTCCGGCAGGTCCTCGACTATTACCACGAGCGTTTGAAGGAGAACCCGCCCGCGCTCGCCTACCTGAAAAAACGCGGGGTCACGGCCGAGGCCGTCGCCGCGTTCCGCGTCGGCTTCGTCGATCGCACGCTAGGCTTGCGCTTGCCGATGAAGAACCGCGCCGAGGGCGCGGCGATCCGCGAGCGCTTGCAGAGGCTCGGCGTCCTCCGCGACACCGGGCACGAGCACTTGCGCGGTCGCGTCGTCTTTCCGGTCGTCGGCGAGTCCGGCGAGATCGGCACGGTTTACGGCCGCGCCATCGACGACGGCGGCAAGCATGACCGGCACCTGTTTTTGCCCGGCCCGATGCGTGGCATCTGGAACCCGGCCGCGCTGCGCTCGCCGGAGCTGATCTTGTGCGAGGGCATCATTGACGCGCTGACCTTCTGGGGCGCGGGTTATCGCAACGTGACGACCGCTTACAGCGCCAAGGCGCTGCCCGAGGAACTGCTCGCGGCGCTCGTCGCGTCGAAAGTCCGGCGCGTGTTGATCGCCTTCGACCGCGACGACGCCGGGGACCGGGGCGCGGCCGAGGTTGCGTCACAGTTATCTGAATACGGCGTCGAGGCCTTGCGCGTGCTCTTTCCCCACGGCCGGGACGCCAACGCCTACGCCCTCGCCGTGACGCCCGCCGAGAAGTCGCTCGGCGTCCTGCTGCGCGCCGCCTTGCCCCTTGGCGAACTGCGTTCGTTGCCCTCAAAGCCGGAGGTGTCGGCCGACGCTGCGGCGTCGTCTCTCGCCGTGTCGTCCGCGCCCGCGCCTTCTTCTTTAGCTGCTAAAGCCGCTCCGGAAGCCGCCGCGCCCGAGAGAGAGGAAACGACTCCGCCCACCGTCCCGCCGACGGAGCCGGAGGAAGCGGCTAGAGAAAAACCGACGTGCCGGCCGCGCCGTCGTCCGGCGTGCCGACGTCCCCCGTGACGGTGGCGAAGAACGACGGCGAGGAAATCGTCTTGGCGCTCGGGGACCGTGAATGGCGCGTGCGCGGCCTCGCGAAAAACTCCGGCTTTGAGTCGTTGAAAGTGACCTTGCGCGTCGCGTGCGCGGAGCGCTGGCACCTGGACAACCTCGACCTGTGCGTGGCGCGGCAACGCGCCGCCTTCATCGACGCGGCGGCGTCGGAAACCGCCCTGCGCCCCGAGCTGGTGAAACGCGACCTCGGCCACGTCCTGCGCAAGCTGGAGGAGCTGCAGGAGGAGCGCCTGAAGGCGGAGGCCGCGCCGAAGGCGACGGCGGAGCCCGCCTTGTCGGCGCAGGAGCGCGAGGCCGCGCTCGGCTTGCTGCGCGCGCCGGACCTGCTCGGCCGCATCCTCGCCGACTTTGCCGCGTGCGGGGTCGTCGGCGAGGAGACGAACAAACTCGTCGGCTACCTCGCGGCCGTCTCGCGCAAGCTCGACAACCCGCTCGCGGTGATCGTGCAAAGCACGAGCGCGGCCGGGAAATCCGCCCTCATGGAAGCGGTGCTCGCGTTCGTGCCGCCCGAGGAGCGCGTCAAATACTCCGCGTTGACCGGCCAGGCTCTTTACTACCTCGGCGGCGACTCGAACCTGAAACACAAGATCCTCGCCATCGTGGAAGAGGAGGGCGCGGAGAAGGCCAGCTACGCGCTAAAACTGCTCCAGTCCGAAGGAGAACTCTCCATCGCCTCGACCGGCAAGGACCCGCACACCGGCCGCATGGTGACGCAGGAATACCGCGTCGAAGGCCCGGTGATGATCTTCCTCACGACGACCGCCGTGGACATCGACGAGGAGCTTTTAAACCGCTGTTTGATCCTGACGGTAGACGAAGGCCGCGAGCAAACGGCGGCGATCCACCGTTTGCAACGCGAGCGCGAAACGCTCGCCGGGCTCCTGCGCACGGAGGCGCGCGCGGCCGTGCTCGCGCTCCACCGCAACGCGCAGCGGCTCTTGCGGCCGCTGCGCGTCGTGAATCCCTTCGCCGAGCGGTTGACCTTCCTCGATGACCGCACGCGCTCGCGGCGCGACCACACCAAATACCTCGCGTTGATCCGCACGGTGACGCTCCTGCACCAGCACCAGCGGCCGGTGAAGACGGCGCAGCACGCGGGCCGCGCCGTCGAATACATCGAGGCGACGCTCGAGGACATCGCGGCCGCCAACGCCCTCGCGCACGACGTGCTCGGCCGCTGCCTCGATGAAATGCCCCCGCAAACCCGGCGGCTGCTCGCGCAGGTCGAGGCGCTCGCGGCGGCGCGTTGCGCGAAAGCCAAGATCGAGCGCGAAGACGTGCGCTTCCGCGCCCGCGAGCTGCGCGAGTTTTGCGGGTGGGGGAACTCGCAGCTTCACCTGCACCTCGGCCGCCTGGTCGCGCTCGAATACGTCCTCGCGCACCGCGCCGACCACGGCGCGGGCCTTGTTTACGAGCTGGTTTACGACGGCGGCGGCAAGGACGGGAAACGCCACCTCGCCGGACTCCTCGACGTGGAAAAGTTGCGCGCCGGACATGACTACGGCGCGAGCCGTCCGGGGCTGGCGGCGGGTCATCCGGGGCAAAACGGAGATCATCCGGCCCCCGTCCGGCCCGGTTCCGGCCCCCTTCCGGGGCCTGTCCGGGGCGGTGAAACCGCCTCTCTTCCCTCTGAAAACGGCGTATCCGAAAACCCGGCACGCGAAAACGCGCGCCCGGACGGCGCGGCGCTCGTCGCCGCTTCGTAACTTTTTGCCGTCATACCCATGCCACGCAAAGGCTCCCGCAAACCCCGCGTGCCCATCGGCGACCTGGGCGACGAACGCGGCTTCGCCGCGCTGCTCGCCGGGTATGCCGATTGGCTCCGTGTGCGGAACTACTCCGAGGCGACGGTCGGCAACCGCGAGCACTACGTCGGCGAGTTTGCGAAGTGGTGCGCGGAACGCTCGATCACGCACCCGGCCGAGGTCACGAAGCCGCTCCTGGAGCGTTACCAGCGGTGGCTCTACCAATACCGGCAGAAGAACGGGAAGCCGCTGACCTTCCCGAGCCAGCTGCAACACCTGATCCCGGTGCGCGCCTTCTTCAAATGGCTCGGCCGACACAACCACATCCTCGCCAATCCCGCCGCGGATCTGGAGTTGCCCCGAGGGGAAAAACGCCTGCCGAAGCACATCCTGACGGCGAGCGAGGCCGAGCGCGTGCTCGCCGTGCCGCCGGTCGCCAGCGGCGACCCGCTGGCGCTGCGCGACCGGGCGATTTTGGAAGCGCTCTACTCGACGGGCATGCGCCGCATGGAGGTCGCGGGGTTGCGGCTCTACGACCTGGACGCCGAGCGCGGCACGGTGCTGGTGCGGGGCAAAGGGAAAAAGGATCGGATGATCCCGATGGGCGTGCGAGCCTTCGCGTGGGTCATGCGCTACATCGAGGAGGCGCGGCCGCGCCTGGTCGTCGCCGGTGACGACGGCACCGTTTTTTTGACGAACCTCGGGACGCCGTTCGAGCGGGGCCGGTTGACGCAGCTCGTCCGCGACTACATCGACGCGGCCGAGACCGGGAAGCGCGGCGCCTGCCACCTCTTCCGGCACACCTGCGCGACGCTCATGCACGAGGGCGGCGCGGACATCCGGTTTATCCAGCAGCTCCTAGGACACGCCGAACTCTCCACGACGCAGATCTACACCCAAGTCTCGATCCGGATGCTCAAGGAGGTCCACACGCGCACGCACCCCGGCGCGGCGCTCACGCCGGAAGCCGTCGCCGAGATCGAGGCCGAACTCGCCGACGAAGCGGACGAGGAAGACGACGCCGACGACAGCCACGACGGCGCGAAGTAGGCCGGAGCCAGGACAAGGCTGCGAACTCCCGGCAAATGCCACGTAAACAGGCTCGCCGCTTCTTCCTCTAGCCGCCTGATTGGTCGCATGTTGTTGCGGCTTTGGATGCTCGTCCTGCTGGTGTGCGTGAGCGCGTTTGCGCCCTCGCGCGCGGAGGCGCGCGCAGCCGAAAACCGCACCTGGGTTTTTTTGCCGCAGACCGTGGAAACGCGTCTGGAGACCGAGCCGCAAGTCGCTGGAACGCATCAGGAAAACGGGCTTTGGAACTACGAACACGCACCGGGATGCACTCTTGCCGCAGAGAGCGCATCGATCAAATACATCGGGAAGCTTGATGATCTAAAGGGCATCCCGAGATCTCAGACACTCCTCGATGACCTGCCTAACCTAGGAAATGCGCGGGCCAATTATTATCAAAACTCCTCGGTGTTGAGAAAGGCCGTGAGAGACGGATTCGAAATCCGTGATGCTTCCGCTTATCGCCCCAACTGGTCTCCCGATCCTACTTTGTTGCGACCAGATAGAACGGTGGGACAAAGTTTCCTCGGCGCTGAACGGCTGATTTTGGATAACAAGAATCTGTTTTTGAGCCCAAGCGGTGCGTATGTCCCTTGATAAAAGATCATGAGCCAAGAGACACAACGCGAGTTCACGCGACTGGTGGGGAAGTCCTACCAGCAGCATCAATCAAAGTTGGCGTTAGCTGAGCCCAGCTTTCGTTACGATGGCTTTATCAGTAGCGCGACTCTGTCCGGGTCTGGCGGCTCCGTTGAAATCCTCTGCGGTCCGCCGGAGTATCATGCGGAGATCTTCGTGACCTCAGGTTCAGAACGATGGAGCTTGGCTGACCTAATGGGCATCGAAGCCGTCCGGAGTTGGATGCTCAAGAACCGTGCGAACATCGACGGTAGAGCATTACTCGAAGTCGAAATCGACCACGCCTTCCGTCTCCTTGTTGAGGGGCTCAAGGGTGTGGCTGATTTTGAGTGGCTGTATCGTTCTTCGCCGTCGCAACGTTCTCAATGATCCAAGCGGCACAGGCCACGCCAGCCCCGAGCGGCTGTCATGCGCGCGATCCGAAGGGGCGCGCGATCCGAAGGGGTCAATGCGATTTTTGTTAGTTTTTGGTTGTTCGATAAGTCGCCAATGATCGAAGCGGCACAGGTCACGCCAGCCCCGGGCGGCTGTCATGCCCTCTGCTTCCTCCTCCGCTCCTAGAGTCGCTCAGTCCGGAGGAGTGCGACCCCGCCGGGGGCGGCCTGGGCGGTGCAGTGGCTGTTACCGATTTTTTTGTGCCCGTAAAATTTGCCGAATTATCCGCGTAAGGATTTTCGGGGTCCGGCCGGACTGGCATCGTAATGAGTAGCCGAAATACCGCGCTCTGGTCGTAGGATGCGATGGCGTTGAGCGGGCGGCGCGTGGTCGCGGCTAAAATTTGAACCGGTGGGGTCTGTCCGGTTTTGAACCCAAGCGGCGTCGCAAGCGACGATCCGAAGGGGTCAATGCGATTTTTGTTAGTTTTCATTACTCGCAAAGTCACCAATGATCCAAGCGGCACAGGTCACGCCAGCCCCGAGCGGCTGTCATGTCCTCTGCTTCCTCCTCCGCTTCGCTCCGTCCGGTGGAGTGCGACCCCGCCGGGGACGGCCTGGGCGGTGCAGTGGCCCGCCCGAAGCGGCGCTCCGCCAACCCGCGCCGGCACGTCACGCGGCCCGTCCGCTGCGCTCCCGTTCCGCGAGTCGTGCCCGTCCTGGTCAGACCGGCGGGGACCCCGCTGCGCCCGGCTGCCCGGGCGCCCCCTCAACCACGCGCAGCCGGGGGCGGACAAGCCGCCCCCGCGCGGCGCGTGGGTCGGGGTCGCCCTCGCCCCGGCAAACGGAAGGGCGGCAGCCCTCTGGCGACAATTAGAAAGCGACACGACGACAATTAGAAACCAGCAGCAACCGGGGTGACGGTTATGGAGTGTTCGTTGGTCGGCGTGGGCGGTAACGCTCGGGGCCCCACGCAGGCCCATGATTACCGAGCAACAATACCGTAAACTAATGATCTCTTATAACACGTCTGGCGTCGTCAGCGACGCCGCGATGAAAGCCGCCATGCACCGCACCACGGCCGCGCGCTACCTCAAAGCGCAGGCCGGTCCATCCGAATTAAAACCGCCCCGCCATTGGATCACGCGCCCCGATCCGCTGGAAAAACTTTGGCTCCTGGCCAAGCCGTGGCTGGAAAACGCTCCGGAACTGGAGAGCAAAGCCCTGTTCGAACATCTGCTCGGGACCGATCCCACGCTCGCGCCGGGCCACGCCCTGCGCACGTTTCAACGGCGGGTGTGCGCGTGGCGCGCGGAGCACGGGCCGGCGCGCGAGGTGCATTTCGCGCAAGTCCGCGAGCCGGGGCAATATCTCCAGCTCGACTGGACCAACGCGAACGAACTGAACGTCACCATCGCGGGCGCGGCTTTTCCGCATCTGCTTTGTCACGCCGTGTTGCCGTTCAGTAATTGGCAGTGGGCGATTCCGTGTCACTCCGAGTCGCTCTTGTCGCTGCGCGTCGGCTTGCAGGCGGCGCTCTGCGCGCTCGGCGGCGTGCCGCCCACGTTGCAGACGGACCAGAGTTCGGCCGCGACGCACACGTTGGACCGGACCTCGAAGGCGCGGGGTTTTAATCCCGCGTATCTGGCGCTGTGCGCGCATTACGCGATCACGCCGACGACGATTCACGTGGCTTGTCCGAATGAGAACGGCGATGTCGAGTCGGCCAACGGTCATCTTAAAAAGCGCCTCGCCATGCAGCTGATCCTGCGCGGCTCGCGGGATTTTGCGAGTCCGGCGGCCTACGCGGAATTTGTCGGCAAGATTTGCACCGGCGCCAATCGGCTCCGACAGGCGGAGCTGGCGGCAGAGCGGCCGCACTTCCAGGCGCTGCCCGCGACGCGGTTTCCCGAGGCGGAGGAAGTGACGGTGCGCGTGTCGAGTTACTCGACGATCCGCGTGAAGGGCTGCGCCTACTCGGTGCCGTCGCGGCTGATCGGCTCGTTCGTGCAGGCGCGGGTGAGCGAGGCCGAGGTCGGCCTTTATTTTCACAACACGGCGGTGACGACTTTTCCGCGTTCGCACAGCCAGGAGCCGCGCATCGACTACCGGCACCTGATCGCCTCGCTCGTGCGCAAGCCCGGCGGGTTCGCGCGCTACGTCTACCGCGAACAGCTTTTCCCCGCCGTGGTGTTTCGTCAGACTTACGACCGGCTGCTCGCGCTCGAGCCCGCGCGCGCCGACGCGCACTACGTGCAAGTGCTCGCGCTTGCCGCCGAACTCGGCGAAACACGCGTCGCCGAAGTGCTCGGCGCGTTGCTGCGCGAGACGCTCGTGCCCACGCCCGAGCACGTCCGCGCCCGATTGCAGACGAGCGCGGAGCCGACCGTCCTCGCCGCCTTTGTCCCGGAGTTGGCCAGTTACGATCTGCTCTGCGTCACGTCAGACGAGCGCGCTGCGCCCGAGGAGCACGTCACGTCAGACGAGCACACTGCGCCCGACGAGCGCGTCACGCCCGAGGCGAGTCGCGCTCAGTGCTGCGCCACGCAGGCCACGTTCGCCACGCCGGCCACGTGCGTTACGCCGGCGACGTGCGCGGCGCAGGAGGTGAGCGCATGAGCGCCGCGACCCTGCCCATCCTCCTGCGCGCCCTCGGCCTCACGACGCTCGCCCGGGATTTCCCCGAAGCCATCCTCCGCGCCGAAGCGGAGAACTGGGGTTATCTGCGTTTCATCCACCAACTCACCGAAGGCGAACTCAACGAGCGGCTCCGCCGCCGCATCGAGCGCCTGCTCAAAGAATCCGCGCTACCCCCGGGACAAAACCTCGCGGTCATCGATCAGGCCAAACTGCCCGACAAAGCGCGCCGCCAACTGCCCACGCTGCTCGACGGAGATTTTGTGCGGCGCGGCGATAATCTCCTCACCTTCGGTCTACCCGGTCGCGGCAAGACACTGTTCTGCGCCGCCCTCGGTCGCGAGCTGGTCCAGCGCCACCAGCTCAAGGTTTTGTTTTTGCCCACCTACAAATTGGTCAACCAACTCCTCGTCGCCAAACGCGATTTGAAATTGCCCGGCCTGCTGGCCAAGCTCCATCACTTCGAGGCGATCATCTGCGACGATCTCGGCTACGTCAGCCAAGCGCAGGACGAGATGGAAGTGCTCTTCACGTTTTTCGCCGAACGCTACGAGCGGCAAAAATCCGTCATCATCACCTCCAACCTCGTCTTCTCCGAGTGGGACAAGATCTTCAAGAATCCGATGACGGCGATGGCCGCCGTTGATCGGCTCGTCCACCGCAGCATCATCCTCGAGTTCAGCGGCGAGAGCCACCGCGCCCAAGCGGCCAAAGACCGCCAGCCCTGAGCCACATGGCGCGTTCGCGCCGCAGGATCGAGCGCGGGATCGAGCTGAACCTCCGCGTTCACGCGAGCTGCGGGATCGAGCCGGCCCACCGCGTCTCCCACGAGCAGCGCAACTCCCACCAGTCGGGAGGGGGAGGGGGCTGACGCCCCCTCCCCTCGGCCCCACCCCAAATCTTCTTTTCCGGAGGGGAGAAGGCTGCGCCCTCTCCCCCTGTACCCCCTCACCCAACCCCGCACGTTGTGTCGGTTTCTAATTGTCGTCAGTGTCGGTTTCTAATTGTCGTTGACGGGTTCAAACCCTTCCGTCCGCAAAGCGTAATCAATCGTTTCAGCAATTGAGGCTTCATCTTAGACAACTAAAATCGCCTGGAACTTGGAAGGCATGAATGATCTTTCTGAGTGATCGATCACGTGAGAACAAGTTGAGGCTGCAATCTTGTATGAGGCAGACCGATATTGGGTTTCAGTTGAAAGAAAATGGACAAAAAAAGACCCGGTCCTTCTTTCGAAGAACCGGGTCATAAACCTGGCAACAACCTACTCTCGCGGGACCTAACGTCCTACTACCATTGGCTACTCGGGGCTTAACGGCCGTGTTCGGGATGGGAACGGGTGGAACCCCCGGTATGTGGTCACCAGGAAACTTGCTCTCCTTGCGGAGAAATTGGGTCTAAATTCAGATTAAAAATTATTGATTAAGGAGGTAAAATAAACGCCTAGAAACCGGTATTTGCATAAACCGGCAAGGTCATTAGTAGCAGTAAGCTGAACGTATTACTACGCTTGCACTTCTGCCCTATCAACCGGGTGGTCTACCCGGACCTTGCACCGTCTTGCGACGGATTGTGATCTTATCTTGGGATGAGCTTGGCGCTTAGATGCTTTCAGCGCTTATCTCTTCCGCACATAGCTACCCGGCGCTGCCACTGACGTGACAACCGGAACACCAGAGGTGCGTCATTCTCGGTCCTCTCGTACTAGAGAATGAACCCCTCAAATCACAAACGCCCACAGCGGATAGAGGACCGAACTGTCTCACGACGTTCTGAACCCAGCTC
>Ga0105048_10017087_pt1 | contig 11195 bp, 9 predicted proteins | sample MAT05_FD_78382 | JGI IMG/M metagenome (GOLD analysis project Ga0105048, IMG submission 78382) | Freshwater microbial communities from Lake Fryxell liftoff mats and glacier meltwater in Antarctica - MAT-05 | ecosystem: Environmental > Aquatic > Freshwater > Ice > Liftoff microbial mat | place...
GCGATGACGGGAATGGCGACAACTTCCCCGAACAATGGTCGGTTCCTCACGGTCAACCCTGCGCTGTGTGCGATGACCGGTTACTCGGAACTCGAACTGCTGAGCAAATCTCCAACCGATATCACCCATCCGGACGATCTTCCCGAGGATGCACGCGTGATTCAGTCGTTACTCTCGGGTGAACGGCGATCCTACCGGCGGGAAAAACGTTACATCACGCGGTTTGGTCGGGAACTCTGGGTTGAGATTTCCGCGACGCTCGTCCGGGATTTAGACGGGACGCCACTCCAGTATGTCGCCCAGATTCAGGATATTTCCGCACGTAAGGCGGCCGAGCAAACACTTCGCGATAGCGAAGCGCGATTCCGCGCGCTCCTGGCGAATGGCGCCGATATCGTTCTGCTGCTCGATCGGATCGGAGTGGTTCGTTGGGCAAGCCCATCGGTCAAGCGGATTCTGGGGATTGATCCCGGCCAATTGATCGGTCGATCGAATCGTGAACTCGCGCACCCGGACGATGAACGGGCACTCCGCCAGGGCTTTCTCGCGTCGCTTAAGGCCAAAACGGAACTTCAACGGACGACGCTGCGGTTCCGGCATCAGGATGGCTCATACCGATGGTTGGAAGTGGTCGGTTCGAACCACCTGGATAATCCTGCCATCGACGGCATCATCTTCAATGCACGAGATGTCTCTGATCGAGTGGAACTGCATGAGCGACTTCGGCAGGAGGCGCTGCACGATTTCCTGACCGGCTTGCCGAACCGGGCAATGCTGTTGACTCATCTGGAGATGTCAATGTCGGCGGCGCGGCGGTACGGCGATAAGACGGCGCTTCTCTTCGTTGACCTGGATAGATTCAAGCCAATCAATGACCAACTCGGCCATGCCGCTGGCGATCAGGTACTGATCAGTGTTGGTCAACGACTACGGGCGAATGTGCGTCCGTCCGATCTGGTCGCCAGAATTGGTGGAGATGAATTCGCGATTGTGCTGAGCCGTATTGGCGAAGTCGAGGAGGTCAAAAGCCTGGTTGATCGCCTGTTGTCGGCATTTTCTGTTGCAATCCCGATCGCCGGAACGGTTGTCTCCGTTTGGCCGAGTATCGGTGCCGCGGTGAGTGATGGATACGATTCGCCGGAATCCCTGCTCGCGGATGCCGACCGTGCGATGTACCGGATCAAGAAACGATCAGTGAGCGCGAGCGAACTGGATGGTGCAGCGAAGACCGGTGCGCCGATCCCCGTACTCCCCGGCTGATTTCACTACCCGCGAATAACCCCAAGCGCCTGCCGGATTTCGCCGAGGTGATACGCGGAGTGCGCCACGATCGCGAACGCGCCACCAATCATCTGTTCATTCCAGCCCTCGAAGGAGCTGGCGAATGCCCTGGTTGCCTCGTACGACGCGCGAAGTCTGGAGATGCGTTCCTTCCACTCGCTCTCGGTGACCGGTCCAACCTGCCACGAACTCGGCCAATCGACCCGCCTGAACTCACCGGTTCTGGCGACGTCGTTCATGGTTTCGAGATAAAAGCGGACATGATTGACGTGCGCCACGATCGGTGCACAGTGTTTTGAGATAGATTGCGACGCTTCCTCCGCGGTCACGCTCGCGAGTGTTTCGAAGATCGACGTGCCGTGATCAAGCATGTAACCGTGCACCTGCTCGAAAACCTCGTCCAGCATCGAAAGCAATGCCCCGCGGAAATTGTCAACTGGTAGCGTCATCGTCATAGAAAACTCCTCACTTGAGGCCAGACACGGTTCACGCAATGTGGGCTTAGAAAAAGGTTCCGGACCACATTGTGCGTTCTCCGCCGGGTCAGAAACCGCGGAGTTTGAGCGGGGTAACGCGGATTGCAGTGAAATACGTTGTGGCGAACTGTTCGTCGGTCATCCCGAGACTGGCAATGCCGACAGTGTATTTTTGCAGGTACGCGGGGACCGCATTCGCCAGCACCGCGTCGGGTTCGATCGCCGCAATGCCCGTGATAACCACCACATCGGCGCCATCGGCGGTCGAGTTGAAATTCAGGGAGACGCGCGGATTCCGTGCGATGTTCTTCAGTTTTGTGGTGTTCGGTTCAGAATAGATCAGGACCGAATCGCCCTCGAGAAGGAACCAAACGGGACTCGGGTAAGGAATCCCGCTTGCTCCCACTGTCGTCAACCAGATAATCCGATCCTCGATCAGCCGGTGCGCGACCCGATGGCCAAATTCAGTCGAGATATCGATTTGCACACGAGACTCCTGTCGCAACAAACCAACAACGCTATCCATGAATTATGCCCGTTCGGGACCGAACTGTGGGAGTTTTCGGGTTGAGCCAGACCAACGGAGGAGTGTGGCGGACCGCGCGATTGAATGTGACGAGCATCCAGAGCGCGATCGCAAGCAACGTCCACGTCGTATCGGCGGATTCCAGTGACAATCCGCCGATCAGTGATCCAAAGGAAATGTCACCCCAGCAATCGACCAGCCCTCCCGCGGGAAGTTGCAGCAGGGCAAATGGGACAGACCGCAGAAACCCGACAAGACCAGCCGATGCCGATGATCCCGTCAGCGCAAACACCAGTAACGGAAACGCGACCATCGAGAGTTTGGAACCGGGAACCGAAACTGCCTGGCTCGCCCGGAGCAACTGGGAGTTGCGATTCTGGCGCAAGGCATCGGATCGGGATTCGAGGGCCTCAGATCCTTCCGATCAATCATCAACGATTTTGCGGATGATCACTGTGGAATCGATTCCGATCGTAGTTTCGCACAGTTGGGAAGACCGGTATGATCACCGGGTCATGACCAGTAGAGAGCGGACTCCATCCCGGTAAGGAGCAACAACGTGACAACCCGACCATTTCGATTTGGGGTGATGGCGTTTGCCTCCGCCACCAGAGAGGGTTTCGAGGAGAAGGCAAGACGAATCGAATCGCTGGGGTATGACACCTTTGTGCTGCCCGATCATCTGACCAACCCCTGGCCACCGATTCCCGCGCTGACGATGGCAGCAATGGCAACGACAACATTGCGGATCGGCTGTCAGGTCTTCGCGAACGACTTCAGACATCCGGTTGTGCTGGCGAAAGAGGCGGCGCTGATCGATTTGATCAGCAACGGCCGGTTCGAGTTTGGAATCGGCGCAGGGTGGTTACTCGACGAGTATGAGCGTGCTGGAATCACGTTCGATCCGCCAGGTGTACGCATCTCCCGGATGGAAGAGGGCTTGAAGGTCATCCGGGGATTGTGGGCAGATACGGCATTCGACTTTGCCGGGGAGTACTACACGATCACCGATCTCGACGGGAGCCCAAAACCGGTGCAGAAACCCGGTCCACCGGTATTCATTGGTGGGACGGGAAAACGGATGTTGAAGGTTGCCGGGCGTGACGCCGAGATTGTTGGGGTATTGCCGAAAACTCAGCCGTACGGTGGGCACGATTGGACGTCGAGCACCGAGGAATCGCTGGCGGAACGCATTAGTTGGGTGCGGGAGGGTGCTGGTGATCGATTCGATCAGATCGAACTCTCGATGATCGCCTTCCGGGCCATCGTCACCGATCGCCCGGCGGAGCGGATCGCGGAACTGGCAACGAAATACAGGCTGAGCGAACAGCAGTTTCAGGCGACACCTGATTTCCAGGTCGGGAGTCTGCAGGAGATCGTCGAACGACTACAACGTCTCCGCACCAGATTCGGCGTGTCGTACATCACGATCATGGAGACGGATGTCGAATCCTTCTCGCCGGTGGTGGCTCGACTCTCCGGAAAGTAGCGGATTGCTGACTTCGCGGGTTTGGGAAGGAAGTCAACGCGGTTTCGCCCCGAGGATCCACCCTTCTTCCCGAATGCATCTGCGATTTCCCTCCACTGTCCCGTCGCCTGCGTTCGCGAATAATTCGCCAAGTTCACCTCGGCGATCAAGATCGGCGAGCCAGGAGACATACGCATGAACCTGAGCCTGATCTCGAATCGGGAAGACCCGATCAAGCCGATCACGAACCACACCAGGCCAGATTTCGGCATGGAGAATCGAGGGTCCGATCGAGGGAGTTGGAGTGGTTGAGAAACCGGTTTCAAATGGCCAAACCCGACTCACACCGGCGAACGCGGGATCGTCCCGGAGTCGCTTGACGACCGGAATCCCGAGCAGTGCCTGACCGCCGACGCTACCGGCACCGTACAACTTCCAGGTCGATTGCACGCCGGGGAGAACGTGTTCGGTCAGTCGGGTGCGCTCCAGGTTGAGTTCCGGCCCGGCGGAATACGGATACCGAAATTGCCGCACCATTGTCGGGGAGAGTGTGACGGTGGCATTGGCCGACGGACAGCCCCAGAATGGACCGGGTGTGTTCGACCCACACCGTGCGTTGAGGTCCGACGCGATCTGAAACCGGTTGTTCCGGTTGGCATCGTCGTCCTGGATCGAATCACTGAGCAGGGTCCATATCCAACGCCACGGCTCGCTTCCCGTGTACCCGAGCGAGGCGGCAAATCCAGCCGGAAAGGCAAACGAGAAGTCGAACCCGACGAAGGCACGCCGGCGCTCGGCGCCATGTACACGCAGCCGCTGCTGAATATAGTTTCCCGCCTGCCGTCTGGTTCGGAAGTAGTGGGGATCCAGTAAAATCTCGCCTCGGGACGCATCGGTGAAGCGTTCTCCGACCCAGATTGCATTGCGAGTTGGAAGCAATCGGGATGGAGAGCTCCGGGCGCTCCAATCGACCGCGATGTAAGCGTCGAATAGTGATCCCCCGTGGACTTTCATCAGGTGGGCCGCTGGACGATCTCGGAGAGGGCAGGCTCCGGGGTTTTGGGAGGTGAAGTCGGCCGGGAAGTGAGGCGATTGTTCGCGGTGGAGTCTCCATTTGCTTGCGACCTATGGGTCATCTCCGTTAGATTAGCACCTTCAAGAATGATCAGCGTTGCAGGCTTCAATGAGTCAGAGAGCAACGTCAGCCATTCTGCAGGAGTCTCGTGGTGTCCCTGAGATCAATTCAATACTCTCCCTGGGCCGGTCGAGACGCAAAATCGAGGAACAGAACTTGCATAATCGGGCTTCAGTAGTTGAAACACATTCAACATTGCAGATCGATCTCAGGAGTGCATTCGACCGGGGGAGTGATGCCGGACCTGGTCACACATTGAACGATCGGCTGGCAGGTGACGTTGATTTTGCCGAGGAGCCATTGCGGAGTCATTCAATTGAGCGCTAGGGGACGATTTTGCCGGTTCTTCGAGTCAGCGCAAACGTTCTCACCGGGGCTCGCAAACGTGCATCCAGAATCGTCAGCGGGGATGAGATTGTGACAATCTCATCCGTTCGGCATTCGACAAACCATTCTGATCGCTCCGGATCGGAGGAGGGCAATTCGGAGGAGTGCGCGGAACCTCCGGTTACCCCTGGCTTCGATATCATCGATCAACTCACCGATGGGTACTATGAATTGGACCGGTCGTTCCGGTATCGGCGCGTCAATCCGTCGGGAGCGCGGATGGCTCACGTGGCAGCTGAGGAGATGGTTGGACGACATGTCCTCGAGGTTTTCCCGGACATCGAACCATCTGACATCCATGCCGCGGTCCGGAGAGTGATGGCGGGCGGGCCTGCGGAACGCGTCGAAACGTTTTATGCGCCACTTCGCATGTGGGGCATTAACAGCGTCTATCCACTTGCGGATGGCGTGGCGATTCTCTCTCACGATATCACTGCCCAACGGGCGCTCGAACAGGACCTCGCGTTCCTGGCCCAGGCGAGCAGAATTCTCTCGTCGTCGCTCAATTACCAGCGGACCCTGCGTGCCGTCGCGAGGCTGGTTGTGCCGACGATTTGCGACTGGTGTGCGGTCGATATTCTGACCGATTCCGGTCAGGTTGATTTGCTCGCAGTGGCGCATGTCGATCCGCAAAAGGTCCACTGGGCGCAGGAGTTGCGGAAGACCGAGCCGGTGGATATGGACGCGCCAACCGGACTGCCGAAGGTTCTGCGTACGGGCAAGGCCGAGTTCTATCCCGTCGTGACAGAAGAGATGATGGTGGCCGCAGCGAAGGATCAGGCGGCGCTTGATTTAATGCACGAAATTGGATTCAGTGGAGTCATGATCGTGCCGCTCAAGTTACGAACGCGCACGATTGGAGCGATCACCTTCGTGGCGTCGCAACCGGGTCGCCATTTTACCGATGCCGATTTGGCGACCGCGCAAAAGCTGGCGAGCCGCGCAGCACTGGCGATCGAAAACAGCAGGCTGTACGAGGCATCTCAAAAGGCGGTCGCCTTGCGCGATGACTTTATCTCGGTTGCGTCACACGAACTGCGGACCCCGGTGACCAGTCTGAAAATTTACACCCAGGTGCTCCAACGGCAGGCCGAACGGCGTGACGACCAGGAACTCAGTTCGGCGTTGGCCAAAATGGGTGTTCAGATCAACAAGATCACCACGCTCATTGGTGACATGCTGGACGTTTCGAAAATCGAATCAGGCAAACTCGCTATTCAGCAGGAGCCATTTGATCTCAATGCCGTCGTGACGGAGGCGATCGAAGGAGTAAGGGCGGCATCGACAAGTCATTCGATTGGACATACTGGCCGGATCGAATCGGACGTGCGCGGTGACCCCGACAGGATCGGGCAGGTGATCACCAATCTGCTCTCCAACGCCATCAAGTACTCCCCTCGGCGGACGGAAATTCTGGTTCGGCTCGGAGAAGCGCATGGCGAGGTATTCGTTGAAGTCGAGGATTTTGGCATCGGAATAGATCAGGACCATCTCGACCGCATATTCGAACGTTTCTACCGGGTGAACAGTCTTGACGAAAAGACCTTTCCCGGGCTCGGGATCGGACTGTACATCTCTCGCGAGATCGTCCACCGGCATGGCGGTTCATTGGAGGTAACGAGCACGAAAGGATCCGGGACACAGTTCCGCGTCACGCTGCCAATTGAGACCACGCGTGACGAGGCAGGAATCTGATGGAGATCACGTATTCGATTCTTGTGGTCGATGACGATGTCGATATTTTGAATGCGCTGAAATTCTTACTTGAAGACGAAGGCTATGCTGTGCAAATCGCCGATAAGGGTGACTATGCCGAATCGCTCGCGATGGGCAATCAGGTTTTGCCGGACCTGATCGTTCTCGACGTACTGCTTTCGGGGAAAGATGGACGGCTGATCTGTCAGAAACTGAAGAGCCAGGACGAAACGAAGCACATCCCGATCGTCATGATGTCTGCCCACCCAAACGCGGAACACTCCGTGAAGAAAGTTGGGGCCGATGCTTTCATCGCCAAACCATTTTCGATCGACAATTTGCTATCGCTGATACCCAGTCTTCTGCCCGAAAAAGATAATCCGGTATAACGCTGACAAACGACCGGAGGCACCAGCGAGGATGCGATCCAACACGCTCGTCAGCGAAGTGCACACCGGTTGGGCGCAATGTAGACCCGGCCGGGGACCTTCACGTCGGGATGGTCCGTGATGCTTCGTCATGCAGCCGCGCAAGTGACTGGTGACGTCGTTGCGTAGAGCCGGACTTCACATGCTCATGGGGATAGCGCCTGTCGGCTGAAGGATACGGGTCGCCTGGGGCCACAGGACCTGCCAATGGCCGTCGATCAGTTCGTAGGTATTGGTATGCCAGCAGAGAAACGTCGAGGGTGTTCCCCCGATTGGCATCTCCGTCCGTGAAAAGCGAATGGAGGCACTGTTGGCATGGAGCCGGACAGCTATTCCGATGTGATTTCCCACGCCCGGTAATCGATCCTGCCGTTCCCGACCGCATCCAGATACCCGAATCTGGTCAAAGTCGAACTGTTCGGTGTGACCAGATGCCAGGACTACGCGTGAGACGTTACGGCCGTCGCCATCTCTTTCGTGACGAGTGCTCGGGGCCGGGCGCATGCGGTCACGCGAATCTTGTCCACCGGATCGACCAGCGTCCTGGCCGCAATCGTTCCCGGAATCGGTGATCGACAATCCGCTTCCATGGTTGTCTTTCGATACCGGGATTCCATCGGTGTTCAGGTCAGGCTGTGTTTTCTGTTCTGCGGGACGGTGGCGGTAGGCGGAGCACCGGCAATGTGGCCGGGATTCGATGATCTGAGAGGGAGGCGGATCGTAAACGTGGAGCCCAATCCTTCGGTACTCTGAACTGAAATCGTGCCGCCGTGCAATTCAATAATCCACCTTGCCCCGGCAAGTCCGATACCGCTGCCGGAGATCGACCCGACATTCTCTCCGCGTGCGCGGAACTCGAAGATGCGATCGAGACTCGTCGTGGGAATGCCGATACCGTGATCATGCACCTCCGCGATTGCCTCGTCACCCGTTACGTCCAGCCGAATCTCGATTTGACCACCCTCGGGTGAGTATTTGATCGCGTTTCCAATGATATTCTCGAAAACCCGACGCAACCGGCGGGTATCCCATTCGCCGTCCAGAGGGTCGGTTGCAGTGTCAATCACGATCCTGTGATTTGGCGCGGTCGGCTCGATCTCCTCGACACATTGCCGAACAAGTGCGACGAGATTGGTCGATCCAAGACCAAGTTCGGCCGGTAGACCGGAAGCCAATCTGGCTTGATCGGTCAGTTCATCAACCATGTCGGTCATTCGGACCGCGAGTCCTTCGAACGAAGCACCGCGCTCCGCGATGCCGTCGGCATCCGGCACGTTTCCGCGCGCCGCCTGCCGCTTCATCATCTGTGCCAGCAGTTTGAGGGTGGCAAGCGGACTCTTTAGATCGTGTGCAAGTGCATCCAGCAGCGATTGCCGATCCTGCTCCGCGAGCACACGGTCGGTAATGTCATAGCTGACGGAGATCAGCGTTTCGACGGTGCCATCGGGTGCATATTCCGGGAGCAGTCGTGTTCTGAAGTGCTGGCGGCCCAGTACTCCGTCGAATGCGAATTCAAAGTGTTGCGGCGCGCCGGTTGCAATAACCTCCCGGCAATGGTGATCCCAGATGGTGATGACGTCTTCTGGCATGCCCAGTTCAGCAATCGTTCGGCCGATGAAGTCTGAAGCCGGCATGCCGGTCACCGTTTCGACCACGGAATTGATATAGAGGTGACGCAGATCGCGATCGAACCGGGCAACGAAATCTGGTGAGTGCTCGATGAGCGTTTCGAATTCGCGCCGTCGCCGCTCGAGTTCATGTTCGACCATTTTCAGGTCGTGCACATCGGTCGAGGTGCCGTACCAGCGCTCGATGTCGCCACGATCGGAAAGAACCGGAAAAGCCCGGCTCAGATGCCAACGGTAATTTCCGTCCGCCATCATGATGCGGTGTTCGTTGGAGTATGGTGTGCCATTGGCAACCGACGCCCGCCACGCGATTTGGGCGGTAACCACATCGTCCGGGTAATGCGAGCGATCCCAGACCCACTCGCCCGATTCACTCCGGCTCGCCCCGGCAAAGGCACCGATCCGATCGTTGAAGTACCGAACTACTCCGTTCCGATCGGCGACCCAGACAACTTGTGGCATCGCATTGGCCAGCAGTTGGAGCTGTCGCTCACTCTCGCGCAGGGCATCTTCCGCACGTTTGCGCGCGGTGATATCGACCAGTGCCCCGACCATACGCTCCGGTTTGCCCTCGGCGTCGAGCAGCACCTCACCCCGGTTCTGCAAATACACGATTCTCCCGTCGGGGTGCAGCGCACGAATATCAGTGAAGTAGGGTGAGGCGCCGTCCAGCACGGACTGAACGTCGTGAGCGGCGCGGTCACGGTCGTCTGGATGGATACAGGAGAGCCAGGTGTCTAAATCGACCACATCGATCTCTGGGGAGAGACCCATCAGATTATGATAATCGCCTGCGATTGTGGCAAAGCCGTCGCGCAGATTCCAGTCCCAGATACCGACGCTGGCGGCCTGTTGGGCAAGTTCAAAGCGCCTGCGGCTCTCCCTGAGCGCTTCTTCCGATGCACGAAGGTGCGCTTCAGAGCGCCGGCGTTCGGTGATATCGATGAAGAGAACAGCGACCCGGTTGCTTCCGTCGCTGCCGATGCGGACCGCGTCGACCTTGAACCACCGACCCATCGCCTCGGACCCCAGTTCGAACCGCTGCGCCTCGCCGGTGTCGGCCACCCGGCCGTAGATTTTGATCCAATCTTGCTCCAGGCCGGGAACCAGCTCGCGGGCGGTTTTGCCGACAGGATCCTTCAATCCGGTATGGCGTTCAAATGCCGGGTTGACTTCGAGGAAGAGATAATCGTTCGGATTGCCCGCGGCATCGTGGAGTATTTCGATCGCACAGAACCCCTGGTCGATGCTCTCCAGCAGCGGATAATACCGCTCCTCGTTCTGGAGGAGGGCGGCCTCGGACGCCTTGCGGCTGCTGATATCGTGCAGTACGACCACGATGTGGGCGGGGGCGTCGGCGCCGTCATGCGCAACGCTGGAGGAGTGAGCGAACCAGACCGGGACGCCACCGGGCGACATCAGACGGATTTCGCCGGTCATCCGGACGGTAGCCCCTGCGGCGAGATCATGAAATCCCTGGAGGTTCCGACGCCAATCATCCGGATGAACAAGATCGGCAAAGGGTAGACCGGGCACATCCAGCGCGCGCCGACCGACGATCTGGCACAAAGAATCGTTGACATCAATGACACCCAAGGTGCCGGGATCGAGCGTAACCAGCGAAACGAAACCTGAATCGACAATGGCGCGGAGATGCGCGTCGATAGGGCCGGGATCGAGTTGCTGGCGTTCAGGCTGCATGTGCAACGTGCTCATCCACATGTCCATAGGTTCAAACCAGAACAGGTCCGAAACTCGGGAGAGACAAACAGGAGAAGCAGATTCACGAACATCGCTAACCGGCGAGAGACCGCCGCAGACATGCGCCATGTGATCTAGTCACGGCGAACATCCCGCTCTCGGATAGACCAGTCCACGCACGAGTCATCCCGGCATATTCTAGCAGGTTGCACTCGCAGCTTCTGGTGTCACAGTTCATGCTGATTCATTTTCCTGACACCAACGAAATGACCGGTGCAATTTGTTCGATATGCTCCGATACGCCGGTATTGATCACAATGTACGTGAAACCGTACTCTTCGCGTCGAAAAACGAGCTGATCCGTAATATCTTCCACGGTGCCGAGGAGAATGTGCGGAGATTTCAGGATGACGGATTCGCTGACTCCGGGGAGTTCCCCCGCCAGACGCTTTGCGGCTGCCAGACGATCA
>Ga0105048_10017089_pt1 | contig 11195 bp, 10 predicted proteins | sample MAT05_FD_78382 | JGI IMG/M metagenome (GOLD analysis project Ga0105048, IMG submission 78382) | Freshwater microbial communities from Lake Fryxell liftoff mats and glacier meltwater in Antarctica - MAT-05 | ecosystem: Environmental > Aquatic > Freshwater > Ice > Liftoff microbial mat | place...
CGATGTCCTTCAGGCACTTCAGCGCCAGATAGAGAAAGTTGCCGCTGCCGCAGGCCGGGTCGAGCACGCGAAATTTGCGCAACCGCTCCAGGAAGCCGACGAACAGCGATAACGCGTCGCGGTAGGCCTTGTCGCCGTGCTTCTTGCTGCGCGCCAGCGCCGCCTGGATGCCGGGCAACAACTCGGCCCACTCGGCGCGCAGCGGCCGGCCGATCACCGGCTCCACCACGCGCCCGATGGTGGCGGGGTCGGTGTAGTTGGCGCCCAGCTGGCTGCGCACCGCCGGGTCCAGCCCGCGCTCGAACAGCGTGCCGAAGATGCTGGGGTCGATGGCGCTCCAGTTCAGCGCGCTGGCGGCTTTCAGCGCGGCCACGTCGGCGGTGGCCAGCGGCGGCACGGCCACGGTCTTGAACAGCCCGCCGTTGAACCAGGCGATGTCTTCGACGCCGAACAAGCCGCCGTCACGCAGGGTGGAAAACAGCGCCGTCAACTGGGCGCGCAGGCGCTCCGCGTTGACGTTGACGCCCACCAGGCGCTCGAACAGCTTGTCGGGCAGCAAGCCCACGTCTTCCGCGAAGAAGCAGAACACGCACTGCGTGAGGAAGTGGCTGACCTGCTCGGCCGGCACGCCGGCATCACGCAGGCGCTTGGCGGTGTCGGCGAAGGTGCGCGCGGCTTCTTCGGTGATGTCGCGGTTGCTGCGCCTCGGCTTGAACGATTCAGGCGCCAGCCACAGCGCGCACAGGCGCTGCTGCACCTCGGGCGGGCGATGTCTTCCAGCGGGTACGCATGGCGCTCGCTGGGCGTGCCGGTAAAGTGCGTGTGCACCTCGATGCGCAGGCGGTCGCTGACCACCAGCAGTGGCGGGTTTTCCAGCGGCAGCGCCTGCATCATCAGCTGCTTCAGCGCGCCTTCCAGGCTCTTGCCCGGGGCCTTGTATTCCCAGGCGAAGCAGCCTTTCAACCAGACGTCGGCAAAGCCGTCGGTGCGCTGTCGCCCGGCAACGGCGGCGCTGCCGGTCTTGGTGACGCCGCGCTCGAAGCAGTAGGCCCGGGGGTCGGCCGGTTCGGGCACACCGGGCACGCGGCAGAGGTCGATGAAGTGGGCCTGCGCGCCGGCGCGTTCATTCAGCGCGTGGGCCGTACCGCCAGGGCCCCACTTGCGGATGAAGTCCTGTGCCTGCATGAGGGGGTGCTCTTTCAGTGCGAAGCCTCGGCGGCAGGCCCGCCGTCCAGGTGCGAGGTGTCGTTCCAGCCCACCATCGAGAAGCCTTCCGGGCTGTAAAGCAGGCGATTGATGCTGGCGTTGCCGATCTGCCAGGTGCGGGGCAAATGCAGCTCCATGCGGGTGGCGGCGCGGTACAGGCAGTCGAGCACGCCGCCATGCGCCACCAGGGCGATCACCTGCCCGGGGTGGCGCGCGGCCAGCCGGCTGGCGGTGCCCACGCAGCGGGCGTAGAACGATTCGAGGGTTTCGCCGCCGCCGGGGCCGAAGTCGGCCTCGCGCTTGCGCCAGCGCATGGACTGCGCGGGCCAGCGAGTTTCTATCTCGGCGAAGGTCGAGCCTTCGAATTCCCCGAAAAAACGCTCACGCAAACCGGGATCAATGGTCAGCCGCAGGCCGCTGCGGGCCGCAAGGGGCGTGGCGGTGTCGCGGGCGCGCTGCAGGTCGCTGCTGTAGAGCGCGTCGATGCCTTCGTTGGCCAGCGCCTCGGCCAGCCGTGCGGCCTGCCAGACGCCGGTGGTGTTGAGTGCGATGTCGGTGTGGCCCTGGATGCGCAGGCTCGCGTTCCAGGCCGTTTCGCCATGCCGGACGGCGAAGATGCGGGTCGCTTCCACCACCGTCCCGCCGCTTGATGTCCGCAGCCCGCCTGGCTCAGCGTTCCTGCGCCAGCAGCCGCTGGTTCAGGGTGCAGGTGCCCGAAAAAGTGGCCTCGGCCAGCACGTGGCCGGTCAGCGAGGCACGCACCATCGCGCCGGTGCAGGCGCCTTCCAGCGGCAGCCTCGGCAGCGCCACCGCGTACAGCGTGAACACGTAATGGTGCACCAGCGAGTCGTTGAAGGGCGGGAACGGGCCGTCGTAGCCGAAGTAGTGGCCGGCCATCTCGGGGTTGCCGGCAAACCAGCCGGTGTAGTCGTTCAGGCCGTGGCGGGCGCCGTGCAGGGTGGCGGGCCCCGGCTTGCCGCGCGCCTGAAAGGTGCGGCTGAACTCGCCTTCGGCGATCACCGTGGGCAGCGGCGGCAGGTCGAACAGAACCCAGTGGAAGAAGTCGACGCGCGGCAGATCGGCCGGCACTTCGCGGCCCGGCTGGTTGACGTCGTCGCCCTTGCTCGGCACGTCGAAATCATGGCAGATCAGGACCATCGACTTCGCGCCCGCGGGCACCTCGCTCCAGGCCAGATGGGGGTTCAGGTTGTCGCTGAAAGTCACGCCACCTTGGCCATCGGCGCGGCCGGCGGCAAAACGGGCGGGGATGCGGTCGCCGTTGGTCCAGCTGTCGCTCCAGAGTCTCATGGCCGGGGCTCCTCGTTCTCTTGGTTCGGCGCGCGGTGGGTCGGGCTCAGACGCCCCAGACCACCGGTTCATTGGCGGCCTGGGCGCGCCTGAGCATTTCCACCATCGGCCAGACGCGCTGGCGCACCGTGATACCGGTGGGGCGGGAGGCGTCGGTGGCCTCGGCCTCGGCATTGGCATTGGCATTGGCATCGGCGTGGGCGGAGCGCGCGGCGTCGTCGGCGCTGGCCGCACTCTGCAGCGTGACGAGCGCCGCAGCCATCGCCGCCGGTTCGATGATGCCCTTGGCGGCCGGCTCGCGGCCGAGCAGCCGCAGCAACTCATCGCCGTTCGGCCCCAGCATGATGACGTCGCCGGCGGCCTTGCTCTTGAACTTGTAGATCATCGATGCCTCTCGCTCATGAAGAACGAAAACATCGATTGTGCGCCTGCCGCAAGCGGGCAGTCGCCGTCGTCAGCCCGACACCAGCCTGATGCGCTGGGCTGGCGTCGTGATGGGCGCGCCGGTGTCGGCGGTGGCCACTTTCGGGTGGCCGGCCAGCAGGCCTTCGAAACTCAGGCTGTCGACCGCCGGGGAGAACAGGTAGCCCTGGAATTCGTCGCAACCCGCGTCGACCAGGAACTGCCGCTGCGCTTCGGTTTCCACCCCTTCGGCGATCACCTTCTTGCCCAGCGCGCGCGCCATCTGCACGATGGCGCGCACGATGCCGGCGTCGTTTTCATCGGCCGGCAGGCCCATGATGAAGCTGCGGTCGATCTTCAGTTTGCCGATCGGGAAGCGCTTCAGGTGCGCCAGACTCGAATACCCGGTGCCGAAGTCGTCGATCGACAACTGCACGCCCAGCCGCGCCAGCGCGTGCAGGCGCAGCAGCGCCTCGTCGGCATCGTGCACGAGGATCGATTCGGTCAGTTCCAGCTCCAGCAGCGCCGGCGCCAGCCCGCTGACGGCCAGCACCTGCGCCACGCGGTCGGCGAACTGCGGCTGCTGGAACTGCAGCGCCGACACGTTGACGGCAATCGGCACCGGGCAACCCTTCTCCTGCCACAGCGAGGCCTGGCGCACCGCCTGCGTCAGCACCCAGTCGCCGATGGCGACGATGAAGCCGCTGTCTTCGGCCACTGGAATGAAGCGTGCCGGGCCGACCTCGCCGAGCTCGGGGTCGCGCCAGCGGATCAGCGCCTCGGCGCCGACCAGGCGGCCGCTCTTCAGGTCGATCTGCGGCTGGTAGTGCAAGCGAAAACGGTTGCTGACCAGCGCTTGGCGCATCGCATGGTCGAGGCGCATCTGCATGCGCATGTCGACCTCGGCGCGTGGCTGGTGGAAACGGTAGTTGCCGCGGCCGCCGACCTTGACCGCGCGCATCGCGGTTTCGGCATGCCGCACCAGCTCGTCGATGCCGTGGCCGTTGGCCGGGCAAAGTGAGACGCCGATGCTGCAGGTCAGCGTGAACTGCGCGTTGTCGATGGTGCAGGGCTGCGCCACCACGTTCAGCACGCGGCGCGCGGTGGCCTCGGCGGCGGCCGCGTCGGCGTGGTGCACCAGCACGGCGAACTGGTCGCCGCCGATGCGCGCCAGCACGTCGTCCTGCCGCATGCAGCCCTGGATGCGCTGCGCCACGTCGAGCAGCACATGGTCGCCGGTGTCGTGGCCCAGGCTGTCGTTGATCTTGCGGAAACGGTCGAGGTCGATCACCAGCAGCCCGAAGCCGCCGCCATCCAGGCGCGAGCGCACGCTGGCGCTCGTCACCGCATCGGCCAACTGGGCGCGGTTCGGCAGGCCGGTCAGCGCGTCGGTCACCGACAGCTGCTCGATGCGCTGTGCCGCGGCCAGCTGCCCGGTGAGGTCGCGGAACGAATAGACGCGGCCCTGCGGCCGGCCGCGGCTCCAGAGCGGGCGAGTCACGCGCTCGAAGACCTCGCCCGACTGCAGCACCAGGCGGTCGCTGGTCGACAGCAGCAGCGCCCGCTGCAGGGTGTCCAGGCGGCGCGCGTAGTGGCCGTCGTCGACCACGCAGCGGTGCAGCCAGTCGGCCACGGCGGCGTCATCGCGCGCTTTCAGCAGGTCTTCGGGGAGGTTCCACATGGCCGCGAAACGCTGGTTGAAAGCGCGGATGCGGCCGCCCAGGTCGGTGACCAGGATGCCGTCGGCGGTGGCTTCCAGAGTGGCCTGCAGCTCGGCCACCAGGGCGTCGCGCTCGTCGGCATCGCGCTGCTGTTCGCTGCGGTCGATCAGGGTCACCAGGCAATGGTTGGGCGCCGCGCCGGCCACCGACGCCAGCGGGCGGATGGAGCGTGAAACATGGATGCTGCGGCCGTCCGCGGCACTCAGCGTGGTGTCGGAACTCAGCGTGCCTGGTTTGCCGCTGGAGGCCTCGTCCCAGTAGGCGTTGTCTTCCAGGTTGGCGAGCAGCCGGTCGGCGCGCGTGGCCAGCACGGCATCGCGCGGCTGGCCGAGCAGCGCCAGCGCGGCCACGTTCACGGCCGTCACCCGCAGCGTGGCGAGATGCACCAGCCACGTGGCCTGGGGAAGGCATTCGACCAGGCTCTGCCATCCGCTGGCCACCTGGGCAGCGAGGTCGGGGAACGAGTCGGAGGAGGACATGGGCTGCGTCATGGGTTTCAGGCCAGCGCCAGTTCGGCAGCGCGCTGCTCAGCCGACTGCAACTGCTCGAAGAAGTAGCTGACCCTCGGCCGCGGCGCCAGGTACTCCAGCGCGGCGGCCGGCAGGCGGGCCGGCTGCAGGCTGCGCCGGATGCCCAGGTCGGGCAGCAGGTCGAGGTTGACGACGAGCGCTTCCTCGCGCGGCACCAGCGGGTCGTGCACCAACACGCGCGGCTTCAAAGGGCGGCTGGAATTGACGCCCACCACCATGGCGTGGCGGTCGTCGGTGAGCTGCACCACCGAGCCGGCCGGGTAGACGCCCATCATGCGGATGAAGGCGTTCAGCACCGTGGTGTCGTACTTGTTTCGGCTCTGCGAGAACAACATCGACAGCGACTCGTGCGGCGTCAGCGCGCGCGCCAGCACCGGCGGGTTGCACAGCTTGTCGTAGCGGTTGACGATCGACACGATGCGCGCGGCCATCGTCATGCGCTCGCTGCCCAGCTTCATCGGGAAACCGCTGCCGTCGGCGTTTTCATGGTGCTGCGCCACCACCAGCAGCGCGCCCGGCGCCATGCCCATGCGGCGGCCGTGCGACACGCCCAGCGCCACGTGTTCGCGGTAGGCGTTCAGCTCGGCGGCGCTGAATTGCTCGTCGGGGTGGCGCAGGCGGTCGGCGATGTCGAGCTTGCCGACGTCGTGCATCAGCGCGCCGACGCCGAGATCGAGCATCTCGTCGGCCGACATGCCGAAGGTGCGACCCATCAGCAGCGAGATCACCGCTACGTTGAGCGCGTGCGCAGTGGAGCGGTCGCCGGCCTGGCTGGTGAGCAGGCGCACGCACATCTCGCCGTCGCCCATCATCTTGTCGAGCAGCGCCTGCGTCAGCGCCTCGGTGTCGCGTCTGGCCTGCTCCGGGTTGCTCGCCACCATGTCGCTGGCGGTGCGCCAGGCGCGGCCGGCCTCGCCGTACTGCTTCTCAGCCAGCTGCGCGGCGGCGCGCTGCCCGGCCAGTTCGTCGCGGCGGCTTTGCGCCTGCGTTTTCGCCAACGATTGCTCCTGAGTTTCCTCCAGCGTCTGCGCGGCGGCCCCGGCCGGAGCCGGTTCAGGCGCCTCGGCAGCTTGCGCCACCTCCGCATCGGGCCCGCCCGCGCCGCCGACCCAGCGCTCGGCGTCGGCTGCCTCGAAGGCGTCGCTCTTCTCGGGCGCCCATCGCACCTTTGTCAGGCCCAGGGTCCGGATGGTCGCAATCTGGTCTTCCGACGCGATGCGGAAGCTGGACAGCGGAAAGGGATGGGACATCCATCCCAGATCGAGATGAACGAACATGCCGATCCGCAATTCGTGCATGGTCACCGTGGGGCTCATCGGAGTTCCTGTCACTGCACTGAGCAGCACCACAGCCGCCCACGAGCCTATTTCGGCCGTTCGGCGGCCAGACTTGAACCGGCGTGGCAAACAGCGCGCCAGCTCGAGGGCGTGTGGCCGCAGCGGCGCAGGAAAAACCGCGTGAAATAGGCCGCATCGGTGAAACCCAGGCCGAGCGCCACCTGCTTGACGCTCATCGCCTTGTAGGCCAGTTCGCGCTGCGCCTCCAACGCCAGCCGGGCGTGCAGCACGCCCAGCGCCGAGTGGCCGAGCCACTGGCGGCAGATCCGGTTCAGTTGCGTCGTCGTGATGCCGAGCTGCGCGGCCAGCACGGCCAATGAGGGCTGGCTGCGGTAGCCGGCCTCCACCAACCAGCGAAACCGCTGCAGGTGCGCCAGCGCACGCCCGGGCGGCCGCCCGGTGGCCAAAGGCCGGGCCGGCGCGGTTCGCGCCACCGCCACCAGCAGGCGCAACAGCGCGGCGTCGACTGCCAGGCCACGCCAGCGCGCATGGCCAAGCAACTCGCGCGCAGGGTTTCGGCGGCAGCCTGCGGCGTGTCACTGTCGCCGGAGTTGGCGAGCTTGGCGGGGTTGGCGTAGGCGGGGAGTTCCGGCGGGTGCGCCGGGGCAAGCGGGCTGGGCATGTTTGAATTGTCCAAGCGCTGGCCGCTTCTGTCCATTGAGCGCGGCGCCAGGCACGCCTAAGCTTGCGCGCGGTCAAAACCACCTTCCAGGAATCCCCCCATGCGCACACAGGTCGCCATCGTCGGCGCCGGCCCCTCGGGGCTGCTGCTCGGCGCCTTGCTTCACAAGGCCGGCATCGACAACGTCGTCGTCGAGGCGCGCAGCCCCGAATACGTGCTCGGCCGCATCCGCGCCGGCGTGCTCGAGCAGGTGTGCGTCGACCTGCTCGACGCCGCCGGCGTGGGCAGGCGAATGCACGCCGAGGGCCTGCCGCACGACGGCTTCGAGCTCTGTTTCGACGGCCGGCGCCAGCGCATCGATCTGCACGCGCTGACCGGCAGGCGCGTCATGGTCTACGGCCAGACCGAGGTCACGCGTGACCTGATGGCGCACCGCGCGTCAGTCGGACGCCCTGCCGTGTACGACGCGTTGGACGTGGCCGTGCACGGCTTCGACGGCAAATCGCCCCATGTCACTTTCATGGCGGACGGCAAGGCGCAGCGGCTCGACGCCGACTTCATCGCCGGCTGCGACGGCTTTCACGGCGTCTGCCGGGCCAGCCTGCCGGTGGCGGCGTTCAGAACCTTCGAGAAGGTCTACCCCTTCGGCTGGCTCGGCCTGCTGGCCGACGTGCCGCCGGTGGCCGACGAACTGATTTACGCCCACACCGGGCGCGGCTTCATGCTGGCCAGCATGCGCAGCCGCACACGCAGCCGCTATTACCTGCAGTGCAGCCTGGCCGACGACATCGCCCACTGGTCCGATGACGCCTTCTGGAACGAGTTGAGGCTGCGCCTGCCGCCCGAACACGCCGAACGTCTGCAGACCGGGCCAGCCATCGAGAAGAGCATTGCGCCGCTGCGCAGTTTCGTCACCGAGCCCATGCGCTTCGGCAGTCTGTTCCTGGCCGGCGACGCCGCCCACATCGTGCCGCCGACCGGCGCCAAGGGGCTGAACCTCGCGGCGTCGGACGTGGCCCTGCTGTCACGCGGGCTGGTGGAACACTACGGCGGCAGCGCCGAGAGGCTCGACCATTACAGCGAACGGGCGCTCTCGCGCATCTGGAAGGCCGAGCGGTTCTCCTGGTGGTTCACCTCGCTGATGCACCAGTTCCCCGACGCTGGCGCCTTCGGCGCGAAGATGCAGCGCGCCGAACTCGACTACCTGTTCGGCTCGGTGGCCGCGCAGACGGTGATGGCGGAAAACTACGTCGGGCTGCCGCTGAGTTGATCAATCACTGCCCGCCTTCAGGCAAACCCCGTTGCCCACAAGGGCCTGCTGCGGTCATGCTCCGCTTCGATACTTTTCTCCCGGAGATCACCGATGACACCCAGATTCACCCTCACCGCGGCTGCCTTCGCCGTGGCATTCACCACCAGTCTGGCCGCCCAGACGCAGACCGCCCCGCTCAAGGTCGGCCTGATGCTGCCAGCCACCGGCACGTTCGCGGCACTCGGTGACAACATCGAAAGGGGCTTCAAGCTGTACGTCGAAGAACAGGGTGGCAAGCTCTCGGGCCGCAGCATCCAGTACTTCAAGGTCGACGATGAGAGCGACCCGAGCAAGGCCACCGACAACGTCAACAAGCTGATCAAGCGCGACCAGGTCGACGTCATCGTCGGCACCGTGCACTCGGGCGTGGCCTTGGCCATGGCACGCGCGGCCAAGGAAAGCAAGACGCTGCTGATCGTGCCGAACGCGGGCGCCGACGGCATCACCGGCGCACAATGCGCGCCGAACATCTTCCGCAGCAGCTTTTCCAACTGGCAGCCCGGTTACGCCACCGGTGTGGTGGCCGCGGCCAAGGGCTACAAGCGCGCGATGACCATCACCTGGAACTACGCCGCCGGCAACGAGACCGTGAAGGGCTTCACCGAATCCTTCGAGAAAGGCGGCGGCAAGGTCATGAAAGACCTGACGCTGCCCTTCCCGGGCGTCGAGTTCCAGGCCCTGCTGACCGAGATCGCGGCGCAAAAGCCCGACGTCGTCTTCGCCTTCTTCGCCGGTGGCGGCGCGGTGAAGTTCGTCAAGGACTACGACGCCGCCGGCCTGAAGAAGACCGTGCCCCTGATGGGATCGGGCTTCCTGACCGACGGCACGCTGGAAGCGCAGGGCGCCTCGGCGCAGGGCATCGTCACTGCGCTGCACTACGGCGACAACATCGAGACGCCGCGCAACGTCAGCTTCCGCAACAAGTTCGCCGTCACCTACAAGATCAACCCCGACGTCTACGCGCTGCAGGGTTACGACGCCGCGCAGATGCTGGGCGCCGGCCTGGCCGCGGTGAAGGGCGACGTGGGCCAGCGCGACGCGCTGATCGCGGCGATGAAGAAGGTGCAGATCGACAGCCCGCGCGGCAAGTTCACGTTGTCCGAGCAGCACAACCCGACGCAGGACTTCTACATCCGCGAGGTCAAGGGCAACTACAACGTGGTGACTGGCGTGGCCGTCAAGTCGCTGGCCGATCCCGGGCGCGGATGCAAGATGTGAGTGGCATGGCGTGGGCCCTGTGACCGTGCTCACGGCGATGCGGCCGGAGGCCTTCGAGGCTTACCAGCAGTCTTCCTCCGCTGCCTACGCTGTAGACAAGGTGGCCGCCGGAAGCTGGCCTGCCGAAGGTGCCGTGGAGCGTGCGCTGGCCGACGCCGCAAGGGGTGGCCACGCCCGCCAACCACCTGTTCGACATCCGCGCGGCTGAGGGTAGAGACATGGCCGGAGTGCTGTGTTCGGCCACAGTCCGGGCGCGCAGGATCTGTATGCCGGCTTGCGTTACAGGCGTCACCGGGATCCACATGCTCAAGCGGCTGACGCCCGCCGCCCAGACCTGCCGCGTCTACCAATTCACCGAGAGCCCGCCTTGATCCTCGAACTTGCCGACATCCGCATCCACGCCGGCCAGCAGGCCGCGTTCGACGAAGCCATACTGCGCAGTGTGAACACCGTCATCAGCCAGGCCCGGAGCTTCCGGGGCTGGAAGGTGAACCAGGGCATCGAAAGCCCCGAGCGCTGCATCCTGCAGATCTTCTGGGACACGCGTAGGGCGCCAAATCGGTTGTACTGTCGATCAAGTGGCAACAACGACCTTGCGATGCCCACGCCACGGTGCATCGTCAGCTCGTGCACGAGTTGACGCGACCAGCCTCCAGAGGCGCCAACGTTCTTGCACTTGGCGAAGCTGTATGGCGGGTAACGCTCGGCAAACAGCCGGTGAAACCCGATGACCGGGTATCGGCAATCGACCCCTATGGATAGGTCTCGTTTATAGAAAGTTCGAAGGCGCACTACCTCGGCGGCACGCTCGCGCTCCTACTCATAGTTTTGGCAGGACGGCAGCGAGCAGGCCGGCAGGCACAGCGCCGCACGGATCGCGTTCGCCATGGGCAGACGGCCAAGCTGCCCAGTAAGTCGGATTCCGTAAATGTGTGGCGCGCACTCCTTGAGGCTCGCAGACCTGGCAGGCGCCACCAGGGATTGATTGAAAACCATGGGAAGCAACGTCTGGGCTCACTGTCCGCCCACCCTCGAAGAACTTCCCGTTCCGATCGGCACCTACGCATTGTTGAGATCTATCCATAGTGCAGAGAGTCTTTCGACTGGCGGGCGCGGCGTGCCCAGGCTGCTGCTCTCGATGGCCTTGCCCCGCGACCGGTAGTCAAAAGATCGCGTTGCGCTAAACCGCCGCTCAGGTGGTGGCGCGCTATGGGGATTGAATGTTGCCGCTGCCGCTTTGCGCGACGGTGCATGCCGGGCGACTTGTCGGCGGCCAAGAGGCAAGAGCTTGCGCAACTGCCGCAGGCATCGCTGAAGGCCAGCTTCGTCGCTGGCGATGGTCTCCAGATCCCGTGCGAGTCTGCCCGCGGCTGACCTGGCACGAGGTCCCGGCAAGGGTGCTCCAGTGGCCTTCGGATGAATTCGTGGGGCCGGAATGCCGGAAGCGTTGTTGACCATTCATGGCGCGGGACTGGCTGGTGGCCCGCGCGGTTGCGCGCCGGGCAGGAACGACTCGATGCGTACCATTTGGCCTCGGCA
>Ga0105048_10017090_pt1 | contig 11194 bp, 6 predicted proteins | sample MAT05_FD_78382 | JGI IMG/M metagenome (GOLD analysis project Ga0105048, IMG submission 78382) | Freshwater microbial communities from Lake Fryxell liftoff mats and glacier meltwater in Antarctica - MAT-05 | ecosystem: Environmental > Aquatic > Freshwater > Ice > Liftoff microbial mat | place...
ACGTTTACGGTCCCACCAAAAAATTCAATGTTATCATCTCCACATGAAACAATTTCGATGTAATCAAGAATAGTTCCTCTTCCTACAGAAGCTAATGTTAAACCATTGATCTCAAAAGCTGTGGCAAGAATAGCGCCTGAGTGTCTGATCGACACATATTTCATGATACCTGAGTTATCATTATCATCAAATGTTTGGCTCACTGCATCACCTGCAACAACAAAAGAAGAAGTATTTACACCAAAACGATTCTGAACATCAGTTCCGTTGAAACCTTCAACAACACCTAGTCCGTTTGCCAAAGCTAACTTTCCTGGACCTACAGGACCGTTATTAAGTAATGTTAAATTGTTAGAAGCTCTACCTAAAAGCACAACACCGCCCCATTGAGAAGTGTTTGAAACTGAATAAGCGCCTGTAAGATTGTCTGCATTAGCAGTAAACACAATTGGACAATCTTTAGTTCCTTCTGCATTGATTTTACCGCCTCTTTCGATTATAAGCGCTGTCGCGTCTGCAGACAATGCAGTTGAAGCTCCTTTAATAACAGTTCCTGGATCGATTGTTAAAATGTCTCCTGATTTAACGTAAATTTTAGCATCGAGGATGTAAGTAGTGTTACAATTTAGCACAACCGAAGAGTTTAACCTAAACGCGTTCGGGCCGGGAATCGAAGTAGCTAAAGAAGTCAGAGATACAGTAGGTCTGCTGTTTACCGGAGGGCAACCACAGCTAGCACCTAAGTTGTTTTGGCCATAAGATGGCGCAATAGCTGCAAGGGCGAGTACTGCGCTAGCAACTAGTTTTGACGTTGTTTTGTTTGTTTTCATTTTTTTGTTTGTTTTTAGTTGATTGTTTTTTTTGTTGATTGTTTGTTTTTATATTTATTTAACCATAGCCTATAAAATAAACGAAGATGATTTCGCGTTGTAAATATATGTCGGCTAATTGCGTTGTAGCGAGAATTGGGCATTATCAAAATATTATTTAAGCAGGCTAATTTTGAACGGCTGGCTTCACTTTTGACCGTATTTTTTAAATTTCGTGATCATAAAATTTACAATCGTTTGTTCATAAGCCTGTGTTTTTTGTTAGTAATTCACACAATCCTTTATCGATGGTGGTTTCAGGTATAACCTAGAGTTTTCATTTAATTGACATTGATAAAAAAGCGTTTGGGTTGGTTTGTTATTTAAATTACAGAATATTTAAAAAATATACTTTTATTTTGATAGTGGTTAAAACAATATTGGGCTTACCGTTGCAATAAGTGTTGTTGCTTTATGGGTTGTGAAGGCGCTTCATATAGTTCAAGAGCCGCACGTTGTTTCGAGGCTTGGTATGATTTAGCAGCTAATCGTCATTGCGAGGCCTCATATTGATTTAACAGCTGCGGCAATCTCAATGGCGCTTTCTTTGAGTTCGCTTGGCAAGAGGCAGGCTCGCGATGACGATCGTGGGTGCGCCGTTATTGCGAGGCTTCATATGATTTAACAGCCGACGCAATCTCATTTAGTGTCTATCCGAAAACTCGTTGTTTGGATGTAAAAATTCAGTGTCGAAGCGTGGTAAAAAAAATGATTGTGAGGTTTGGTGGAGTAAATGAGCGATTATTTTTTTTGACACAACGACGAAAATGGAGTTTTCGGCCAAACACTAAGCGCTTTCTTTGAGTTTGCTTCGCAAAAGCGGCAGGCTGGCGATGACGTAAAGATTTAACCCTGCCCTTAAAATTTAAAATAAAAACCTAAGTTTAAACCTGCGGAATAAAAATACTTTTTTATATCCGAATTGGCAATCGGTGTCAGCGATCTCCGATACAAAGGCTCCAATTTAAAATACCAACGGTCGGTAAGCGGGCAATCAAGCCCTGCGCCGCCAATAAAAGAAAAAGTAAGGCGAGTCAAGTTTGAACTTAAACCTACTATTTTTTGTTCGCCCGAACTGCCAACATCAACATTAGATTGGCCATTCAAATAAATATCGGCAGCAAAGCCTGCAGTGACAAACAATTTTACTTTTTTAAGCAATACATAATAATTGGCTTTTACAGGAACGCATAAATAATAATAGTGATTTAAATAATTATTAACCGGCGGAATTATATATTTTTTTGTTTTTTCTCCCCTATCCGCAAATAACAAACCTGTGCTTAAAAAAAAACGTTCATTCAAATTAAAAACAACATTCAGGCCAATGGTATAAGAAAACCGCGGCACTTCGAGTGTATCATAATAATTCTTCATCCATGTATCAGTAGCTCCGGTTTTTAAGATACGGTAACTGTAATCAGGTGAAAAAGAAAAACCAAAATCAACCCTCGATTGATAAACAGAATCGTTTGACTGGCTCCAAAAACCGGTCGCAAAAAAGAAAAAGAATAAGAAGACAATATTTTTCATCAAAAGAAAATTTTTTATTTTTCAGTCTTTAACGCACCGTACGTTGAATCCATAATTTTTATCGGCAAAATACCTAAAAACACCATTATTGCCGTTGCTCATATTGCGGTACCAGCCTTTGGCGCTATCCTTTTCCCCAGCCGACCACCAATAGCCGGTAACTGCCAGATCAGACACGGAACCATCGAATAACCTGCATCCGCCAGGCAGCGCTGTGAAGCCACTCACATTGGTGCCATAAACTTCTGTTAAACCTATTGGCCATCCTACCGAAGCTTTGATTATTAATTTCTCGCATACTTTTTGGTCTGCCCCTCTCCAGCCTGTTTCGTCGCTCGCAGGCTGACTAACGCCCAATGTACGTTCCATAATTTTCCATTCTTCATCGCTTGGCACATGCCATCCGGTCGGTGCAAGTTTTTTACTTTCTTTAATGGCGAACCAATTATAATGCAGACCAAAACGGCTGCCAATGCTGCAGAAAGCACCTTTGGTTGTTTTGGACCATACAATGCTACTGTCTAAAAAAATCTCATTAATCTTGCTGCTGTCGTTGTATACTTTTACTTTTAAGTTCTCAGCCATCCACCATTGATTGCCAATCTTTACCGTGTTATACGCATTCCCTTGAATATCGGTTACTGTGCCAGTTTCGTTAACGACTTCCTTCTGCGACTTTTTTTTGCATGAAAAAAACGTGAGGGAAAATCCAATAAAAAAAAGGTAGATTAAACCGATATTTCTATTTTTTAAGGAAGCCATAAATTTGTTTTTTCTATTCTTTAATAAATTGTTTATTTAAAAAATCGCTACCGGAACTCACGCGTAAAAGATAAAGGCCGCCGCTTAATCCAGAAAGGTCAATTTCTTCGCCAATCACCCGTTGACGAATCCCCAAGGACTTACCCAGCACTTTGGTGCCGGAATAATTATAAACCGCATAACTTACTTCCTTTTCTATGCCGCTGGTTACATTTAAAAAAATAGTATTTTGTGCAGGGTTGGGGTGAATGTCGTAAACAAAGGTATTACCCATCACATCAGGACAAACGTTGCTGATTTCCCGTCCGCCGCAGCGTCCAGGATAACAACAAAGAAAAGGCGCTGAAAAATTAGCCTTTGGATCGAAGTTGCAGGCTAAACTGTCTTTACAACCAAAAGATACGCGGTTGATACACTTTGACGCATCGCTACATTCAAATTTTGCATTGTATTCTAAAAAAGCAAAATCCTTGCAGCCACAGATCAACTCATAGGGATATTTTAAATAGCTGTTTACTTGTTCGTTGCCCACTAAGGTATCACCATTTGCAACGTATTTAAAAATAACGGGCAGGCCATTTTCCAATTGTTCGATTTCCAAATTTAATTCAAATGTAAGTTGACCTTTTGTGGTGAGCTGGGCTATAAGCACTTGGTTGCTGTCTGCGTTGATCCCCGAAACCCCCTGTTGGTTTTCGAGAAAAGCTTTATAACTCACAAATTCAGATTTTAAAACCTTGGAACCAAAGATTGTGCTATCAATGCCGGAAGGAAATGATTTTATAAAAAAGGAATTCCAGGTGTAAGTAGGCAATGTAATGGGAAACATGCCATCGGCGGTTGTTAAAGGAATTCCCATGGCCGGGGCTGTATTGGTTAACAAGCCCCTAGGAATAGAGGCACTTCCGCCATCGTTGGGAGTTCCGCCAATAAATGAACCGTTAGAGTCCTGATTTTTTAAGATTCCAAAATTGGCTTTGCCGTCGTTGGTTCTAGCTACGGTTTGCCCAATGGTCAGCCAAGTGTCGAGAGCCACAGTTCCTTGGTTATAAATTCCTCTTTTTAAATCTTTGGCAAAAGTTTCCCCATCTAAATTGTTAAAAAAAGGTTTGGTACTTGAAAATTTTAAAGCATGGTTTTTATCTCCATATATCTTACGGAGTTTATTCCCAGGCTTTAGATCCACGTACACCCTGTAAGTCACTGAACCTGTATCCAATTTTCCCGCGATAACGTCTGTTGAATCAAATTTATCTGAAATATAATAGGTTTCAACAATTACTTTTTCGATCTGAGCCTTGATATTAGGCTGAGAAAAGAATAGAAACAAGAACCAAAAAAATAAATTGTTTTTCATAATAAATTTTATTTTTATCCGCGTTTATTTTACATTTTATAAGCTAATGTCAACAGATAATTAGTGCCGTACCTGAAGTTGTCAAAGTATTTATCGCCAATAGGTCCGCCGACTAGGTCTGCAATTTTCCCGTCTTTATCAACATATTTATAAGCTCTAAGCACAGGAGCGTTCAAAAGATCACGCACTGTTGCGCTCACAGCAAAGTGTTTACCGATAGTTTTACTTATTTTCATATCAACGGTATTTCTCGGCATTTCGTAAACGTCTGGAAACCCCGGTATAATGCCAGAAATGACCAGTCTCGGCCCCTGAACATTATAACTAGCTGTTGCCGTTAAGCCTAATTTTTCAGAAGTATAAGAAAAGATACCGTTAATAATATAAGGTGCCTGGCCAAACATTGGCCTGTTAAGTTCGTCAGTAGGAATATAAACCTTGGTTCCTTCAACAACTTCAAAAATGCTTAATATTACATTAGAATTAGATTTTGTGAGGGTGACATTGGCTCTTAGCTCAAAACTTTTTCCTAGTTTTTTTCTTCCTTCAAATTCAATACCTCTTACCGTAGATTTGCCCACGTTATTCCAAGTAAGGGCAGAGTTACCAAAAACCATTTCGATGTGGTTAACAAAATTTTTATAAAAAAGACTTATAGAAACGTTATCGCCATTTTTAAAATAAGATTCTAACCGAAAATCATAATTGTCGATGCGAACTGTTTTGAGATCAGAATTTCCATAAATTGCAGTCCTGAACTCGTTATCAAAAATCGCAGCGTCGTTTAACTCTCTAAGACTAGGTCTGGCAAGCGTTTTGCTGTAATTTAAACGTGTATTGATCTGCACGGCCTGTCTTTCAAGCACTTTAATAACCATATTGGCGCTGGGCAACAAACTGGTTTCATTGATGTTGGCCGGAAGAATATTTGGGAACGTTAAATCGTTTATCCTACGTTTGTCGTCAGCTTTATATCCCAATTGGTGATAACGTAAATCATCCGAAAAGAGATCCGCCTGCTCCACCCTTAAACCGCCAGAAACGCGCAAAAACGAGAACAATGAATAGTCAGTCATCAAAAAAACTGATTTAACAGTGCTTTTGCCAATAAGCGATCTTTGTAGGCGTTCATACACATAATTAGCACTGCCATTCTCAACAATAAAGTTATTGGTGTTTAAAACTACATCAACACTGTCTCTGCCAGTTAATGGGGGCTGTGAAAGCGAGTTCCCTTGGCGCACAATGTACTCGTAAAGGTCTTGCCGCCTATCGTTTTGCAGATAAGCGCCACCAAACTTTATTTTCCTAACACCTGCTTTTGTTTGGTCGCCAATTGGTAGTTCGCCAGACAGCCTCGTATCAAGGATGTCATCGGCAAGATAACGAAAAAATCTTCTAAAACCATCTCCCGCGGTTGAAGAAAATTGGAAACTATATATTTGGTTGGTTTGGTTGTCGATTTGATAAACGTACTCTAACACTTTAAAATCCGGTACTATGCTATTTCCTTTTGTGTAAGAGGCGTTAAAATCAATTTTCATTTTCGGCCCTTTGATATAATGTTCTGATTTAAGTTGATAAACCATTTGTTTTCTTTGCTCGTAAAATTGGTTCTGAACCCGCCTGCCTTCAGTGATGGGGTCTGCAAGCTGTTTTACACTTTCAAAACTTGCCACGTCGTTTGTTCCCGTAAGATTGGGCATAAACAGCAGAGAAACTGAATTTTTATCATTAAGCTTATACGACAAGTTAGCCAAAGCGCTCCAGCCGTTTGTTTCTCTGCTGATCAAGGCATTATCCTGCAATTCGAAAAGATAATCCGGCCCCGGTCCTACCCGTAGTGAAACACCGTTTGGATCGTAACGGATAGAACTGCCGTAACGCATCCCTAGCACATACCCAAAAGGTTTCTTAAAGAGAACTGTTTGATTACCTACACTAAAATTCTGGGAAAAATTGATTGGCGCCCTGCGTTTAAAAGTATTCCAGTTGGCTTTTAAGTTATTATTAAAATCGGTTCCGTCAGGATAAATAACACCAAACGCTTTTGGTTTATATTCCGCATTGTATTTAAGTCTGGCAGCATTGTATAAAGTTTCATCATTGATTTGGTTCGCAGGTAAAAGCCCCAATTGAACAAGCCCCAATCTAAAATAATTATCTGACTGAGTGCTTGCGTCATCGTTCCAACTTTTTATCCCAATAGAGTTATAATAATTGCCAAGTCCAAGTGCTGCCATTTCTTCATAAGTGGTTGTTTGCAACCTATTACCATTGGGAGCTTTAAAATTTTCGTGACTTTTATCTCTTAATCCTGAGTCGAAACCTAGCCAGTCGGTTGCACTGCGCTGAGAGGTGAGGACTTCTTGAAAAGTAGTTTGGGCGTTATAGCCAAATTGTGATTCGACGTTCACTACGAGTTTTTCGGGATAATCTTTTGTTTCAACCGAAAGGTAGGCGCCTGCCCAGTCGCCGGGAAGATCTGGACTAGCGGTTTTAGTAATGACTATATTATCGACCAAGCTGGCAGGAAAAATATCTAACTTAATATTATTGGTTAGCGGATCTAATGTTGGGATTCTAGAACCGTTGAGCATCGTTTTGACGTAGCGGTCGCCGATACCACGCACGGTTATCAATCCTCCACTCGTTGCTACCCCCGACACCCTCGCCACAGCAGAAACCACGTTTTGGTCACCGGTTTTTTTCATGGTCTCGCTCGAAATATAATCTATGGTAGTGGCGGAGTTTTTTTTTATGTTCTCCATGTAATAATTACTTGCACGCACCTGCTTGGCAACGATCTCCACTTCTTCGAGGTTATTTTGCGACAATAAGGTAAAACTTCTAATCAATACCTGATTCTTTTTAAGTGCAGGCATGGGCTGTTCGATGGTTTTATAACTCACGTAAGTCACCATCAAAGTCGGTGGAATGCTGTCGGGAATCTTGATGGAATAGTTGCCATCCAAATCCGTTAACACCGCAATTTTACCATTCGATTTTAAACTCACGATTGCGCCAATCAGCGATTCACCGCTCTCATCCGCCACTTTGCCACGAATAATCCCTTGGGCATTTACAAAAGACGATATGAATACAAAAAGTAATACAAAAAAAGAAGTGGGGTTTCTCATTGGGCAATTTACTCTTTAACTACCTTTTTTGTGGAGATTGCCCCATCCAATGACACATTTAAAAAATATAATCCAGCACTAAAATCAGAGATATCCAAGGTTTCAGAAAACTTTGAAGCTACTTTCCCCAGATTTCTCGTAAACACCAATCTTCCTGTAATATCGTAAATGGCAAAAGAATTATTGTTGCTTTCTTTCACATTTGCAGCGTGGATTGTAAAAACACCCTTTGAAGGATTGGGGTACACAGAAACATTTGTTTGATTATTATTAGGTAGATCCTTAAAGCCAACTGTGTTGGTTGGAGTCGGGGTTGTCGTTACCTGTGGTGCAGGCGATGTATAACCAAGCGCTGTGTAAGATATTTCGCTTCCCGTTGGATTGATAGGTACATAATTTTCGGCTGTTCCAGTTACAGTATTTTGAATTTGTATATTCAACGAAAAACTAAAGATGCCTTTGGTGGTGAATTGCCCGATCATAATCATATTGGCCGTTGTGGTGCCAACAACCCCACCGAGGGCAGCAATGGCGCCATCTGTAACTGAAAAGGTATTTCCTGCTGTTTGGTCAAACACATCGGTAGCTGCACCAATTCCTAAAGTATTGGGCGTAACGGGCGATCCCGGCATTAAACCATCGGCGGCCTGAGGATTAACACTGTTAATTGGCGCTCCATAAATACCACCTGGGTTGTTGAGTAAAATGCCGTTCGAATTTCCTATTGATCCATCTGGGTCGAGCGTTTTCGGAATTCCCATTTTGCCAAAACAACCACCGCCAACGGTGAGCCAAGAATCAATAAGCGTTGTATTTTTTTTAGCATTGACAACACTAATACCTTGCGGGTAAATCTGACCATAAGTAGGATCATTATAAAAATCTGTTGTTGTTTGAAAAATTAGCGGATGAAGTACATTTCCATTTACATCAGAATTACCGAAAAATAGATTAAACTTATAATCGGGCGCCATGTCGATAAAAACTCTGTAAGTCACAGAACCTGCACTTAAATTAGTTGCAGCACCATTATTTGCGGCATTGGCGGAGTCAGCAGCATTAGAAAGATAGTATTTTTCGACAATCACTCCTTCTAAGCCTTGCTGTTGGGCGTTTGAAAAAGAGGCTGCCAAAAACAGTGTAAATAATAAAGTAAATTTTTTCATTTTTTGTTCTTTTATTTTGGTTAATAATTATTTAGTTGATTGTTTGTGTTTTGTAACTTCGTTTTTCTTGCTCAGCTCCTGACCTTTCTTTGCGTTCACCAAACTTCGTTTTTTACTATTGTATTTAAGACAGGGAAGCATGTATTCATCAGCAAGCGGTTGGCTCGCCACAAAATATTCGGGAGCATAATTGCGTTTACCAATTTGAAGATTTAATTCAAAAGAAAGATCACCCGTGGTTGTAAATTGTGCGATCAACAAACGGTTTGTACCGAGAGAGTCTCTGCCCACAGCACCGCCCAAACAACCCCAAGCTCCATCGACGGTTGAAAAAGAACCGCTTATCGTTTGATTATAAAAAACGTTGGTAAGTTGATCGATTCCAAAGAAAACTGGAAAAGGTACACTCTCGGCCGCCATTAGGCCGTCTCGCTCAATTAAAGGAATACCAGCTAATTTATTTTTATTTTTTAAAAATAAATTATCGTGGATAATCGTCCCGATTGTGTCATCGTCCGTTTTTAAAACGCCATAATAAGCCTCTCCTGCAGAACCCGCAGAAAGCCATGAGTCGAGCATAACTGAGTTTCTATTTAAAGTGTGGCGGGGAATGACATTAGGATTTTTATTTCCTATGTCTTCATTATTAAAAAAAGTAGTCGTTGTAGCTATTTTTAGTTGATGACCAGCTTTGCCGTAACAAGCGTAAAACCGATATTCTGGAAGCATATCCAAATAAATTCTGTAAGTCGTAGAACCAATGGGTAAAAATCCTCCAAATTTTCTGTCGAGGGTATCGTTGGCGTCAGAAATGTAATATGTTTCAACAATAATATTTTCAAGGCCATTTTGAGATTTTAAGCCAAACAAAGACAAAATGAAGAAAGCTATAAAGATATTTTTTTTAGTTTTCATAAAATTTAATCCAGCGCCACCTAATTAAAAACACGTGTTGCGAAGTCTTGCAAAAATGGTTAAAAAAGTTTATTTGTTGCGTGATCTGATGTTATGGGTATGATAAGATTAGCCCACTACTAAAATTATTTTATTTACTTTGGGCTTTTATTGCAAAATTCTTTAATATTTAGGCAACATAAAATTTATTTTAATTAATTTTTGTACCAGATCAAAGCCTCGCTTGTAAGGACTACTTATATTTTTATTATGTAAAGCCTTAGGACTTGGGGGCTTAGATAAACTGAGTCATTAAAAAAATGGTTAACATTAAATTCATTGCGTTTTTTAGGTTCTATTGACGATGCTCCATTTGGTTTCTACCGAGATTTTATAAACTTAAAAATCAACGCGCTTTGTGAAAAAAAGTGAGGGGAAAAAGGGGGATTGTATATGGTTTTATTTGATTTAATAGCCACGGGAATCTGCTCTTGCCATGCACGAACTGTAGAACCGCAAAAGAGGCGCTCGCGATGACGACTGTTGGAGTGCCGTTAAAGCCTGCCTGCTATCGTGGTGGTTATAATTTGGCTGGCAGACGAGGCGAGGTTTCGTGTGATGTAACAGCCGATGCAATCTAACTTAGTGTTTTATTTGAGTTCGCTTCGCAAAAGAGGCGCTCGCTGTGACGACCGTTGGAGCATCGCAATTGACGGCGTGCTGTCGGTCTAAATTTGCTGCTACAATCTACTCGGGATGAGAACGAATATTCGTTTTTGTAAAACCCTTTAGTTTAATCGGGTACGTCTAATGTTAAACCACACCTTCAGTGCTCGAAAGTAAAGATTTGTATTTTTTCATGTAATAGTCTTTTACCTGGATGTTCTCAAGCACAAAATCTATGCCGCCGTAATACGGTGCAACAATACATTTTTTTTCAGGGCTTATAAAAAAAATACTTACCTCGCCTTTTGCGATCTCGTTTAAAAGATGGTCGTGTGCGTTTTTTTTCCAGATAAGTTCTGTAATATAGGGTCTGAAGGTTGTTCCCACCTTGTAATCAACAGGGCTAATTCTGTGCATGTTTATGGGATACAAGGTATTAAAAGAAAGCCCCTGAAAAATTTTTGCCTTTAAGAACTCGGGTGTGTCGAATGTGCCGTCGAAATCGTATTCACCAGCAACACCGTAGATCTTTGAATCGTTTCCAAAAAAATCGGTGATGATTTTGTTTGTTTGCTCGAGCACTAAAGCCCATTCTTTTTTTTTGGAAGTGATTTGTTTAGAGCCGGATATTCTTTGAATTCTAAACCACCTTTGTTTGCAGTCGTTTTTGAAAAAATGGGCTACAGGAATTGTCTCTCTGTAGTATGCAGTCCAAAAATCATTAAACTCCAAAGCATTCATATTTATAAACGTAGCGATTAGGCGCCCCGAATATACACACAATGCAGAGGTGTAATCGGTTGCGGG
>Ga0105048_10017091_pt1 | contig 11194 bp, 9 predicted proteins | sample MAT05_FD_78382 | JGI IMG/M metagenome (GOLD analysis project Ga0105048, IMG submission 78382) | Freshwater microbial communities from Lake Fryxell liftoff mats and glacier meltwater in Antarctica - MAT-05 | ecosystem: Environmental > Aquatic > Freshwater > Ice > Liftoff microbial mat | place...
AGCTACTGACATCCAAAAATGACAGGCGAGGCTGGCGATCAATGTTTTCAGGCGGCCAGGCCCATGTGTCAGCGATGACGTCGGTCTATCTTGCGATCACGGCGGGAGGTTGAGCGAACTGCGAGGGATACGCTCACTTTCTCGAAGAATCCGTCGAACAGGTGTCGGACTCGACTGTCGGCGCGCTCGCGGGCGCATTTCAGGCATCAGCGGAGCTTTGGACCGAGCTGGTTGGATGCTCTCTTGGGATAGATTCCATGATTCTCATTGCCGCGCGGGACGCCATCGATCAGCGTTTCGCATTGGATGCCAGACTTTTCGGGGAGCAGACGTCGGACTCGCATTACAACAAATCGCGAGTGTCTGGGTGTATTGACTTCGTCGGACGTCGATGATGTTGCTGCCAGATTCGAGGAGCTGTCAACACTGATTCGGGAAATCAAGTCGATGGAACGTCCAGCGCTGGAAAAGCTCAGGGTGTCAGGGAACATGATGACGGAACTCTGTTGATCTCTGATCAGGGCTAGCCTGAATCGACTGGCGTAGCGACAACACGGTTCCCGCCAACGGTGACCGTTGACGAGCTCTAAGAACTGCACGTATGATCCCCAGCATTAACGACACTGGAAATTGACGAAATGCCCTGAAAACCGCAGCAATCTTGCTGTTCTTCGCGAAGACGGAATCGGCAGTGTTGTTCGATTTTTGTTTAGTATCCCCGTCGACCATTTCTGTCCACTTTGCGTCTGCACTGGCGAGATGAAGCGAGAAACTCCGTTCTGGTGTCGTCATCGAAGCATGAAAGGAGGTCCGCCCGGTCACCCGAATGGGAACGTCGTTGACGTTTACCCTAAGCACTCGTCGAAATGACCTTCAATGAAGAGGGAGAGAGATCAATGAAGCGTTTCTTCAGGCCAATGGCACTCGTCATGATCGCGCTCATCGGGTTGGCTGGCTTCGCGACCAACGCGATGGGACAGGATAGCAGCGATCGCTCTGCACTCCGCTTCATCGTCGTCAGTCACGGTCAGGCGTCGGACCCATTCTGGTCAGTGGTTCAGAACGGGGTCAATCAGGCTGCTACGGACATGGGTGTGCAGGTCGAGTATCAGGCGCCACCGACATTCGACATGGTCGCCATGTCACAACTGATCGATGCTGCTGTTGCGAGCAATCCCGACGGGATTGTCGTTTCCATCCCGGACGCCGACGCACTTGGCGATTCGATCAAAGCCGCGGTTGCCGCCGGAATCCCAGTCATCTCAATGAACTCCGGAAGCGACGTCGCGAAGGAATTCGGCCTGCTGACGCATGTCGGGCAAACCGAATATGAGGCCGGTCTCGGAGCTGGCGAGCGCATGGGTGCCAACGGCGTGACCAAGGCGCTCTGTGTGAACCAGGAAGTTGGAAACTCGGCACTGGATGACCGCTGCCGCGGATTCACCGACGGTCTGGCCGTCTCCGGTGGCACTGTTGACGTGCTCCAGGTTGACCTGAACAACCCAACCGAAGCCCAACAGCGCATCGAAGCGGCAGTGACTGCTGATGGCGACATCAACGGCGTGCTCACGCTCGGACCAACCGGTGCGATTCCTGCATTGGAAGCACTTCGCTCCGCGGACAAACTCGCGACCGTTAAGCTCGCCACCTTCGACCTCGCCCCTGAAGTTCTCGAGGCGATCGTTGCCGGTGAGATGCTCTTCGCCATCGATCAGCAGCAGTACATTCAGGGTTACCTGCCGATCGTTCTCCTCACGCTCTACAACACGAACCTGAACACGATCGCCAATCCGGTTCTGATGACCGGCCCTGGTTTCGTGACTCAGGAAAATGCGGCTCAGGTTATCGAGCTTTCGAAGGCTGGCACGCGCTAGCACTGCGAACGGTTGATTCGCGGCCACCTTCGGTTTCGAGGGTGGCCGCGATCTATCTCCCACCAAGGAGCATCGGATCGTGGCGCAACTGCCAGCAGTAACTCCCGAATCGATCAAGGATGAGCGAGTCGCAAAGACGGGCCTCCTCCGACGTCTCCTCGTGCGCCCGGAAATGGGTGCACTCGCGGGTGCCGTCGGAGTCTGGGTCTTTTTCGCGATTGTCGCCGGTGATCGCGGTTTTACCTCCATGCGCGGCACCGCCAACTACCTTGAAGTCGCCGCGCAACTTGGCATTCTGGCAGTGGCCGTTTCACTGTTGATGATCGGCGGGGAATTCGATCTTTCGATAGGTTCGACAATCGGCGCCTGCGGAATGATCATCGCCCTGCTCAGCGTCGAATTTGGTTGGAACATCTGGCTCGCGCTCGTCATGTCGCTCGTGTTTGCCCTGATAATCGGCGCCTTCAATGGCTATCTGGTCCTCTCAACGGGTCTTCCTTCATTCATCATCACGCTTGGAACAATGCTGGTAATTCGAGGGGTCACTGTTGGCGTCACTCGCCGCGAAACCGGTCGCACGGTTGTCGGAGGGCTCGATGACGTTCCTGGATACGAACGTATCCACACACTCTTTGCCTCAAGTTTTGAGATTGGTGGAGCGAACTTTTCAGTTTCTATTCTCTGGTGGATCGGGGTCGCCCTGGTCGGAACCTGGATTTTGATGCGTACATCTTTCGGAAACTGGATATTCGGAGTTGGCGGCAATCAACAGGCCGCGAGAAATGTCGGGGTGCCGGTCGGGCTTGTGAAGATCGTCCTCTTCATGGGAACCGCGTTCGCAGCATGGCTGGTCGCAGCAATCCAGGTGCTCGATGCCAAGAGCGCGGACGTCGTCCGTGGAGGCGGTTCAGAATTCACCGCGATCATCGCCACGGTGATCGGTGGAACGCTCCTCACCGGCGGATATGGTTCAGTCATCGGCGCCGTGTTCGGGGCATTGATTTACGGCATGGTAAGGCAGGGTATCGTCTTCGCCGGCGTCGATCCTGGTTGGGAAAACGCGGTTCTCGGTACGATGTTAGTAGTTGCCGTGCTGGTGAATCGCGTTATTCGAACCCAGGCTATGGGGGGTCGGCGATGAGCGACAATCCTGTTCGCACCCCGTTACTGGAAGTTCAAAATGTTTCGCGGTTTTTTGGGAGCGTGATCGCGCTGAAAGACATCTCCATGTCGGTCCATCCGGGCGAGGTGATGTGTCTCCTCGGGGACAACGGCGCTGGCAAATCCACCTTGATCAAAATATTTTCCGGAGTTCACCAGCCGAGCGAAGGCAAATATCTGGTCGACGGAAAAGAGATTCGTTTTGCTTCTCCGCGGGACGCGCTGACGGCCGGAATCGCGACTGTCTACCAGGATTTAGCGATGATTCCGCTGATGAGCATTTCACGGAACTTCTTTCTCGGCGCCGAGCCAGGTATCGGATGGGGTCCCTTCAAGCGGTTCGATCTCGCGAAGGCAGATCAAATCACGCGAGAAGAGCTATCCAAAATGGGAATCCAGGTCCGCGACACCGGGCAGGCAGTCGGCACCCTCTCAGGCGGAGAGCGGCAGTCGGTCGCGATCGCAAGAGCCGTCTATTTTGGGGCGAAAGTGCTCATTCTGGACGAGCCCACTGCCGCTCTCGGAGTGAAAGAGGCAGGCGTTGTTCTTCGGTACATCGCACACGCACGGGCGCGAGGTCTCGGTGTGATCTTCATCACGCACAACGTTCATCACGCTTATCCGATCGCCGATCGATTCACACTGTTGAATCGGGGCCGGTCTTACGGCACGTTTAACAAGTCAGACGTAAGCCGGGAAGAGGTCGTTTCGATGATGGCGGGCGGTGAGGAACTGAACGAGCTGAACCACGAACTTGAAGAATTTGCTCGCGCCGATCAGGTTGCCCGTTCAAGGCAGCAACTCAATTCCTGAGTGCACGATCCGATCGAACAGCGCTACGCAAGAACACCCTCGCGCTCCAGCAATGACGTTATCTGCGTATTCGCGTTTGTCATCGCCTGTTTGGCGGTCAATTGACCGGTAAGCGCCTGAGACACGAACCCTCCGCAAATCTCCTCCAACGCGCGAAAGTACGGGGTTCTCAATCGCGGTTTTGATCGCCGAATCGACGTGAGTAAACCAAGCACGAAGGGGTAGCGATCCAGCACTTCCCGGTCGGTCAACACCGAACTCCGGGTTGGGGAGATCTTCTGTTCAAGGAGAAGACGCTTCTGCTGCTCCGGAGCAGTAAACCAGTAGATAAACTCGGCCGCGAGTTCCTGGTTCTTGCTGCCCCCCGCGATTCCGAGCAGCCAGCTTCCCGTTGCATTTGACACGCGGTTGAGCCCGTCGCTGGGCTGGATGCCAAATTCGAGCAGCCCGGCAACGGACGATTCCTCTGAGTCACTTGCGCGGAAAAGCTGATCAGGCCAGAGATCGGCCGACATGGCAATGCTCCCATTCAGCAAGTTCGAAGTCATCTCAGAATGACCGGTCTTGTCAACAGCGGGAGGCGCCTGGTCCTTGAGTGCGATAAGCATTTCCATGGCCGCAATTGCGTCGCGGGAGTTGAGTTGAGGTTCGTTCGATCCAGGATCGAAGAGGTCTTTGCCGAATCCCTGAAGGACGGGTAAGAACGTGGTTGCAGCAGGATTTCCCGCTCGTCCCCTCAATCCAACGCCGTACACTCCATTTCCGGATTGTCCAGCCGTGATTTGAGTTGCGAGATTAAGTGTCTCGACCCAGGTTTTGGGTGGAGCAGCTCCCAGGCTGGCGAGAATGTCCCTCCGCCATGCGAAGAGTTGGACATTGCCAATCCAGGGTAGCGCTCGCAAATTACTCTCCTCGGGATACTGGCAGAGACCCAAAAACGCCGGAAGAAAGTCGCTCTCGACCTTGACCCCGTCGCGATCCATTCGCTCCGAGAGATCGACCAGAAAGTCACCGCCAGCAAATTGAGGCATCCATGGATCGTCGAGACTCACGATGTCAAACGCGCCGGTTGATTGCGTCAGCGAAATGCTGATCTTGGTGTAGATGTCGTCGTACGAATCAACGACGGTTTTGATCGTGACACCGGTCTGATTCCGGTAGTCATCCAGCAACGGTTGAATTGCCGGCTGATCGGAATTCAACAGTGCCAGGGTGAGTTCTTTTTGTTCGATGTAGCTGGTGCCAAAAGTGACACGAGTATCAGGAGTCGACGATACGGAAGACTGACGAAGCGCGCTGGCCGAAACACCAATCAGCGCCAACGTTCTGATCGCTTCCCGCCGGTTCAACGTTTGGTCTCTATTACCGAGCATCGAGCCCTCGCGTCCGATTTGTCGTACACCTGAAGGCTATCCCAGGGGATGAGTCTGCTGCGAATTCGGAAGCAGGGCACAACTCTGATTCCTTCCGTTCATTCTCATGCGAGAAGCGCTCCTGCGCAATCACGAGTGGTCTTTGAGCGCACCCGCACCGCGTTGACACTGACTACCCTGCCTCGTACGATCCCCTAAAATGCGAGGATACGATCGAAATCCAACCGGGGAGAACAATCAGTGCCAACTGCGACTGAGCTAGTGGACCCCATATCTGCCTTTGCCGATCTCAGGCAACTGAGCGCCAGGGCACGGGGATTGATTCTGCAGACAGTTCATCATGCTGGCGCCGGACATGTGGGGGGTCCACTTTCGGCCACCGATCTCTTGATTCACCTCTATTTCAACGAGATGCGAATTGATACAAATCGTCCCTATTGGGACGCCCGAGATCGCTTCATTCTTTCGAAAGGTCACGCCTCAATCGCTCTCTATGTCGTTCTCGCGATGCGCGGCTATTTACCGATCGAAGAACTCAAAACGTTCGATCAGATCGATTCCCGCCTGCAAGGACACCCTGATCTCAAGGCGTTGCCCGGTCTCGATATGTCGACGGGATCACTCGGACAGGGACTCTCTCCCGGTGTTGGGATGGCGCTCGGCTCTCGCCTGAAAGATCTGCCTTTTCACACATGGGTCATGCTCGGCGACGGAGAGATCCAGGAAGGCCAAATTTGGGAAGCCTGCTTCGCGGCGTCACGTCTGGAACTCGACAATGTCACCGCGATTCTCGACTTCAACCGATTGCCACAATTCGGCTGGCCCGCGTCCGAGGGTTTCACTCGCGGAAAGCCAATCGATGACCCAGGGGCCAAATTCCGGTCCTTTGGGTGGAACGTGATCGAATGCAACGGGCACGATCACGCGGAGATCGCCGGCGCATTCGCCACGGCGAAGAGGCATAAGGGGCAGCCGACCTGTATCGTAGCCCACACCGTGAAGGGCAAAGGAGTCTCGTTCATGGAAGGTGATTACCTCTGGCACGCCAAGGTGCCGGATGCAGAGCACCTCAAGCGAGCGCTGGCTGAACTCGGGCTGTCGGATGAATCCGGCGAAGGTGCGGCGTGATGGCTCAGGAACTTCTCCAAACAACACCGCTTGCCGTGGCTCCCCTGGTTGCTCTGCGAGATACGTGGGGGGAGACACTGTCCGAACTCGGATCACTGAACCGGAATCTGGTCGTGCTCGATGGCGATCTCGCCAACTCAACCCGGGCAGACATCTTCCAGCAAGCTCACCCCGATCGCTTTTTCGAACTCGGCATCGCGGAGCAGAATATCGTCGGAATGGCGGCAGGACTTGCCACGGTCGGGTTTATTCCGTGGATCAGCACATTTGCCGCCTTCGTGGCGAAGCGAGCACTCGATCAGATTCGAGTGGTGGTTGCGCAACCGCATCTCAATGTCAAACTCTGCGGTGCGTACAGCGGCATTTTGACCAGCAAAACAGGAAAAACACACCAGTCCGTCGAAGATATCGCCGTCTTCCGGGCAATGCCGGGAATGGTCACGCTCGCACCCGCCGACGCAAATGAACTCCGAGCGGCAATGTTCGCCATGATGGAATACGACGGACCGGTCTATTTGCGGGTCACCCGCGATGCGTCTCCCGTCATTTTTCCGCGGAATCATCAGTTCCGAATCGGGAAGAGTATCCTTCTGCGAGAGGGGTCGGATGTTGGCTTGATCAGCACTGGCCCGCAAACAATTCGCACTCTGATTGCAGCCGAACTGCTTGCAGCTGACGGGATTGCTGCTTCGGTTTTGCATGTACCGTCCCTCAAGCCTTTCGATGAAGATGCGATCGTCGAAATGGCTACCAGAACCGGTTGTGTGGTCACTTCAGAAGATCACTCGATCATCGGGGGACTTGGTGGCGCGGTCGCCGAGACGCTCGGTGAGCATTTTCCCACTCCGATGAGGAGGATCGGCATCCGCGATACCTTCGGCGAATCGGGACCGAACGACGCGATTTTGCAGAAGTACGGGATGACACCGGAACACATTGCGGCCGCCGCGCGCGATGTGATGGCGCTAAAAAAGGGCTAGCGATGGAGGCTCCAGGAGTCATGGGCAGACGTGTTCGGGTCGCAATCATCGGCGCCGGTCGAATTGGCAAGAGCCACGCGAAAACATTGGCGTTTCAAACACCGGGATGTGAGCTGGTGGTGATTGCGGACGCACTCGAAGAGAGTGCCAGGGCATCCGCTGAAGAGTGCCGCGTTGATCGTTGGACAACCGACATTGATTCCGTCATGGCGGACCCGACAATCGAAGCGGTCGTCATCGCATCCTCTACCGATTCTCACGCTCCGCTCATCATCCAGGCGGCACAGGCGAAGAAGGACATCTTCACAGAAAAGCCGATCGCGCTCGATCTTGAGGCGACAGACGCCGCGCTGGATGCCGTGGCGACCGCCGAAGTTCGATTGCAAGTCGGTTTTCAACGAAGGTATGACCGCGGGTACAAACGCGCGAAGGATATGATCGCGGCCGGGAAACTGGGCCGGATCGAATTCATCCGGGACACCATGCGCGATCCTGATCCGGCGCCTGAGTCCTACATCGCCACCTGCGGCGGTCTTTACCGCGACATGACCATCCACAACTTCGACAACGTTCGGCACCTCATGGGCGACGAGGTGGTCGAGGTCTACGCGGCCGGCGCGGCTCTGGTCGATCCAATGTTCGCAAAATACGACGATGTCGACACCAGTGTCATTACCCTTAAATTCAGGAATGGCGGGCTCGCGGTTATCGACAACAGTCGGCGGGCAGGATTTGGTTACGACTGCCGAACCGAAATTTTCGGTTCAGAGGGCGCACTGTGGGTCGGGTACACCCGTGACACCCCGCTCCTCCACCTCACTCCGGAAGGGGTGAAAAGTGACCATGTCTTCTGGTTCCTGGAGCGTTTCGGCGACGCCTATGTCGAGGAGCTCAAGGACTTCATCGCATGTATTCAGGAGGGACGTGAACCCTCGGTGATCGGCGAAGATGGACGGGCGGCAATCGCGCTGGCGTATGCGTGCGAAGCCTCTCGGCGTGAAAATGCGCCGGTTCAACTGAGCCGATTTGCCCGGGGAGCGACTGTGTCGTGACCGATCCGCGCGATCTCCTGCTGAAGTCAACCTGGCCCGTCGACACCCCCGCATCCTCGATCACGGTGACCCCGGAGAGTGCCGGCTGGGAATACACCAGCCTGCAAGTCGTTCACCTCTCCCCAGGAGAGATTTGGAGTGGATCGAGCGGAATCGAAGAACTCGGTTTGGTTGTTCTTGGGGGGATATGTCACGTCGACGCCCTGGGGCAAAGCTGGCAAATCGGCGAACGCGTGCACGTTTTCGATGGGCCGCCCTGGGCGCTCTATCTGCCAATCGGCACCGAGTACGTGATCACGGCGGTGACGCCACTTGAGCTGGCGATCTGTGGCACTTGCGCTGAGGTTTCATTTCCGCCGGTGCTGATCACGCCTGAAGATGTCGCCGTCGAAATTCGCGGCGCCGGGAACACCGCCCGCCAGATCAACCACATCGTCAAACCCGAATTTCCCGCGCATCGATTGCTCATCGTGGAAGTCTTCACCCCAAGCGGAAACTGGTCCAGTTTTCCGCCGCACAAGCACGATGTCAGCAATATGCCGGCCGAATCCGATCTGGAGGAGATCTACTACTACCGGATCAATCCCAGCGAGGGATTCGGACTGCAGCGTCTCTACACGGCCAACGGCAAAATCGACGAGGCATATGTGATTCACGATGGTGATCTCCTGCTCGTGCCGGAGGGATATCACGTATTCGCGGTTGCCCAGGGGTATACCGGATACTATCTGAACATCCTGGCGGGAAATGAATCCGTGCGGACGATGCAACCTGCCGACGATCCCGCCTATCACTGGATCCGCTCGACGTGGAATGACGAGCAAAATGGTGGCGCAATGAGCTGGCAGGAGATTGCGAGTCACGTCAATCGCGGCGCCGGTGAGCGCAAACCCTGAATCGTCCGTATCGAACGATTTCAATCGATTCGAGTGAGGTGCGTAAATGACCACCGTTCGCATGACCACCGCGCAGGCGCTGGTGAGATTTCTCTCCGAGCAATACACGAGCCGGGATGGCAACGAACAACGGCTGATTGCCGGAATGTTCGGTATTTTCGGCCACGGCAATGTGACGGGAATCGGTCAGGCGCTGGAGGAGGTCGGGGACAATCTCCGATATTACCGTCCACAGAACGAACAGGCAATGGTGCACACCGCCGCCGCCTACGCGAAGATGAAAAACAGGCTATCGACCTTCGCCTGTACGTCTTCGGTCGGTCCCGGCGCCACTAACATGATCACCGGGGCTGCCACCGCAACGGTCAACCGGATTCCGGTGCTCCTTCTTCCGGGCGATACCTTTGCTTCTCGCTTGCCGCACCCGGTGCTCCAGCAGCTCGAAAATCCGGTCAGCATGGATCTGAGCGTCAATGATGCCTTCCGGCCAGTGAGCCGATTTTGGGACCGGATCAACCGGCCCGTGCAACTTCTCACCAGTCTGCCGGAGGCGATGCGGGTGCTAACCGATCAATCCGAAACCGGCGCAGTCACGATCGCGCTGCCGGAGGATGTGCAGACCGAGGTCTACGATTTCCCGGCACAGTTCTTCGAGCGGCGTGTGCACCGGATTACCCGTCCAGCTCCCCCGGCGAGCGAACTTGCGATGGCGGTCGAGATGATCCAGGCGGCGAAGCGACCACTAATCATCGCTGGAGGCGGGGTGATCTATTCGCAAGCGTCGGCGGAACTTGCCGATTTCTGCGACTGGTTCGGCGTCCCGGTTTGCGAAACGCAAGCCGGCAAAGGAGCGCTGCCGTGGAACCACGAATGGAACGCGGGCCCGGTCGGATCGAATGGTGGTCTGGCGGCAAATCGATTGGCGTCGCAGGCTGATCTGGTGATCGCGGTGGGCACCCGGCTCGCAGATTTCACGACAGCATCCAGAAGCGCCTTCCAGAATCCAGAAGTGAAATTCATCGCTCTCAATATCGCGTCGATGGACGCGCATAAGGCCGGTTCTCTCCCGCTGGTTGGCGATGCGCGAGAAGCGTTCTCGCTGCTGAATGAGCGACTTCGCATTTCCGGTTACCGGACAGATGCGACCTACGGCGAAGAGGTCGCCCGTCTCAAGGGTGAGTGGACTGTCGCAGTCGATGCACTCCGGCGCGTCGAAACTCCGGAGTTCTTGACCCAGGCGAATGTGATCGGCATGGTGAACGAGGCCAGTGAACCCCGGGATGTTGTGGTTTGCGCCGCCGGATCACTGCCAGGGGATTTGCTCAAGCTTTGGCGACCGGTCGAACCAAAGGGGTATCACCTGGAGTATGGATTCTCCTGCATGGGATATGAGATCGCTGGCGGACTCGGTGTGAAGATGGCCGATCCCGCGCGCGAGGTCTACATCATGGTCGGAGATGGCAGCTATCTCATGTTGCACACCGAGATCGTGACCTCGCTGCAGGAGGGTTACAAACTCACACTGATTCTGGTCGACAATGGCGGCTTCCAGTGCATTCGCGGTTTGCAGATGAGTGCCGGTACGCCGGCTTTCGGCAACGAGTTGCGTTATCGCGACGAGCGTTCAGGACGACTTGACGGTGATTACATTCCGGTCGATTTCGCAAAGAATGCTGAGAGCCTGGGTGCGGTTGCGATCGTCGCGAAAACCGAAACTGAACTCCGCGAAGCGCTCGAGCAGGCGAAAGCAATCGAACGGACGGTCATGATCTATGTGCCCGTTCAAAAGGATGCCAGCGTGCCCGGTTTCGAGAGCTGGTGGGATGTTCCGGTGGCCGAGATCTCCAGCCAGGTCGATGTACAGGATGCCCGCGCCGCCTATGTGAGGAATCGCGAGAAGCAGCGCTTCTACTACTA
>Ga0105048_10017092_pt1 | contig 11194 bp, 13 predicted proteins | sample MAT05_FD_78382 | JGI IMG/M metagenome (GOLD analysis project Ga0105048, IMG submission 78382) | Freshwater microbial communities from Lake Fryxell liftoff mats and glacier meltwater in Antarctica - MAT-05 | ecosystem: Environmental > Aquatic > Freshwater > Ice > Liftoff microbial mat | place...
CTTGCGGAACGGCGCCAGTTCCTCATCGAGTACGGGGTCATAGACGAATGGGAAGTCTTCCGCCTCAGGCTCCAGGAAGAAGTCGAAGGGGTTGATGGTCGCCATGTCAGCGACGAGATCCACCGTCACATCGAAATGCGTGACCTTTTCGGGGAAAACGACTCGGGCCTGGAAATTGCCCTGCGGGTCCTGCTGCCAATTGATGAAATGCGGCTGCGGCTCGACCTTCAGGGAATAGGCCAGGATGGGCGTGCGCGCGTGTGGCGCGGGGCGCAGACGGATCGTCTGCGGCCCAAGGCTGACCGCCTTTTCGTAGCGATAGGTCGTGCGATGCGTGAGGGCGGCGTGGATGGACATGCGGCGGACGGTCCCCTGGGAAGGCTCAGCCGCTTATAGGCGGGAAACTTTCCGCTTGCATGGGAGTGATTGCACGTTTTTGCCGGCGTGGCGGATTGCATCATGTGCCACGTGAAAAGGCTGGATTCAGCGTCCCTTGAAGATGGGCGAGCGCTTTGCGTGGAAGGCGGCCAGGCCTTCCTTCAAATCCTCGCTCGCCTGGCTGGCCTTGGCCCGGTCCAGCGCGCCCTGCTCGTCGAAGTGCTGCCGCGCGATTTCGTTCAGGCTGCGCTTCACTCCCTGAACCGCAAGCGGGGCCATGGCCGCCAGACGATCCGCCAGCGCATCCACCCGCGCATCGAGGCCAGCGGCCGGGAGCATCTCTGTCAGGTAGCCGATGGCCAGCATTTCGGGCGCCTGGATTTTCTCGGCGGTCAGGAACAGCTTCTTGGCCGCATTCAGTCCCAGGCGGCTGACATAACGCAGCATCCCCGAGGGATAGTAGTGCAAACCAAGCCTTGCCGCGGGCATGAACATCTCGGCCGTGTCCACGCCGATGCGGAAATCGCAGCACAAGGCGAGATCAGTGGAGCCGCCGTAAACGCCGCCATTGAGCCGGCAGATGCTGGGCACGCTCAGGTTTTCGAGCTGGCTCGCGACCCCCTCGAAGGAGGGCGCATCGTCGCGGGCGGTGACCTCCGCCCCGGGCCGCTCGGCCATGTCGCCCAGATGATAGCCTGAGGAGAAGGATTTTCCCGTCCCCGTCAGCACCAGGACACGGATCTCAGGGTTCGCCTCGATGGCGGCCAGGTGTTCGCCCAGCATCAGCAAATCAGGCGGCTCGATGCGGTTGTGAACGGCCGGGCGATTGAGCCGAATGGTGGCGCGGGCGCCCTCGATGCTGAGCAGAGGCGTGGTCGCCTCAACCGCCTGGATGTTCATGCCCGCTCTCCTGATGGCTGGTGGGAGAATAGCTGGATGGGCCAGAGGCGAAAGCCCGGCTTGACATGTTACGCACGCACGGTCCTATCCTCAGTGACGATGGGCAGGGCTGCGCGCGCCCGCGGCCTGCACCGCCAGCTGGATGGTCACTTCGCCGGCCCGTTCGAAGCGCAAAGTGACCGGGACGGTCTGCCCCACCTCCATCGCCCTCACGAGGCCGATCAGCATGAGGTGCAGCCCCCCCGGCTGAAGCATGGCTTCGCCATTCGCAGGCACGGCGATGTCATTCACCGGGCGCATGCGCATCACGTCACCATCGCGAATATGCGTGTGCAGTTCCAGCCGACCAGCCGCCGGCGATGTGGCGGAGACCAGCCGGTCCGGCTCCGCGCCGGTGTTGCGGATGATGAAGAACCCGCCCCCCTGCATTCCCTGCCCCGCCGCGCGCGTCCAGGGGTTCACGATGCGCAATGCACCCGCTTCGATGATGGTATCGCGGGCAAAGGCAGGCGTGGCCGGCAAAACGCCGACAGCAGCAAAAAGCGTACGGCGTTGGATCATGGCGTGGTCCCCGAATGTCCCGATGCCGGCGGAACTACCGCGGAGGACGGGGGCTGGCAAACTGCCGCCCCCCCGCACGGCTATTCCTCCTCGGATGGGGAATCACTGTCGGGCCCGACCATCAATGCATTGGCAACAACGGTCGCCTGGCCGCGGATTCGGGCTTCGATGCTGTCCGCCATGGCGGGATTGTCGCGCAGATACTGCTTGGCATTTTCACGCCCCTGGCCGATGCGCTGACCATCGCAGCTGAACCAGGCACCAGATTTGTCCACAACGGCCGCCTTCACGCCAAGATCCACCAGTTCGCCAACTTTGCTGATGCCCTCGCCATACATGATGTCGAACTCGACTTGCCGGAAAGGGGGGGCCATCTTGTTCTTCACCACCTTCACGCGAGTCTGGTTGCCGGTGACTTCCTCACGGTCCTTGATCGCGCCGATGCGGCGGATTTCCAGACGGCAGGAGGCATAGAACTTCAGCGCATTGCCGCCCGTCGTGGTTTCGGGATTGCCGAACATCACACCAATCTTGATGCGGATCTGGTTCAGGAAGATGAGCAGCGTGTTGGAGCGGCTGACCGTGCCCGTCAGCTTGCGCAGCGCCTGGGACATGAGGCGCGCATGCAGGCCGACATGGGTATCGCCCATTTCGCCCTCCAACTCGGCCTTTGGCACCAGGGCTGCCACGCTGTCCACGACCAGCACGTCAATGGCGCCCGAACGCACCAGCGTATCCACGATTTCCAGAGCCTGCTCGCCGCCATCGGGCTGGCTGATCAGCAGGTTTTCCACATCCACGCCAAGCTTGCGGGCATAGCCGGGGTCCAGCGCGTGTTCGGCGTCGATGAAGGCGCAGGTGCCGCCCTTCTTCTGGGCCTCCGCGATGGCATGAAGCGCCAGCGTCGTCTTGCCCGAGGATTCGGGGCCATAGATCTCAACGATGCGCCCCTTTGGCAGGCCACCAATCCCCAAAGCCAAGTCGAGCCCCAGCGAGCCGGTGGAGATCACCTCGACCCCCTCCATGGAGCTCTTGCTGCCCATGCGCATGATCGAGCCCTTGCCGAAGGCTCTCTCGATCTGGCTCAGCGCGGCGTCAAGCGCCTTTCCCTTTTCCATATTGGAACCCTCTGCAACCTATGGGGGCACAACGCCGCCAGATGACACGCTGATAATCTAACCCCGGATTCGCAGGCAGGGGGAAGGCGTCGCGCTTGATGTTCTATTTATGTTCCAGATTAAGGTTTGCCGCAAGAGGCAGAAACGCGCCAGCGACGGCCATGCGCAATGCATCGGGCGTGTACGGCTTGGCCAAGAACCGAAAGCCCTCGGCCGCGAGATCCGAACCCACCACCGCCGCAGAATAGCCTGAGAGCAGCAGCACCGGAACGTCGGGCATCAGGCTGCGCGCGGCGCGCGCCAGCGCCAGGCCGTCCATTCCGGGCATGGCCACGTCGCTGGCGATGAGGCAGGGGCGCAAACCGCCCTCCAGCAGTTCCAGCGCCTCCTCGCCATCGAGGGCGGCCGCCACCTCGAAGCCCGCCTGTTGCAAATAGAGCTTCGCGACGCGCAGCAGCGAAGGCTCGTCATCCACCAGCAGGATGGGCCCGTTGGGCTGCGCCACCGGGATGGGCTTGGGCGGCAGGGGTATCTCGGCCGGGCCGTCATGGCGCGGCAGCAGGATGCGGAAGGTGCTGCCCTTGCCCAGGCGGCTTTCCACCTCCATCTGGCCGCCGAACTGGCCGATGATCCCCTGGACCGTAGCCAGCCCCAGCCCCGTCCCGCCCTGATCCAGCTTGGTGGTGAAGAAGGGCTCGAAGATACGCGGCAGCACTTCGGGCGCGATGCCCGGGCCGCTATCCGTCACCTCGACCGTCACGTAGCGGCCGGGTGGCAGCGTCTCGGCATCGAGCACCAGCCGCCGCCCCGTGGTGATGTAGAGCACGCCCTTGCCCCCCATCGCGTCGCGCGCATTCACGATCAGGTTGAGCAGCACCTGGTCCCATTGCGAGGGGTCCACCCGCACGCTCCGGCCGGGCTCCTGCAACTCCATGTGCAGGTCAATCTGATTGCCCATGAGCCGGGGCAGCATCTGCGACATCTGGCGGATCGAATCATTGAGATCAATCACGCGCGGCGCCATCACCTGCTGCCGCGCGAAGGCCAATAACTGCCGCACCAGCGCCGAGCCGCGCTGCGCGGCACCGTCAATCGCATCAAGCTCCGGGCCCGCCTCGTCGGTGGCGTAGAAACGCCGCAGCGCACCCGCCCCCCCCAGCACCACAGCGAGCAGATTGTTGAAGTCATGCGCGATGCCGCCAGCCAGACGACCCAGTATCTCCAGCCGCGCACCTTGGCTTGGTGCGAGGGATTCCAGCAGCAGCAGGGCACCGGCCCCATCATTGAGGGGAACCAAGCGCAGCATGCCCAGCGCTTCCCCATGGCCTTCGGCAGGAACCGGTGCGGGCGACTCGCCACGAAGCGCGGCGTGGATGGCCGCCTCCGCCGCCGGGAAAATGCGCGCCGCCGCATCGCCCGGGCGGATCAGCACCGCACCCCCCAGAGCGCTGCGCATCGCCGGATTGGCCAGCACCACGCGCCCGCCCATGTCAATCAGCGCGGCGGGTTGCGGCCAGGCGGTAACCACGGCCTGGCCGGAGGCAGGTTTCAGACTCATGGGGCAGCGCGCAATTTCATCACATAGGCGATGATCTTCGCCACCGCGTCCCAGTGCTCCGCTGGAATCTCCTGGTCCAGTTCGACACGGTAGAGCGCGCGCGCCAACGTTGGATCGGGCAGGATGGGGATGCCCGCCTTCTGGGCCACCTCGCGAATTCGCGCCGCCATGGAATCAACCCCCTTCGCCACCACCTTCGGCGCGGAAGATTGCCCCGCCGCATATTCCAACGCCACCGCATAATGGGTGGGGTTGGTGATGACCACGGTGGCGCGCGGCACGGCGGCCATCATCCGCTTGCGCCCCGCCATCTCACGCAGCTGGCGCATGCGGCCCTTGATGAGCGGATCGCCCTCGGTTTCCTTGCCTTCTTCCTTCAATTGCTGTCGGGTCATGCGCAGCTTGTCCAGGTGACGGAAGCGCACCAGCAGAATATCCAGCAGCGCCAGCAGCGCGAAGGCCGCGAGTGTGGCCGCCAACAGCCGCATCACCCCGCGCCCAGCCGCAGCAAAGAGCTCGGCAGGTGGTGCGGCCAGTAGCATGGCAAGGCCGGGCAGATCAGCCGTCACATACCAGAGTGAGCCCGCGACGATGCCGATCTTGAGCAGCGTGCGGCCAAATTCGAGCAAACCCTCGGCGCCCATGAGCCGGCCGAACCCAGCAATGGGCGAGAGCTTGGTCAGGTTCGGTGTCATTCCCGCCAGAGAGATCGCGCCACGAGTCTGCGCCAGGGTTGCCACCACAGCACCCAGCGCGGCGGCGCCGGCAATGGGAAAGGTGAGGTCCAGAAACAAGTCCAGCCACTCGAGTGCGGTGCCCGCAGTGCTCAATTCATGTCCGCGCCCGATCGTGCCGCGCATGGCGGCGGTGATGCGCTCCATCTGGCCGGGGAGCAGCAGCACCGCTGTGAAGGTGGAAGCGAGCAACGTGGCAAAGCCCACCGCCTCACGCGACATCGCCACATTGCCTTGCGAGGCGGCTTGGTCAATCCGGCGTTGCGTGGCGGGTTCATTGCGTTCGGCGCCATCATCTTCTTCTTCACCCTCGGCCATGGCTCAGCCACCCGGAAGGCTGAGGAAGCCTTGCGCCATGCCGCGCGCCCAAAGCTCCATCATCTGCGGCAGAAGCAGCATGAGCAGCAGGAAGCCGCCAAGAATCTGCACGGGGGCCGCCACGACGAAGACCTGCGCCTGTGGCGCCAACCGCGCGACCAGCCCCAAGCCCGCATTGAAAAAAATCGCCGCCAGAACGAAAGGCGCTGCCAACTGCATGGCGAGGGCGAGGCTTTCCGCCGCCTTGCGCGCAACGCTTTCCGCCGCTTCTCCCAAGGGCAGGCCGGCGCCTGCGGGCAGCACGGAATAGCTCTCCACCAGGGCACGCAGCGGGATCTCATACAGGCCGGTCGCGAGGACGAGGGCCGCGGTGGCAAGCGAGAAAAGCCGCGCCAGCGCCGTGGCACTCGCCCCCAGCACCATGTCGCCTTGCAGCGGCGAGGCCAGACCAATCAACAGCGCCACCACTTGCCCCGCCTGCGCCAAGGCGAGTGCGAGGAAACGTGCGAGCAACCCGATCCACAGCCCGGTCAGTACCTCGGAGACGATCATCGCCGCGAGCCCGGCCACATCCTCCGGCATGGCCGGCAGCGCCGGCGAGAGGATGGGCAGCAGCGCCAGCACCAACCCCAACGCCAGGGCAATGCGCATGGTGGGTGGGATTTCCGCCTCGCCAATGCCTGGCAGCAGCATGACGGCCGCGCCCAGCCGGCAGAGGATCAGCACCGCCTGGAAAGCCAGGCCAGGCAGTGCGGCCAGGAGCGCCGCATCGGCGGGCAGGATCAAGGCAGCCCACCCACCGCGATCACCTGGTCAAACAGCCGCACCGCCCAGGCTTGCAGCACGCCCGCCATGAAGGGGCCGGTGAACAGCAGCAGCCCGCCAATCGCTGCGAGTTTCGGCAAGAAGGCAAGCGTGGCCTCCTGGATCTGCGTCAACGCCTGCAACAGCGAAACGCAGAGTCCGATGGCCAGCACAACGAGCAGCGGCGGGCCTGCCAGTTGCAGGCTCACCCACAGCGCCTCACGCATCGCCATGACGACGGGTTGGTCCTGCATGTCGCCCCGCCTCCTGCGGGTGCGCGCGCCTTTGAGCGGGCGATTCACGTCTTTGGCCGTTTCAGCCAAAGACGACCGCACGCTAGATCGGCATGCGCATCACGTCCTGATAGGCGGTCACCACGCGGTCCCGCACCGCGGTCGCAGTCTGCAAGGCAAGCTCCGCGCGCGAGATGGCGAGCACGACATCCGTCACACTTCCCTGCCCTGTCATCGCGTTGGTCGAGGCGACATCGGCGCTGCGGCCGACATCAATGGCACTCTGCGCGGCACGTTTCAGCGTCTCGCCAAAGCCCGCGCCCTGCGCGACGGCCTCGGCCCCGCCCATGGCCGCGCGATAGGCGGCGGCCGCACCCTGAAGGCCAAGAACGGGGGCGAGCATCAGCGCAGCGTCTCAATGGCGCGCATCAGCATGCCACGCGTGGTTTCCAACACCGCCAGATTGGCCGAATAGCTGCGGTTGGCCTCACGCATGTCCATGTTCTCGATCATGCTGTCCACATTGGGCGTCTTCACGTAGCCACGCGCATCCGCAGCCGGATGGCTCGGCTCGAAGCGCTCAGGGAAGCTGCCGGGGGCTTGGCCGATACGCGAGACACGGACCGTCTCCGCCCCCAGCGAACGGTCCAGCCGGCTGCCGAAGCTGACCGTCTTGCGCCGATAGGGATCAGCGCCGGGCGACTGGCCCGTGCTGTCGCGATTGGCGATGTTCTCCGCCACCACGCGCAGCCGCGTGGATTGCGCGGACATGCCGGCGGCGGAAATTGAAAGTGCGCGATCCAGATCCATCGTGGTTCTCCTTCGTGTCAGGTTTCAGCGGCCAAGGGCGGTACGGAACAGGCCGACATATTTCCGGTGCAGGCCCATCGCGAGCGCATGCGCCTGGTCGGTTTCGGCGATGCGGATCGCCTGCTCATCCAGCGAAACAGCATTGCCATTTGGCGTGCGTTCGCTCACCCGGCGATCCTGCACGGCGAGGGAATTGGCGCGCGGAGGTGTGAGATGGCTTGCATCCGTCGTCACCATCGCGGCACTTGCGCGTCGGCGATCAAGCACCTGCCGGAAAGGCACTGCGTCGCTCGACCGAAAGCCGGGCGTATCCGCATTGGCGACATTCTGCGAAAGCAGCCGCTGGCGTGTATCCAGCCAGGCGAGGCGGCTTTCCGCGAGGGACATTGGGCTGCTGCGTGTCAGGTCCATAGCCCCGGTTGAACACCATCGGGGTTAAGAAAAACTGAAGGTCGTTAGAGAGGAATTCTTAACCTCCTCGGCCGCATCCTCGCATGATGGACGCAGCAAAGCCTGAACATCCCATCGAGATCGCCGCCACACTGGGCGCGATAGACAGCTTGCACGGCACGCTCACCATGGCGCGCGCCTTGGTGTTGGCCGGCCGTGCGGTGGACCTGGGCGGGCTTGATCGCGAGGCCGCCCGGCTCTGCGCCGCGGTCGCCTGCATGCCAGGTGATTCCGGCCAGGCGCTGCTGGGCTCGCTGGAAAGGCTGACGCACGAGGTTGATCTGCTCTCCCTGTGCATGCCGGCACCCTGAGCGCCCCTTCCCTCCAGCGCTGGCAGGAGGCCGCGCATGTCATCTCTCGATCCTTCAACGATAGTGCAGGCTGTGGGTGCCCTCGCCGCGGTGCTCCTGCTGATATGGGGTGCCGCGCAGATCGCGCGGCGGCGCGGCATGGCCATGGCGGCACCAGGACGGCTCGGCATCCGTGCCGTTTGCGCGCTGGATCCACGCCGCCGCCTCATGCTGATCCAGTGCGATGGCCGTGAAGGGCTGTTGCTGACCGGCCCGACCGGCGATCAATTCCTGGGCTGGCTGCCATGAGGATCATCGCCCTCCTGCTGGCCACGCTTTGCTGTGCCGAGCCGGCAGTTGCGCAATCTGTCTCGCTCGATCTCGGCGGTAGTCAGCCGGGTGCCACGGCGCGGCTGGTGCAGCTGGCCGCGCTGATCGGGCTGCTCTCGCTCGCCCCCTCGCTCCTCGTCATGGCCACCGCCTTTACGCGCATCGTCATCGTGTTGGCCCTGCTGCGCACCGCCATCGGCGCGCAAGGCGTGCCGCCCAACCCGGTGCTCATTGGCCTGGCGCTTTTCCTCTCCTTTTTTGTCATGCAACCGGTGCTGGAACAGGCCTGGACGCTGGGGGTGGTCCCCATGAATGAGGGCCGCCTGTCTGAGTTGGAGGGGCTTTCCGCCATGGCCGAGCCCTTCCGCAAGTTCATGGCCGCCAATGTGCGTGACAGCGATCTGGCCCTCTTCACGGAACTGGCACGGCTGCCCACCGTCGTCCCTGCCGAGGCACCCTTCCGCACGCTGATGCCCGCTTTCCTCATCACCGAACTCAAGCGCGCCTTCGAGATCGGCTTCCTGCTGTTTCTGCCCTTCCTGGTGATAGACATGGTGGTGGCCTCCATCCTCATGTCGCTGGGCATGATGATGCTGCCGCCGTCAGTGGTGGCGCTGCCGTTCAAGCTGATCTTCTTTGTGCTGGTGGATGGCTGGGCGTTGCTCTCCTCCAGCCTCGTCCAGGGGTTTGCGCTGCCTTGATCACTCCGTCTCGGCCGGTGGCTCCTGGGTCTGCGCGCGCGGCGTGGGGCGCGGCGGAACCCAGGGGCGCTCGCCACGAAAGGCCCGATCCGAGACGACGCGCCCATCCAGCCACACCGCATGCGCGCCATCGCGCCAGACCGAGAAGCGGTCCACCACCACACTCCCCGGGCAATCGCCGCGAACCGGCTCGGGCGAGAGGATGACGGGCGCTGTTCCGCAGGCCGGATGCGGCCCTCGCCGGAAATCCGGTGCGGCGCGCTGGCCACGCGGTGGCACGGCCGGGCGCAGCAGCAAAACGGCCGGCGCACCGGCCTCATTGCGCAGCAGGCAGGAGGCTGGCGTGCAGACAATCCGACCCTCGGCCAATTCGCCACTCGGGGGCAAGGGCGTTGCCGCATCATCGCCAAAACCGCGCAGCCAGGATTCCCCGATGAAGCGCGAAGCACCGGGACGGCGCTCCACAAACACCTGCCCGTCGGTCTGAAAGGCGAACAGCCTTCCATCCGAGGAAGCGAGTGCCACGGGCATACCCACCACCGACCAACCCGCGAAACCCAGCGCGATGGGCAAGAGGCCCAGCAGACGCCAACGCGTTCGCCACAGGCACAGCCACAGAAATCCAAAAGCCATCAGCGCCAGGCCCCAGCCGGGCAGCGGCGCCATGGCCAGCGCAGCGCCCGGCCAGGAAGCAACGCCGCGCGCCACGGCCAGAATCCCCTCGATCCCCCAGCCCATCACGGCCAGCGGCCATGCATCGAGACCAAACGGCATGAGCAGCATCGCCGCCATTCCTGCCGGCATCACCAACAGCGAAGTGAGCGGCACCGCCACCGCATTCGCCGCCACGCCGTATAGCTGCAAGCGCCCGAAATGATGCAGCCCAAAAGGCGTGGTCGCGAGCCCCGCAATCACTGAAGTCGCCACACTGCCCAGCACCAGCAGGCCCGCGCGCTGCCAGATCGGGCGCGGCGCATTCCCCCGCGCTAACCAGGGCCGAGCCGCCTCCCAGCCTGCGATCAAACCCAGCACGGCGGCAAAGCTCATCTGGAAGGAAGGGCCGATCAGCGCGGCGGGGTTGAGCAACAGCACCGCCACCGCAGCGAAGGCCAGGACGCGTGGGCTGAGCGCGCGGCGGCCGACCAGCAAGCCGAGCGTCACCAGCGCCGCCATGGCGAAGCTGCGCTGCATCGGCACCTGGCTGCCGGTGAGCACCATGTAGAAGCCGCCCGCCGCCAAAGCCGCCAGCGCGGCATAAGGCTTGGTGCCAAAACGCAGCGCAAAGCCCGGCCAGAGCGCCAGCCCACCACGCACCAGCGCAAACATCAGCCCCATCACGATGGCGATATGCACGCCGGAAACCGAGAGAAGATGCGCCAAGCCCGAATCGCGCATCGCCTGCATGTCGTTGGGCGGAATGGCGCTTTGCCCGCCCGTCAGCAGCGCCGCCGCGATGGCGCCCAAACCACCAGGCAGGGCCTGCATCACCCGCGCCTCAATGCCTGCGCGCAGCCCCGAGAGCGGCGGGGCCACGCCATCGCGCCCCGTGACCTCCACTGGCCCCAACGCGAAGCCCGAACCACCCACCCCTTCGAAGAACGCCGCGCGCTGAAAATCCCAGGCCCCCGGATAGGCCGGCGCCGAGGGCGGGCGGATCAGCGCACGCACCGCCACGCGATCTCCCGGCTCGGGGCGCGCCGGGTCGTTGGGGCGCAGCCGCACGCGGATGCTGCGCAAGGCGGGCGGCATCTGTGCATCCCATCGCGCCTCGGCGAGGGTCAGGCGTAAGCCGCCCGGCAGCGGGTCCACCTCGATCACCGTGCCCGTCAGTTGCATCGCCCCGCGCGGCAGATCGAGCGGCGGAGCGGCGCGCGCCGCATGCCAGGCGACCAGTGCGAAACCCGCCCCCATCGCCGCCACCAGCGCCAGGCCCCAGGCCAGCAGCGGGGCGCGCCCACGCAGTGCCAGCGCGCCCACCAGCGGGACCAGCGCGCATGCGCCCCACCAGA
>Ga0105048_10017093_pt1 | contig 11194 bp, 8 predicted proteins | sample MAT05_FD_78382 | JGI IMG/M metagenome (GOLD analysis project Ga0105048, IMG submission 78382) | Freshwater microbial communities from Lake Fryxell liftoff mats and glacier meltwater in Antarctica - MAT-05 | ecosystem: Environmental > Aquatic > Freshwater > Ice > Liftoff microbial mat | place...
GAAGGCGATATAAGGAAGAAAGTTTTCTTTGTCGGCGGCAAACGCGATACTGTATTGGGTGTGATGAATGCCAACGGAGGAGCAGGTAATGTCGGCAATAAGCGCGGACACCAGGCAGGGCAACAGGGCATCATACCGGATTCTTCCAATGGCCAATACTTCCAGTGCAAACACGGCACCTGCAACGGGTGTTCCAAATACGGCACCAAACCCAGCCGACATGCCACACATCAATAGTATTCTTTTTTCCTGGTGTTGTAACCTACACCATTTAGAGAATAACGCCGCCATACTTCCGCCCATCTGTACTGCCGTGCCCTCCCTTCCGGCAGAGCCGCCGAAAAGATGGGTGATCACCGTGGTGATCAAAATCAGGGGCGTCATCCGTGCCGGCACCCCATCGCCGGGTTGATCAATCTCGTCCATAATCAGGTTATTACCTGCTTCGGCATTTTTACCAAAATAACCATATAACCAGGCAATAACAACACCGGCCAGGGGAAGTAAAAATAACAGCCAGGGGTGTTGCCAACGGGTAACAGTGGCAATATCGAGCAACCAGAGGAAGAATGCAACCAATAACCCTACAACAATGGCCACCGGGAAAATGAGGACGGTCCAGCGAAGTAAGCGGCCGGCTTTATAAAATTGCGCTGCAAATTTTTTAATTGATTTCATCCTACAAATAATTGAAGCGGTACAGGCGCACCGCGGTTGAATAGTTATTTGTAGGCGCCATTAGTTTCGGTGATTACCGGAACGGTTAAATAGGAAGACACCATTTCCTTTAACGGTTCAAATATAGGCCAGCAGACAATGTACTCCAAAAATGATTTACTAAACATATCCACTTTAGTACCTGCGATGTTACAGCCGGTATGACTGTTAGTAAGTAACAGAATGGTGCCAGATGAAATGAAGGCCAACCATTCTCCCATTACTATATTACTATTTTCCGCAACTTTGCAGCACTGATAAACATATAGTATGGAAATAGGAATTGATAGTTTTGCCGCCATGATGAGCGGCAACACTGGTAAAGCGGTGAGCGATACCGATGCCATTGCCCAGTTGTTAGCGAGGATATCGCATGCCGATGACGTGGGGCTGGATATTTTTGGCATTGGGGAACACCACCGCAAGGGATTCCTGGATGCAGCCCCTACCCTGTTGCTGGCAGCGGCGGCAGCCCGTACCAAAAACATCCGGCTCGCCAGCGCGGTCACTGTACTGAGTGCAGCCGATCCCGTTAGGGTGTTTCAAAATTTTGCCACGCTTGACCTTATTTCGGGAGGAAGAGCCGAAATGGTAGTGGGCCGCGGATCGTTTATTGAAGCCTTTCCCCTCTTTGGCCATCGATTGGAAGATTACGACGAATTGTTTACCGAGAAGCTCCATTTATTGCTCGCTATCAGGGATAATGAAACGGTTACCTGGTCCGGGAAATTCCGGCCGGCCTTGCATCAACAGGCCATTTATCCAAGGCCGGTGCAACTGCCGTTTCCTGTGTGGCTGGGTGTAGGGGGCACCCCTGAATCGTTTGTAAGGGCGGGCTCGCTGGGACTGCCCCTAATGGTAGCCGTTATTGGAGGCGAAACCCATCACTTCAGGCCACTGATCGACCTCTACCGGGAAGCAGGCAAAAAAGCAGGCTACCCGGCGGAGCAATTAAAAGTAGGTCTTCATTCTTTGGGATATGTGGGTAATACCACTGAGGAGGCCGTGAATGATTTTTATCCCGGTTATGCCGAGTCGATGACCCGCGTGGGCAGGGAACGGGGCTGGCCGCCCATGACGAGGCAACGTTTTGACATCCAGGCAGGTAAAAAGGGAGCATTGCTGGTAGGTGGGCCAGCTGAAGTGGCGGAGAAAATACTGCGGCACGCAGCGGCACTGGGGGGCATTTCGAGGGTAACCTTCCAGATGGACACGGCGGAATTACCCCATGAAAAAATATTGCAATCCATCAGCCTTATTGGCAACCAGGTAAAACCAATGGTGAACGCCGGCCTGGTTTCGGAGTAAAGTGCTACGTATTGAACCAGCATTGGATGGAAGATACGGGTAGCACTCCGTTACTCTTTATCATCCCGCTGGTCTTTCCTATACTTATTAAAGAGGTCGAGTTTAAAATTAACGTTGCCATCCGAACCGGGGCGGCCCCTTATAAAAATGCTCCTCCCGCCTTTTTTATCCGTACCAATATTTTCGGGCCGATAATCTGCATCTCTTTTTTTTAGGTTGTTCAGTGGCACCTGGATACTCAAATCGGTATCGCCTTTAAGGCTGTACACGCCCTCGATAAAAAAAGAGAATACAGACGATTGTATTTCCATCCGGTTGATGGTGATGTCGCGATTACTTATGTCGAGCCGGTTTTTTAACTCCGCAAAGCGGATATTGTCAAAATCGCGTTTTTTAAAAAGTACATTCTGTAATCTTTTAATGGGTTCATAATTAACCAGGGCGCCGTCCTTTAAAGAAAAATGCACCGTACTTTCCACCGTTGCCGGGTATACCATCCCCTCTTCGTTCAGTCCCAGGGAAGCATCCACATCGGCTGTTAATTTTCCCTGCAGGTTTTGGGCCATGATGGCATCTTGCCCGAAGTTGTTGAAGGCCGCCAGCACTTTACTTACATCTACATTGGTAAATGATGCCTTTACTGCTGCCTGTAAATAATTTTCTTTTATATTTTTTAAATTGCCTTTTAGTTGCATACTTCCCCCGGCATGTTGCATTTGAACATTATTGATGGCGTAAGTATTTTCCAATAAGGTTACTTCAGCATTCACCTTACTGGCGATAAACTTCTTATACCTTAATTTATCAACTGCCAGGTTTACCTTCAAGGTAGCTTCTTCCAGCACCCGGTCGATGTTGGAAGCAGCCCGGGAAAGTTTATCTTTTGTTACCGTGGTTTTTCCAAAGTTGCGTGCAGGTTTCAATAAAAAAGTAAAAGCATCGAGGTTTAATTGTGGTGTAGCCACCGACCAATTGATGATGGCCTTGCCGGGCTCGGTTTTAATCAGCGACAGCAGGTTGGTGGCCTTTCCCTGCATCACCAGTTGGTTGTTTAAGATAACGCACCGGAGATCCTTTACCAATACATCAGAATTTTTAAATTGCACCTGGCCGGTTACCTCCTTCATGGTAACATTACGGGGTGCATACTGTATTGCCCCGTTGGTTACCGATACCGTTCCGTTCACCAGGGAATTGGTATTATTATTTCTTATAATCGGCCCCTGGTAGGTTAAATTGATGGCGCCCTCACCGGATTGCAATTTTAAAAAATCGCTTTCCATCACCTCGTTCAGTTTTGTTAAGGGGAATTTGGATACCAGGTCGCAGGTAAGCACTGGCACCACCAAATCGGTAATCCGGAAATTATGAGAAACAATGGGCAGCCCTCGCCAGTTAGCCCGGAACTCACGGATATGGATAGCCGAATTTACATCACTTCGTGGAAGGCTATCAATCAATTGATTGGTAAAATAGCCGGTAAAGGAGGCTTTATCAAAATCAAAAAACGGTGTAGTCAATTTGGTATCCCTTATGCCCCAGTTCAAATAAATCAATGGCTCACCACCTTTCAACGGTCCGTTAATATTGACATCCAGGTCGAGTGATTTCTCCACATTAACAATAGACAGTGATTTTACAATCCGATCGGGTACCAACCGTTTACCCCGGGTAAAATCCAGTTTACGGGTATGCACCGCCAGGCGGAATTGAGGCGCCACTCCTTTCAATTCAAACCGGCCCGATAAATTAAAAGGCTGGCCGGATAATTTTATATCTATACTATCAAACTGCATGGTGCCTGCAGGCTTGTTAACCAGCAGCTCAAACCTACCCCTAAAAACAGCTCCCTTTAAAAAACTACCTCTCGGCAAATTGAAAGCCATGTTTTTCACCAGGATATCGGCATTAATAGTAAGCAACAACTCCTTCCCATCTTTATCCTTTAATTTCAGGCGCAGGTTATTAACAAGGTAATGGTGTAGCTTTGCTTTTCGTCGGTCATCAATAATGATGGTTACCTTTTTTAGAATGACCGACTTTAATTCTGTCTCTTCATAGCTTGGTTTATTGGTAGTACCTGGTTTCTTTTTTTGCTTTACCAGGTAGGCATTGGTATAACCCGTGGAATCGGTGAACAAATAAACCTCCCCATTGTCAATTCGTATGCCGTTTAGTGGCGACTGTTTTTGAATAAGGCGCCAAATGCTCAACCGGGCAAAAACGCGGGAAGCTTTAAAAAAAGTGTGGCGGTGAAGGGGAAATAAACTGTCCGTTACATTAACGTCGTTTAATTGAACCGCCACTTTTGGAAACTGGGTAAAAAAGCTGAGGTCTACCTCTTTTATGGAAAGTTTACCATTGATGCTTTCCCCCATTTCGGCTGTTACCTGTTGTATAATTGACTGCCTATTGGCACTAACGTAAATGTATATCCCAATATACAATACCAACAGGATAAAGGTAGTAACCAGCAGGGTTTTGACAATTATAGTTGGCAATTTTTTCAAGTGAGGTGGCTTGGGTTGATGGAAGCAATTAAAAACGTACGGTGTACTATCGCCGCCGTATTAAATCGATACCTGCCAATTCAATGCCGGGATTGCCCCGTTGAAAATACGCCATCCCCGGCAATTAATTGTAATACTTACTAATGTTGAGGAAAGGATTGCCCAGGTAATAAGATGGGGACGGTGTAATTAACGCAGGAGAAAGGTTACACCTGCACTTTTAGGCCTGCCTCGCCTGCCAATGTGGAGATTGACTAAACAGCTGTTAAATATTACCAACGAATATTAGTGTGCCGGTGAGATGGAATAGAAATTACCTTGCCCACCTATTTAAATTTGGGTAAAAGCCTGGCTTTCCTAAAAAGAATTTCTCTACCTATTGCGAACATCCCATTCGCCTGTTTCGGGTGCTACGCTCCAATGCAAAAAGTTCAATTTATTCCTGGCTACCTTCTTTGGGCGATTTATCGGCTCCTAATAAAAGACATAGGTAATAGCTATACGGTATTTGTTTCGATAGACGCCATAAAGAAGCCTGCCATGTAGTAATACAAAACACTACTAAGCCCATTCAACTGATCCTGGGAAATACATCGTAAAGTTAAGTATGGTGCGACTTCAAGGACTGATTATTAAAACCGTGCATAGCCGTCCCTTTACCTGGTTGCATTGAAAATACCCCCTTTTGTAAGTGCAGCAAACAGGATTGCTATTGTTTGACTGCTGTAACATACCAGCCCGGAAAGGGTTTCACGGTGCCGCAAGCGGGTGTATTATCTTTGCCGGTACCGGGTATTTTTATTTCCAGTAATTTATTTTCATCGGCCAATAATTGTTTAAGGATGCCAGATGTAATATTGCGGAGCGGTACTTTTAGCCTGCGGTGCCAGGCAGGTTCGGGTTGCCCTGCAGCGCTGCCGATGTCGATGTACACAAAGCGTTCCGCAGGAGTGCCATGCACATACGGGCCCAGGAATACAGGCGTCATCCCCTCCTCCAGCTTAACCGTTGCCGGGAACAAAAAATGCAGGTCGTTGCCATTGCTATACAAAATCTGGATGGTTTTGTAATGGGCACCACTCCCCTCCTGCACACCAAAAGCTACCCCTGCCGGGGGTGTCTCTAAAACGATACGCAGTTGAATGGATATTTTCATACCCTAAAGTTAACGCTGGACAACCGACGAAACAAACGGGGTGACCGCCATAAGGTCGTTCATTTAAAATAGCATCTATTGATCACCGTTAGTGCACCGCCCCTGGCAGGCGGGGCAATAAGCACAGCAATAACTATGATTACCCTCTATCCTTTCAATCGATAGGTTTGAAAATTATCCTGTAAAGTTATGTTGCCTTTTCACCGCAATTAAACATCCATTGAACGCCGAATTTGTCGGTACAGCTGCCAAAATAATCCCCCCAGAACATGTCCTGCAATTCCATTTCCACAGCACCGCCTGCACTCAGCCGCTCAAATAACTGTTTGGTTTCCTTCCTGGTATCCGGTTGCAGGTTGATATAACTATTGTTCCCAAATTTCACATCAAAGCCCATCGACTCGGGGGCATCCGTTCCCATCAGGCTATGGCAACCCAACAAGCGCAACTCAACATGCATTACAAGGTTTTTATCTCCATCCGGTAAAGGCGGCATTGCCGGATCTGAAGGGATATCTCCAAACCGCATGATGCCGGTACCAAAAAACTCGCCGCCAAATACTTCTTTGTAGAAATTAAAGGCTTCTTCTGTATTACGTGGAAAATTTAAATAAGTGCTAACGCTGGCCATGATAATTAATTTTTTAGATGAACAATTTGCTATTAAAAATGGTCTGTTGCAAAGATAACCAGCCAGGGCATTGCCAGGGGTGGGCAAAGCCGGCAGAAAAAGGGTCAATTGCGACAAACAAGTGAAAGCATCCCGGGTGATCCACAAGGTTAAAGAAACATTCCTCCGTTGCCCTTCGATTACCTTTTTGGTTGCGGGTTTGGAATACAGGGCAGCAGTTGGTAACTACTGATCATTTCCCTAACTTATTAAAAAAAGACCGGCACATTCATCCTACCCTACCAGAAGGGTGAAGGCACCCTGGCCAATACCAGCCATCCGATGAACGGTCGCATTTTTTGCCTCGCTAAGGTTTCACCAGTTGCCAGGCGCCATCGGTTAAATGTATTCTAAGGCATCAAATTTGCCATGAAGCCTTGATACAGGTTTCAACACCATTGGCAATATGATCATTTATTTAAAAGCAATCCCTTATGCCCGAAGGACCTTCCATACAATACCTGAAAGACCAGTTAGCCCCCTTTAAAGGAAAGATCGTAAAAAATGCAGGAGGGTATGGCAAGATGCCTGCTGACTGGATAAAGGGCCGAAAGCTAATGGACATCACTACCTGGGGCAAGCACCTGTTGTTTGTATTTACCAATGGAACGGTAAGGGTTCACCTGGGCTTGTTTGGCGATGTATTAATCAATTCCAGGAAAAAAGTAAACCGTTCTTTCTTCCTGGAATTTGCCACCGGTGAAGTGAACGGATATGTTGTAAAAGCAATTAAGATCGAACAACCGCTAAAGGATGTGTACGACTGGCGCACGGATATTTTAAGTTCGCACTTCAACCAGGCATACATAAAAACTTTGCTAAAAAAGAAATCAAACAAAACAATTGAGGAGGTGCTGATGGACCAGGCCATTTTTAGCGGGGTGGGCAACAAAATAAGAAACGAAGCTTTGTACCGCGCCGCCATTCACCCTAATAGTATCGTGGAGAAAATTCCGGCGGCAAAAGTTACCCGGTTAATCACCGAAGTGGTAAAGTACGCCAACCTGTTTTATAAGCAATTAACGAAAGAAGGAAAGCATAATTTCTTCCAGGTATATCAACAGGAGTATGCGGCAGATGGAAGCCAGGTAACCATGAAAGTGTTGTCGAAAAGTAATCGTAAAATTTATTTTAGCGATCACCGGCAACATCTTTATGTGTAGCACCTGCCTTGTTTACTAACGTGATTATAAAGTGTACCAGGCAAGTATTTTTACGTTGTGAATCAAGATAATCCGTGAATCAGACAACTGGCAATTGGTTACCATATCCTGGCTTGTCTGAATCATGGATTTTCACGGATTTATAGATTACATTGATTAATAGGTTATACTGATTTATTGGGCTACACTGATTTGTTCATTTTAACAATACTTGTTTTCTGTGCAATCCTTTAATCAAAGTAATCCGTGATTCAGACTACTTGCAATTGATTAATAAAAGTCGATCCTTTTAGCTTCACGTACTGGCCATCAATTACATTCAATTTAATTAGGCTATTGCGAGATGACAAATAATAGGGTAACGGGAGGGGCGCATGGAATGAGCAGGAGGATAACGGTAACCAATTTGACGAAGCAGGTGCAACTATATTGCCACAACTGCCCCCTTCATGCCGATGTGCCTATTTATTGGAACGGTATCCTATTTGTTCAATAACCGACAGCAGTTTAACCCTTTGGGCTATAAATTCAGCATCATATTTTGACGTGGCAATGGTGGTATCCAATACTTCATAATTTTCATAATCCTGGAATACAACGCCACCTACCTTGGTGCTTTTCACTGCCTTCCTAAACCTTGGGCCGCCACTTGCATACGCAAGATAGTCCATAGTGTAATTGTCCAGGTTTATCCAATAACAAAATTCATCATGATAGTCGCGCCCGCCGCCTTCTTTATCAAATGATACCGCGATCTTAGCATAGGGCTTATTATCGATCGAAGTTTCCTCAAGGAACTGTAGGTTTGCCGCCGGTTCCGATAGCTTGTAGGGCAGTAAGGCAAAATAGGCCAGTGCATTGATGGCTTCTTCGTATTTCAATGCATCGGCCGCGGATAATTGTTGCAACTTCCCATTCAAACGTCGCTCAAAAGTACCATTGTAAAGCAGGTCTTGCCTTTTGTTGCCGGCCGAATCAGTGGTGGTACGTTCGTATCGGTAACTGCTCGCATCCTGTTGCAGGCGAACACGGTAGTCACGAAAATCAAAAGACACGTCCATGTTTTTGTAATTTTCTCCCCCATGTGCCTCAATGCATTTTGCAACAATGGCTGCCGCCTTTTTATCTATTACTTTCTTGTTGCCACAGCTATGCAGCAACAACACCATCATCAACAATAATATCACTTGTAATACTCGCATAACTTTCATTTTACTTTTAACCTGCCAAAAATATCATCAATCAACTAACTACCTCACCAAATTTAAAATTTCATTAGGGTCGTCCGCTGAGGCAGGTTCACTGCTGCTGCCTGGTATCTGATCAGGTGCAGTGGCCCTGCCGCCACAATATACCCCGTTCCAAAAACACATAGATGATAACTATAAAATATAACCGCCTGCAAGCAGTTTATCTATTGCTATTTCTAAGGGTTCGTTTAAAAAACAAATTGGCTGGTATCCACAACCACCACTAAAGCCATGTCTTACACTTCCAACTTTCCAGGTACCTCCCCTTTGTCTTCCTGTTTATCCTGTTCCACTGCTGCAATTGCCTCAGTAAATATTAAGCCGTTGCTAGCGGCATGTTCGGCGGCATTCACCGTATTTTCAACAATAATCATTTCCACTTTATCTTCCTTCAACGAGGTAGAAATAGCCACGGCAATTTCTTTTCTTTCGGGTATCGCAACATCACGAATATAAATGGCCAGTATCCTTCCGGGAAATTCCCTCACTACCTCGCGGTAAATGGCCGGGTCTTCCTGTCCGCTATCACCCACCAATACAAAGGGAAGGTGGGGATACGATTCCAGTATCTGTTTAATTTCTTTCAACTTATGCCCCATATGCCCTTTCGTGGAGGCGGATACATGATCAAAACCAAAATCCCGCAGCAACAGCGGACCGGCCGGGATTTCGTTGAGCTCAAGAAAATCTGCTAATAAATCGTACAGGTTCCAGGGGCTGCTGCTTACATAAAAAAAAGGGTTGTTCCGTTTTCCATTCCTTCCCAACTGTAATGCTTTGTAAAATTCGGCCACCCCGGCAAAAGGCAGGCGGGTTTTGGCATTGTGCAGGAAGGTGGCTTTCCCCATGGCCAGCAGGTTGGTGGCACCCGTTTTTACCACGGTGTCGTCCAGGTCGCTGATGATACCATATTCCGCATCGGGTGGAGGTATCATTACGCTGGCTGTTACCTGGTAGCCTGCATCAAAGGGAATCGGCGCATGTTGTAACAATACCGGTATCGGGTGCCACAAGGCTTCGTTGATGATAGGTTCGAGCGGATGCACGTCCAGCACAAAATAACCCTCCTTATCCGTGGTGACCGAATGTTTTTCACCAGGCAATACCGCCTGCAATACAGCGCCAGGCACTTCATCACTTTCAAAGCGTTTGTACATATTTACCAGGTTATTCAGCACGGTATCTTTATCTCCTGCTGCCGCAATGTTTTTGTCCTCCAGCACCCGCCCCTTTATATAAATACGCCGGGCAGTACCATAGGTGCGGTAACAAATAATTTGCACGGGATCATTCAGGCCCAGCTTCTGCTTAAAGCTAAACCGTAGTTCATCCCATTTGTCTTCAATAGCCGACAATGCATTTAAAAAATTGTCCTTTAATTTATCCATGTTGCGCTACTATTTAAAGTGGTAGATGGTATGGCAGAACGCTGGTATTAATCACCCCTGGTTGTTACTTCTACTTTTGATGCAGCCTCCCTGGCATTTATTTGGAAGTATACATTATTCCACCACCCTCCTGTTTCAATTACAATACCAACTGTTGCCTGTTTACCCCCACCTGCCGCTCCGTTTGCAAAAATTCAACTGCCTTCTTATCTAGCAAAGGTTATTGCAAATATATACCTGCGATGGATATCCAATGCCGTTTCCCCGGCTGGCCTGCCGCATTGCTTTTAAAACTGGTACACAATGTGCATAGCCTATTTTACCGGTTACAACCCTGTTTACCATAAGAAGTTGTATATTTCGGTACAATTTTTAAAACACCTAAATTATATTATTATGCAATGGATGGGAAGAAGGGGAAGCTCCAATGTGGAAGACCGCAGGGGTTTATCGGGTGGCGGTATGGCTGCAGGCGGAGGCATTATCGGGGTAATTATTTACCTGGTCTATTCCTTTTTAGGTGGTGGCGAAATTGATCCTTCGCAAATACCCCAAATCTCCCAGCCAACGAATAACACTGCCCTTAGCCCGGAAGAGCAAAAGGCAGATGATCAACGTGCCGAATTTGTTACCGTGGTATTGGCCGAAACGGAAGATGTGTGGAATAAGTTATTTGCTGAAAATGGACAGCGATACCAGGAACCTACGCTGGTGCTGTTTCGCGGTGGTGTATCCTCTGCCTGCGGCAATGCGAGTTCTGCCTCCGGCCCTTTTTACTGCCCCGGCGATAATAAATTATACATCGATCTGTCGTTTTACCAGGAATTACAAAGCAAGTTTAATGCACCCGGAGATTTTGCCATGGCCTATGTAGTGGCGCATGAAGTGGGGCACCATATTCAAAACCTCAACGGAACGGCTGCAAAAATTTCACGGGCAAGGGCACAGGCAAGTGAAGCCGAGGGCAACCGGTATTCAGTGATGATGGAATTGCAGGCAGATTTCCTCGCCGGCGTATGGGCGCACCATACA
>Ga0105048_10017095_pt1 | contig 11193 bp, 12 predicted proteins | sample MAT05_FD_78382 | JGI IMG/M metagenome (GOLD analysis project Ga0105048, IMG submission 78382) | Freshwater microbial communities from Lake Fryxell liftoff mats and glacier meltwater in Antarctica - MAT-05 | ecosystem: Environmental > Aquatic > Freshwater > Ice > Liftoff microbial mat | place...
GAAAATGATTTTAAGGGGACAGAAGAAGCATACAGACAAGCAGTAAATATTGCACCAAATATTCCAGCATCCTATAATCTAATATTAAAATACGCTCAAATTGTGAAAGACCAGAAACTATTTGATGAATTTATTGCAAAAGCAAAAGTCAACATTCCGAATTATCAGTTAAAATAATAAACATGGAAAAAATTATTGTTACAGGTGGGGCGGGTTTTATAGGCTCGCATATAGTTGATAGGCTTATTGCTGAAGGCTATGAAGTACATATCATAGATAATTTGTCATCTGGAAAGAGAGAGCATGTGAATGAAAAGGCAGTACTTCATATTGTAGATATTCGTGATAATACTAAGTTATTGCCAATATTTAAAGACGCTAAATATGTATTTCACGAAGCAGCCTATCCACAGGTCCAGTATTCAATCGAAAATCCTATAGAGACTCACGATATCAATGTAAACGGCCTGCTCAATATTTTGGAAGCTTGCAGGCTCTCTGGGGTAAAGCGTCTAATATTTGCAGCGTCTAGTGCAGCCTATGGCAATCAGGATACGCTACCTCTTGTCGAGACTATGGAAGCAAGGCCATTGTCGCCCTACGGAGCACATAAATACATTGGTGAGGTCTATTGCAAGCTCTGGGCAGAGTTATACGGCTTGGAAACTGTATCATTACGATACTTTAATGTTTATGGGCCTAGGCAGAGTTTTGATGGAGCCTATTCATCAGTAATTGCTAAATTCATTAATTTGCGTACACTGGGTAAACCTCTAACAATTACAGGTGATGGCGAGCAGACTCGAGATTTCGTCAATGTAATAGATATTGCCCGTGCAAATATATTGGCTATGAAATCAAATGCAGTCGGTAAAGGTGAAGTTATAAATATAGGTGGTACAAATAAAACCTCGGTTAATTATATTGCCGAGTTAATCGGCGGGCCGACAGAGTATATCGATGCTCGTATTGAGCCGAGAGAAACACTTGCTGATATATCAAAAGCAAAAGAATTATTAAATTGGCAACCAAGCATAAATCTCGAAGATGGTATTAAAGAATTAAAGAAAAATATAAATGGAAAATAAAAACAAAAAAGTAGCTCTTATTATCGGCATCACAGGCCAAGATGGATCATATCTAGCAGAATTTTTGCTTTCAAAAGGTTATGATGTTCACGGCATGATACGTAGATCATCGAGCTTTAACACTAGCCGTATTGAAAATATTTATCAAGACAGGCACAAGAATAATGCAAGCCTGTTTCTTCACTTTGGCGATCTATCTGATTCAAATAGCATACAAAGTATCATAAAGAAAAGTATGCCAGATGAGATATACAATCTAGGGGCTCAGAGTCATGTGCGTGTTAGTTTTGATATACCAGAATATACGGCAGATATTGGTGCCCTTGGTACTCTTCGTATTTTGGATATTATTCGTGAGAGTGGCAAAAATATAAAATTTTACCAAGCAGGTAGTAGTGAAATGTACGGCAAAGTCCTCGAGATGCCACAGAGAGAAACTACACCATTTAATCCGAGCAGTCCATATGCTTGTGCCAAGGTTTTCTCTCATCATATCTGTGTAAACTACAGAGATTCATACGATATGTTTATTTGTAATGGCATACTATTTAATCATGAGTCGCCACGCCGTGGTCGGACATTTGTGACAAAGAAAATTGTCGAAGGATTAGTTGATATTGTTTTAGGAAAAAAAGATAAAATATTCTTGGGTAATCTTGATGCCAAGCGTGATTGGGGCTATGCCAAGGATTATGTCGAAGCCATGTGGCTAATGCTCCAAGAGGAGAAGCCTGATGATTATGTCATCGCTACAGGTGAGACTCATTCAGTCAGGGAATTTATCGAGTATGCATCATCACTTATTGGCTATGATATGATATGGCAAGGGAGTAGCCTGGACGAGAAGGGTATAGACAAAAATTCAGGCAAAGAAATTGTCTCTATTGATTCATCATATTACAGACCAACTGAAGTTGATATTTTACTAGGTGATGCGACAAAAGCAAAAAAAGTATTGCATTGGGAGCCAAAGGTTACATTTAAAGAGCTCGTGGAAATTATGATGAAAGAAGAATTCGAAGAGCGGGGAATATCAAGTAAAGATTATATTAAATAATGGATAAAGATTCAAAAATTTATATTGCTGGACATAATGGCCTCGTAGGTTCTGCTCTTATTCGAGTACTCGAGAAAAGTGGTTATACTAATATTATTGTCAGGAATAGAGACGAACTCGATTTAACTTCATACATTGATACAGAGAAATTTTTTACAGATGAAAAGCCAGAATATGTTTTTCTTGCTGCCGCAAAAGTCGGTGGTATCCTCGCCAATGATACATACCCAGCAGATTTCATTCGGGACAATCTTTTGATTGAGACAAATATTATAGAGAATGCTCAGAAGGCGCATGTGAAGAAGTTGCTTTTCTTGGGTAGTTCTTGTATTTATCCAAAGAATTCCCCTCAACCAATCAAAGAAGAATATTTGCTGACAGGTGATCTTGAACCGACAAATAGAGCTTATGCAATTGCTAAAATCGCGGGTATCGTTATGTGCCAGTCGTATAATAAACAGTATGGATCAAATTTTACAAGCGTCATGCCTACAAATTTATACGGACCAGGAGATAATTTTAATATAGAGACGTCACATGTTCTACCTGCACTCATCAGGAAATTTCATGATGCGAAAGAAAATAATCTAGAAGAAGTAATATTGTGGGGTACAGGGGAGCCAATGAGGGAATTCCTCCATGTCGATGACTTGGCTGAGGCTTGTGTATTTCTCATGAATAATTATCATAGTAGCGATATAATAAATATTGGCACAGGAGAAGATATTGCAATTAAAGACTTGGCAGATATTATAAAAAATATTGTCGGCTATACTGGATCTATATCTTGGGATAGTTCAAAGCCAAGTGGCACACCACGTAAATTATTGGATGTTTCAAAGATAAACAATCTCGGCTGGAAAGCAAGTATTGTATTTGTGAAAGGTATTACAGAGACTTATCAATGGTATAAAGAAAATAAATAATATGATTATTGTAAGATTATCAGGGGGAATGGGTAATCAGATGTTTCAATACGCGTTGGGTAGGTCATTGGCAATAAAAAACAATGTACCACTCGGTCTTGATCTTACATACCTACTCGATCGTACTCCAATGCCAAGTTACTTTACATATCGAGACTACCAACTCGATATGTTTAACGTGCAGGCAATTATTGTTTCAAGAAAAGATATTCCACTTCTGTATAGAAAGTATAATTTTGGTGTATTTATGAGATATATAGATTATATTCGTAGAAAGTTCATACCAACACCAGGTAAAGAAAAAAGAGATTATTATTTTGACCTCAAGATTTCAACACTTGGTCCTAATGCTTACTTAGAAGGTTGGTGGCAGACCCCAAAATACTTTGCTGATATCGAGGATATTATTAGAAAGGATTTTACATTAAAAAATATACCATCCGAAAATATTGGAAAACTTGCGGAAGAAATTTCAAGTAAGAATTCACTTTGTGTTCATATACGAAGGGGTGATTATGTAGGAAATAAGAATCATGAAGTTGTTAATGCTACATATTATACGGACGCCATCACTTATATTTTACAAAGAACAAATATAGATAAGGTCTATGTTTTTTCTGATGATATAGAATGGTGTAAAAATAATATATCATTTAAAATTTCAACATTTTTTGTTGATGATAGTTTTGCGGGTTACAAGGATGAAGGGAATATGTTCCTTATGAGTGCATGTAAGCATTTTATAATTCCTAACAGTTCTTTCTCTTGGTGGGCAGCGTGGCTAGCAAACAGTCCAGATAAGATAGTTGTTGCACCCAGGCAATGGGTTACTGATCTTTCAAAAGATACGGCCGACATTATTCCTAAATCATGGATACGAATGTAATATGGAAAAACTAGTTTCAATCATACTTCCGACATACAACGGCGCGCTTCGAATAGAAGGAGCAATTAAAAGTGTGCAAAATCAAACTTATAGAAATTGGGAGCTTTTAATTATCGATGATGGCTCCTATGATTCCACAGAAGATATTGTAAGGAATTTTGGTCTCACTGATGCGAGAATAAAATATAGTAAGAACGAACAAAATCTTGGGATTCAGAAGACACTCAATAAAGGGATCGCACAATCACAGGGGGAATACATTGCCCGAATTGATGATGACGATATATGGGCTATGGAAGATAAATTAGAACAACAAGTGCGATTCTTTGAAGAGAATAAACAGTATATTCTTGTTGGCACTGGTGTAATTGTTGTTGATGAAAATAAAAAAGAATTATTTCGGTACTTTGTACCAGAAACTGATAAAGAAATTCGGGGTAAACTTTTGGGTAAAAATTGCTTTGTGCATTCAAGTGTTCTCTTTCGAAAAGATATGTTTGAAAAATTTGGTGGATATGATGAATCTACAGAAACGCGACACCTAGAAGATTACGATTTATGGCTCAAGCTTGGCACCGTAGGTAAATTTCATAATTTACCCATCTTTGGAGTTACATTTACCCTCCGCGAGGGAAGCTTAAGCTCCGTTAATAAGATTGAGCAATTTAAAAAAAGCCTGAGCTTTATTCAGAGATTTAAAAATTTTTATCCTCGGTATTATCCGGCTGTGATTCGTTCCATTGGTAGGCTTATAGTGTATGGATTTATAACAAAGGTACCGATTAGATTATCTTTAAATAAATTGAGAAAATTTGATAAAGAAAACTGGTAGCTACTTCTTCTTTATTTTATAAAATAATATTTTAAGTATTACCAGTAATCTATTTAAATAATTATTTCTTTTGTTTCTTAGTGCGTGATGCCCGCCATAATTATTTTTATCACGAATAAGAATTATGGGTTTGAAAGGAAGATCTTTATTTATAGGATAAAGAAACGAAGGAGTTAAAATTTTTATATCATTTCTGCCTATTAGATACCTGTTCCAATGCGATTCATCATGCCATTTTGCCACCACATTATTTTTAGTGTCGGTATCTATCTTGTTGCTCATTGAGCATATTGCTTCCAAAAATGCTTGAGTGATACCTCCATTAAGACCACCAGCAAAGTAATTAATACCTTCATTTTTTGAGATATAGGCTGTAGATTTTTTATTTCTATCGTAAGTAAATGATTTTCTTTTTTTATTATAAAATCCTGGGTGTAATGTCGCTACTAATTTTTCATTATTTTTTGGAAGGAACTCTTCACTGGATATTTTCTCTAATACTATTAAATTGGCATTAAAGAAAAAAAGATAATCCATGAGCGACAAATCCTCTTTAATTCCAAGAAACATTGTGAATCGTAGCAAAGTATTATCTGGCCAACCTAGATCTTCTTGGTATATTCTGTGTATATTTTGGTTATTTTTTTCAAAATCTATCTCTTTGCTATCAGTAAAAACAAAATAATGTTTCTCGGCACTATAAATAAAATTCTTCTCCATACTGAGATAAAACTCTTTCCAGAATATTGAGTATCTACCTGTACATATATATAAGATTCCAATTTTCATTTCGTTGTAAATTAATTATTTTTTTATTTGCCAGTTTTCCCAAACAAATTCGTATTTATATGTTAACTGGTGTGTTTTAGCAAGTTCTGCACAAATTGTTCTCATCTTCTTTCTGGCATTTGGAACAAAATCATGGAATTGAATTTGAATATTATAAATCTTAGAGGTGTAACCAGAGCTAAGTAAATTTTCCAATAGATCGTACTCGCTACCCTCAATATTAATTTTCATTAAATCAATATGGGTAATTCCGTTTTTATGCAGAAAGTTCGAAGCATTAACAATATTAATTTCTTCAGTTGCTTTATTTTTTTTAAATAGTGATGAACCATCATCCAACAGCGCAATACTGAGTCTATCATCAATATTGGAAAGCCCTACATTGTAACAACAAATTTTTTTATTTTTTAGAAAACGCTCTTTTATTCTATTGTAATAGTTTTTAACTGGTTCAAAAATAATAATGTCACAACAATATCTAGAAAAAATGTCACTTGCCCATTGACCTTCATATCCACCCACATCAACGACAACGGAACTCTCATTAAGTGGATAGTCTAATCGTAATGTTTTATCACCATTAATTTCAAACCATGGTTTAGACCTCTCTTTTTGAGTTTTTTCATTTCGTAATTTTGAGATTACATTATTAGGTAATGTACGAAAGATATACACATATAATTTTTTTACAGTTTCCATATTAATTTTAGTTATTTTTTATAATTTCTATGAGGTTCTTTGTGGTAACTTCATCTGTCATGTTTTTGATAACCCAATCTCGAGGAGAGTATTCTTCTGGATTCCAATTCGAAAATATTTCTTTAAATTCATCAATATTTTTAAAGAACTGACCTGTGCTATTTGTCAAATAAGGTGCAGATGAGCAATCCTTACACTCTATTCCTTTGTAAGTGAAATAGGAAGATTCCCAGACAATTGTGGGTGTATTTGTTGCCCATGCCTCTGCAAGACTAATTCCTTGTGACTCAGATTCCGTAAAATAAACAACACAACAATTTATCTGTAGCGCAGACAAATATTCTTCTTGTGTATATAGACCATATTCTATTATATTAGTCACATAGTCATTATTATCAAGAAAATTTTTGAACAATAAAAAAATATCTTCCGGAACATGTTTTTTATATAAAAGGATATTTTTCCTATTCTTGAAAATGGTCGCGTCTGGTTTCCATTTTTCTGTATCTACTCCCGCGTACCATGTTAGGATTTTAAATGGAAAGTCGACGCGCATATTTTCCCACCAATTTATTACCCAATTACTTGGTTGCAGATACAGATCAATATAATTATGATCTTTTATTTTTAATAACTCAAAAGGTGTTACTACAATATTTGGTCCAGCAATCAGTTTCTTTATTTTATTTTCTTTCCTCAATTTAATCATATATTCTAAAGTCAAACGACCACCAGGTACATATACTGTATCAGATGTTTCCGTTAATGAAAGAGGGTTATAATTGTAAGAATAACCAATTTTTTGTAAGCCAGTGATGATGCTTCGAGTTACCGCGTAGTGACCTCCATATTTTTGCCTATGATTAATTTTGGTATTTTTATTAAATATTTTTATTATTTCTTTAATATATTGTTTTATTTCGTGTACAAAATTTTTTAGTAGCTCCTTACCACTACGTGTGTCTGTTATAATCGTTAATATGGGTTTATCTTTGTTCATTATCTATTCTTCAATTATATCACCAGTTGGCGCAATTGTCCCACTTACTCCTAGTTTTTCTATATTTTTAATATTTTTGATTGGTATCCATATTGGCATTACAATTTCAATTGATATATTAAAAATTAATAAGAATAAACTTTTCATGAGACTAGAAATCCATACATTAAACAGTTTCTTTGGAAACCCATACAATCTTGTCGATATGCTTTTTTTATTTTTGCAAAAAATAAATTTGGTCATAGGCTCCCAGTGATTTAAGTTAAAATTTTCATTTAGGAAATATCTACCACTTATTTTAAAATAAAAATCACCATCCATTTTTTCTATTTCTCTTCTGGACACAATCAATCCAATTGCTTCTCCGGCACCTTTAAACTTACCGTCACAAAAAAATCTTACAACTTTATTTTTTCCTAAATAAATATATTTATCAACAATATCTCCATAATTATCTTCTGTATTCTTTAATCCCATTTCGATAAATATAATTTTTGCTGTCAGCACCTTATTCCTGATTGACTTGATTGTTTGCTTTGTTTGGATAGCTCTTTGGCTTGGAGGAAAAATCGAGCGAATATTGGAATATGACAATGGTTTATCTTTGAAATAAGTTACAGACGGTATTATGAAGACAATTTTTTTCATACAAAACAGAAGCTATATCTTACACTTAATTATTTGGTAGCCTTTAAATTTGTGACCCATTGATTGCGGTGGATATTTTTCACTATCCCAAGCAACAATATCACTTAGCAACATTGGCACATTCCTACCCAGGATTTTTTTGATAATCCTTATAAATATATTTTTATCTTTATAATTATATAGTTGTACGTAGATTACATCTATAATGAAATATTCTGATATTAATTTTTGAAATTCAGTAAATCCCCATTCAATTTTATGATACTTGTTATAAGGATTTTTATTGATTGGTCTTGATGATATTGGTGTAGAGACAAAAAAAGTACCACCCTCAGTAAGATTTTTTTTTACTTGTTCTAAAAATATACGCGGATTGTTTAGGTGTTCAATTGTTTCAAAGCTAACTAGAATGTCAGATTTTTGTCTAAAATAAAGCTCTTCGGCATCTTTTACTTCATGATGAATTCTGTCGTGTGCGTATTTAATTGATGCATATCTGACTGTTTCTTCGTCTACGTCACATCCAGTTACTCTGGTAGCTTTTCCTTCAGTGGCCATAATATAACTTCCTTTGCCGGAACCACAAGCAATATCTATTACATTTTTCTCTTGTGTGAATTTGCTAACTAAATTGTACCGTTGTTCATGTTCATTTTCTGTGTGTATACCACAAAAACCAGGCACCCATCTTTCTAGTTGATTATTGCATACTATGCCAGATAGGGTCTTTGCCTCAAAAGACGAACAAAATTGCTCATCTTCAATTTTTTTTAATTTTTGTTCTATGTTATTGTTATTCATAAATTATTTTTTACTCCAGTTTTGATCAATAATAACATATCCCTGCGAATCATCAAGTTGCTGATTTACCCCGATACTATTATTGATTGTAAAAGAGTATTTTTCTTTTGAAAAAAGAAAAACCTCAGAATCATTTCCGACGAGTATATCTATATAATAATACCCTGGTTTTATGGGCAATAATGGTATTGTGCATACAAATTCATTGCTTCCAGGAATTATGTCTAATTTTTTATTAAAGTGGTTCGATAAAAGAGTAGTGATTCTATTGCTATCGACGCTGTTAATTCCAAGGCCGATACGTATAGATGAAATTTTTTCTTGTGAATCAATAATAATACTAAATGATTGATCTTGTTGCTTGAAAACTATTTTTTTCAGAACTATTTTTTTCAAACCTGATTTTATTTCAAAGCTATCCCTATCCGTTTCTAAAATACCAACATAATTTTTTAGTATTATATCTGTATCACCAATTGCTTCAATTCCACCGTCTTTTAATAAAATTGTTTTCTTGCACAGCCTACGAATAGTATCCATGTTATGGCTCACAAACAGAATAGTCCTACCTTCTTTATTTGTGATTTCTTCCATTTTACCTAGGCATTTTTTCTGAAAGTCAGAATCACCAACAGCGAGGACTTCATCGATAATGAGTATATCTGAATCCATATGGGCAGCGACAGAAAATGCGAGGCGGACATACATACCACTTGAGTAGTATTTCACTGGTGTATCAAGAAATTTTTCAACCCCTGCAAATTTCACAATCTCATCGAATTTTTTAATAATACTTGATTTTTTCATTCCAAGTATCGCACCATTTAAAAATATATTCTCACGTCCTGTGAGCTCGGGGTGGAAGCCTGTACCGACTTCAAGGAGCGAGCCTACAGTCCCATGAATTTTTATCTCCCCAGTTGTTGGGGGAGTAATCTGTGAGAGAATTTTCAAGAGGGTTGATTTACCAGCACCATTTCGTCCGATAATGCCGACGACTTCTCCTTTATTAATTTCAAAATTTATATCTCTTAGAGCCCAGAATTCTTCTTTCGTATCTATACCCAGTACGTCTTTAGCTTTTGTTTTTAAAAAGGCGAATGGATTCTTGAAAATATTTGTAAGCACATCTCGCAATGCTACATAGCCACCTTTTTGGTGGTTTATATTGTATTTTTTACCTATTCCTTTTGCTTCAATAATTTTCATATTAAATAATATCAGCGAAATAACGCTCTGTTTTCTTGAATGTATAAATACCTATGATCATCAGTATAAATGTCGCAAGTAGGGATATGAATACAAGTGTCCAGTTCAAAACAGTTGTTCCAAGTAGGGCTGCACGTGCACTCTGGATAACTCCCATCATTGGGTTGAGTGCTAGTATCCATGAATATTTGCCAAGGACGCCAGCAGGGTAGATAACTGGTGTGACAAATAGTAGCATTTGAATAAAAAATGGAAGTACATATCGCACATCACGATACTTTACATTTATAGATGCAAGGAATAATCCGAGCCCAACCGAAGCCATAAATGTTATCAAAAGAAGGAGTGGAATAACAAGAAGTCCAACCAAGTTCGGAGTGTAACCATAATACATCATCATACCGACGAGAATTATTGATGCAATAGCAAAATCGACAAACTTTGTAGCAACAGAAGAGAGAGGTAGGAGCAATCTAGGAAAATAGACTTTTGTAATGATTGCTTGATTTGTGATAAGTACACTACTAGTGTCAGAGAGTGCTGTCGAGAAAAATTGCCAAAAAAGCAATCCAGTGTATACGAAGATAGGGTACGGTACTCCATCTGAAGGGACATTGAGTAGTCCTCCAAAAAATACAGTAAAGACAACCATAGTAATAAATGGCTGAAATATTGCCCACAATGCACCGATAGCTGTCTGTTTATAGCGAACTTTTAAATCTCTCCATGTAAAGAAATAGAGGAGCTCCCGATGCTTCCAGACTTCTTTAAGTTCGGAAAAGCTGAATAGTTTCTTTGGTTTTATTATAGTAATCTGACTTTCCACAATGCCATAGTAGCATTTTTGTTTATTTTTTACCAAAGGAAAAAGTGTAATTTAATGTGTGAATATTATCTGTATTGTGCGGATTATTACACCAAAATCAAGGAATATATTTCTATTTTTTATATAGTATAGATCGTACTCAAATTTCTTTTCCGAGTCTTCTTTTGTTCTTGCATAGCGGTATTTGATTTGTGCCCAGCCAGTAAATCCAGGGCGAATAATATGGCGCAATTCGTAATGAGGAATAGTCTTTTCAAGATCTACTACAAATTCTGGCCTCTCGGGTCTTGGGCCTACAAATGAGAGTTCACCACGTAGTATATTTATCATTTGTGGTATTTCATCGATATGAAGCTTGCGAATAATTCTACCGATAGGTGTAATACGAGAATCATGGAGCGTTGACCACATGGCACCATCTTTCTCAGAGTC
>Ga0105048_10017097_pt1 | contig 11192 bp, 6 predicted proteins | sample MAT05_FD_78382 | JGI IMG/M metagenome (GOLD analysis project Ga0105048, IMG submission 78382) | Freshwater microbial communities from Lake Fryxell liftoff mats and glacier meltwater in Antarctica - MAT-05 | ecosystem: Environmental > Aquatic > Freshwater > Ice > Liftoff microbial mat | place...
CCCCACCGCTCCGGGAACGGCATTCCCACCGACGGCTTTCCCGCCGGCAGCGGATACATCGCCTACCGATGGCGCCTCGACGGAAGCTCATGGAGCCCTGAGATCCCCATCAACAGCCCCATCCAACTCGTCGACCTCGCACCCGGCCCGCACTCGGTCGAGGTTTCGGGCAAACGCGACTCCGGCCTCTACCAGGACGACCCTCTCTTCGGGGTTGCCGCCCGATCCACCCACTCCCGCACCTGGGTCGTCGATCCGCTCTTCGTCGCGCCCCCTGCGCCACTTTCTCTCCGCCTGAACGAGGTGCTCGCGTCCAATTCATCCACCCTCACCAACGCCGGCACGACGCCCGACCTCGTGGAACTGCTCAACACCGGCACAACCCCGATCGAGCTCGGCGGTATCTCCCTCAGCGACTCCTCGGCATCCCCACGCAAGTTCACCTTCCCCTCCGGCGCGTCCCTCGCCGCCGGCACAATGCTCGTCCTGATCGCCGACGCGCAGACCAATGCCCCCGGAATCCATCTCGGTTTCAGCCTGAAGGCTTCGGGCGACAATCTCCTCCTCACCGACGCCCCCTCCCGTGGCTCGACCGTTCTCGATCAAGTGACCTTCGGTCTCCAATTGGCCGATCTCTCCATCGGCCGTGGCAAAAGCGGCAATTGGCAACTGGGCTCCCCGAGCTTGGGATCCCCGAACGGGCCCGTCCGCCTCGGTGATCCCCGTCAGCTTCGGATCAACGAATGGCTCGCCAGCGCCCGCTTCACCTCGCGCAACGATTTCGTCGAACTCTACAACGCGGCCGATCTCCCCGTCGCCCTCGACGGCCTCCGCCTCTCCGACTCCACCACCCAACCCGATCGCTTCCGGATTCCACCCCTGAGCTTCATCGGGGCCCACGGTCACGCCCGATTCATCGCCGACGGCGATCCGGGTCAAGGACCGGATCACCTCACCTTCAAACTCTCCTCTGAGTACGGGTTGCTCCATCTCTCCGACACGACGGGTCGCACCCTTGATGTCGTTGCCTACGGTCCTCAGCGTACCGACGCCTCCCAGGGACGTTCTCCGGATGGGGCGGATCGCATGGTCGAGTTCGGAACGCCCACTCCGTCCGGCCCCAACGCCGGCACCCGTCTGACCCGCTGCACCGAGGCTGTCGAATCGATCTCGATCCTTTCGATGGGCGCATCCTGGGCCTACCAACAGACCGACATTCTCGACGGAGTCCCTTGGCTGTCCCCTGGCTTCGATGACAGCGCCTGGCCGGTCGGACCGGGCCCGCTCGGCGTCGAGGATTGCAATTGTCTTCCCGCCCCCGGTCTTCGAACCAACCTCCGGATCGGTCGTAACACCTACTACTTCCGCACCCGGTTCGTCGTGGAGACCAATCTCTCCGGCTTCAAGGTCAACCTCACCACCCTCGTCGACGACGGTGCCATCATCACCCTCAACGGCGTCATCATCGCCCATCCAGGCATGGCCACCAATGGCGTCGCCTACGCCACGCGAAGCACCCGCAACCAGGACAATGCCAGCCTGGAGTATTTCCCCCTGCCAGACGGCGTTCTGATTCCGGGCACCAACTTCCTCACCGCCGAAGTCCACCAGACGTCCAGCACCAGCAAGGATATCGTGTGGGGCGCATCCCTCGAAGCCGCCCGGACCTACACCAACTGCACTCCGGTCGACTCCACCCCGGTCGTGCTGAACGAGGTCTTCGCCCGCAACCTTTCCCGCACCAACACCAGCGGTCAGATCTACGACTGGGTCGAACTGCACAACCCCTCCACCAACGCCGCTTCCCTCGCCGGCCTCAGCCTCACCGACGACCCCACTGCCCCGCGCCGCTGGGTCTTCCCACCCGAGACCTTCATCCCTGCACGCGGCTTCCTCACCATCGCTTGCGACCCGCTCCTCCTGCCCGGCCCCGGGATCGCGCCCATCGCCCTCGACGCCGCCGGTGGAACCGTCTTCCTCTTCGATTCACCTGCACACGGCGGCAGCCTCATCGACTCCATCCGCTACGGCGTCCAGGCCACAGACTTTGCCATCGGCCGATTCCCCGACGGCGCGGATGCCTGGCAATTGACCCTGCCAACGGAATCCTCCTCGAACGTCGCCGCAGCCCTCGGCAATCCCGCCGCCCTCCGCATCAATGAGTGGATGGCGGACCCGGCGACCGGCTCCGATTGGTTCGAACTGTTCAACTCCGATCCCCTGCCCGTCGCCATCGCCGGACTGTTCCTCACCGACTCCCTCGACTCCCCCTTCGCCTCGCCCATCCCGCCGCTCTCCTTCCTTGGCACCGGCTCCGGGGCCTACCGCCAGTTCTTCGCCGATGGCCAGCCTTCCATCGGAGCCAATCACGTTGACTTCAACCTCCGTCGCGCCGGCGAAGTTATCGGAGCTTTCGCCGCCACCGGACAACTCCTCGATGCCATCGCCTTCGGTGCCCAGGCCACCGGCATTTCACAGGGACGATTCCCAGACGGCGCTCCCACCCTGCGCACCTTCGCCGGCACTGCCACCCCCGGTACCGCCAATAGCATCGTCACCACCGCGGACGCCGATGGCGACGGCATGCTCGATTCCTGGGAACGAGCCCACGGCCTCGACCCGGCCGATCCAACCGACGCCGCCAAGGACACCGACGGCGACGGCAACAGCAACCTCCGGGAGTTCCTATCCGGCACCGACCCGCGCGATGACAACGATGTCCTCGCCCTGACCGTGTCCGCCGAACCTGAGTTCACCCTGCAATTTCGCGTGGTGGCCGGCCGCACCTATACGGTCGAGTTTCAGGAGGATCTCTCTCCCGTCGGCTGGACGCGTCTCGTTGACCTCCCCAACCAACCCGCCGCCGCCCTCATCCACGTGCCGATCCTTCCCGACACCGACCGCCGCCTCTACCGCATCGTCACTCCCGCCCGCCCGTAGGCGAGGACGTAGGGAGACTCTAACTTCCCGGCGGGACGAGCTCCGCGAGTCCTCATCTCTCTCTCCCGCCCCTCACGGACTCGTGGAACTCGTCCCTCCAGAACTCGTCCCTTCTTTGGTCCCCATGAATTCCCCGCCCAACTTCTCCAGAACGCCCTGCGTTCGCTTCGGGAAATACTCCTTCAACAATCGTTCCACCTCCGGACGCCAATGTTCCCGGGCGGTATAGGATTCGTATGGCCCCTCTTTGTAGGGATGCGCCGCGCGACGGTAATCCCCCCAGCGCGCCGCCTCCCCGGCAATCCCCGCGGCCAACCGCTCCGACAACAGCCGGTATCGTTCCGCCGCCCGCTCCGGAGCCAGCGCGCCACCCGGCCCCAGGTGGCGTCGCGCCCGCTCGCCAAACTCACGCCGGAATTCCGGCCACGCCCGCAACTGCTGGAACAGACGCATGGGCGACTGATCATCGTTGTCGGCAATCCGCCAGTCGCCCACCTCCTCCAACGTCCGTTCGCCGTCCCACGCCAGGAACCGCCACGGACCCGCAGGCTCCCTTCGCCGCGCCGCATACCAGTTCGAGGCCCGATCCCAGTCCGCATTGGCACCGTATAGATTCAGCAGGATATAATCGATGAACGCGGGGACATCGAGCGACGCCTTCATCTGCGCATACACCGCGGCATTCGTCACCCCGGCATTGGCCAGACGGAACAGTGCCTCCCACGACGCTGCGTCACCCGACAGGATCTTGTCCGCGTTCCTTGCGTCATAGTCGCGTTCCTTCCCACCCCAGGCATCCGAGACGAACTTCCCATCCGGTCGCTCGCACAAGTCATACACCCCCCAGTACAGCCCGTTCAGGAACAGGTGCACCGGACGACTCCGTGCCGCCGTGTGCCCCATTGCCGCGTGACTCGCGCGCATCCATGGGTCCCGCAGGAATTCCGCCCGACGACGCTCCGCCCCGCTCCAGTGCAACCAGGTATGGTTGTTGCCAGCTCTCAGGATCAATTGGTCGAACCCCTCCGTCTTCCCGTTGAACAATGCCACCTTCCACTTCGACGCGCCCCATTTCGCCCGGAATACCAACCGAAACGAATGCTTCGGGGATTCTTCCGGACGCCGGTTCCATCCGCCCTGGATCCGCATGCCCGCCGGCACCGCCGAGACCGCCGCTCCCATCTCCGGCAAATACTCCAACTTCCCCGCCCGCTCCCATTCGTCGCCGGTCTCCATGGGATGCGTGTAGATCCCGCGTTCGGCACCGAACAGGTCGTCGACCGGCAGGGTCAGCGAGAGATGCGGCAACGATTTCAACGCCGCCTCGAACTCGCGTTCCGCCTCCTCGTCTCCCGCGGGCAACGTCACGCCATACCAAGCCGGAGCCTTCCACCCGTCGCGTTCACCCCACGTCGATGGCAAGCCCGCTCCGTCCTGTCGCGACACCGCCGAAACTTCCACCGCCTTCACACCCGATAGCAGGAAAAGCAACCCCACCAAACCACCCCACCCCCGCGAACAAGCCCGATTCGCCATGCCCAATCCTTCCGCCTCTGCTCGCCGCTGCCCATCCCCATTTGCAGATCAAGCCTCGGAGCCGGACGCGCCCCCTCTCAAAATCCCCTTGCCACCGTGAGATCACATCTGTGGTCCGAGTCTCAGCTTACATCCGTAGTCCAAATCCCGCCTTGCCCATGAGCCATCCTGTCCCCCGAATCTCCGAGACCGAATGGGAGGTCATGCGCGCCGTGTGGGCCGGTCATCCGGCCACCGCCGCCGAGATCACCGTCCGCCTCATTGCCCAGGATCCCTCCTGGCATCCCAAGACCGCCCGCACCCTCCTCGGGCGACTCGTCGAAAAGGGTGCACTCACCGTTGAAATTGAAGGGCGCATCTTCCGCTACCGCCCACTGGTCAACGAAAAGGACTGCATTGCCGATGCCAGCGATTCGTTCATCGACCGAGTCTTCGGCGGTGCCCTGAAACCCATGCTCGCCCACTTTGTCGAACGTCAGGCGCTTACCCCGGCTGAAGTCAGGGAACTGGAAGAGCTCCTTGCCCGAAAGAAGCGCACTCGCTGAAGCCTCTCGCCCTCCGACTCCATGGAAACCCTCGAACGTCTCGGCTTCATCTCCGTCCAGATCGCCGCTCTGGTCGGACTGGTGGCCCTCTTCCAATGGATCCTCCGCTCGTGGATCGCGCCCCGCTGGCGCTGTTGGCTCTGGGGTCTGGTCGTCCTCCGCCTTTGTCTTCCAGTCTCCCTCGGTGCCGACTGGAGCCTCTTCAATCTCCTCCCCCGAACCCTTCCCCGAGCGCTGCCCGCACCCACCCGCCCCACCCCCCAGACGGAATCAGTCGGATCGGTCGGATTAGGCCGATCCACCCCTCCATCCCTCCCGGCTCACATACCCGCCGCTCCCACCCGGCCCCTGCCGCTTCCGGCGGTCCTGCTCATTCTGTGGGCGCTGGGTGCCTTTGCCGTGCTCGCCCGCACCCTCTGGCATCTCCGCCGCACGTCCGTCTGGGTCGCCACCGGACGCGATTGCCGGGACCCGGCTCTTCTTGATGCCGTCCGCCAGGCGGCGCATCTGGTGGACGTTCGGCGAGTGCCGTCCGTCACCGAGCTTCCCGGTCTGAACTCGCCTGCGCTGTACGGCGCGCTTCGTCCCCGACTCCTGTTTCCCACCGACCTGACCCAACGCCTGGATCCCGCCCAACTCCTTCACGTCCTCCTTCACGAGTGCGCCCATATCCAGCGCCGCGACATTGCCCTCAACTGGCTGCTCGCCCTGCTCCAGGCGGTCTATTGGTTCCATCCGCTCGTCTGGTTCGCCTTTGCACGGCTCCGTGCCGAACGCGAACTCGCCTGCGACGAGATCGCGCTTCAGCGCCGCCGGTGCCGATGAATCCGAGGCCTATGGCCGCACCATTCTCCGCCTCCTCTCCTCCTGGTCCCGGACCACTCCCTCCCCGGGCGTCGTCGGCATTCTGGAAGACCGACGCGACCTCAAGCTCCTGCACATCGCCGAGTTCCGACCCGGCCGCCGATTCGGAATGGTCGCCATGCTGGGAGTTGCGCTCGCGGGAGCGGTCACGCTCACCGATGCCCAGACCACCACCAATTCGGCAGCCTCGAAGGCCGCCTCTACCACGAACCTCCCTCCAGTCGTTCCCCTGCGCTACACCAACAGCCTGAGCGCACCTGAGAACAAGGACCCGACTTCCGGCGGAAACTGGGCCGGGGCTCCGCGAGGCTCCAACGTCCTCGGTGGGGTCCACTTCGAGATCGACGGGCTCGTCCAACTCGCGAGCAAGTCCTCCGTCGGATATCAGCGCGAGTTCCGCGAGTACGTTTCCCTTCCCATTCCCACCAACCGCTACGGTTCCGTCCATCTTCTCGCCGCTACCGCATGGTCCAGCGAACCCAATCGTCGGATCGCCGACGTCCTTTGGCGCTGCACCGACGGCACGCTCAAGCGCAGTCCCATCCTGTACACGGGCCACGTCCGAGACTGGTGGCGCAAACCCTTCGAGGAACCCCATCATGTTTACTCGAAGTTCGCCAAGGCCGCCGCCATCTGGAGTTCACCCGACGCCGCCAAGAACGGGGCCGCGCTCCGCATGTACCGGGTCAGCCTCGCCAACCCGGAACCCGCCCGCACCGTTGCCTCCCTCCAGGTCCAGAGCGCCTTGGAGAATGCTTCGCTCCTGTTTCTGGCGGTCTCCCTCGATCCCCTCGCGCCGGGCCAACGCCCTGATCCCACTCCCGACCTCGAACCCGAGGATCCCAAGTGGACCGGCCACCTCGGGGTCAACGTCATCGACGCCGGCACCAGCAATGTGATCGGCGGCGCCTCCGTCGTCGCCGTGGTCCGCGGCGACAAGGCCTCCGGCGAACGTTCCTACACCGCCAATGGCAGTGGCGTAGCCGACGTCACCTCACCCACGCACGAACCCCGCGACGAACCGATTCCTCCCGCCATCAGCGGCGTCGTCCAGATGACGCTGCGACTGAAGAAATCCGAGGACTGGTCCGGCACGGTCGTGGATGCCTCCGGCCGCCCGGTTGCCAGGGCCAGCGTGGCGCTGTCCGGCAACTTCGGAAACGTATCCCTCCAGAACGGCCGACTGGAATCCCACTCGGACAGCGTCATCGTCCTCTCCGGTCCCGATGGCAGCTTCAAACTCAACGCCGTCCAGAATCCGATCGCCGTCGTCGCCGCGTCTCCCGACGGCTTTGGCGTCGCCACCGTGGACGAGTTCCGCACCACCCGTCGCATCCGTCTGCTTCCGTACGGACGCGTCGAGGGGACGCACCGCGGGCGGGTGGACGACAACGGCACCGCCAAAATCAGGCTCCAACTCTTCACCGGCACAGGGGGTAGCTCCATCGGCGTCTCCGGCGACTGGGGCGGCTTCCAGAACCCGGTCGCTTCCGGAGCCACTTTCTCATTCACCCGTGTGCCCGCCGGCGACCACCAGATTGTCCGCCTGGTCCAAGCGGGTGCCAACTCGTGGACCCACGCTCCCCTCAAGGACGCACCGGTCGAACCCGGCAAGACCACCACCGTCGACATCACGATTGAAGGAATCCGTGTGCTCGCACAGATCGCCAGCCCGCCCGGCCTCGACATCACCGGCTTCCAACGCCATGCCTCGCTCCAGTCTGCCACCCCGTTCCGCGTCAAGCCTGGCATGACCCAGAAAGAGATCGAAACCCTCGTGGCCAACCCGGAATTCATGGAGGCGATGAAACGCGTCAAACATTTCCCCTGCACCCTCCGGTCCGACGGCTCCGTCATTGCCGACGACGTTCCCGCTGGCTCCTACGACCTCCAGGTTTCCGTCTTCGAATCCAAAAACGGCAAAACCACACAGGGGCTCACGGCGATGCAAAGTTTCACCGTCCCCGAAGGCGCAGAGACCGGGTCCACCCTCGATCTGGGGCCACTCCCACTGGTCCCGCAGGTGCTGCCGGGCGAAACCCAGCAGCCGTAGCCCGGAGAGATCCACGTCCTCTGCAACGAAACGCCTGCGGTTTCCGGATCAATGCCCCGGGAGCGTCCAGCGTTCACCCGCCCGCAGGACCCGGTATTCTTGGCCCACCGTGTGGCATTCGCTCTCGAACTCATCGGGCGTCGCCGTATTGAACTCGAACAGTTCATAGTGGCCGGGAACCACGTACCGCGCCCCGATCGACCGACCCAGCCTCGCCGCCTCACGACCCCACAGGTTCCCCGACACCCGTCGCTCCGGGGCGCGCCCATTGATCGGCAGGAACGCCACGTCGATCCCCTGCCCCTTCAAACGATCTTCCATCCCCGGATACAGCACCGTGTCTCCGGAGTGATAAAACGTCCATCCACCCCAGCGGACCAGAAAGCCCAGGTACAACAGATGCCCTCCCGAATCGCGCTGGAGGGATTCGTGCGCGGCGGGTACTGCCGCGAACTGGATTCCGTCCCATTCGCCGCTCTGCGCGGCACCCGCCTGCCCTGCGCCAGGCTCAGGGACATCCAACCCCAGGATCTGCGCATCGGGTAGTCCCGACCGGGTCCGACTGAGATCGCGCTGGGATTCAGGGCAGACCATTCGGATGTCCGGATTCGACGCCACCAACGGTCCCAACGTCTCCGCGTCGAGATGATCGGTATGCAGATGACTGGAGGTCACCAGACTGATCCCGGTCAGGCGTTCTGGTGCCACCACCAACTCTGTCATGCGCACGTGCGGCTTGTCGGTCGCCGCATACTTGCGGGTCAGGGAATCCGACAGGTACGGATCGAACAGCACCGAGCGTCCCGCCAGATGGACCAGATAGCCCGACTGCCCCAACCACCAGACATGCGGGCCCGGGCCCGAGTGCCGAGCGGAGGCAACATCGGTGTCAAAGGCGTCATCCTGGAGGACGGGTCGGATCATGAGATGAATGGCGACGGACGGACTTCCTGGAAACGTGCCCCGCGCCGGCCCTGGGCGCGAGCCTTGGATCCACGGGCAGTCAGGAGCGGGCGAACTGCCCGTTCCCGCGTTCAACGGCGTCCCGATCGCGATCACACTTTGCAAAGTGTGATCGCCCTCCCGGGTCGCGTGACGCCGCGGGGGCAGGGTCAAGATGCGCCCGGCAGGCAGCTCTGACTTCCTGGGGCGAGTTCCACGAGTCCGTGAATTTTCCCTGCCCATCCAGAATGAGCCTCGTCACCTCGTCACCTCGTCACCTCGTCGCCGACGTAGGCGTCGACGTCAGGAGACTCTGTTCCCAAATCCCAGCCCTGCTGTTAGCCTGACCGCATCCAATGAAAGCGCTGCTGCCCCTTCTGGTGGCTGTTCCCGTCGCGTTGGCGGCGGACAAGGCCAAGATCGACCCCTCGAAGCTCCCTTTGCCGGTGCCACGCAAGGTGGATTTTACCCGGGAAGTTTATCCGATCTTCAAAGAGTCCTGCTTCTCCTGTCACGGCCCGGAAAAGCAGAAGGGCAAGTATCGCATGGATACCCGGGACGGAGCGTTCAAGGTGACCGACGACTACGGTCCCGCCATCAAGGCCGGCAAGAGCGAGGAAAGCGCCATCATCCACATGGTGGGCAATCTCATCGACGAGATGCTGATGCCCCCGCCCTCCGACAAACCGGGGCAATCCGAGAAGCTCAGCACCGAGCAGATTGGAATCCTGCGGGCCTGGATCGACCAGGGAGCCGTCTGGCCCGACGGCCCGATTCAGGAGGTGATCAGGCCGGTGACCTTTGCCGACGATGTTCGGCCGATGTTCGCCCAAGCCTGCGGTTCCTGTCACACCGGCGCTTCTGCCAAAGGCGGGTTTGCCGTGGACACCGCCGAAGCGGTGCTTCAGGGGGGATCCGGCTACGGCAAGGTGATTACCCCAGGCAACCCAGCGAAGAGCTCGCTGTTGACCATCCTCGCCGGGAAGGACGAAGACCTACCGGAACCCGAGAAGCACAAACTCCCCCCCAAGCAGGTGGCCCAGATCGAAAAATGGATCCTGCAGGGGGCGAAGTAACCGAACCCGCTCGGGCGTGGGGGGTGAAGCGGCAGGCGAGGACGCCCGCGGCCCCAAGGAGGGGCAGCATCAAGATGCGCGCTCCCTCGACCCTCACTCCATCGGCAGGATGGCGTCGCCGCTGGCCTCGTCTTCCTGGTTCTCGGTGATCACGGGCGCGATGGCCTGGAGGCGATCCTTGGGAGCGAGATTGATCAACTTGACTCCCATGGTATTCCGTCCGGCTTCGCGGATGCCCTTCACCGGGATGCGAACCATCTGACCGCCCACGGTGATGAGCATGAGTTCATCGCCGTCGGCCACGGTGAGGGCACCCACGAGCGCACCGGTCTTCTCGCCGGTCTTCATGGTGATGACGCCCTTGCCGCCACGGGACTGGAGACGGTACTCCTCGAATTCGGTGCGCTTGCCGACGCCGTTCTCCCCGGCCACCAGGAGGGTGGCGGTGGGATCGACAATGGCGAGGGCGACGACCGCATCGGTGGCTTCGAGTTCGATGCCCTTCACGCCGGTGGCGGAACGGCCCATGGAGCGGACTCCCTCCTCCTGGAAGCGGATGCTCATTCCCTCCCGGGTGATCAGGACCACTTCGTTGTTGCCGGAGGTCAGTTTCACATCCACGAGGGCATCCGTGACCTCGATGTTGATGGCGATGATGCCGCCCTTGCGGACGTTCTGGAAATCGGACAGGGCGGTGCGCTTCACGGTGCCCTGACGGGTGACGAAAAACAGTTCGTTGGTCTGTTGCCAGGTCTGTTCCTCCTTGTTGGCTCCGTACTTGGCGCCCACGCGGACCAAGGTCTGGATCTTTTCGTCGGCCCGCAGTTCCAGGAGATTGGCAATGGAACGGCCCTTGGCGGCACGACCCATGTCGGGGATCTCATGCACCCGCTCCACATACACCCGTCCCAGGTTCGTGAAGAACATCAGGTAGTCGTGGGTGGATGCGGTGAAGAGTCTTTCGATGAAGTCGGCATCCTCGGGCTTCTCGGATTCGCGCGTGGACATGCCGATGACGCCCTTGCCCCCCCGTTTCTGGGAACGGTAGGAAGCCACATTGGTCCGCTTGATCAGTCCGTTATGGGTCAGGGTGACAATCGCACCCTCGTTGGCGATGAGGTCCTCGATGGCGATATCGCCCTCGTCGGGAACAATCTGGGTCAGGCGCGGCGTGGCGTGCTTGTCCCGAACCTGCTTCAGTTCGGCCTTGATGATGGAGAGGACACGCGCCTCGCG
>Ga0105048_10017099_pt1 | contig 11192 bp, 5 predicted proteins | sample MAT05_FD_78382 | JGI IMG/M metagenome (GOLD analysis project Ga0105048, IMG submission 78382) | Freshwater microbial communities from Lake Fryxell liftoff mats and glacier meltwater in Antarctica - MAT-05 | ecosystem: Environmental > Aquatic > Freshwater > Ice > Liftoff microbial mat | place...
AGCCCTGCCGACGGCCCACCCGCATGCAGCTGGCGCATCGGCTCGGCGGTGGGTACGGCACGTGCAGTCCACGGCGTCGGTTCTGTTGCCCCGACAGCATGCCAGCCCACTGCGCTCCAAGCTGCCAGCAGTGCCTGGCGCCTGGAGCAGGGCAGCACCTGTCGGCTCAACTGCAGACCGCTCCGAGATTGGCGCAGCAGCTCACTCATCACTGCTGCGCGACAGCGGCCGTGCCGACAGTTTTCGCATGGATCTGGGAGCCATAGCCGCCTGGCCCGAATTGAAGGCCACCACGCGGCCGTCCGGCGTCATGGTTGTGCCCAGGCACGTGAGCTGCACGCCGCTCCGCTGGGTGGTGACACGGGTGATGCCTGTGCTTGCAAGGTTCTTCAGGCAAAGACCGTCGACGAGGTTGCTGTCACCAGCCACCAGCTTGGAAACACCGCTCATAAACAGCACCAGATCGCCACCGGCCGACACCGCGCAGGTCGTGCAGCTGAGGGTGGCAGCTGTGCCACCGGCGGTCGTCGAACCCGGTTGGATGCTGCCGACAACGGAGGCTGTCCTGGCCGGCGCGGCGGTCGCTGCGGCGGCCGTGGCCAGCAGTACAGCGCTGTCCCGCGCACTACGGCGCAGCCCGCTCGAAATCCTTTGAACCATGTTTGCTCTCATGTCGAACGACCCGATTGCTCGAATGCATTGCAGCAGTGTCAGCTCGCAAAGTCCTCACAGAGCGGTGAGGTCTTAGCGATACGAGCGCTCGGGCAAGCAGCCATGGGCAGGGTACCGGGTGGTCGGTGCACGGTCGGCCCAAGGCGAGCGGGCGTAACCGGGATTCCAGCTGGGCGATGGCGACACTGCGTTGGGTTTGTCGGCGTGGTGCTGCTGCATACCTTGCCAAGAGCGTTCGAAGTAGCGGCCGAACAGGTCTCACTTCCACCCGCTATTGCCGGCCCACCGCGCTCAGGCTTGCCCCGTGGAGTGTCGTTGGCTTTGTTGCCGCGCACCCGCGCCGCGCAACAGGGTCTTCATCGACCGGGGACCATGCCATGGGCAAGCAGTGGAGATTTGCGCTGGGGGTCGTGTGGGCCCTGGCGGGAGTGACTGGAGTGACGGCACATGCCGTCGAACTGACCACCATCGAGCACAAGTGGCTCCAAGCCGCCTTGCCGGTACTGCAGTTCGCGAGCGAACAGGACCTGCCGCTGGACATCGTTGTGCGGCCGCAGGCCACGCCCGGCGACACGCCGCTGGGAATGGCCTTCGTGGACGGACGCTGCAAGCTGGTGCTGTCGATGCGCGGCAACGCCGAAGCGCAAGCCACGCTCGACCGCATCGAACCGAGTCTGGTCAACGCCGTCGTCGAAGCCATCACAGCACACGAGCTTGCGCATTGCTGGCGCCACCTGCAGCAGACTTGGGGCAGCCTGCCCGACGGGTTGGACAACGGGCACTGGCGGGCGCATGTCACCCACGAACAGGCCAAACTGCTGACCGATATGTGGCGCACCCGGCGCGAAGAGGCGTACGCCGACCTGGTGGGCCTGGCCTGGACGCTCAAGCACAACCCCGATCGGTACGAAGAGGTGCATGCCTGGAAGGTTCGAGTGCGCGCCAACCAAGTTATCAACACCGGCCCACACGATACGCGGCTGTGGGTTGAAATGGCACGTGACCGCCGTGCCTTCGGGGCTGCCGCGTCGATCTTTGAGCAGGTGCGGCCACTGTGGGTGGCTGGCTTGCGCGCCAGTTTCTAGTCCGCGAGGCTACATGCCGGTGGGCAAGCGCTGTCCGCATCCACCGGGACTTGCGAGCCTGGGTCAGGGCAGTTCAAGTGCAGATCCGCGAAGTCGAGGCTGTTCGATTCAAGTTCGTCTCACGCAAAGGCGTTGAACTCGTGCTCGGCGTGGCAGGTCGTTCAGACCGCGGCCGGCTGCGCGACTCGCGCTGAATGCTGCCGCCGGTGTGTCGCCTTTCAGCCCGGCCGATACAACGTGCCGTCGTCGCGGAAAGCCTGATCGTCGAAGACGTGCCTGAGCATGCCCTTGTGCATCAGCTGTGCCGCCCACTGCACGGCGATGTCGCGGCTGACCTCATGGCGCGCGACCAGCCAGTCGACGATGCCGCGGCCGCTGGCGCAGCGCCGGTGCACCAGCAGTCCCCGGCGGTGCGTGCCCAGGCCGAGGCCGCCGTCCAAAGCGCGCAGGGCCTGGCGCAGGTCGTCCACCGGTGGCGACACGGGCGCCGCCTGCAATTGCACGGCGGCGGTGAAGAACAGCTCGACGTCGTCGAAGTCGTGCTCGTCCAGCACGTGGCGCACCCAGCCCAGGGCCACCAGGCGGCGGCCGATTTGTGTGGCCTCGGCGCGGCTGACCCTGAGTTCCCGAACCAGCCAGTCCACCGCCTCGCGAGCGACAAAGCAATTGCCGTAGCTGCGCAGGTGGTGCATGCGGTCGTGGATGTCCAGGCCGCCGGTGGACCGCATGCGATGCCATAGCTTGTGCAGTTCGTGCTCCGGCACCGTCTGAGTCGCGTCGGCCGCTTCGTGCACCACCGTGGCCGCCACGGCCGGCGGGTGCCCGGACAGCCATTGTTCGAAGGCCGGCAGCGGCATCGGCCTGGCCATCAGGTAGCCCTGGGCGCTGCCGGCACCGCGCGCGGCCAGGTAGTCCCACTGGTCCTGGGTCTCGACGCCTTCGGCGATGAGGCCGATGTCGAGCTCGCGAGCCAGGCCGATGATGGCGTCCAGCACGGGGCGGCTGGCGCTGCGGGCGCCGATGCTGGCAACAAAGGCGCGGTCGATCTTGAGGCGCTGGATCGGCAGCTGCTCGAGCAAGGCCAGGCTGCTGTGCCCCGTGCCGAAGTCGTCGATGGCGATGCGCCAGCCGGCGCGGTGCAGGGCAGCCAGCGCCCCCTGCGCAGCCGGATCGACGATGTCGCGCTCGGTCAGTTCCAGCAGCACCTGCTCGCGGGGCAAGGTCTCGGGGTTGAAGAGTTCGGCCAGCGTCTGGGCGATCAGCGGCGCGCGCAGCTGCTCAGGTGTCAGGTTGAAGGAGAAGTAGAGCTGCGGATGCAAACGCGCCAGCGGGGCCAGGCGATGGGCGGCGCGCGTCATCACCAGCTTCGACATGCCGTCGATCAGGCCGGTCTGCTCGGCCACCTCGATGAACTCGCCCGGCGCCACGGTGCCACGCTGCGGATGCGCCCAGCGCATCAGCACCTCGCCGCCGACGCAACGGCCAGTTCGCAAGTCGACGATGGGCTGCACCCAGGGTTCGAACTGGCGCTTGTGAAGGGCGCGTTCCAGACGGTGCACCAGGCGCGCGCGCCGTACGCCACGGCGCCAGGCCCAGACGGCGATGGTGCCAGTGCACATCAGTGCGGCGGCGAGCAGCGCGGGCAGCTGACGGGAAAAGTCGGCCCAGAAGTCCGCGCGGTCAACATCGACGCCGACAGCCATGCCATGACTTGCCGAAGCCTGGCGGGCTTGAATCAAGGCTTTGCCCGGGCTGGCGGCGCCGTCGCGCGACCACACTTGCAGCAGGCGGCCGTCGCCAGCGTACAGCGTGATGCGTTCGCCGGCGGCAATGTCGGTCTGCCAGGGCCCCTGCAGAGGCAAGGCCAGCGCGCGGGGGTCGAGCAGGGCGACGATGGACTGCGAGCCGCCCACCGGCCGCACGGCCAGCAGCTCGGCACCCATCGAGCGACGCGACATCAGCGTCAGTCGGCTGTCGGGCGTGGGGGCCAGTTCCAAAGCCGCGGTCCGGCCTTCCGCGCCGCAGGCGATCGCCCCGAACTTGCCCTGCAGCCACCAGCGGCGCACCAGCAGGCCATCCAGGCTGCTGTGCAGCAGGCGCAGGGTCACCTCGGGCGGGCAGGGTTCGTCGGCGGATGCCGCAGTGAGGTCGGCGACATCGGCTGCAAGGCCCTGCGCCAGGGCGTCGATCTCGTCCAGCCGGGCATCCAGAAACCCGATCGCGGCAGCGGCCGAGGTGGCTGCGGCCTGCGCCCGCGCCTGCCACTGCCAGGCCATGCCGCCCACGGTGGCCACAGCGCAAAGGGAAAGAGCCAGTGCCGCGCAACGCCACCCGTCCAGCTCAAGCAGCCGAGGCCGCGCACGCACCCCTGTCTGCAGCGCCCGTCGCAGCCGGCGCAGCCAACTGTCGGGCGGGCCGGTTTCGACATCGCCAAAGGTGCTGAGGTCCAGAAGAGAGTCCACGGGAAAGGATATCGGCAGCGCAGCCGATCCCTGAAACGCGGCCCACTCGCACGGCCGGCGGCAACTCGGCAGTCCCGCGGTAATCCACTCTCCCCTCGCCCGATTCCCAAGCGTCCGAACATGTCGCGGCCGGCCAGGCGCCGCAGGATCCCGGCAAGGCGCCGAACAGGCATCGTGCGCGCCCGCTACTCTGGGGATCGCCTTGCGACGGCGCGCCCTACCCTTTGACGATCAGTCGCGGCGGCAGTTGCGCCGCGCGACACTCCCCGAGGGCGGCCAGTGTCCGTGTCAGACCCTCGGCGCATGACCCATGTTGGAACCGCTCGAAGCGTGCCAAGCACCCCCGGGCGCAGCGCCCGCATGGCCGCACCTTGAAAGTCGGGACAACTCATGAACGCATGGAAGAAGGCCGTCAAGCGCTTGCGCGCCAACCCGCGCGGTGCGCTGGCTGTGCTGCTGCTGGCCACGTTGCTGGCCGGGGTGGTCATGCTCGATGCCGTGGCCGAATGGCAGACCGACGCGCGCAAGGGAGCCGAAACCCTGCAGTTCGAGAAAGACCCGGACGCCTGGCTGGCGAACCCGCACAACGCCTCCGACTTCAGGCAGGCACTGAGCACGCGCAGCGTGGCCGCCGTGGCGTTGGCCCACGCCCACCCGGGTCTGGTGCTCTACACCTTGACGAGCGGCGAACGGGGCAGCACCCTCGTTCCCGGCTGTACGGCCGCCGGCTGCGCCGGCACCGACCTCGACCGCATCGGCGACAAGAGCGCCGAGGCAGGCTTCGCGCTCGTCGCCATAGAGATCGACCCGCGGCTCGCCAGCCGCCGTTGGTTGGAAGCGATTCAAAGCCTGGGTGCGCCCCTGCTGCTGGTCGCCGCGATGCTCGGCGCGATGTGGCTGGCCACGCGCCTTCAGACAGGCATGGGCGCCGCGACAGACCGCCTGTCGGTGCGCCCCGAGACACGTTTTGCCGACGTCATCGGCAATGCCGAGGCGAAGGCGGCGTTGCATCGAGTCAAGGCCTTCATCCACGACCCCGGCCGGTTCGCCAAGCTGGGCGCCGTGGCGCCGCGCGGCGTGCTGCTGGTCGGCCCACCCGGCGTCGGCAAGACCTTGCTCGCCAAGGCACTGGCCGGCGAGAGCAAGGCCAGCTTCATCGCTGTCGATGGGTCGTACTTCACAGCGACTTTCTACGGCGCCGGCGTCAACAAGGTCAAGGCGCTGTTCAAGCTGGCGCGCCGGCATGCACCCTGCGTGCTCTTTATCGATGAGATCGACGGCATCGGCAAGCGCACTCGAGGCGGGGATGGGGGTGCCGAGTCGGAGCTGAACCGGATCATCAACCGCGTCCTCGTCGAAATGGACGGCTTTGACGCGCTCGACAACGTCGTCGTGGTGGCGGCCACCAACCACGAAAGCAGCATCGACGACGCCATGCTGCGCCCGGGCCGCTTCGACATGCTGGTACGCCTGGAATTGCCGACCCTGCCCGACCGCAAGAGCCTGTTCGAACTCTGCCTCGGCCGGGTCCGGCACGACGGCTCGGCTGATGTGGCCGCGCTGGCGCGCATGACGGCGGGAGCGTCACCCGCGGCGATCGCCAACATCGTCAACAAGGCGACGACGAAGGCCGCCGAGAACGCGGCCGCCCAGGTCACGGCAGACGACCTGCTGCGCGCGGTCGAGACACACCAACTCGGCGGTGAGGTCTCGCCGATCAAGGAACACTTCACGCAGGACCTGCGCACGCGGCTCGCCTACCACGAGGCGGGCCACGCCCTGGTCGGCCATTGGCTCGGAGCCGGGCGCGTCGAGCGCGTGACCATCGAGCCTCGTGGCCAGGCCCTTGGCGTCACCTACATCACGCGTGCGCACGAAGACCCGCTGTATGAGCAGAGTGAGCTGACCAGCCGTCTGGCGATGACACTGGCGGGGCGCGAGGCTGAACTGCTGGTCCTCGGCGGCGTCTCGACCGGCGCCTCCGAGGACCTCAAGCAAGCCTCCGAGTTGGCCATCAAGATGGTCGGATCGCTCGGTTTCTCGGATGTCTTTGGCCTCTTGAGCGTGGCCGGTGTGCCGAAGGATCTGCTGGGACCCGACATTCAGCGCGCCGTGCTGGCCGAGGCGCGCACACTGCTGGAACTGAGCCAGGCGACGTGCCGTGAGGTCCTTGACGCCCAGCGTCCGCGGCTCGATGCGATGGCAGCACGCCTGCTCGAATGCGACGTGCTTGGCGGGGATGAGCTCAAGCAGCTGCTGGGGGACGGGCACCGCGCAAAGCGGCCGACGCCGACCCTGCCGATACCAGTTGCAGCGCCCGTGCGGCAACGCACAGAAGCATCGCCGGCGACGGCATAGAGTCCGCGCAGCGAGAGCGGCCGCAGTGCGCCAGCCGGGCTCGCGTTCCAACTCTCAGCGCAGCCCGGGGAATGCAATCGTGAACAGAATCATCTGGCTTGTCGGTGCCGTCGTCATCGTGCTATTCATCTTGGGGTACTTCGGGATGCGTTGAGCGCCCGATGTATTCAGCGGATCAGGCTGCTTACACGGCGCTGTCCCACGGCGCCGACAGCCGTACCGCGCCGTTGACGATGCCGACCATCGAGTAGGTCTGCGGGAAGTTGCCCCACAGCTCGCCGGTCTTCGCATCCAGGTCTTCGCTGAGCAGGCCCACGTGGTTGCGGCGCGCCAGCAGGGCCTCGAATGCAGCCCTGGCCTCGTCCTTGCGCCCGATGCGCGCCAGCGCATCGACACGCCAGAACGAGCACACGTTGAACGCCACCTCAGGCCGGCCGAAGTCGTCCTCGGCCTCGTAGCGGCGCATGAAGGGGCCATCGCACAGCGACGCCTCCATCGCCTGCACGGTGCTGATGAAGCGCGGGTCCTGGCGTGGCAGGAAGCCGACCTCGCCCATCAGCAGCACGCTGGCGTCGAGGTCGCGGCCACCCAGGCTCTCGACGAAGGCCTGTCGCTCTTCGTTCCATGCGTGCCTGGTGATCGCGGCATGAATCACGGCGGCCCGTTGCTGCCAATGCGCGGCGCGTTCGGCCAGCCCCAGCACCACTGCGATGCGAGCCAGCCGGTCGCATGCGGCCCAGCACATCAGGGCCGACGAAGTGTGCACCCGGGCGCGCGTGCGCAGCTCCCAGATCCCCGCGTCGGGCTGGTCGTGCAACGCCCAGGCGCGCTCGCCCATGACTTCGAGTGCCGTGAAGTCGGCGGCGTCGCCGCGGCGGAACAGTCGGTGGTCATGGAAAGCCTGCGCCGCGCCGAGCACGACGCTGCCGTACACGTCGTGCTGGGAGTGCTCCTGCGCCTGGTTGCCCACGCGCACGGGGCCCATGCCGCGGTAGCCAGCGGCGTGGGCCACTACAGACTCCGGCAACGACTTCTCCAGGCCGATGCCGTACAGCGGCTGCACGCGGCCGCCTTCGGCGCCGCGCACCACGTTGTAGAGCCAGTTCAGGTAGCCCTCCATCGTGCCGACCTCGGCCAGGCTGTTCAGCGCCCGGACGACGAAGAAGGCGTCGCGCAGCCAGCAGAATCGGTAATCCCAGTTGCGCCCGCTGTGGGGTGCCTCGGGGATGCTGGTGGTCATCGCCGCGACGATGGCGCCAGTCTCCTCGAACTGGCACAGCTTGAGCGTGATGGCCGCGCGGATCACTGCGTCCTGCCACTCCAGCGGCACCGCCAGGCGGCGCGACCAGTGGCGCCAGTACAGGGCGGTCTGCTCCTCGAACTCACGCGACGTGTCGTCGATGCCGCCGGCCAGTGTCTCGTCGGGCCCCAGCAGCAGGCTCACCGGCTTGGCCAGCGCGAACCAGGTGCCATCGAGCAGGTAGGTCAGCGGCACGCTGGTGTTCAGGCGCAGCGTCAGTTCCGGCAAGACGAAGCGCAGGTGGTGGCTGCCGCGTGTCAAGGTCGGCGACGCAGCGCCCCAGTCGCCGTGCGGGCGCACGGTGAAGCGCACCCGCGGGTGTCCAGCCAGCGGCCGCACACGGCGCACCAGCTGGGCTGGGCGGAAGACGCGATCGCGAGTGACGAAGCGGGGCGCGAAGTCCACCAGCTCGATGCCCTGCCCGCGGTCGTCCCACAGCTGCGTTCGGACGATTGCGGTGCCGGGGTCGTAGCACTGCTCGGCACGCGCCAGCCCTTCCAGTTCGACTGTCATCGCGCCATCCAGGGGCAAGCCATTGGCGCTGTGCATCAAGGCGTCAAAAACCGGCGTGCTGTCGAAGCGCGGCATGCAGCACCAGACGATGCTGCCCCGACGTTCGACCAGAGCGCTGACAGTGCAGTTGCCGATCATGGCCAGATCCAGCCCGGCTGCGGGCCGCGGCGGTGCGGAGAACTCGTTCATCTGTGACCTTTCCTGGTGCGGGTCGATGACCCCTTCGCATAGACAGCATGCATGTATATTTGTATCAATATACAAGGACGGCGCAATGACCACGGCTTGGCTGCAAGAACGGCATCGCTCCGAACGCTGGCGATGGCTCTGAAAACTTTCCGCCTTCAGCTGCGCTTTCTGGTTCCGCTGGTGGCAGTGCTGATCGCTGCGTCTTACCTGGCCGTGCCGCTGATGGACCAGGTGACGCTGCGTTGGTTCAGCCGCGACCTCAACAGCCGCGGCGTGCTGGTCGCGAATGCGCTGTCGGACTCTGTTGCCGACGCGCTGGTCGCGGGCAGGCCGGCCCGGCTGCAGCCGCTCTTTGATCGCACTATCCAGGATGAAAGACTGTTCGCAGTGGGCCTGTGCAGCCCCAACGGACAGCTTCTACAGCGGACCGACAGCTACCCGACGCCCCTGACCTGCCCAGCGGCGGCCGAACTGGCCCGCATGGCCGAACCGCGCCTGGCGCTCACCGGTGGTGCCGTGCATGTGGGGGTTCACGACATGATGGCGCAGCCGCCCACCGCGTCGGTGGCTTTTGTCAATCCGGCGCCCGAGGTCATTCCGGACGATGCCGTTCCCGGCCTGGCGGCATCAGCGTCGGCAACCCAGACGCCGCCTGCGCCGGTGCTGATGGGCCGGCTGGTGCTGCTGCACGACGTGAGCTTCATCGAGCGACGCAGCCAGGACACGCGGCGCTACCTCATCGGCTTGATTGCCGGGCTGGGCCTCGTGATCGCCATCATCACGGTGGTGGTGGCACAGCTCAGCTGGCGCGGCTGGGTCAATGGCGCGCGCGCCCTGATGCGCGGCGAGGGTCTGCTCAGCCCCTTGTTGTCGGGCGCGTCGTCGGCGCCCGAACTGGCGCCGTTTGCTGCCGACCTGCGCGCCAGGCTGCGCGACATGGAAGATGAGTTCCGCCGCTCGCAGGGGCCCAGCGCGGAGTGGACGGCCGAGCGCTTGCGCACGCTGCTGCACACCCAGCTCAGCGGCGACCAGGTGATCGTGGTGTCCAACCGCGAGCCCTACATCCACGAGCGCAGCGCCGAGGGCATCGTCATCAAGCGGCCGGCCAGCGGCCTCGTCACCGCCGTCGAGCCCGTGATGCGGGCTTGTTCGGGCACCTGGATTGCCCACGGCAGTGGCAGCGCCGACCGCGATGTCGTGGATGCGGGTGATCGCGTGCTGGTGCCGCCCGGGCACGACGACTACTGGCTGCGCCGCATCTGGCTCACAGTCGAAGAGGAAAAGGGTTACTACTACGGTTTCGCCAATGAAGGCATGTGGCCCCTGTGCCACGTCGCCCATGTGCGTCCGGTTTTCCGCGAGTCGGACTGGGAGGCCTACAAGGCGGTCAACCAGCGTTTTGCCGATGCCGTGGTGGCCGAGGCCCGCAGCGAAGACCCCGTGGTGCTGGTGCAGGACTACCACTTTGCGCTGCTGCCGGCGATGGTGCGCGATAAGCTGCCGCAGGCCACCATCCTGACGTTCTGGCACATCCCTTGGCCGAACCCGGAGTCCTTCGGCATCTGCCCCTGGCGCCGCGAGATCCTGGAGGGCATGCTGGGCAGCACGATCCTCGGCTTCCATACGCGCTTTCACTGCAAGAACTTCATCGAGACAGTTGATCGCTACCTCGAGGCGCGTATCGAGCATGAGCACTCGACGATCGCCTTTCACGAGAAGGAAACGCTGGTGGAGAGCTACCCGATTTCCATCGAATGGCCCGGTGACGCCGAGGTCGCAGCCTGGTCCAGCGCAAGTGGTTGCCGGCAAGCGGTCATCGAACGCCTGGGCCTGCCGGCCGACGTCTGCCTGGCCGTCGGCGTGGACCGATTCGACTACACCAAGGGCATCCTGGAGCGGCTGAACGCGGTCGAGCGCCTGCTGGAGAAATGGCCCCAGTGGATCGGCCGCTTCGTCTTCGTGCAGGTGGCGGCACCCACGCGCTCGGCGCTCGACGAGTACCGCAGCTTCCAGGAACGCGTCCAGCGTGTGGCTGATCGCATCAACCAGCGCTACGGCCAGCCCGACTACCAGCCCGTGCACCTGTTGGCCACACACCATGAACACGACGCAGTGATGGAACTGTTTCGCGCCGCCGACATCTGTGTCGTGACGAGCCTGCATGACGGCATGAACCTGGTGTGCAAGGAGTTTGTGGCGGCGCGCGATGACCTGCAGGGGGTGTTGATCCTGAGCCGCTTTGCCGGCGCCGCTCGCGAACTTGCCGAGGCCTTGATCGTGAACCCGTACCACGTGGAAGAAACCGCCGACGCACTGCACCGAGCCGCCATCATGCCCGCTGCAGAGCAGCGCGAGCGCATGGCCAGCCTGCGCAGCACGGTGCGCGAATTCAACGTCTTCCGCTGGGCCGGGCGCATGCTGGCCGACGCCGGTCGCTGGCGGCTGCGCGCCCGCATCGAGGCGCGCGTGAAGCGGCATCAGACAAGCTGATGAAGCCGATGCAGCATCTGTTCACTCCTGAAGGAGAAGCTGCGCTGGCCGCCGTCTTGCGGCTGCAGCCGCTGATGGCCTTCGACTTCGACGGCACGCTGGCGCCCATCGTGGCGCGGCCGG
>Ga0105048_10017100_pt1 | contig 11191 bp, 5 predicted proteins | sample MAT05_FD_78382 | JGI IMG/M metagenome (GOLD analysis project Ga0105048, IMG submission 78382) | Freshwater microbial communities from Lake Fryxell liftoff mats and glacier meltwater in Antarctica - MAT-05 | ecosystem: Environmental > Aquatic > Freshwater > Ice > Liftoff microbial mat | place...
ACGCCCATCTCGATTGATTCGGTGAATCTATGGGACGACGACTCCGTTGAGCTTTATATCGACGCCAACAACAACCAAGCCACCAGCTACGATTCTTTCGATCGCCAATTTGTGGTGACTTCCGGCAAAGCGTTGTTTGAACGGCGCGGACTGACCACCGGGGTGTTGCACTCGGCAAGCATTGTTGGCAACACGCTGACGGTCAGGTACGCGGTGCCTTGGAGCAACTTGGGCATTTCGGCGGCTGCCGGAACGCAGTTAAGCTTTGACGTTGGCATCAACGACGACGATGCGGGCGGAGCTCGCGATGGCCAAGTGCAAGCGTTTGGTAACGCGAACAATTGGACCGATACATCAACTTGGGTGCACCTGAACTTGCTTGCTGCCAACTCAGGCGGATCTTTTGCAACGTCGCAAGTTGCCACAAATTTTGATCGACCCACGCAGATGGCCATTGCGCCCGACGGTCGCGTTTTCGTGCTTGAACAAGGCGGAACGATTCGCGTGTTCAAGAACGGTACAGTCTTGGCAACCCCATTCGTGACGCTTTCGAATGTGTTTTCAACCCAAGACTACGGTTTGCTTGGCGTGGCCTTCGATCCTAGCTTCGCAACCAACAATTACGTTTATGTGTTCTACGCGGTTGCCGGAACGCCAGGTCACACGCGCATCAGCCGCTTGACCGCGAATGGCGATGTGGCCGTTGCAGGCAGTGAAACCTTGGTGTTCCAATTGGATGACCGCACGGGCTCAACCACGCACATGGGCGGTGCCATTAACTTTGGCGCCGACGGCAAGTTGTACATTCAAACGGGCTCTCCCAATGATCACTGGGAATACGCGCAAGCTTTAACCAGCACTTTTGGCAAAGTGTTGCGTATCAATACCGATGGCAGCATTCCCACGGACAACCCCTATTACGCCACTGCAACAGGCAAGTACCGCGCGATTTGGGCCAGAGGTTTGCGCAACCCATTCACAGGCGCAATGCGGCCTGGCACCAGCGCGTTGTACATCAACGACAACGGACAAGACAGCTGGGAGGAAATCAACGTTCTTGCGAAGAGTGCAAACTACGGGTGGCCAGATCGTGAAGGTAACACCGGTGCTGTTATCCCTACCGACTACGTTGGTCCCGTTTATACCTATACCCACGGCGATGGAGATGCGTTTGGTAAGTCAGTTGTTGGCGCAACGTTCTACAACCCAACCACAACACAGTTTCCCACAACTTACGTAGGCAAATACTTTTTCACCGACCATGTGAACGGCTGGATCAAGTATCTGGATCCCGCGAACCTTGCGGCAGCGCCTGTGATCTTCTCAGCCTCCAACGCCACTTTGCACCCTGTGGATATCGATACCGCTCCCGACGGAAGCCTGTACTACCTTTCACGTGGAGATACCTACACGCCTTCGACGTCTGGTCTTTACCGGGTGACGTACAACGCAGGCAACACAGCTCCAACCATCACCCAACAGCCTGCAAGCGTTACAAAGTTTGTTGGCCAAACGGCAACGTTTTGCACAAGCGCAACGGGAACCCCTGCACCTACGTACCAGTGGAAGCGCGGCGGCGTGAATGTCTCGGGAGCAACTGGAGCTTGTTACACGACGCCTGTTTTGGTGATTGGTGACAACGGTGCTCAGTTTGCTGCTGTGGCAACGAACGGCGCGGGCAACGCGACAACCACAACGGCTGTGTTGACTGTGTCGGCAAATGGTGTGCCCCTTCCAAGGATCGTTACACCTGCTGGGGGTGCGAAGTACAACGCAGGTCAGACGGTTGCGTTTTCGGGAACCGGCAGTGATCCGGAAGACGGCACCTTGCCAGCCTCGGCCTTTACGTGGTGGATCGAATTCCGTCACAACACGCACACGCACAGTGCCCTGCCGCAAACTTCGGGCATCACAAGCGGCTCGATTGTACCTTCTCAGACGGACGAGAAGTCAACGGATGTTTCCTTGCTGGTTCACCTGCGTGTCACCGATTCCCAAGGTGCCACCGCCGAAACAGTGACCGAAGTGCTGCCAAATCTTGTGAACCTGACGTTGGCTTGCAACCCAGTCGGGTTGCAGTTGAAAGTAGATGGCACGTCAGTGTCGACGCCCTACGCGTTTTCAAGCGTGGTTGGCATCAAGTGGGACATCGAAGCGCCAGCGACGGGAACCGTGGGGACAACCGCCTATCAATACTCGAACTGGTCAGACAGCGGCGCGGCCGCGCACAGGATTGTCGCCCCTAGCGCTGCAACGACGTTCACGGCGAACTACAACGTGGTGTCGAATCCCAACGCCTATTCAGAAGCGTTCACAGCGGGAACAGCTCCGGGGTGGATCTTGGGTGCTAGTTGCTCGGCTGCGACCAAGGCGCTGGCCTTTAGCTCGTGGTCAACCACTGAATTGTCGTACTACAACAGCAAATCGTTTGTTCCACCTTACACCTACAAAGTTGACCTATTGAACGGTGGCACCGGCGGCGATTGGAACACTTCGCGCGTTGCCTTTCACATCGTTGATGCGAACAATTTCTTCTTCTTGCAGATGAGCAATGCGAACACTCCCGGTGCAAACACCGTGACGTTGAACAAGCGGGTTGCCGGGGTCGAAACGACAATCGCCACGTACTCGGGAACCTACCCAACGGCTGGCAAGACGGTGAAGGTCACGGTCTCGGCGTTGGCGGCGAACCAGTTCAAGATTGTGGCCCTTACAGGTGGCGTAACAACTGTGTTGTTCAACAACATCACCAACACCACGTTCACCTCCGGCAAGGTAGGGGTAGGCATGCGCGCGTCGAACACCAAGTTTGACAACGTCAGCGTACAGTAGGCATTGGCGATAGGACCGCGGGTCGGCTGGGCCCGCGGTGCTTGGATGCTGGGGGCGCTGTGGGTGTGTTCACGGTCACTGCGGCCATTGGGGGATGGCGGTTCCGCTCGGTTACGATACGCTTGGTGTGGGTACGAAAATTTCGCGCTCGTACATATCCAGGAAATTTCCTATGCTGGCCGCCAGAACGACAGCAGTAACCTCGAAGGAGTTCCCATGGCCAAGCCCAAGTCCAAGTCAGCGTCATTGACCCCCTATTTCGATTCCATTCCGACCATCAAGTACGAGGGTCCAGACACCGACAACCCCATGGCGTACCGCTATTTCGACGCGAACGCCAAGATCTTGGGCAAGCCCATGAAGGAATGGATGCGGAACGCCGTGTGCTACTGGCACACCTTCCGTGGTACGGCTTTGGACATTTTCGGCCCAGGTACAATCGTTCGACCTTGGGAAGATGGAACCAATTCGCTGGAGATGGCACTTAAGCGCACCGAGGTGGTGTTCGATTTCATCACCAAGCTGGGCGTTGAATACTACTGCTTTCACGATCGCGACGTTTCCCCTGAAGGCAGCAACGTTAAAGAAACCAACAGCAACCTTTGGGCTGTTGCTGAAAAACTCAAGACGCTTCAAAAAGCCACGGGTGTAAAGTTGTTGTGGGGGACGGCGAACATGTTCAGCCACCCACGCTTTGCTCAAGGCGCTTCAACCAGCCCCAACGCTGACGTGTTCGCGTACTGCGCGAACGCTGTAAAGGAAATGTTAGATGTAACCAAGTTCCTTAGCGGCGAAAACTATGTGTTCTGGGGTGGCCGCGAAGGTTACAACTCGTTGCTGAACACCAACATGGGACGAGAAGCGGATCACGCTGGCAAGTTCCTGCAAATGGCTGTCGATTACGCCAAGAAGATCAGCTTCAAAGGCCCCTTCTTGATCGAGCCAAAGGCTTGCGAGCCCACCAAACACCAATATGATTTCGACAGCGCTACGGTGTTGGGCTTCTTGCGTAAGTACGGCCTTGAAAAGCACTTTAAGCTGAACGTTGAACAGAACCACGCCACGCTGGCTGGCCATGATTTCTGTCATGAATTGGCTGTGTGTGAGGCGAACGGCGCCTTAGGTTCCATTGACTCGAACCGCGGTGACGTGATGAACGGATGGGACACCGATCAATTCCCGAACGATTACCGAGAATGTGCGCAGGCGTGGACCATCATCTTGAAGAACAAGCACGGGCTTGGCTCTGGTGGTTTGAATTACGACGCAAAGGTGCGACGTGACAGCCACGATGTGGAAGATATGTTCTTCGCTCACATCTGCGGCATTGATACGTGGGCACGCGGCCTGCGCATCGCCGAGAAGATAATCAAGGACGGCAAGATGGAATCCTTTGTTGATGAACGTTACGCCAGCTACGACAGCGGCATCGGTCGCAGCATCGAACGTGGCTCTGCCTCTTTCGAATCGTTGCAGAAGTACATCATCGCAAAGGGTGAAGTGGCTCCAACCGCTTCAGCGCGCCAGGAATACCTGGAAAACTTGCTGAATAAGTACTGCTAGCCGAAAACGGCAAGAAGCCTGATGAACGAAGCCGTGTTTGCCTGCCCTGCCAAAGGGTTGGCTACACGGCTTTTTTCATGAACTTCACATGTGGCGTTCGCAATCGCTTCATACAGCCCGCGTAGCTTCAATTGTGGCCTCAATCCGAGGCACCCAAAGGAGCTTCACCGATGCGAACTGTTCTTGCCTTCCTGTGTGTTCTTCACCTAGCCAGTGGTTATGCCCGCGCTGATCAAACCCCTGCCGTCAAAACTCTGTCGCCCCATTTCTTCATCGAAGGGCAATCGCCAGGCATCGAAGCCTTCCCTTTGAAGGCCACCAGGGTCACGGCCAATGTCACAGGTGTTATCGCCGACGTCACAGTAACCCAATCGTATGCGAACAACGGCACAACGCCCATCAACGCGCGCTACGTGTTTCCAGGTTCAACCCGTGCCGCCGTTCACGGTATGCGCATTCGCATCGGCGATAGGACGGTGGTTGCGAAGATCAAGGAACGCCAGCAGGCCGCGAAGGAGTTCACTGAAGCGAAAGCCGCTGGAAAAAGCGCCTCGTTGTTGGAACAAGAACGCCCCAACGTGTTCACGATGTCGGTTGCCAACATTATGCCGGGCGACGAAGTGGAAGTGCAGTTGGTTTACAGCGAAATGCTGGTGCCCACAGAAGGGCTTTACCAATTCGTTTATCCCACCGTGGTTGGTCCACGCTATTCAAAGTCGCATGACGAACCTGCCACGCAAGAAACCACATGGCTGCACACCCCCTACCGCGATGAGTGGATAAAGAGCCCCTACCTTCATCAAATGCAGCGTTCGCCCAGTTCCTTTTCGATGCAGGTGAACCTTTCAACCGGCGTGCCTTTGGCCACGTTAAGCTGCACATCACATGATCCAAAGATCACCCGCGACAGAAAATCCGCTGCGCGCGTTTCGCTAGAGAATGACGTGGGAAATCGCGATTTCATCTTGAATTACCGGCTTTCAGGCAATGAGATCGAAAGCGGACTTTTGCTTTACGAAGGTGAGCGCGAGAACTTCTTTCTGTTAACCGTTCAGCCTCCCCAACGCGTTACCGCTGAAGTGATTCCACCACGCGAATACATTTTCGTCCTGGATGTGTCGGGATCGATGCACGGGTTTCCACTTGATACGGCCAAGGGCGTGATAGCGAACTTGATTGCCAACCTCAAGCCAACAGACACGTTCAACGTACTGCTGTTCTCCGGCGGATCGCAGTTGTGGTCGCCTACGTCGTTGCCAGCCACAAAGGAAAATTGTGACAAAGCCCTGGATACCATTTCGCGTGAATCAGGGGGCGGAGGCACGGAGTTGGAGGAGGCCTTGCGAAGGGCCGTTGGTTTGCCCCGCAGTGAGTTTGTTTCGAGATCGATCGTGGTGGTGACCGATGGCTACATTGCCGAAGAAAAGAGCGCGTTTACCCTCATTCACGACAATCTCCAGCATACCAACTTCTTCGCCTTCGGTATTGGTTCTGGGGTTAACCGCTATCTCGTTGAAGGTATTGCTCACGCAGGACAGGGCGAGCCATTTATTGTCACCGGCCCCGGCGAGGCCGCCGCTGAAGGTGATCGCTTTCGTCGTTACATTCAATCGCCTGTCTTGACTGATATTCACGTCAAATTCAGCGGTTTTGATGCCTATGACGTTGAACCCAACATCCAACCAGACTTGTTCGCTGAGCGTCCCATCGTTATGTTTGGCAAGTGGCGTGGCGCGAAAAAGGGAACCGTGCAGGTCACTGGACGACCAGCGTCGGGTGTGTTTCAAGAATCGTTCGACGTTACCAGCACCCTTTCCCGACCCGAGCATGCCGCCCTATCTCAACTTTGGGCACGCACCCGCATTGCACGTCTGTCTGATTTTTCCTTTCAGAAAGACGATCCAGAAACGATTCGTGAAATCACGAATCTGGGCCTAGGTTACAACCTGCTCACGCAATACACTTCGTTCATTGCCGTGCTGCAGGAGGTTCGCAACACCACGGGCCTTGCCAAGAACGTTGCGCAGCCTTTGCCGCTTCCGCAAGGTGTATCGGATCTAGCGGTGGGTGAATCATACGCCTCAGGCGCCGAACCAAGTTTAATCTTGTTGCTGACGCTTGCCGCCGTGATGGTGTTTGTTTTGCGCAAACGGAAGCAGTCATGTTGAAGAGGTTGGCGGCGGCGTGGGCACGTTTGGGTCTGTCACCCCTGACGGCGGTGGTTACGGTCGCCATCGGTTTCGGCCTCAAGCGGTTCTACAGTGGGGCGGGCGCGATGGAACTGATGTGGATTCTCGCGCCCTCGTCGTGGCTTGCCAAATACTTAGGGGGCATTGATCTGTTCTATGAAAAGGGCGCGGGGTTCATCAGCCACACGCATCACATTGTTGTGGGCCCCGCCTGTGCGGGAGCGAACTTCCTGCTGATCTGCTTCTTCATGTTGGTTTTCTCTTTCAGTAGGCATTTTCAGAACAAGTTGGGTTGGTTGTTTTGTTCCTTGCTGTTGGCCTTTGCTACCACAATCGTTACCAACGGCGTGCGCATCATCCTGGCTGTGTACTTGTTCGAGCAGGATATTTATGGCGGTTACATCACGCCTGAGGGCCTGCACCGCTTCGTGGGAACGGCGATCTACTACGGGTCGCTTTTGGGTGTTTACGTCGTCGTTGAACGCTTTGTTGGCAGTAAATCAAGGCGTTTGGCGCCCTTGTTTTGGTACCTAGCGGTCACACTTGGCATTCCTGCTGTGGGGCGTGCTTACCGTGCCAACCCAGAGCACTTCTTTGCCCACGCCGCCCAGGTTGTGGGGATTGGTCTGCTGCTGACGATCGTTGCCGCTTTTATACTGGCTCCCAAAAACATCTTTCATCGGATACAGTGATGGCTGTGAAAGCGAAGATACTGATCGTTGAAGATGAACCAGCGATCAGCGACAACATTCAGTTCGTCCTTGATGGCGAGGGACTTGAAACGGTTCGTGTTTCAACGGGCCTGGCGGCGCTTCCCTTGGTTGCCGCGGGAGGCATCGATCTGGTTGTGCTTGATATCGGATTGCCTGATATCAACGGCCTTGAATTGCTTAAACAGATTCGCAGAACCAGTGCCACGCCTATCATTTTGTTGACCGCACGCAACTCAGAGATCGATCGTGTTCTTGGTTTAGAGATAGGGGCCGACGATTATGTAGCCAAGCCGTTCAGCCCCCGCGAGCTTGCGGCGCGGGTCAAAGCTGTTTTACGCCGCACCCGTGTGGCCTCCCAGGAACAGCCTGTGCAAGACAAGAACGCGCCCCTTGCTTTTGTCGTCAACTCGTCGAAACGATTGATTACCTTTTTCGGTGAGTCTTTGGAGTTGTCGAAATACGAATACGCGATTCTCACCCAGTTCATCGAACGCAAGGGACACGTGTTTTCCAGAGAACAGCTAATGAACCTCGCATGGGAACAACCGGAAACCAGTTTGGATCGCACTGTGGATGTTCATATCAAGAACATTCGCGCAAAATTGCGTGCGCTGAAACCCGAACTGGATCCGATCGTTACCCACCGCGGAAGCGGTTACTCACTAAGGGACGACCTTTGAAACTAGGCACGGTTCTGTTTGTTGCCTATTTGGCGATCTTCGCACTTTGTCTCACTTACCCAATTGCGCATGTTGCTGGTGAATTGCGTCGAGCCTATGTTGAAAGCGCCGAAGAGCCGCTGGTGGATACGGCGAACATTCTTGCCGCGATGGTTGGTCACACCGCGCGGCAGAATGGATTTGATGCGGAGCAGTTGTACCGCGTCTTCGACGATGTTTATTCTCGTCAGGTTGCGGCGCAAATCTATGACATGCGCAAAGAGAAGGTCGACCTGGTGGTGTACGTCACCGATGCCAAGGGCGTGGTGCTGTTTCACTCGGAAGGTCGCGATAGAATCGGGCAAGATTTTTCTCGTTGGCGCGACGTAAGCCGTACCTTAACCGGTAGCTATGGCGCACGCATAAAGCGCAACCCGGATGATCCCAAGGCCCCGGCTGTTTTGTTCGTTGCCGCACCGATTCTTGCTGACAACAAAATTGCAGGCGTATTGACGGTTGCCAAGCCAACGTCAGCCATCAGTGCCTTTGTTCACACGGCGCGACCGCGCATCTTTCAAATAGCGGCTCTTTCGTTGCTGGTTGCCATGATCCTGGGGTTTGCGGTTTCTATGTGGGTGACGCAACAAGTGGGGCGCTTAACACTTTATGCAGATGGTGTTCGCAACGGGCAGCGTTTAGCATTCCCGAAACTGGCGCGCACGGAACTGCAAAAGATGGGCGTGGCCTTTGAAAGAATGCGAGAAACGTTGGCGGGGCACGCTTACGTTGCAAAATACGTCGAAGCCTTGACCCACGAGATCAAGAGTCCGATCTCCGCCATTCGCGGAGCAGCGGAGATTCTGGAATCTGCGGATTTGCCACCCAACAAACACGCGCATTTCGTAACGAACATTCAAAACGAGACCCGACGAATCCAAGATCTGGTTGATCGTATGCTTAAGCTTACGGAGCTTGAAGCCCAGCGCGTGTTGCCTGTTCGGAATCAAGTGGCTGTGGCGCCTTTGGTACGTACCATTATTGAAGCTATTGAACCTGCGTTGCAACGAAAGCAGATTGAAGCCAAAGTTGACGTCAGCGACGCGGTTGTTGTTCCAGGCGATCCCTTTCTGATTCACTTGGCGATGTCGAACTTGATCCAAAACGCCATCGACTTTGGCCCTGCTGGAAGTTGCCTCCAGATCGTGGCGGGAGGTAGTGAGCACAGCCTCGAAATTCAAGTAAACGACGAGGGACCCGGAATTCCCGACTTCGCCAAGGAACGCATCTTTGAAAAGTTCTTTTCCCTTGAGCGGCCAGATACGGGAAAAAAGAGTACGGGACTGGGGCTGAACTTCGTAAGAGAGGTGGCGGCGTTGCACGGAGGGACGATCGTTTTGGAGAATCGTGAAGGCCGAGGCCTCAGCGCCAGGCTTTCTCTTCCCCGGACAGTTGCCTAAGACGAAACCAGGGCAGATAAGTCGTGCTTCTTGCAGTGCTCGTCAATCCACTGAGGAAATTCAACGGGTTAGCCTCTTCTGATCCTTGGCCCGTGGGTTGCAACTGAAGGTCCCCATGACACTCATGGGCCAAACGAGAACGAAAGAAGTGCTTATCCTGGTGGCGGCGATGAGCGGCCTTGGGAACTTGGTAGGTTGTGCCAGCGATTCGGGCGAAGGCTGGAGTGCAAACGGCACCACGCAATCTCCCAGCGGAAGCGGAGGGTCATCTGCCTCCGCTTCTCCGCGAGCCGGGAGCGCGGATGCGGGGGTCTTCAACGGCAATGTCGGCGGTCTCACCGGCGCCTCGGGTGGCGCTCCAGGTGGCCCTTCCAATACAGGTGGCACGCCCCAGAAGCCAGCGTCAGTTGCCGCAACCACCAACCCCTTCATTTCACCGGCCTACGACCCCTTTTCGACCTTTGCCATTGATGTTGATACTGCCAGCTACGACATCTTTCGTCGTGAGGTTAACTTCGGTCGCCTTCCACAAACAAGCCAAGTGCGGCTTGAAGAATACGTGAACGCGTTTTCGTATGAATACCCAGCTCCCGCTGCCACATCAGACATTCCCTTCTCCGTTGGAATCAAAGCGGCCGTGTCGCCGTTTGCTTCTGGCACCACGTTGTTGCGCGTCAGTTTGCAAGGAAAGCAAATCACAGCTGTTGAAAAGAAGCCAACCAACCTTGTGTATCTGATCGACGTTTCAGGCAGCATGGGCGTTCCTGAAAAATTGCCGTTGGTCAAACAAGTGGCGAGTGAAAGTTTGGACCTGCTGGCACCAACCGACAAAGTTTCCATCGTGGTGTATTCCGGTACAACCGCTGTTAAGTTGACGGCGACGCCCGCTTCAGAAAAAGCAAAAATTCGTGGCGTGATTGATTCCCTTGCAGCTGCAGGTAGCACAGCGGGTGGCAGTGGCATCATGCTTGCTTACGAACAAGCGCAGGCAGCCTTCATTGTTGGAGGCATCAACCATGTGTTGTTGTGCACAGATGGCGATTTCAACTTGGGCATCACAAACAACGATGAATTGGTGAAACTCATCGAAACGAAGCGGAAAACGGGCGTCACTTTGACGGCTTTGGGGTTTGGCAACGACGTTCAGAACGACGCGATGATGGAGCGGGTGAGCAACGCTGGTGACGGCATCTATGCGGTCATCAGTAGCAGGGACCAAGCCACAACCTACGTTCGTGACAGCTTGCTTTCAACCATTGTGCACATCGCCAAAGACGTGAAGATTCAAGTAGAGTTCAACCCCCAACGCGTTTCAGCTTACCGCTTGTTGGGTTACGAAAATCGCGACATCGCCGACAGCAACTTCCGTAACGACCGCGTAGACGCTGGCGAGATTGGCGCTGGCCTGCGGGTGACGGCTTTGTACGAAGTTTCGTTGTTGGGAGCGAGTGTGCCTATGCCTGTAGGCGCTCCGGAACTAAAATCAGGGTTGCCAGTGCCAGGGACCAGGGAGGTGTTGGCTACAGATCTTGCGATGGTGAAGGTGAGGTTCAAAGCCCCCGGCGCCAAGGAAACCGATTCAGCCCGCGAGGTGAGTTCACACCTTGGTGTTGATGAAGTGCTGCAAACGCTGGCAGCTGCGGATGCCGATATGCAGTGGGCCGCAGCGCTGGGCGCATTCGCCGAAATTCTCAAAGACAGCCCTTACGCGAACAAAGCCAACCTCAGCACCATCGCAAGCATTGTGGAAAGCCAAAAAGCCAGGGACGCGGGGCGCA
>Ga0105048_10017101_pt1 | contig 11191 bp, 3 predicted proteins | sample MAT05_FD_78382 | JGI IMG/M metagenome (GOLD analysis project Ga0105048, IMG submission 78382) | Freshwater microbial communities from Lake Fryxell liftoff mats and glacier meltwater in Antarctica - MAT-05 | ecosystem: Environmental > Aquatic > Freshwater > Ice > Liftoff microbial mat | place...
TGGAAATCCTGGGGATAGAGATCCATTTTCTGGACTTCCAGTTTGGACAGATCCAGAATGTCGTTGATCAGGGTGAGCAGGTGAGAACCGCACTGGTGAATCACACCCAAGCCTTTCTGTTGCTTGTCGGTGGTGGCGGGATCTCGTTGGAGGATTTGGGCATAACCGAGGATGCCATTCAGAGGCGTTCGCAGTTCATGGTTCATGTTGGCGAGAAATTCACTCTTGGTGCGGTTGGCGACTTCGGCGACTTCTTTGGACTGTTGCAGTTCTGTCGTGCGTTCTACAATCCGTTGCTCAAGTTGGGCATTGGCAAGTTCAATTACCTCTAAGGAGTCGGCCAGCTTGGCTCCCATTTGCTGCAATTCTGCCTCAGATTGCTTCAGGTTTGCGACAGACCGCTCGCGGTTGACCCAAAATATGGCCAGAAACCAGCAACCAATGCCCCCAAGAACGGTGAGCCCGGCATACGCAACCAGCAGACTTGGAATCATCGTTGACGATTGTTGCGCCAATGCTGCATTAGGCACAAATGAGATCAACTTCCAATGGTAGGACGAGGCATCTGCGGTGTCGTTGCTGGAATCAGCCCTTTGAGAAGTCCCTGTCCGGGCGTTGGCATTCCAGATTTCTTTCAAGGGATAGAGGGTGGTAAAGCTAAATAAACCGTCTGGGGCTTGGAACTGTCCAGTTTTATGGGTGGAAATGTTTTGCCATGGCTCGGGAAAATCCTTGGCAAAGGTACGGTTTTTGCGATCGTCAAACATAAACCCCCACTCATCGTCCGGTTCCATGCCCTTCAACCAATATCCCTCTGCATTGATTAGCAAGGCATTGCCGATCGTGGTGGTTTTTTCCGGGTCTAGATACTGGAGGAGGTCTTGAGCGAGATAGTTGAAGACCACCATACCCTGTATTTTCCCATCGACAAAAAGAGGAGTAGCAAATCGGATCATTGGTTTGAACGGCCGTTCAATCTTGCCCTGATCTATGTTTAAATCCATTGGCGAAATGAATACTTCGCCTAGCTGTAAGGCGAGGGTTTCCTTAAACCAATAGCGATTAGCCTGATTTTGCAGGTCGCGATCTGGCACAATCGCTGGATTTCCTTGGTTAAAGTTGACTCGCACTCTTTCTTGCCCTGTAGTGTCAAGAATACGGATATGATCCAAGGTCTGTTTCTGCTGGGATAACACCAAAAATTGCTTGGCTAGCTCACGCTGACTTTGTGCCCGTTCTTCTGGTGACATCGCTGGATTCAGGCTGTCCCGAACGATACTCCGACCTGCCAGAATCATCAAATCTGCTCGGATATCCTTGAATCGATTGGATAAGGTGGTCAATCTGATACCAATACTCTGCTTTTCAGTCAGAGCGATCCCTTCGATCTTGGCGCTCTTTGTGATCGCATAAAACCCAATAAATCCGGCTCCCATGACCATGGTTAAGGGCACAAATGTGATCAAAAACCGTTTCATCAGAAGAGAACCGCTGATCAACTTCGGGGAAATTTTCATGACTCGCTGCTCGCTAACGGTAGGTTGAGTTGGATTCGTAAACGCTCTGGGTTGGATAGGTTAGGGTCATGGGGCGATCGTGCTCACTGAATCTTATACCCATGGTAGCAAAACTTGCGAGAACGATGCTCGATCGCTTCTCATTACTTGACATTTAGCACGACTATGTATTTCTTGTTGTCTTGTACTCTATTAGGGCAAGGGTGAAAAACTAGGAAAATATTTCCTGTTTTCTAGGAATATTAACGAAGTCAACTATTTTTGCTTGCCTAATCTCTGCTGAAACAGACAAATTTAATGGAGCGATTGTGGCAACCACAGCTACGATCGGTTCGGCATAACGTTCCATCTCACCGGACGCAGACAAACTTTGCAACTCAACAATAACTTGAATTCGTTCTGGTGTAGCGGGGTTGTTGGACTGCTTTGTTAACGTGAGTTCGGGTTAAGAAATCCTCCTCATTCCCCTTTCTTGAATATACCTCTTCTCCCACAAGGGGCAGTAGGCGTAAGACTTCTCGTAGGGTAGGGGAGTAAAAGGCATTTTTCTTGTTCCCTCTCCTGTTCTGGGAGAGGGTTAGGGTCTCAGCTTATCCCGAACTTACGTTAGTTCTATTCACGGAGGCATTAATTCTCTTGAGTTCTTAATATTTTGAGGTTGTCAGGGTTGTAGAGGCATTATTTTTAAACCTCTTGGGGTTGCTATATAGTTTACTTATGGGGCAACTCACCCTAGATCACAATCAGGAAGTTACAGGAAGTTAATTGTTATGGCATCTAATCCATCCCTTCAGGCTGGTAAAGCCGCCTTAGAGCAGGGGAATTATCCTCAGGCGATCGCCCTGCTGCAATTTATTTGTACTATCGAGCTAGATGAGAATATAGTTGCTCAAGCTCAAAACCTCCTCATTCTTGCCTACGAGGGAGCCGGAGATACTACCGCCGCTACAAAACTCCGCCAGTCCCTCAATACAAATTTACAAACCATAAATTTACAAACCCCAGATAACACAACTCTAGAATCAGCCAACAATCCCGCCAACAATCCCGCAACAGATATAGCTCTTGAGTCAACTGCGATCGCCAGCACCGGCTTTACTCCCCTCACAACCCCTGATGCCAGTAGTTTTCCGCCTCTAGCAGAGACCGGTACAGAAATTCCTAAATCAGAAATCACGAATACTGGTTTTACTCCCTTGGCTGATGAAGCTGGTAAAAAGTCACCAAGAAAAGGTTCTAGTCCATCTCCTCAGTCCTTTAATAAATCCCTAAATAAGCAAGGACTAGATAGAAAGGATAATATTCCCTCTTCATCATCAAATCCTCGAAGTTCTTCCCCAGATACAAAACCAGAAAAACCAGAACCCGTTGCCCTAGTTCCTATTCCCCAGCGGCTCCCTTCTCTATTTGCAGAGGCTGTTCCCATTCCTTGGCGCAATGCAGACCGAGCCAAAAACTGGTCACCCCTGAAGGGGATTAAACTCAAAAAATCTTGGTTACTAGAATTAGCGATCGCCCTAGGGTTTTACTTTCTCGTTAATTTTGTGTTGGGGCGATTTTTCTTTGTGCGAGAGCTGACTAATGTGGCTCTATTTTTTGCAGTTTACCAAGTTTTGGGTAGATTTTGGATGGTGAACTTAGGGACAGTGATCGCTTTTTTCTGGTTGCTCCGCCTCATGGTAACTATGGGCATGGCGGGGATAAACGGAATTTTGGCTAATTTGGCAATTATCCGCCTCCAACCGATTCAGGCGTTTTATAGGGATCCTACTTATTTCTTGGTGGGAATGATCGCGATCGTTGCCATTGCTTCTCCGTGGCTGTGGGATTTCTTGCTGCAAAAGGGCTACAACCTCAAGCCCCTAAGCGTGAATCAACTTTCTAGCAAAAGTCCCGAAGCTCTGAAGTTGCTGAGATCTTTTAGTAAACAAAAGAAATTCCCTTTCCCAACTCTCAAGGTCTTGCCCACAGCGACTCCCTTGGCTTTTACCTACGGGCATCTCCCCAAAACTATCCGAATCGTGGTGAGTCAGGGCTTGCTAGATACCTTGACCGAAGCGGAGACTGCCACAATTTACGCCGCTGAGGTGGGGCATATTATTAATGGAGATTACGCCCTGACTTCGATCGCAGTGCTGATCTTGCAAATTCCCTACACCTTCTACTGGCAGGTCGCCTACTGGGGAGAAAGATTGGCAGAACTCAGCCGCCAAAAATTACCTAGTTATAAGAAATTTCTCCCGATCGCTATTACTTGGATTTGTGCGATCGCTGCCAACCTCAGCTACAGTATTTTCTGGATCTTGCGCCTACCTTTATTCTGGAGTTGCCGCCTCAAAACTTACTATGGCGATCGTGTTGCTGCTTCTATTACCGGGAATCCTAACGCTCTAGCCCGGAGTATTCTCAAAATTGCTATTACTACCGCCCAGGAGATGGAGCGCCAAGGACAGAGTAATTGGCTAATAGAAGGTGTAGACCTCCTCACGCCCTTGGGTTATCACCAAGCCCTCCTCCTTGGGGGTAGCTATCGTCAACTCCTGAACCCCGGAATTTCCCAAGATTCATCAACCACCGACCCTTTAGCAAATCTCCTGAAACTCCTGAATTGGGACTGCCTTAATTCTTGCCGGCAATGGTTGGTGTGGGGTTACGGGCATCCTTTGACGGGCGATCGCCTAGCGGTGCTCAATCGCTATGCCCAATACTGGAAACTAAACCCTGAGCTAGATTTACCCCAACCCCCAGCTACTAAGAAATCTAAGAAGTCTCAACTTAGCCTGAAAATCATCCCAGAATTTATTGGTTACACCAAAGGATTGCCCCTATTGCAGAGAGCGGCGATCTACGGGGTAGCGATCGGGTTGATTTTACGGGTATTGCTATGGATTGTGGGGGCGATCGGCTACCAGTTTTATGTGATTGAAATTGTGTGGCTTTTCAAGAATGCGAACCCTTTCCATACGGGCTGTTTCCTCATTGCAACGGGGGTGGCGATCTTTCTGTTGATCAATAGCTACTTCCCCGATATCAAGCCTAGTATTGCCAAAACTGAACTTCATATAGGATCGCTGCTGACAGATCCTAAAGCTATGCCATCTCAAACCAAGACTGCTCGCATGACAGGGCAGCTCTTGGGCAGAAGAGGGATTAGCAATTGGCTAGGGCAGGATCTATGGCTTCAAACTCCCCAAGGTTTAATTAAGCTCAATTTTCTCTCGGCTTTAGGGGCTTGGGGGAACGTGTTTTTAAATCAAAAGCTTCGCCCTAGTGATTTGGTGAATCGGCAGGTAACGGTGCTGGGTTGGTGGCGGCGGGGCGTAACTCCATGGATTGATGTAGAAACTATCCGCAGTCCGGGAACTAAAGCTATTTCTGGTAATTATCCTATTTGGGCAACTCTGTTGGGGCTTGGCTCTGTCCTCTGGGGAACTTATATTATTTGGCAAGCCTAGGTTGCAATTATAGTCGTAGAGACAATAGACCTCCTGAATAAGTACTAAAAAAACTCAATTAGCCAATTTAATATAGCTGGCGGTTAAAACCGCGCCCACAAGAGCGAAGTCCGCGCAGGCGGACTGATAGAAATTGCGGACTTATGCAGGAGATCTATTGTTGTAAGAAAGTCCTTATTTTGGGTCTAGTTCAATAGCTTTTTGATAGTAAGCGATCGCCGCTTAAACAAAGCCTGAAGCACGGCTTTACACGTTTTATCTACCGTCCGTTCCAGATCTGTCATAGTCTGATTATCTAGTTCTTGGGAACTTGGAAATAGTCTATTGATATCTTCGATCGTGACGGGGGTACTCATGCGCTTTTCTATAGCTGGTGTTTGCTTTCCTTAAGTTATCACATTTAACTTGTGGGCGTAGTTGCTGGGAGCGATCGCTCTCTCGATATATCAGGGTTCAGGATTTCGGGGGGGGGGATTTTTGGGGAAGATGAAATGGTTGGCGCAAAGGCAAAACCCCTACATTGTGAATGGCGCGAGTAAATGCAATAACCTTCCCAAAGATGCGGATGAACTCTACGTAGATCAAATTTTAGTATTTACCTCGTCTAATTTATTTTTCTCATTTATAGCAATAGCTAAATTATATTCACCAATTTGGGCGATCGATCGCAAACTATCGGCAGCCGCATCCCAAAGAATAAATTTGAAACAATCTGGAATATCTCGGATTGTGAGGATTTTTGAATCGACAAGCAAATGCTTATTGGCACGATGGCAAGCCTGAAGATTGTAGTTAGGTATGCGCTCCGAAAGGTGATGAATATTGTGGCAACCAATATCAGCCGAGAACCAATTTAGAATAGCTGGTAATTTTAGATAACTACTGCCAGCGATCGCTCCCAAAAGATAATCCCAACCCTCGGTTTTGTGGGCATAGGAACCCTCAAAATTATGCTGCACAAAGAAAATACAAATAAATATTGCTGCCGAGCAAGTCATAACAATAGAGTACACACTCCAGAAAAATCCTAGTCCTAGTAAATTACTTAGGTAGACCCAGCTAGCCACAACACAAATATTATTGAAAAGCAGATCCCAAAACTCTTCTCTTGTATACCAATGCTTGGATTTGTAAGAGTTGATAATAGCGGGCAAACTCATACCGAAATCTTGTTTTATACAAGTAAATAGATGTTGAATAAATCCCGCGATCCCTAATATCAGAGCAAGTCTAGGCTTGATAATTAGATAGAAAAATCCACCCGGAAGCAGCATCAAAGGGTGTCTGAGCAACTCATATATTTTTTGGCGAGAAGGGCTAAGATTCCTAAATTGTTCTGTGGATATTAAGGCAGAAGGTCCCCGATAAAGATCCCAGTTACCGTTATGTTTATGATGGTACGCGTGTCCCCTCGACCAAGGATATTGAGGTATGGCATTAATCACACCTAACAGAAAACCAACAATACGATTGACTTTTTTGGAACTAAAAAGTGAGTAGTGTCCACAATCATGCATCAAAGAAAAACAGCGCCCGGAAAACAGGATCATTAGTCCCAAGATCGGGGGAAGAAGAAATACAGAAATATTTACTGCTTGAAAGGCTAAGAACCAAAGAAATATATAAGGAACAACTGTATTAAGTATTTGATAAGTAGCTTTAAAATTGTTGCTCTTCATGTAAGGAGCTAGGACAAAATCAGATTTTTTGATCGCGCTTTTCATTCAGTATTTCTATGGTATGTAGATAAGTGCTTAGTACTAGTATTTGTTGACTATGCTTGCCATTATTTTGTTGCCATTACTAACTAGCTTGGGGCTTAAGGACAAAAAAATGGGGGCGTAACCTACGCCCCCGCCCGGCTCTATTCTACACCTTCAATGCGGTCTTCCACTTCTTGGTAGAGTTGTCGTAGCCGATCGAGATTGCTCTCACTAGTTTCCCAATAACCCCGCCCGTTAACTTCTAAGAGGGTTCCTACCATCTTGCGGAAAGAGTGGGGATTGAGATCCATCAATCGCTGGCGCATAGCATCATCCTCAATAAAGGTCGCATTGGTATCCTCATAAACCCAGTTATCCACCGCTCCAGCCGTGGCACTCCAACCCATCGTATTCACCAACCGTTTCGAGACTTCCCGCACTCCTTCGTAACCGTGGGAGAGCATCCCCTCATACCATTTAGGGTTGAGCAACTTAGTCCGAGCATCCAGACGGACGGTTTCTGAGAGGGTACGAACTTGAGCATTTGCTGTGGTGGTATCAGCGATCAGGGCAGTGGGAGTTTTACCATCAGCCCGGAGTCTTGAGATTAGTTTAGTAGGATCGGAGTCGAAATAGTGGGATACATCCGTGAGAGAAATTTCCGAGGAATCTAGGTTCTGGAAAGTTACATCTGCCGTTTTCAGAGCCGATTCAAAAATCTTTTGGGATTGTCCCATGGTGCCGGGATCGTCCGCACTAAAGGCGAAGGATTTTCGAGCAAGGTACATATCTTGCAACTCTGATTCGCTCTCCCAAGTGCTATTTTCTACAGCTAAGTTGATATTAGAAGAATAAGAACCGGAAGCATTGGAGAAAACTCGTGTAGCAGCTTGTCTTAGGGTAATACCTAATTCTTCTGCTTGGGCTAAGGCGTGCTTCCTGACAAAGTTCATTTCTAGGGGTTCATCAGCTTCTGCGGCCATTTTCACGGCTTTATCCAGCAGGTTCATTTGGTTGATAAATAAATCTCGGAACACCCCAGAGCAGTTGATCACTACATCCACCCGGGGTCTACCCAATTCTTCTAGGCTCAACAATTCCAGCTTATTCACTCTTCCCAAAGCATCGGGAACTGGTTTCACGCCGATCATCCACATGATCTGGGCGAGGGATTCGCCGTAGGTTTTAATATTATCGGTTCCCCAGAGAACACAGGCGATCGTCTCAGGATAAGCCCCGTTGTTATCCGCCACTTGTTTTTCCATCAGGCGATCGACCAATAATTTTGCACTCTGCACCGCCGCCGCCGTGGGGATAGATTGGGGATCGAGGGCGTGGATATTTTTCCCAGTAGGTAATACATCAGGGTTACGAATTGGATCGCCCCCCGGGCCCGGTAGCACGTACTCTCCTTCTAGAGCTTTGAGTAAGGCTCCTAACTCGTTGTCGGCACAAACTTGCTTGAGACAAAATTCTAGATACTCAAACAAAGGCTTGATGGGGGCAGGATCGACCTTGGGATAGCCCGCTTGGTGGAGAGCTTCGACCCATGGTTCCTTTTTGCCCATGTTAAAAAAGTTGAGCTTGGAAACCAAGGATACCCGCCCATCAGCATCGGTTTGTTCCTTAACTAAAGCACTCACAGCAGCACGAGTGGCGAGGGTAATATCCTGCAAAAGTTGTACGTCTTCGAGGATACCCCGATCGCTACTCCGGTAGAGATCCATAATATCCCGACCTAAACTAGCCGCAATAATGCCGGGTAAGCCTTGGAGTCCTTCTTCTTCGCGATCGAGACTCGCAATATTCACCAAGGTGGCGATCGCTTCTTCGGCACTAGGAGGTTTACCAATCACGTGCAACCCACAGGGCAACAGACGTGATTCAATTTCCATCAAGCGACGATAGACGGAACCCACCACGGTATCTCGCTGTTCGCTGTCTAATTCCTTAGCATCTACCTCTGGCAGTTCCACATCTTTATCAAGGTTAACTATCCGGGCCTTATCCACGATCGTATTGACGATGGAAACTCCTCTTCCCGTACCTTTCAAGGTTTGGTAGGAGGCGATTAGTTCGCTCAATTCATTTAAACCCTTGTAGAGTCCGGCATTTTCTGCGGGGGGAGTGAGGTAAGAAATAGTCTCGGCGTAGCTACGGCGTTTGGCGATCGTGGCTTCACTGGGGTTATTGGCAGCGTAGTAGTAGAGGTTTGGAGTGCTACCGATCAGGCTATCGGGGTAACAATCGCCAGACATGCCGATCTGCTTACCGGGCATAAATTCCAAGGAGCCATGAGTCCCGAAGTGAAGTACCGCATCTGCACCCCAGATTTTTTCTAGGTAGGTGTAGTAGGCGGCAAAACCGTGGTGAGGACTGGCAGAGCGGGAGAAGAGGAGCCGCATCGGATCGCCCTCGTAGCCAAAGGTAGGCTGGACACCAATAAAGACATTGCCAAATTGTTTCCCATAGATGAGTAAGTTCTGACCATCGCTGTTGAGGTTCCCTGGAGGTGCGCCCCAGTTTTCTTCGAGACGAGTGGAATAAGGAGTGAGTTTTTCGTACTCTGGGACGGACATGCGGTAGGCAATGTTTAATTCAGGGCTAGCATACTGAGCTTGGACATCGTGGATCACTTCCTGCATCAAGGCTTCAGGAGATTCTGGCAAGGTGGGTAGGTCGTAGCCATTATGCAGCAACGCTTCCATGACTTTGTAGATAGAACCAAATACATCTAGATAAGCAGCGGTTCCCACATTCCCTTTATCAGGAGGAAAACTGAATACTGTAATTGCAACTTTTTTGTTGAGCTTGGGTTTGCGGCGCAGGTTGGCCCATTTCAAGGCACGTTGGGCTATCGCCTCAATTCGGTCTTGGAGGGCGATCGCTTTGCCCGTAGCTCCGTCTCGACCAGAAAGGATAATGGGTTCGATCGCGCCATCAAGTTCAGGAATAGCAATCTGCAAAGCTACTTGGATGGGGTGCAAACCTAGATCGCTTTCTTCCCATTCTTCTGTGGTTTGGAACACGAGGGGTAGGGCAACCATGTAGGGACGGTTGAGGCGTTTCAGGGATTCGATCGCTTTGGGATGATCCTGTCGTGCGGGGCCACCCACGAGGGCAAAACCGGTGAGGGAAACCACGGTATCTACAGAGGAATTTTTAGTAATGGGATCGTAGAAGTAGGCCTCTACGGGTTTGGAGAAATCTAAGCCCCCGGCAAACACAGGAATCACCCGCGCTCCCATAGATTCAAATTCCTGCACCACAGCTACATAGTGAGCATCATCTCCGGTTACTAAGTGAGTTCTTTGTAGTACTAAACCTACGGTAGGGGCAAGAGGATCCTTGAGATCGGCAGAAATATCTTTCCGGGAGTTGTACCAGTTGAGATATTCCTTGACATCTTCAAACATCTGGGTTGCCATGGGATGCCACACACCCATATCGGGGTAGGTGACTGGCTCTTGGAACGTCATGGATTTATCATTCTTGAAGACGTACTTATCCGCCAGCATCAAGAAGAAATTTTCTAGATTCTCCGCAGAACCACCCAGCCAGTATTGGAAACTGAGCATGAAGTTCCGGGCATCCTGAGCTTTATCCATGGGTAGGTATTTCAGCACCTTAGGCAGTGTTTGGAGCAGCTTGAGCATTCCATCTTGGAAAGAAGCTCCAGATTTTTCTTTGCGCTTTTTCATGAACTGGGCGATCGCGCTCTTGCTCTGCCCTAGTTGCGCCATATTGAAGGTTCCCATCTTATTCAGGCGCATCACTTCCGGCATGGAAGGGAATATTACCGCCACGTCCAAGTTATCCCTCAAGGGTTCCACGGCGGCAACAACTTTTTCTGCCAAGTCTTCAATAAAAATCAGCGAAGCGATGAAAATATTGGCATTGCCTACGTCTAATTTAAAAGCTTCGTAGTTTTCTGGGCTGCGTAATTCTTCGATGAGGTAGCCACTAATTTCGATCGCGAGACTGGGGTGCTTGGCATTAATAGATTGGACAGCGGCAGAAATAGAACTCTGGTACTGGCTTTCCAAAACGACATAGACCACCTTGAGCAAATGACGACCATTTAGATTCTGAGGACTAATGTGGCGGACGGTGGGCTTGACGTGAGTGAACATAAAAGTAACTGCTCCTTAGTTTATTCCTCGTCATCAGTCAATCGGGAGGCTAATCCTGTAGTTTTGGAGAGTTCGGATTAGTACCATATTGCTGACTCACACATAATAGCTTGTAACAGAAAATGACAATACCTAAGTAATTCAATCTAAAATCTGAAACAGTTTGATATATGCTTGACGAAATATCGTTACATTACTTAATCATATTATGAGTAACTACCCAAAAACTCTTAACATAAGTTAATTTAATGGGAACAAGTGCAAGTTAGCTTGCTAAGGGAAGGGCTAGGGTGGGGTAATCTCTAATGCACCCCTCAACCAGGCAGTAAGTGCAAACGAGGGAAGTGAAAAAAAATTGATTCGCTCCGCGAGGCTAACGCCAA
>Ga0105048_10017102_pt1 | contig 11190 bp, 9 predicted proteins | sample MAT05_FD_78382 | JGI IMG/M metagenome (GOLD analysis project Ga0105048, IMG submission 78382) | Freshwater microbial communities from Lake Fryxell liftoff mats and glacier meltwater in Antarctica - MAT-05 | ecosystem: Environmental > Aquatic > Freshwater > Ice > Liftoff microbial mat | place...
GTATTCTTTGCGCTCAAACGCGTTGTTGAAAAAGCCCCAGGCGAGAAAAGCATCTGGCGCGCGAGGCTCGAATAATGACATCACCAGGAAGGATTTTGGCTGGGCGATTGGTACGAACAGACTGCCGGCCTCAATCTCGCGGGTTTCGGCTTTCCATTCACCGGTCACGCTCAGCATCTGGTGTCCTTCGATGGATTGGGCCCCAAAAGTTGTTTTTTCTGCGCGTAATGTCTCTATCGAGGCTTTCGCCACAGGTTTGGTGAGTTTGCGGAAGGCAATACCATGCTGGGAGAGCTTTTCAGTAGCCCAGGCGGCATAGGCGGCTGGAACCAGATAACCACCGCGTGGCGCGACCACCGTCAGAGCGGGTTGTACATCGTCGCGCAGGGTGAGTTTCCAGATCTGCGGTTTTGTGTCGTCGTAGCGTGTCATCAACGCCCCTGAAACTTCCGACATCGTGCGCGTGTATTCATAGCCTCGGAAATCGATGGTGCGGCTCTTTTCACTTGCCTTCCAGGTGAGCACCACGGATTGGCCCGCGACCTTGCTAGCGCGCGCATCGGCTTCCTTTGCAACTTTCAGCCATTCGCGTCCATGCACTGCCGTTTGGTTGAGTACCGAAATGACCGTATTGCGCGTTATCCGCACCCGGGTCGGATAGTCTTTCCATGAATGGGTTTCCACCAGCATGCCAAAGCGATTGCGCGTGAGGAAATAGCCGGTCGAAAAGCGCGGCGTTGAAACGCCGTCGACGAACCCAGAGGTTGGCTCGTCGGCAATGGAGAACGAGGGGTAAAAGTTCAACGGCCGTGAGCCGACTTTTGCCAGATCAGCCACCACGGCGTCGCGAAATGACTTGCCAGCTTTGGCCAGCGCGGCGTCACCGCCATGAACCGGCTCAACCATGATGGCGATATCGTGTTCGAATTTGGCGCCGTCGGTAACGTGCAGGTCAATCGTGGCTATCGGATCCCAGTCGTTGACCAGTCGCAGCATCGCCTGCATTTCCGGCGAATCAGCCTTGGCGTAGTCGCGATTCAGATTGAAGTTCTGCGCAGTCGTACGCCAGCCCATTTCTTCCGGGCCGCGCTGATTGGGTCGATTCCACTTGCCGAAGCGTTCGTGCCCGTCGATATTGAACACCGGCACAAATATCACAACCTGTTTGTCCAGCGCACCCATAGCGGCGCGGTCGTCCAGCGCTTCACGCAACGCCAAAAATCCGGCATCCTTCCCGTCGATTTCGCCAGCGTGAATGCCGCCCTGGACGAGTAATACCGGGATGCCGCGTTTTCTGGCTTCATCCGCCGTAAACGCACCGGTGCGCGTGGCGATCAACGCCATCATCGGGCGCCCCTCAGGTGTGCGGCCGAATGTTCTGCAGCGAACCGACTTGGGGTAGGCCGTCTGGTATGCCGCGCACAGTTTGATCACCTCATCATAGCGGCCGGTGGTTTGAAATTTTGAGCGCTCGGCGGTGGTCGTTAAAGGTTCCGCATTGACAGGAGTGGCGGGCGAGCAGGCAAGGGCGAATGCAAAGACAAGAGCAATACGACAGATCATTTAGGGAGCTCCGGAGGCGATTAAGGGCGGGTTTCACGTCTTGCGCAAAAAGCATTCGATAATCCCGACAAATATAGTGCTTTTAACCCTGTCATCGCCACCAGCCGTTACAACATCAAATGATCCAGCGCCTTTTCGGCCTGACCGCGCTCATGGTCGCCCAGTGTGCGGGCCACGCGGCGATAGCGCGAGACAAGATCATTATCGGCCGGCATTTTCTTCGCCACAGCCGTGAGCACATTGCGGACCTCAAAATCGGAATCCATACCGCTGACCGCCTGGAGCACTGCCGCATAGCCATTCTTGTCCAGTTTGGCACGCTCAACCAACGCGAGTAGCGCATTGCGGCGCTCAAAGTCTGAATCGATTTTGCGCGTGGAATGCAAATACGCCTCAATCTGCGGGAGTGTCCCGTTGGATAGATGCTTCACCAGCGACTTGAGCGCATTGGCATGTTCGAAATCGGAATCCAGTTTCAGTGTCGATTGTAGCGAAACCAGAATTTGCGCAGGCGTGAGCGATTCCCGTCTAGCGAGCGCCTCGATTACGCCGCGCCTCTCGAAATCGGAATCGATGCTATCGAGCGCCGCGTACCATGCCTGTGCGACTTCGTCAGTGGCGGCGAGCCTGGGCGCGAGCGCAACCATTACGCCGCGTTGCTCGAACGATGAATCCATCTTCGTCACCGCATTCAAGACGCCGACCTGATGTGAAGCACTCAACGTTTGGCTGGCCATAATCGCCGTGAGCGCACCGCGCTTTCCGAAATTGGACTCTAAGGGCGATGTTGCATCCAGCAGTTGCTGCAATGGTGTTTCGGCCAGCGGCCCCATGGTGGCGAAGGCCTTGATGTACTTGCCGCGTGCATGATCGGATTGAATGCGTTCGATTTCGGCCAGTACTTTCGCCGGTCCTCCCTGCGCATGCAGGCGATTGACACGTTCCTTGCTATTCAGGCCCGTTTCCCGCAATAGTGCCGGGATCGCTTCAGCCAGCCAGCGCCGACCTCCGGCGTCCAGCGGTTTGGTCTGGCCGTCAACGCTGTAAGTACGCTGGATACCGGCGGCGTCTGCCTCGAACACGAGTCGCTGCGTGCGACCGCTGCGCTTTTCCTCAAACACCGCTTTGCCTGTCAGGCTCTGCACATCATCTTCCGCAGGGGTGACGGCGATGTTCCCGCTGACCCGCATGCGCATCTGGTGGCCTGGTGCGTTAAGGGTGATTCGGGTCGATGGCCCGATAGAGAATACCCGCGACAGGAAATCACCGATGTCAGCATGTGCGGGACCTGCACCCAGGGCAATTGCCCCGATAAACGCCGCCGTGCAGGAACGGGCGACAAGGTGGCGCAAATGTATTTGGGTGGGACGCTGGCTATTTGCTGGCTTCATGTGTTTCCCCTTTGGTTTGAGTGTTCCGGCGATACGTGGGCGCAATGCACCAGCATCGTGGCAAAGCCACTTTATGGGTGAATGGCAGGTGGCTAAACCAGATTTCGACGAAATGCAGAAGACGCGGCGTGAAATCGGGCATAGCAGGATCGGTCGAAGCACATTCCAGCGCGGGGCTTGCGTGCTGGGCCCAATTGAGTCGCGCGGCTCACGCCAAATGATTGCCGTTGGCGCAACGCATCTGCATTTCGTCGCAAACCCGCAGCGGCGATCCCCATCCGAGGCCAAAGTGCGGACATCGCATCATCAACCAACCACCAGGAGCCAACATGAAAACCCCTCGTCACGCCAAAATCACCAACGCCGCAATCCTCGCACTCGGCCTGGTCGCCATCGTCGCGTCACCCGCTTTTGCGGCCAATCTCACCATTGAAGTCAGCGGCGAAGTTGGCGATAAGGGCGCCGTCATGGTGGCGCTCTACAAAGCCAGTGACAAATGGATGGGCAAAGCCACGGATAGTCGCAAGACTGCGGCGGTGAAAGCCGGTGTTGCGGTTACATTTAACGATCTGGCCGAAGGCGAATACGCTATCTCGCTGTTTATCGATGAAAACAGCAACAACAAGCTCGACACCAACGGCATCGGCATCCCGATCGAACCCTACGCGTTCTCAAACGATGCCAGCGGAAGCTTCGGGCCGCCGTCGTTCGACAACGCCAAATTTGTCGTCAGCAAGGATGACACGAAGCACGTCATCACCATCAAATAGGGGGCGAACATGAATCGACGTTCATTCTTAAAATCGACAGGCACGGCGCTCGCCGCGACCTCACTGCCAATGGCGATGCTGAACGCCGCAGGCGCCAGTGCCCAAGGTATAGCGTCAACTCAGCTCGATTTTCACCCCAGCCTGACACCCATGCGCGGTTTTAACGGCCAGGATATCTCGTGCGAGCGTGCCATGGTCGAGGGCCGCATTCCGGCTGATTTGCGCGGCACCTTTTTTCGCAATGGCCCCGGCCTGTTCGAGCGCGGCGGCCAGCGATACTCGCACTGGTTTGATGGTGATGGCTTGGTGAATGCCTGGCGATTTAGCGACAAAGGTGTTGCGCATCAGGCGCGCTTCGTGCAGACCAGGAAGTTCATCGCCGAGCAGCGGGCCAACGAATTCCTGGTGCCCGCATTTGGCAGCGACATCAAGGCGAAGATGCCGATTCGCTCCAGCGACGATATGAACACCGCCAATACCAATGTGGTCCGGCTGGGCGATCGGCTGTTGGCAATGTGGGAGGGAGGTTCAGCAACCGCCCTCGACCCGGACACACTTGAAACACGCGGTCTGGTAACGTGGGCGCCCGAGTTGAAATCGATGCCGTTCTCGGCGCATCCGAAAATCGAAGCCGATGGTACCTTCTGGAATTTCGGCACGTTCATGGGCAAGATGGTCATTTACCACATCAGCGCCAAGGGCGAGTTGTTGCGCCACGCTGTGTTTGATATGCCCGCAGTCGGCATGGTGCACGATTTCACGGTATCGCAGCAGCACATCATCTTCGTCCTGCCGCCGATCGGCATTGACTATCAGGCCATGCGTGAGGGCAGAGGCATCGGCCAGGCGATGACCTGGGACGCCAACATGCCAACGAAAGTTCTGGTCATTGACAAGGCAGACTTCACCAAGCGCCGCATCATCGAGATGCCCGCACACATGGTTTTTCACTTCGGCAACGCATGGGAGGAGAACAACATCATCCGTGTCGATTATGTGAAGAGCAAGAATCTGTCGATCATGAATGAGTGGATGCCAAAGCTGATGCGTGGTGAGCGCGTGGTAGCTGATAGCGCGCACCCGGCGTTTCTGCGCATCGATCTGAACAAGGGCAGGGTCGATCTGAGCGGCCTCAACGACGACGTTGAGTTTCCACGGGTCGATCCGCGCATGGTGGCCAGGCGCAATCGCAGCATCTATTACCCTTACGCCAGCAGCCAGCAGACAGGTGGATTGAATGGCGTCATGCGGCTGGACGTTGAGAGCGGCAAGACGGATCGCTATTCATTTGGTGACTCAGCGACCGTCGAAGAGCATGTGTTTGTGCCAAAGCCCGGTAGCAACCGTGAAGGTGATGGCTATCTGATCGGCGCTGGTTTTGACATCAAGCGACAGCAGAGCTTTGGCACCGTCTTCGATGGCAACAATCTCGCTGCGGGGCCAATGGCAATGGTTCGGTTGCCTTACTGGGTGCCTACCTGCTTTCATGGGCATTTCTACTCGACTTAGCGATTGCTGCTTGTTGCCGTAACTGTACTCGTTCGAACGCAACGGAAGTCACGGCGAACATTCTCACCCTGTCATTTCGAACGTAGAGAGAAATCTGCTTGTGCATTATCTCGAGAAAGCAGATTTCTCACCCCATACGGCGGGGTTCGAAATGACATTTAATGGTGAAGACCGCCAATGGGCGGGCAGTTCAGGCCAAAAAGCATTGAAACACCGCGCCAATGTTGGAGCTTATGCAATTGCTTGCCCCTCGGCGGTAGATGTTCAACTTGACTGGCAGCTTTCGACCCATTGCAGCCGGTCAACGCCGAACTCCAATTCGCTCCAAACCGGTCATTCATTTGGGTTAATGTTTTCTGGAAGCAAGTGGCAATTTGTCGTCAGCATCATCAGGGTGGCCTGCGGTTGCGCTGACCCTCTTGACCGGAAAGGTTAGGCGTCGTTGAGCGCATAGGCGATGGAATCAGCGATGTTTAGTGAAGCCAGCAAGAGGTGCTTCTCTGCCTCGGTGCGCACTGACGCAAGATCATTTTCTCGCAGTATGCCGTAGCATAAAGCGAGGAGATTCGGTTCCAAGTGACTCGCTACTTGATCCGTAACGGCTTGAGACGCGGCAGTGGCGCTCAACCCTTCAATGAACTTGGCCTTCCCAGCCATTCGCGCTAGGCAACGTTCTTGAATCTCTTCTGTAATGATGGGAAGCTTAGCGCCAGATTCAAGCACTGATTCGAAGCAGATGAAAAGCAGTTTGAGAACAACGTCCAAATCTTTGTTGGATACTCCGAATCTTGGAAGAACGAGTACAGAAGCGAGAAGGTTGGGCTGACTTGCGAAGATCGAGTCCGCAAAGGCTTCGCCCTTCATGAGTGAAAGTGGCTCGACTCTTGCGAGAGCTGCAACGATGTGGTGGGGCAAAATTTTTGGCATACCGGAGTGGTGAGTTAACGAATAGCGTTTATCTGTCCGCCTCAACGTGATTCAAGGGCGAGTTATTCACCGCGACAGATACACACTGCTGGACCAAACCTGAGCGGGCTGACCGCTATGGGGATTGTAAACGGCTACACGGTTGGCGGCTTTCGACCCACACCGGTCATTCGCGGTGCACTTCTAATTCGCTCGAAAGCGGTCATAGACGATAATCCTTAGTTGCGTCGCATGTTGGCAAAGCTCTTCGGCTCCCACTTGCGCTGGGCAACCATGAGACAGGCGCTACTGCGTTGGTCAAACGGTGCGGCAATGCTTTCTCGATGCAGTTCGGCAAACTCATCTCGCAGCTTCTTCAGCTGGACCTGCAATCTCAGCTTGGCGGCAGCGGTCAATAATCCGAAAATGAAGTAGAGATTTTCACCAGGCTCCGCAAAGTTGCTCGTCAGGAAATCGTCCTTTTCCTGCTTGCGAAAGAAATGCTGGATTGGCCCATTGGGCAGCCACTCGAAATCGCGGACCACATTCAAGCGAACGCGATCACCGGGAAGCAACCTAATGAGGCCCAAGCGGTCGAGCTTCAAAAGATGCTTGAGGCATCCCGCCATGCTGAACTTGTAGATCTTTGTGATTTCTGCGGGCGACCAATTGTTTAACACGCAGGCCGCTACTAACAACAAGGCCGGTTCGGCAACAAGATCATTCTCCTGGGCCACCGTAAGTGAGCGGATGCTAGGCGTTGCGCGGCTTGCTTGGTCTGTCACCTCGGCGAGGCTCATTCCAAGAATCGAGGCGAGCTGCACCAGCCTGTCCAGTGTGAAAACTTCCTTGGAGAACATTCTCTTCACCGTCTGCTCAGAAAGGCCCAACTCCTGGCCGACCGCGCAATAGGTGAAGCCCTGCTTTTTCAGCAGTCGTTTCAACGTCAATATCAGGCGCTCAGTCTCGGTCATGGCTGTAGTGTATCAATATTTGATACTTATCCCTCCATTTCGTAGCACTTTTAGGATTTTAGTTCACTTTCATGAACTCCTCCACCATGATCGCTCTCACTAAATCAAAGGAGATCGATATGGAACAGATCAAGCGTTGGATCCCCGCCGGAATCACTTTGCTCGCTATCGCCGCGATGATGGTGCATGGACCGATTGCGCAATTAGCTCACTATCACGAGTTCGCCGACAGTAGGACCTTGGATGGTTTGCCCAATGCAGCTGACGTGCTCTCGAACATTGGCTTCTTCCTCGTCAGCATCTGGGGGTTCTGGGCTTTAAGAGGAAAAACAAACCTTCCGTCGATTGCCGCTGCTTGGCCTGGATACGCAGTCTTCCTGGGCGCGGTGGCGATGACGGCAATCGGGTCGAGCTTTTATCACTTGATGCCGAACAATGACCGCCTTCTCTGGGATCGTCTGCCGATTGCTCTTGCCTGTGCGGGGCTACTTGCCGGCGCTTATGCTGATACTCATATGTATCCACGGCGTTGGGTTCTGCCGACACTCATCATTGCCGCGGTAGCCAGCGTCGTCTGGTGGTCGATTACTGACACGATCGCCGTGGGCGATCTACGTCCATACCTGTTGATACAAGGCGCACCCTTGGTGCTCATTCCGCTCTGGCAATGGAATGCCCGTTCGCCGCGCACTGATCGCATGGCGTTCGGTGTTGCGATATTGCTTTACTTTCTCGCCAAGACTTTCGAGCTGAACGACCACGCTGTGTTCGACGCATTGGGATTTCTCAGCGGACATACGATCAAGCATTTGCTGGCTGTTGCCGCCTCCGCCGTCTTGGTCGCCAGTTTTGTGCGCCGTGCGAACGTGGATGAGCGTTCGGCCGGTTTCGGCCGCATTACCGCCGAACATCAACAGACCAAAGCCAGATTGTTACGCCAACACTGATCATTCCCAACAGGAGACAAGCATGCTCGGATACATCATTGCCATTGGCGTCGGCTGCATGGTGCTGGAGAGGGTCAAGCCCGGCTGGCGCCTGCCAAGCGTTCAGACTTGGCCTCTCCGGGTAATCGCCATTAACTTGGTCCAGCTTAGCGTCGTATTGGTGGCTGGCTCGACTTGGGAGAAGTGGTTCTCAACGATCTCAGTGTTCCATCTGTCCGATCACGTCTCCCCCGCCGTGGGCGGACTTATCGCTTATTTCATTGCGACCTTCATCTTTTATTGGTGGCACCGGTGGCGCCACGAGTACGACGTGCTGTGGCGACTGTTCCACCAGGTACATCACAGCCCCCAACGAATCGAACTGATCACTTCGTTCTACAAGCATCCTGGCGAGATGGTGGTCAATTCGCTAATTGGCAGTGCACTGGTCTACGCAGTGCTCGGCTTGTCCCTCGAAGCAGGCGCAATCTACACCGCCTGCACGGCACTCGGCGAATTCTTTTATCACACGAGCGTTCGCACGCCGCGGTGGATTGGCTACTTCTTCCAACGTCCCGAGATGCACCGCATTCACCATCAGCACGGCCGGCACAAAAACAACTATGGCGACATCGTATGGTGGGACATGCTGTTCGGGACGTACGAAAATCCTAAATTGTTTACAGAGACTTGCGGTTTTGATGCCGACAAGGAGGAGCTGCTGGGTCCGATGTTGCGATATGTTGACGTGCATCGCGACAACTTGAAATAGGTCTCTAGTCGACCCATACCAGCCATTCGAGGAAAGATTCCAATTCGCTCTAAAGCGGATGGAAGGGTGACACGACGCACACGGTACCTCAGCACGACCTAAAGGTTATGGCGCTACTCGACAATTTCTGCGCCCCAACCATCGTAAACGGCATTGTTGGTTCGTGCCAGGGCCTCAAACTGGTCTGTAAGTCGGTTCAATACGGCGAGTTCTAAAACCATGACGCGCTCTCCTACCACCCCATAGTTCGGATTTTCGTCATCGGGTTCATACATTCTCACCTGACACCCTAGCGAATGAAGTGTTTCGGCGATTGCTTGTGCGTCCGCCTCCTTCGCAGCTTCAAATGCGATATCGGGTTTATGCGGCTTCGAGAAATCAGCGCCCCGTGCCGCCATTTGTACTAGGACCATGGCGTCAGGATCTTTGCTCTCATTTAGTTTGACCAAAAGCTCGGGTGAGTTCGGCATCGGCTCGCTCTACTTTGTTATCGGGAGACAGTTTCGCACCATAACTCCGGCGCCTGCTCCCTAAGTGGGCACCGTGGATCGCTTCCAAGGCCGCATGCAGCTCGGCCTTCGTGTCGAGACTCTATAGGCAGCACAAGCTGCTGCTGAACGTCTGCTTCCGAGAAAATTCTATGACTCCTCCTGGCCGATAGCGACTAGTCAAGTTCTCGCACAATCTCCGCGATGGCACTGCCGTGAAGGCGTTGGCTAAGTCCCAATCGGTCAACACCAGCACCGAGAGGGAGGAATGGTGAGCGATGACCGGTGCGACTGATCCACGACGCCGTACTTCGCGAAAACATGTGGTTCCTTTTGGGGGGGCATTCGCACGGATCGCCGGTGGCGGCCATGCTGAATTCTTGAGGATAGTTACGGCATCATTTGTTCAGTTACGAGTTTACTCGTCGAGTAACGACGTCATTGTCACGATACATCCACAGCTCGAAAAAGCAGATTTCTCACCCCATGCGGCGAGGTTCGAAATGACATTTAATGGTGAAGACCGCCAATTGGCGGGCAATTCAGGGCGAAAAGCATTGAAACACCGCGTCAATGCTGGAGTTTATGAAATTTCCGCCGCCACTAATTGTTCCACGCGCCCAACGACACCAGCACCGCAGCGCGGATGTTGGCGGGCAGAAAGCTGGCGTTCGCAGCGTCTCGCATCATCTGCCCCAGCCGTTCCTGCGACACGCCATTTTCCGCGTGTGCTGCAGCGAGCTCTCCCGAAAGTGTCACGCCCGACATCAGCCGATTGTCTGTCGACACCGACACCGACAATCCCGCCTCAACCATAGATCGCAACGGATGGGCCGCAACCGAAGCCGCGATGCCGGTATGCACATTGCTGGTGGGGCAGACTTCGAAATGCAGACCGAGGCGGCGCGCTTCGGCCAGCCATTGTTGCTGCTGAGAATCATCCGGTGAATTCATGATGTGTACGCCATGGCCGATGCGGGTGGCGCCCAGCGAGGCCGCTTCAAGTACCCGCGAGCCTTCGTCGGCTTCACCCGCGTGCAGCGTGATGCCCAGTCCGGCATCGCGCGCGATGTTGATGGCATTGCGATGCAGCGTCGGCGGGAAGCCGCGTTCGGCGCCAGCAAGATCAAAGCCGATCACGCCCTGGTCACGATATTGCGCAGCCAAGCGCGCGCTTCGCGCCGTGAGATCGGGCGCATCGGTACGCATGGCGCAAACGATCAGGCCTGAGGGCAGGGCGCTTTTCTTGAGTCCACGCAACAGTGCTTCGACGACCGCCTCGCCCGACAATCCGTGGGGCTCCAGCAACAGCGGTGCCATCCGGAACTCCGCCAGTACGCAGCCATCCAGCCGCGCGTCTTCTGCCGCCTCGAAGGCGACCCGCTCGCATGCCGCTTCGGACGCCATTGCCGGGACCGTGAGACCGAAACCGGTCAGGTAGCGCTCCAGGCTACCCGAGTGGGAGTTGGCTAGCAGCCATGCAGCGAGATCTTCCGCCGTGCTCGCGGGCGTGGCCACGTTGTGCAACTGGCAAAGTTCAAGCAGCGTTTGTGGGCGCAGGCCGCCATCCAGATGTTCGTGCAGCAATACTTTCGGGAGAGTTTTCCATTCGGCTTCGTTGAGGCTTGGGGAGGGCATTGGGTTCTTTTTAAAATGGATAGGGTGGGTCGGGCATTTGAACCTAGAATCCTCAGTTGACCGCTTAAATTGACCAATAGGCACTTGATATGTTTGAAGATTACCGCGTTCTGGCCGTTCACCATTTGGGTGCCAACGCTACGGGTGTGATTGCACGCTTTTGCAGCTCCCTGGCAGCGTTGCTCCTCCTAGCAGGGTGAAGCCTGCTTCGTCGTCGCGCCTTGCCAGAAAGCTGCAAAAACGCACACTCACA
>Ga0105048_10017104_pt1 | contig 11190 bp, 8 predicted proteins | sample MAT05_FD_78382 | JGI IMG/M metagenome (GOLD analysis project Ga0105048, IMG submission 78382) | Freshwater microbial communities from Lake Fryxell liftoff mats and glacier meltwater in Antarctica - MAT-05 | ecosystem: Environmental > Aquatic > Freshwater > Ice > Liftoff microbial mat | place...
GATTTGCTGCAACCCAGCACTACGTTTACCAAAGGCGATTTCCTGAAATCGCTGGCTAAAGCCTACGCGCTGTTCAGCAAACCACTAACTGCAAAGCCCGCTAAACGTACCGTAACGTCTTATGCCAACGGGCGCGTAGCCAAACCCGTTACGTCTGCCGAGCCACCCGAAACAATTGACCTCAGTGACAGTATTGAGTTGCAGCTGGACGAGTTGATGGAGATCAAAAAAGTAGGCGTTTTTACCGAACACGGCGAACAGCGCAACTTTGCCGACTACGGCCTGCCGGATTTGGTGACCTGGCTCAATACGCTCACAGAAGAGAACTTTGCCGAAATGAGCGATTCTGTGCGGGCCCTGTACCTTGCACATCAGTTCTCGGCAGCTTTGCTCCGGCGCGGGGCGGTGGTGCCGCAGTTGCTGTGTCTGGGCATGAAAGAAGACCAGTATCGGGTGCGGTGGATACCCGCCACGCTTAACGAAGCCGTGCGCAAACAGACCGATCTGCTGGCCGTACAACTGCCGCCGTTGCTGCTCACAATGCGCTGGCAAAAGGAGTGGCTGGCCTTCGCTTCGGCGGGCCGACCCGGCCGCGAGCAGGTGCTGATGCTGTGCTCGCTGCTGATGCGCCCCACGATCCATAACAATACGATTGAACTTTGGGAACGCTGGCCGCTGGAAGATGCCGACCGGCTGTTTTTCGGGGTTGAGACGGTCAGGTTCGAGGGGTTCGGTAAGCGCGAAATGCCGCTGGCCATGCAGCTTTGGCTCAACGATTTTTTCCTGACCAACAAACGCTTCGTGCCGGTGCTGGCCGTGGAAGACTCTGAACTCGGAGACGAATTCAGAATCAGTCTGCTCATTCGTGACAACGAAGCACAGCCGCCCGGAGTGCCGTATCACCAACCCGCCGAACCGCCGAAGAAAACCTCGCGAACCACCAAAAAAGTAACGACCACTATCTCAGCCGCTGCGGTTGCTCCGGCGGTGATGCCGCCAATACCGCTGCCGGATATTCTGCACGAAAAACAGTACGCCGGTATTCGTATGGCCGTATTGCAGGATTTGCTGGTGTTGTCGCGGCACTTCCCCGACCTCGCTAAGCTAACCCGGAGCGATGGGGTATCGTATCTATCGTACGAACCCGACGCGTTCGTGAAAATCCTGCTCGACATGCTGCCCCGGATGCAGTTGCTGGGTATTTCGCTCTTACTGCCCAAATCGCTCCGGCACTGGATACGCCCCTCGGCGGGTGGGCGGCTGACGCTGAAAAAACAGGTGACTGCCAATAATGCCTTTATGAAACTCGACGACATGCTTAGCTTCGACTGGCAGGTGGCCCTCGGCGATGAGATGGTGTCGATGAAAGAGTTTCAGGCGTTGGTGAACAACCGCGTGGGGCTGGTCAAAATCAAAGATCAGTACGTGGTGGTTGACGCCAATGACCTGACCAAACTCCGCAAACAACTCGAAAATCCGCCCGAACTGACCGGCACCGATTTGCTGCGGGCCGCGCTGTCGGAAGAGTTCAAAGGCAATCGGCTCGGTATTTCGGCAGATGTGCGCGAGATTATCCGGCAGTTTACCGACGTAGCCAACCAGCCGCTGCCCACCAATCTGCTGGCTACCCTGCGCCCGTATCAGCATCGCGGCTACGACTGGCTCGTAAAAAACACCGCCCTCGGCATGGGCAGCCTCCTGGCCGATGACATGGGGCTGGGCAAAACGATTCAGGTCATTTCATTACTGCTCAAGTTCAAGCAGGAAGGCCGTTTCGAGAAGCAGAAGGGTTTGATTGTGCTGCCCACTACGCTGCTGACCAACTGGCAAAAGGAAATGGCCAGGTTCGCCCCCGATCTCCAGCCCTACATTTATCACGGCCCCACCCGCAAACTCCCTGCCGACAAGCATCCCTACGACATCCTGCTGACCACCTACGGCGTAGTACGTTCCGACCTCGAAAAGCTCAAAAAAACAACCTGGGCTACCGTCATCATCGACGAAGCGCAGAACATCAAAAACAGCGATACCGAGCAGACAAAGGCCGTAAAATCGCTGAAATCGCCGATTAAGATTGCGCTCAGCGGTACGCCCGTCGAGAACCGGCTGTCGGAGTTCTGGAGCATCATGGACTTCGTGAACAAGGGGTATCTGGGCGGTTTGAGTAAATTCAACGAGGAGTTTGGCAAGCCCATTCAGCAGGAGCGCGACCAGCAGAAGCTCGATCAGTTCCGGCGCGTAACGAGTCCGTTCCTGCTCCGGCGCGTGAAAACCGACAAGAGCATCATCAGCGATTTGCCCGACAAAATCGAGAACAACCAGTTTTGCTCGCTCACATCCGAGCAGGCGTCGCTGTACGAAAGCGTGGTGCAGGAGAGCATCCGGGCCATCGAAGACAAAGACGGCATTGCCCGGCGCGGGCTGGTGCTGAAACTGATGACAGCCCTCAAGCAAATCGGTAACCACCCGCATCAATATCTCAAAGAAGGGCCGGAAGCCCCCTCGCTGTCGGGTAAGGCTACGCTGCTCCTGAACCTGCTCGAAACGATTTACGCCAACCACGAAAAAGTCCTGATTTTTACGCAGTATCACGAAATGGGCGTGTTGCTGCAACAGTTCATCAAAGACGCCTTTGGGCAACAGCCGTTATTTCTGCACGGCGGCACATCCCGCTCCGACCGCGACAAGCTGGTGGAGCAATTTCAGAATAACCGTTCCGACCATACGTTTATCCTGTCGCTCAAGGCGGGCGGTACGGGCCTGAACCTGACGCAGGCCAACCATGTCATTCACTACGATTTATGGTGGAACCCGGCGGTGGAAAATCAGGCCACCGACCGCGCCTTTCGGATTGGCCAAACCAAAAACGTGCTGGTCTATCGGCTCATCAATCAGGGAACGCTGGAAGAGAAAATCGACGCTATGATCCGCAGCAAGAAAGAGCTGGCCGACCTCAGCGTAAAAACCGGCGAAACCTGGCTCGGCGATTTAAGCGATGAGGATTTGAAGGAGCTGGTGAGTTTAGCGTAAGTTTCATACATTCAGGCCATGAATACAGCCATCTTAGAAACCGAAAAGCTGCTAAGCCGACTCTCACGGGCCGAAAAGGCGCAAGTTCTTCAGTGGATTGTGCAGGATTTAGGTGGTACATTTCCTGGCATCGAACGCGTACCGGGCGTGTCGGGTAATGATGCCTGCATTGTCAGAACCCGTATTCCTGTCTGGCTGCTTGAACAGACCCGACAGTTAGGAGCCACCGAGGCCAATTTATTGCAGGCCTACCCGACCCTTCGCGCGGCTGACCTTGCCAATGCCTGGGCGTATGTGCGGGCGTATCCGGCAGAGATCAATGAAGCCATAGCCCACAACGACGCGGACTAATGGCTTTACTTTTTGCCGACGAAAATTTTCCAATGCCCACCGTTCAGGTTTTGCGCAACCTGGGCCATGATGTGCAAACTGTGCTGCAATTCGGGCAGGCTGGGTTAGCCGTTCCTGACGATGAAATCCTGCGTTTGTCCACTCAGGCAGGCCGCTGTTTGCTGACGCTGAACCGTAAAGACTTTATCAAACTCCACGCTCAACAACCCGCCCATGCCGGTATTATCATCTGCAAAGTCGATGCTGACTTTACCGCCCTTGCTCAGCGTGTCGATGAATGTCTGAGAATGGGTCCTACTGCTCTTGACGGACAATTATTTAGGGTTCAGCGCAAAACCTAAAACCGGCAAAACCTGGCTCGGCGATTTAAGCGATGAGGATTTGAAGGAACTGGTGAGTTTGGGGTAGTTCGCCCGAAAAACTATTAATTGCGTGGGTTTAGTCCGTGAAATAACGTTATTTCACGGACTAAACCCACGCAATTAACGTAAATGGTCATTCAACGAGCGATACAATAGACTTTACAGGCGCAGCTTCAGTCAAACAAAGTTATTTTGCTGACGGGCGCAAGGCGGGTAGGGAAAACGGTGCTGATGAATCAGTTGGCTGATGCCTTCGATGGGCCAACGCTGATGCTCAACGGCGAAGACCTCGATACCGCAACGCTGATCAACGACCGGCGCGTAGCCAATTACCGGCGTTGGCTGGGCGATACCCGGCTGTTACTCATCGACGAAGCGCAGGTAATTCCCGATGTGGGGCGGTCGCTGAAACTCCTCATCGACTCCTTTCCTGACCTGACCATTTTTGCTACCGGTTCGTCGGCGTTTGACCTGACCAACCGAACGGGTGAGCCGCTGGTAGGGCGGCAGTTCACGCATACGCTTTATCCGCTGGCACAACTTGAACTTCAGGCCACCGAAACCTACCTGCAAACCCGCGACCGGCTGACCGACCGGCTTATCTTTGGCAGCTACCCCGACGTAGTACAGATGCCCGGCGTTGACGACCGTATCGACTATTTGAAAGGCATGGTTTCGTCATACATGCTAAAGGACATTCTCCTGTTCGAACAGGTACGAAACGCCCACAAAATGCTGCAACTACTCCGGCTGATTGCCTATCAGGTGGGCAGCGAGGTGTCGCACGATGAACTGAGTCGCCAGTTACAGATTGACCGAAGCACGGTGGTTCGTTACCTCGACTTGTTTACGAAGGTGTTCGTTCTGTTCAGGCTGGGTGGATATAGTAACAACCTGCGCAAAGAAGTCACGAAATCGCAGAAATGGTACTTTTTCGACAACGGCATCCGCAATGCACTGATCAACGATTTCAGTCTGCCCCTACAACGCACTGACATGGGCGCGTTATGGGAAAACTACCTGATTGCCGAACGGCTGAAACGCAACGCCTACCTGCGCAGTCAGGCCATACCCTATTTCTGGCGCACTTATGATCGACAGGAAATTGATTGGGTTGAGGAGACAAACGGGCAACTCAGTGCCTTCGAGATGAAATGGAATACAAGTCCGGTTCGCTTCCCAAAGGCATTTCAAACGGCTTACCCTTCGGCTTTACTCACGCTCGTTAACCCGGATACCTACCTCGATTTTATCACGTGACGTTTAAAGACAAACGGTAAAGTCAGCTACTATTGGTATTTTTGAACAGAGCAATGAGACGAGTTGCGTCAGGTTTGGTCTGATACAATATGAAGTACAGCAAGTTACGGGAACATTTAGAGATTGATCACCAGAACGGAAACGCTGAGGGAATGGCGTTTTTGACGCATTACCTGCAAAACCAGACTAACGACGCCGGTCATTCTTACGCAACGCAGGCGAGGGCAGTTCTCTCCGAAAGTACAAATGCCATTGCGGCTGTATCTGAGTCGCAGCAACTATATCTACCCATTCAATAGGATGTTCCGTTTCCACCGCCACCCGACCCGACATTTACATTTATCGACCTGTTTGCCGGTATTGGCGGCTTCAGGATTCCGCTTCAGGAACTGGGCGGAAAATGCATATTTACCTCAGAATTCAACCCCCATGCGCAGCGGGCGTATGAGAAAAACTTTGGCGAAGTACCCTTTGGCGACATCACCAAACTCGATTTGAATATCGTTCCGCAGCACGATGTTCTGTGCGCCGGTTTCCCGTGCCAGCCGTTTAGTATATCCGGCAAAATGAAGGGGTTTGAAGACACGCGCGGAACGCTCATCTATTACGTTTTTCAGCTTATCGAGCAACGCCAGCCGAGCGTCGTTTTTCTCGAAAACGTTAAACATCTGGTCCACCATGACGGTGGGCGAACGCTCCAGACCATTGTTCAGCACCTCGAAGAACTGGGTTATCGGGTCTCACAAAAAGTGCTGAATGCGTCTGACTTTGGCGTTCCGCAAAACCGGGAACGGATCATCCTGATTGGCCACCGGGAGCGGCAGTTTAATTTCAATCAGGTTCAAAAATTCTCCCGGTGTGTCCTCAAAGATGTTCTCGATACCAATGCTGACTTTGAGTACCTGGATGAACCCTATACCATTCTTGATCGCCAGACAACGCAGGATTCGGGCCTGATTTTTTCGGGCTACCGAAACAAAACTATTCGGAAAGCCGGTGTTCGGCCCGGTACGGAGCATCTATCGCGGGTACATAAGCAGCCCAACCGGATTTATTCGAGCGAAGGAACGCACCCGGCCCTGCCCTCACAGGAGTCGTCAGGTCGGTTCTGGATTTACCACGAAGGTCGGGTACGTAAACTCACGATCAACGAGTGCTACCGGATTATGGGATTCCCCGACGAGTTTATCCTGACTGGTGCCAAATCTGAACTGTACCGACAAATCGGCAACTCGGTCTGTATTCCCATGATTCGGGAAATTGGCCACCAACTCATAGCGCAACTTCTCACCAATGACCGTAGTGCCGAATATTATCTCCGCCTACTGGATAATCCGTCTGACTTTGTTGACGAATACGTCACAGGTCTGGAAGAAGACAAAGCGTTGAAATTTGAACACAAAAAACGCTGGAACGAACTGGTGTCCGGCTCTACCTTGTAAAACTGGCCGACCTCAGCGTCAAAACCGGCGAAACCTGGCCCGGCGATTTGAACAACGTAGATTTGAAAGAACTGGTGAGTCTGGAGGTAGGTAAATGGTCATAACAGCAGTAATCAAGGCTTTTTCAGCAGAGACATGACGGCATCGTTACCCACAACGGCGCGGTCGGGACGCGGGTAGTTGGGCGTAAATACGCGCAGGTCGTCGGCAGTGAGCAGCGTATTGGCCGATTCATCAACTTGTCCGTCCTTCTCCATAGTACTCAGGTTCAGATTCAGGTGTTTGGCCAGAAACCGGTACGCGGCCTGTCGTTTGCTGGGCCCGTAATCGTGGCCTTCGTTGGGCAGGTGCTGGTTTTCAACCTGGTTGGCGGCTCCGTAGTATCGGTAAATGGCCTGAACGTAGGGAAATTCCAGTTCCGGCGTGTAGGCAGTCCAGTCTTTACCGTTCGAAATGAGCAGCAGTGGGCGGGGTGCGGCCAGGGCAGCAATCTCGGCATTGCTGGTCTGGTAAGTAGCACCTTTATGGATTGGCATGCCACTCTCGCAGACGCAACCGCCGAAGAAATAGGCCGACACCATCACGACCGGAACCGACACCTTAACCCGCGAGTCGAGCGCGGTCAGTAAAAACGTTTGCGTGCCTCCGCCCGACTCGCCCGACATGGCTACCCGGCTGGTATCAACATCGGGCAGGGTAGTCAGAAAATCAAGGGCGCGGATGCTGTTGAGGGTTTGCAGGGTCATGGCCTTCGGAATATCGTGGTCGCACTGCGTAGCGTCGCCGTAGCCAACCATATCATACACAAACACCACCGCCCCCATGCGGGCCATCGTAGCACACCGCTGCTGAGTCTGCTCCTGAAAACGTGAATCGCGACTGGGGGCATGTCCGTGTGGGCAGAGAACAGCCGGTAGCTGACCCGTTGCGTTCAGGGGCCGGTAGAGATTCCCGGTAATGAAATAACCCGGCAGACTTTCAAACGATACGTTTTCGACCGTGTAGCCGTTCAGCTGCCGCAAACCATGCCGGATGGGCCGAAGTGGGGCAAAACTGGGCTGGTCGGGCAACTGCATCCCGGCTCGCAGACCGGTCCGAATCAGCGAAGCACGCTGCTCCCAGCTGGCCCGGTCAGTATAGGTGTTGGCAAATTCGCGCAGCGCGTCGGCACCTGTTTCGGGCGTGAAATACATACCCTGACATAAATCGGGCCGCGCGGAGTTGGGCTGCCCAGCCGCTGACAGTGCAATGCAGAAGAAGAGAAAAAGGAACGGTGCTTTCATGAATCGTAATTGAATACGCGGGTTTGTTTAACAGACAACGGTCTATCCGTCCACTAAAACATACCCATTAGGTGGCATACGATTGACCGGCCCGACAAGAACTGGTGAGTTTGGGGTGAACTGTGCTATTATCTCTTTTTTTAGAGAATTCGCTCCGTGTTGACTTGTCCGGGATTTTGGGAATGAGCAGCTGTCAAACCAGAATGGAAGGCGTATAAAAAAGCCCGATCTGAACGTTAGAGCGGGCTTTACTGACTATCTTCTCTTCTATATCTTCCGTATGTACGCAGATACGAACGCAGACTCTACAGGTTTTTCTATCCTGCAACTCACCACGACCTGCCGAATCTTCGTAATCATACTGGGTAGGCAGCGCGATGGAGCGCAGTAGTCGGTGTCGGTACTTTCCGTTACGGTGATGCCGCAGCAGTCGCCGGTCAGGCATGAGCCGTTGGTGTGAACTGTGTACGTGCCGGGGGTTGTGATGGTTAGCGTAGCACTGGTAGCCCCCTGAATGGGCTGGCCCGTACTCTGTCATTCTGATTCGGGTTGCGGTTATCGACCGTGATGGTGGTGGCGAGGTTAGCCGTACCACTGCCGGTGGGCGTAGTCATGCCGGGCGTAACCGCCGTACTGCTGACCGAGATTCCGTTGTTGGCCGTGTTGGTTTTGCCCGATGCGCTGTTCACGGCCCAGCCGCTGCCACTGAAACCCGTCTAACCGGGGCTACGCTCCTGGCTTGTTCGCCATGTGTTTATTCAATTTCGAATCCAGATTTTCTGACTGAAGCGTTCATTGGTAAGCGTTCGCTCCAATACTACGAGCCAGTAAGGAGCATTCAGGTCAGGCACTGAAATCGCGCGTCCTGTCAGATTACCAACTTTATCGGTCAGCCGTCTTTGCTCGATTCCCATGATCGAATGAAAGTGAAGGGTAACCGTTTCACTGGAGTCGAACCCTTTCAGGAAGAGCCGAAATGTACCGCTTGTGGTCGGGTTTGGATAGGCAACCACCTGAAGCGGCTGTTCATCGGTGAGCGGAGCCGTTAGCACGCCCTGAGTAACAGATAGCAGAGCAGGGGCACTCTTAACGACCAGATAGTCAGCGCCTTTTTCATCAGACATGTAGCTACGAAAGTCTCCGCCTTTCATGCCTGGCTGAGCTGATCCGGGATCGCTGGCATTATCGGACAAGCGGACATTTTCGACATAACCTGCCGGGAGAGCGAAGTCGAATAGCAGGAATTCTTCGCCCGCTGTCATATTCAGCTTGCCGCCTGGCGAGGTAATACCATGAAACAACGCGTTAGGAGCCGATTGAGGCTGTAATACAATGGAATTGTCGATCCACTAACCTGCCACGGTACTTTTTACAGACAGTGGATCTTTGGATTGACCTACCGGCAAAACGACCGATACCTGCGAAGGCCCCCAGGTGAAATTTCGGGCCGAGAAATTAGGGGTAGCAAAGACCTCATACTGGTTTCGCTCCGCATTGAACGCCAGCCGAAGCGTAACCTGAGGCTGGGCTTTTGCCGACAGAAAAATGCCTACACTACAGATAATCAGACAAAATGCTTTCATGGAAAAATGTGTTTTAGGACACTCAGCGAATCTTGACAACTAAAATGGGGACGCAACGCGTTGGGCAGGGACTGCAAAGCTTAATCGGATAGGCTGGCGAGACCGCCAGGCAACTTGCCGTTACCTGACCCAGTGTATTACTGCCATTGACAACCAGATTGGCAATGCTGTTGTCGTCGGTATAGGTCAGTGCATAGGCCTGATAGGTTCCGGCTGTCAGGCCCGTTGTTAAAAACGAAGGCGTGGTAGAAATACTAACCAGTTTGCCACTGGCATCGGTCAGCACGTAGCTGGTTTTTATGCCTGCTCCTGAACTGCCGCCAGCAGTTTGCAAACTGATTGATTGCCCGACCTGATAATCACAGGCCGACGGTGGTGGAACGGCCACGCATGCTTTGAACACCAGCGCATTGGACCAGGCCAGACAACTGGCAGAAACCGTACTCAACGATGAGCCTACCGACAGGTTTGTTACCGGGCCATCGTAGGTTATGGCCAGTGCCATATATGTAGCACTACCGGTAAGGCCGGTATAGCCTGGCGTATTGCTGATCTGTAAAATGCGGCCTGTATTGTCGGCCAATACATAGCTTGTCGTTACTGTGCTGCCACTGCTTCCCCCGGAACTTTTCAGGGTAACTGTCGAGGTTGTATAGTCGCACTGGGCAAGGTCAATTGGACAGCCATACGTATTTACCGCAGTGCCGAGGGGTGTGCCCGGGCATAAATCATTGGCATCGGATACACCATCGTTATCTGTATCGTCCAGCCACTCGGCCACCAGGCCAGTGGCAGTATTCGGAAGAGGTCTGGCCGATATGTCGGGACCTGCCGTTAGCCACAGCAGCACCCACAGACCAATTAGCCAGCCATATGTGATTCGGTTCTTTTCCATGACGGGCAGACTATTTACTTAAGGTAGGAGCGACTAAATTACAGGCCGTACAGGTTGTGCCCGTGTTGGCGTAATTCTGCAGGTACAAATTAGTGGCCCCCAGAATATCGTTAGCCGAATACATAGTATTGAAAAAGTCTCCCCCCTGCATCCCCGGAAAACTCGAATCCGGATCGGTACCATTGATAAACAGCCGCAAACCCGGTACGCAGACACCACCAGGCAGCACAAACGTAAACAGCAGGGTTTCCTGACCCGATACCAGATCTACTTTCAACCCATTGGAACCGACTCCATGAAAATCAGACGATTGTACGCCATACGTCTGCGAGTTATCGGTCCAGCCACCAGCCGCAACGCTGCTTATGCTGAACGCTGAGTTGGCAAGCGAGCCAGGCACCACAATGGAGACCTGTGCACTACCCCAGTTGTACTGAGTCTGCGTAAAGTTAGGGCGAGCGAAGACTTCATACCGGCTTTGCGGTATGTTATAACGCAACGTGTATTCAACCGTCTGGGCCAGGCTGGGCAACCCCAGACTTAACAGGCAAAGAATAAAAAAAAGCTTTTTCATGACCGTGTATTAGGTAGGTGATTACAGGGGAATAAGGCGCGCAGTCGTTTACTGCGCGCCGGATTTATACTAAGGGATTTGTTCAAGCATAAAGTCAAAATTATACAACTGACCACTGTTCATCTGGGTACTGGTCTGGTAGTTGGTGATGACATTGGTAAAGATCAGCGAGGTATCATTGCTGGTACCCTGATATTTCACTTTGCCATCCATATTCACATCGCCGAAGTAGTAGCCCAGTGCGTTGTTGTAATTATACACCGGGTTGGTGGTGGTACCCTGAGCCGCAATTACTTCAGAGAAGATCGTAATCAGGTCATTGTTTGATCCCTGATATTTCACTTTCCCGTTATGGTTGGCATCACCAGCCCACAAGGCCTGCCTAGTACCCACCGTGGTCTGCTCCCACC
>Ga0105048_10017106_pt1 | contig 11188 bp, 6 predicted proteins | sample MAT05_FD_78382 | JGI IMG/M metagenome (GOLD analysis project Ga0105048, IMG submission 78382) | Freshwater microbial communities from Lake Fryxell liftoff mats and glacier meltwater in Antarctica - MAT-05 | ecosystem: Environmental > Aquatic > Freshwater > Ice > Liftoff microbial mat | place...
GCCTTAAATGCAGAACTGTGCTTCCTTCGTATTCTACCCATCTTTCACTCTCCAATGGGCTCAGTTTATCCTCCGTTTATCACCTTAGGGTACTGTCCAGTTTTTGGGGGTCAGCATAGAGGTTCCTGTCAGGAAACTGAGATCTTCTAATCCGCCTTCGCGTGCTGTGTCTGTAATTCTAAGGTGTTACAAGTGCTTCGGCAGGATAGTTACTGCTATTTTTTGAGTTTTTGGACAGGAACTGCTTAGTGTGATTGATTACGAAAAACTCGAAGTATTAACAGGCTGTAACATATATAGAATATGACACTTGTGCACAAGGAACAAATATGTTATTTTCTTCCCTGTGAACAAGGAGCAAATTAAATACCTACTAAAGACGCAAGAGCACACATCTCTGCCTCTTGGTATCAAGCGCCATCTGGCCATCCCCTTCAACGCGGGGAAAATAATCTCTCTGATCGGTATCCGACGAGTCGGCAAGACCTATCTCATGTTACAGCGAATCCAAGAACTGCTCGAATCCGGCGTCGACCGGCGACAGATTATTTTTATTAATTTTGAGGACGATCGGATAACGCCGATCGTCGAGTCACAGCTCGACCTTATTTTAACAGCCCACGGAGAGCTGTACCCCGAACTGCAGCAGAAAAAGAGATACTACTTCTTTGATGAAGTCCAGAATGCCCACGGGTGGGAACGTTTCTGTCGTCGCATATACGATACTGAAAATGCGGAGATTGTCGTCACCGGATCTTCCTCGCATTTCCTAGCAAAGGAGGTTGCTACAGCCCTACGCGGCAGGAGCTTGCCAATTGAAGTTTTTCCACTCTCATTTGCAGAGTTTTTACAGTTTCGCCAAGTAGAACTTGAGGAATATTCACCACTTTCAGAACAGCGCGCTGTGTCCGAACTTGAAGAGTACCTCAGAATCGGTGGACTACCCGAAGTGGTATTGGCCACAGCAACAGTCCGTCCATTGATCATCAAAGAGTATACCGATTTACTACTCTATAAGGATCTCGTCGACCGCTATCGACTTACGAATCCAGTGCTCATGAAAGAGCTGTTGCGCACCTGCCTCGCGGCGCCAGCATCGCTGATAAATGTAGTTAAGGTATTTCACGATCTGCAATCGCGAGGACTGAAGATCTCGAAAGACACTGTTTACCGCTATCTTGATATTCTTCAAGAATCATACCTCCTATTCCTCTCTCCAGTAGCGGAAAAATCCATACGCAAGCGCGCCATTAATCCCAAGAAAATGCACTTAGTAGACTGGTCACTTGGATATTCTTATATGCCAGAAGTGCTAATCGATCGCGGCCACAAGTTAGAAAACGCCGTTTTTCTGCACGAGAGACGTAAAACTGCCGAGTTGGGCTATCGCCTTCGTCCGCACGAAATTGATATCGTCTCGACGCTGGACCATCCCCAGTGTCTTATAAATGTGTGCTGGTCCTTGAGTGATAAAAATACACGCGAGCGGGAGCTTCGTGCGCTAGAAGAAAATACGTTACCACATGCAACAAAGATTCTTGTGGCCCATGAAGAGGTCAACCAAGAATTCGCCGCTGGAAAAAACATCAAAATAATATCTGCGTGGCGGTATCTCTTACAGAAATAATTGCATTGCGTAGGGTGTGCAGCAGCTGGGAGCTGGTAGAAGGTAACTCAGGCCAATTTCAAGTAGCATAAAGTAGCTTGCGGCAACCTCTTATTCCCGCGATAGATTTTTATGTTGCAGGGGTAGATTCCACTACCGAAGAGTGTGCTTATCCAGTTCTGGCTAGAAACTTTTCGTTTCTGAAGTGGAGAGCATCGGAGAATCGAATTTCACCGCCTTGAGTCGCGTCGGTTTGCGCCATAAGGTCTAAAAGATAGCTGTCTTCAGCGCGTTATGCTACTTGATGTTAAGTTACTTGAAGTAAGCAAGGGTTACCTGGTACCAGCTTTCGCGCTTTCGAACCTTCATCGTCACTGGTTTAAGGGGAATTAAAGATAGGATTAGCGTTTGATCGACGAATCATCGCACAGGCAAAAGACGATAAGTGCACGGTGGTGACCCGTGATACAATATTTCCCCGTTATCGAGTGAGTGTTGCTGTGGACACTGAACTGACGTACTTTTTTGCAGTGAGACTGTGCTATCAGGGACCGTTCTATTCGTTTTTGTTAATCTTAGACGGGTCTTGAACTCCTCGCTCAATTTGAGCGCGGGCTTCTTTTTCATCGAATCCGGCGTCGTACCATGTTTTTGCGAGCCGAGGGGGAAACCCGCTCCGAAGCCAAGGCATTGCAGTGTCAGCGTGGAATCCAAAGAGCCGCCAAGCTTCAGCAATTCCAGGCGCAACGGTTTGTAGCGTGATCCAAGGCTCTGATTCTTGCGCGCTAAAACCATGAGCTCGCCAATAGCCAGCAATCGAGGGGCCTAATCTAAGTTCGATCCAAATTCGCGATTCATCCGGAGTGAAATCTGCGTTCTCAAAAGTAAGACCGCCCTGATACTTAGCGACTATTTCATTGATCTCATGGGCTTGGGTTCTAAAAAGTCCGATAAGAGAGGCGCCTTTCTCTACCAAACCTCTAACAAAACCACCGTCAAAGTTGGGTGCTCTCTTCTTTATGATTTCGAGTAGGGCATGGGTAAGCCTAACATCTTCTTGCGCCGCTGGAATGAGCACAGCAAACCTATTAACATCCACGGTGCCTGGCAATCGAGCCCCCATTTCGACAAACCCTTTAACAGAATGCTCTCGAGCGTAGGAGAATCTTCCAATGCAGCCAGCTAGAAAAGCAATTTGCGGGCTGTCGAGATTTCCTCGGGCATTAGCAACGATCGCTCCGATATCTCGGGCAGTGCTGTAAAGCTCTGGCTTTAACTTAGTGAGGAGGTCGAGTGCCCTTTGAGCATCTACAGTTTCAGCAAAGCTCCAGGCAGCGGAAAAAAGATTTCGCCCTGCCCACAGCTCTTCATGCCAAAAGGCAACCTGGTCCAACACCTGTCTTGTTTCGGTGATGATCGCAACGTTAAGGGATGGATAATCGAGTTGTGACAAAATGTTTAAGAAGGCGAATCGACCTTGGTAGCAGGAGAGAAGGTAGTTTGTCACCGTATGGGTAGCGACGTTGTCGGCTACTGTGGCGCCAGATCCCGGGGAGTTGCTTGATCTATCTTCGTCGGCCATTTTTCGCTTAACTGTAGTACTCTTTCTGCTGGCACAAAATCATATAAATGTCCTCTTACTATATCGGCAGCTTAACATAAAAGCCTAACTTCTTTTTAAGCGCGCCCAGCGCTCAGACAAACCGCCGCGCTCCACGCCTTTTATCGACAAATCATGAAGAGCCGCAACACAATCGTTTAAAAATCTGCAAACATAATAATTTTTTTATTTGAAACGTTTCGCTGGAAAAACTTACTTACATCCGTTACAAAGTTGATCCGATTTTATTTCGAAATCAAATTCCTAATTTTCCATCCTGAGGTTTTGCTGCCGGTAAAAAATCGGGATTGGTAAGTTGCTAGAATATTTAAGTGAAAGAAGCTCCCCAAAAAAATGAGAGGCAGCCTATTTCAGCGTATGGACAGAACGGGGACAAATACATATACCTAGTGGTTTAGGACGACATATGACACAATATGTAGTGTTTGGTGCTTATTTCAGGAAGGACACTTTATCTTGGTTATTATTCAGATAAAAGCTTCGATTGCTTGTCCGGGTTGCTTGTCCGGAGCGAGCCAGAATTTAAATTTTTATTTGATAGGCCGCGGTATGATTTTAAAGCGGTATGATTTTAAAGCGGTATGATTTTAAAGCTCTGTAATTTTAAAGAATCTTAATCGTAAAGCTGGCCAAATTATAAAGTGAGTTTAAAAAGAATCAAATTTCTGAATTTGAAAAATAAATAATTTAGAAGATCCGTTCGCGTCGTTAAAACAGTTGAAAGCAGAGTGGCAGTTTGGTTCCTTAGTGAATTAGTAATAGAAGGTGGCTGATGGAAGGTAATGTTGCAAATAATAGCACAAAGAAGGCAGTAGCAGTGGGTAAGAGCGCTGCTAACGGACGCGCAGTTCCGAAAGCAAATGAAGCTGTGAAAAGTGTTGAACTCACGCTCTCGAATGGATCTCCTGCTTTTAATGCTGTCACGGTAGTGAAACGAAATGGAACCTACGTTCCTTTTCGCAGTGAGCGAATCACCAGTGCAATTGAAAAGGCGTTTCGTGCAACCAAAGTTCTTTCGACCTCTTCAGCGCTTCCGCAGGAGATTCACAGTACCATTCAGGAAGTTACCAACCTTGTGATGGCAGATGTGCAGAATCGGGCAGCAGGAAAGGCGTGCCTTACTGTCGAAGAAGTGCAGGATTTAGTTGAAGTCAAGCTCATGCACGCTGGTCATTATGACGTGGCGCGTAATTACATTATATATCGCGACGAGCACAAAACTCTTCGAGACGACTCACCTCAAAATCTCCGCATTCTCAGAAGAGACGGCAAGACTTTAGTGAAGTTTAATCCCATAAAGATCGCTACCGCGATTGAAATGGCGTTTCGCGCTACCCTGAAAATTGAAGGGGAGACCCCGGACAATGTAATCGACTCGATTAATCTCCTTACCAATCGCGTTGTCGCTCGAGCAGCTCAAATGAGCCGAGAGTTCGCAGAACGCGGGCAAGGCGAACAGCTCCAAGTGGAGCTTATTCAAGATGAAGTTGAACGTCAGATGATGGCAGGCGGTTTCTATAACGTCGCCAAAGACTTTATCTTATATCGAGCAAACCGCGCAGCAGTGCGCGTTCAAGAAGATTTACAGTTGAAGGAAACGGCTCAAAAAGCTGAAGACGCTGCTCAACTTCGGCGACAGGAAGCCCTCATTGATTTTGTGAGCGAAGGGAAAGGTCGCGTCTTTACTGCATCGGCAAAAGATGGCTCTCCAATAAAGTTGACCGAAAAAGATCTTCGCCGCCGCATCAATTATGCATGCAAGGACCTGGGCGATCTTATTTCTGCGGAAGACATATTAGAAGGGTGCGTTCTAAACTTCTACGATGGAATGAAGCTTGATGAAGTGGACACTGCCAACATCATGGCAGCGCGAGCAAAAATAGAGAAAGAGCCTGCCTATTCATTTGTTGCTTCTCGCCTTCTCTTAGATGTGATTTACCGTGAGACAGTTGGATCTGATGCCCACAATCCAGAACTAACAAAGCTTCACCAGGAATATTTTAAGCGTTATCTAGATGAGGCAATCGGATTCGGTCGAGTCGATGCTGCCCTTAAGGAATTTGATCTCGATAAGATCGCTAACGCGCTCAAGATAGAGAGAGATTTTCAGTTCACATACCTCGGACTTCAAACTCTCTATGACAGATATCTCATTCACGAGAAGGATAGACGTTTAGAGACTCCTCAAATATTTTGGATGCGAGTTTCAATGGGCTTGGCACTCAAAGAAGGAGCGCACAGAACTGAGCGCGCTATTGAGTTCTATGAGGTCCTCTCTAAGTTCCTCTTTACCTCAAGCACTCCTACTCTGTTTAACTCGGGCACACTTCATCCGCAGATGAGCTCATGTTACCTCTCGACAGTGATGGATGACTTAAAGCACATCTTCAAAGTAGTTTCGGATGATGCTCAGCTTTCGAAGTGGGCTGGCGGTCTTGGTAATGATTGGACGAACGTTCGGGCAACAGGGGCTCGAATTAAGGGAACGAATGGACGAAGCCAAGGTGTAATTCCATTCTTGAAAGTGGCAAACGATACCGCAGTTGCTGTCAATCAAGGTGGAAAGAGAAAGGGAGCGATGTGCGCTTACCTTGAAACATGGCATCTCGATATCGAAGACTTCCTTGAACTTCGAAAAAATACTGGCGATGAACGCAGACGTACGCATGACATGAATACGGCTAACTGGATTCCCGATCTTTTCATGAAGAGAGTATCTCAGAATGGAACGTGGACACTTTTTAGCCCGAGCGACGCACCCGACCTCCATGATTTATACGGGTCGGCGTTTGAAAAGCGATACGCTGAGTATGAGAAAATGGTTGAAGCTGGAACGCTTAAACTTTTCAAAAAAGTGGAAGCTGTCGGGCTTTGGAGAAAGATGCTGAGCCTTCTCTTTGAGACTGGGCATCCTTGGATGACCTTTAAGGACCCTTCAAACCTACGTTCGCCTCAGGATCATGTAGGAGTTGTGCATAGTTCAAATCTCTGCACGGAAATCTTACTCAACACTTCAGAAGGTGAAACAGCTGTGTGCAATCTTGGTTCTATAAACCTAGTTACACACACGACCCCTCAGGGAATTGATAGAGATCTACTTGCTTCCACTATTCGGACTGCTGTTCGAATGTTGGATAACGTTATCGATATCAACTTCTATCCGACCGCAGAAGCTGAAGTTTCAAACCTTGCCCATCGCCCAGTTGGATTGGGGTACATGGGTTTTCAAGATGCTCTCTACATTCAAAATATTAGTTATGCGAGCCCTGAAGCAGTGCAGTTTGCAGATGAAAGCATGGAGATCATCTCTTACTACGCCATTCTCGCTTCGAGCGAATTAGCTAAGGAAAGGGGTCCCTACTCTTCGTACAAGGGTTCAAAGTGGAGCAAGGGGCTTCTGCCAATTGATACTCTCAACCTCTTAGTAGAGCACAGGGGTGCTGAATATCTTGATATTGATACGACAGCAAAGCTTGATTGGACTCCTGTTCGGCAATCAATCAAGAAACACGGCATGAGAAATAGTAACACGATGGCAATTGCGCCAACGGCCACTATTTCGAACATTACGGGCGTTGCACAGTCGATTGAGCCTGCTTACAAGCATCTTTACGCGAAGTCGAATTTATCGGGAGACTTTATTGTCTACAATACCTACCTAGTTGATGAGCTCAAAAAGCAAAATCTCTGGGATGAAGACATGATTGATGACCTCAAGTACTTTGATGGCTCAATCATGGAAATCGAGCGCATTCCGCAGGAAATAAAAGATGTCTATCTTACTGCGTTCGAAATTGAGCCAGAGTGGATCATCGAGTGTGGCAGCAGGCGTCAAAAGTGGATCGATATGGGCCAGTCGCTCAATCTCTACATTGCAGAGCCCAGCGGCAAGAAGCTTCATGACATGTACCTTCTTGCTTGGAAAAAAGGACTGAAGACGACTTACTACTTGAGATCTCTTGGAGCTACTCAAATTGAGAAGTCAACAACCGATGTAAATCGCCGTGGACTTCAACCTCGTTGGATGAAGAATAAGTCAGCATCAGCTAACATTAAGATTGACCGAGAAGCTCCGGGGTCTGCAGCTGTTACTGCTCCAGTCGTAGTGGCGCCAGAAGCGGCGATACCTGAGGCGACGGGTAAGAAGGGTGCAGCGATTCCGAAATCGTGCAACCTCGACGGAAATTGTGAAAGTTGTCAGTAATTCGATGATTGTTGGGGTTGGTAGCAGTTTGTTACCGACTGAATGAAGAACGAAGGTTAGAAAGGACGATATATGCTCGATTTTGGTGATAACGATGAAAAACCATGTGAAGTGGTTAAGAAAGAGGGTGAAGCGAAACGATTCCGCCCGAGTGAGAAAAGATTAATCAACTGCAATACCGTCGACGTAAACCAGCTGATGCCATTGAAGTACAAGTGGGCCTGGGAACATTACTTAAATGGTTGTGCCAATAACTGGCTTCCATCAGAAGTTCCAATGTCGAAAGATATTGAGCTTTGGAAATCCAATAAGCTCACCGCCGATGAACGTCGCGTGATTATGCGAAATCTCGGATTCTTTAGTACTGCCGAAAGCCTCGTTGGAAATAACATTGTGCTTGCGATATTCAAGCATGTGACCAACCCGGAAGCTCGACAGTATTTGCTTCGACAATCTTTTGAAGAAGCAGTGCACACGCACACGTTTCACTACATTGTTGAATCACTCGCGCTTGACCAAGCGGAAGTGTTCAACATGTACAACGAAGTAAACAGCATTCACGCAAAAGATCAGTTCGAGATGGATCTAACCGCGGATATCTGCCGAGACGATTTCAGCACTGCTACTCCCGAAGGTGCTCGCAAATTTCTTGAGAACCTCATCGGCTACTATGTCATTATGGAAGGAATCTTTTTCTATAGTGGCTTTGTGATGATTCTCTCGTTCCAGCGGCAAAATAAGCTTACTGGAATTGGCGAGCAATTTCAGTACATCCTTCGAGATGAGACAATCCACTTGAACTTCGGCATTGATCTTATCAATACTATTAAGGAAGAAAATCCTGAGTTATGGACTCCGGAATTTCAGGCTCACATCATAGACCTTGTGAGACAAGCCGTTGAGCTAGAGTTCTTATATGCGAATGATTGTCTCCCAAGAGGGATACTCGGACTAACAGCTCCGATGTTTAGAGATTACGTTCAACATGTTGCTGATAGACGACTTGAGAGAATTGGTCTCAAAGCGCAGTACGGGTCGAAAAATCCGTTCCCGTGGATGAGCGAAACTATCGATCTTGGAAAGGAAAAAAACTTTTTCGAGACTCGCGTTACGGAGTACCAAACGGCTGGTTCGTTAACCTGGTAGATAGTATTGTCCCTCTGGGGGTTTTGCCTCGACTCGGCCGATCTCGTCGCGGACCGGCAAAAAGCTTGGTTCCAAACCTAGTGATTAGTAGAATTTAATTTAAAACCAGGCGGGATTCCGTGAACGAAAATTCGGAGTCTTTAACATCGGGAGCGGCGGGACTTCGTAAGGAGTACCGCCGCTCTACTCTTTTGGAAGCACAAGTTTCGGAGAATCCATTTGCCCAGTTCACAAAGTGGTTGGACGAAGCGGTAAAATCTCAAATCGTAGAGCCGAACGCTATGGTCCTCTCAACAGCTTCACCGCATGGAGCGCCGTCATCTCGAGTGGTTCTTCTAAAGGAATGGACTGAAAAGGGGTTCGTTTTTTACTCAAACTATAAAAGTCAGAAGGCAAAGCAGCTAAAGGTAAATCCAGCTGCGTCTCTTCTCTTTTATTGGCCCGATTTAGAACGTCAGATCCGAATAGAGGGAGCAATCACCAAGGTTTCTCGAGTAGAAAGTGAGAAGTACTTTATCCGCCGCCCTCGGAACGCCCAGTTGGGAGCCTATGCGTCGGAACAAAGCGCTGTTCTTCCCGAGCGGAGCCTCTTAGAGAAGCAGTACAAAGAGTTCGAATCGAGGTTTCATGGTCAAGAGGTTCCGTGTCCTTCTCACTGGGGAGGATATCTCCTCATCCCAAAATTATACGAATTTTGGCAGGGTCGAGAGAACAGACTTCATGACAGAATTCTCTATACGAAAGAGTCCAAGAAAAATTGGGAGCTTAGCCGCCTTTCACCATAGGCACTTTCGTATTTTGAAGTTTTCTTGGCATTATCATAGAACACTTGAGGTCGGCTCTTTATCTGCCGAAAATATAGTGCTCGGTAAATAAGTAGTGACGGTCGTTCTATAAATGTGATCTATGGCTCGCGAAGTTAATCCTACAATTGCACTTTTCGGCTGTGGTTACACACTCACTCGGCTTTTAAAAACGTTCCCTCCCTCTAAAGTCGTATTCACGACACGCACTGACGAAAGTTTAGCTTCAGCGCATAATTTTATCAGCAGGGCTTACCGAGGTGCCGTTTTAGACTTGAAAAGCAAAAGTTCAATCTTCGATTTCTTTGAGAACTACCCATTTGTTGAAACTATCGTAGAAGGCATACCTCCGGGGAGTGATAAAGATGGCGGTGACCCCCTAGAAGGCGTCAATAATTTATGCGCGGCACTTCGCTCCCAAGAGCAGGTAAAGCGTTTAATCTATCTGAGCACCACCGGAGTATTTGGGGTGAACGACGGCTCAGAGGTCGATGAGCGAACTGAGTGTGCTCCGACCAACCCAAAGTCTCAGGCGAGGCTTGACTCGGAAGCTGCGTATTCTTTGGCTATCTCTGATTTTATAGCGCTCCGTGTGGCAGCCATTTATGGACCGGGCAGAGGAATTGGCACTTCTTTAAAAAATGGAACTTATCAAATCACCGGAGATGGAAGTAGGTGGAGTAACCGAATCCATGTCGATGACCTGGTGACCATTATCCATAGAGCGATCAAAAGCAGTCGACTAATGCCAAAAGCCGTTTGTGTTGCTGATGACACCCCGACAGTAGTTAAGGAAATTGTAGACTATTACTGTGAGCGGTTTAGTTTGCAGGCCCCTGCGCAAATTTCAGATGAGAACGCTGCCTTAGGTGGGCATCATTCACAGCTTAATAATCAGCGCGTGAAAAATACCATGCTAAAAGATGAGATCAAGGTTGAGCTTCGTTACCCATCTTTCCGCGAAGGTGCTCACACGGAATTCGAAACGTAATTTTGATTCGTTAAAAGGTCGAGCGCTTGGCTGTGGGTCTTCTCAGTTGGAGCAATATCCCAATTAGAAAAGTCATAAAGGCCATAAAAGCCCATTCGAAAATGTATCCCTGATGGCGGCCGGGCGGAACCACTGTGTCAAAAACAGGGAGGGGATAATTCAAATCAGGAACGTCCTTTTCTGATTTAATTTTACTCTCAGGTCCGGGAAATATGAGCATGTCGTCGCGCCCTGATTTACTGGTGACAATTTTTTCTTCTACTCCCTTCACTTCAGGAGTCTCCATTACTTCTAGAAACAACGGCAGCACTTTGTAAGGTAGCTGCTTTGCCATTTTTTGTATGTCTATCCTGAGCCATGCATCTACCCAGGGTTTGTCTGGGCCAGTTTCAGGATCGTTCGGTGAGAATGCTTTTTGAGGTGATGATTCCTTCACAAGTCCGGTGAAAATCGCTTTCTCGTTTCGTTGAAACTTTTTACGAATTTCTCGTGACGAAAGATGGAGAGGAACAAACCCGCGACTTACCAAAATATAATCATCTCGTCCATCGATCTTTAGAGGGGTGATTGCGTATACGCCGGGGAAGCTTTCATACCGCCTATTTCTAAGCACCATCTCGTGTTCAAAATCGTAAGTTCCACTTACGGTAATTCTTCTGTGGTGGAGCTTCCCCCAAAGCGGACCATTTTCATTGCTGGAGGGGAATACTTGCAGGAGAGGACTTACGTTTTCATTCAATCGTGACTCCAAAAGTTTAACATACTGAACCTTTGCTTGGTGCCGCTGGTACTGCCAATACGATAAACGGAGCATTCC
>Ga0105048_10017110_pt1 | contig 11186 bp, 6 predicted proteins | sample MAT05_FD_78382 | JGI IMG/M metagenome (GOLD analysis project Ga0105048, IMG submission 78382) | Freshwater microbial communities from Lake Fryxell liftoff mats and glacier meltwater in Antarctica - MAT-05 | ecosystem: Environmental > Aquatic > Freshwater > Ice > Liftoff microbial mat | place...
AGCGATGATCAAATACCCATCGGCCGGCAACCGCATGCCCACAGGCAACGTCACCGTGCCATCGGTCTCGCCAAGGCCGAGATCACCATCGGTGACGAGCGTGCCGTTGCTCGCAAGGTCCATCAGTCGCAGCTGCGAGAGGCTCGCTCCGCCAGGGCCAGCCAACTCGACGAAGGTCTGGCCATCGTCGAGGGTCGCGCTGTGAATCATCAGCTCGTTGATCACCACCGCCGAGCAGCTGCCATTCGCTGCCCCCAGCGTGTTCGCGAAACGCTGGCGAGTCGTGCTGTTGCTGAAGGTCACGCACCAGGCGGCGGCGCTGTCGTTGCCGCTCGCGCTCAGCGCGCTCGGTGAGAGCTGAGTCGTCGCGCCAGCGAACCCCACGAAGGCGTCAGCGACAAGGGCGACGTTCTCGTCGGTCACCAGCATCGAGAAGTTCACCGTGTCTTCGAGCTTCACCCCGCCCGAAGAGTAGAGCGACAAAGCGTCGCCAGTGTCGGTCAGCGAGAACGCGGTTCCTGGCGCTCCATAGACGAACGCCGCGCCGCTCTCAGGAGAGCCATTGCTCGGGTTCTTCACTCCGTAGATCTGCCCATTTGCGGGCAGCGTGATGGCCGTGCCCAGCGTGCCACTCAGGTCAGTGATCGCGCGAAGGTCGACCTGAACATTGGCGAGATTCTTCAACAGATAGCCGTGCACATCGATCGGCGACGCGCCGGTGTTCCGCAGCTCGATCACCTCGGTGCCGAGCGCACTGAGCTCCGAGATAATCACCGCGCCACGCTGATCCGCTGACACCTGGGCCGCGCAACCGTTCACCTTGCACACCTTGAGCACCTCGCACAGCGCATCGTTCGGCGCCCGCGGAGCACACCCATTCTGATCGCCCGCGACGCCGAGACACTGGTGTCGGTTGCAAGCCACGCCATCGTCACAGACCGAATCGGTCGGCGTCTCGGAGCACCCGGTGCTGGTGGAGCAGACCGCCACCGTGCAGCTCAGGCCGTCGCTCTCGCAGCGGGCGTTCACCGGCACGTGCTTCATGCCTTGAATCGGGTCGCAGACATCGTCGGTGCACGCCAGGTTGTCGTTCGGTATCGGCAACGCGACGTGCGACACGCCGGTGCTGGCGTTGCACGAGTCGGTCGTGCACACGTTGAGATCGTCGAACACGACCGGTACGTGACTCACGCCCGTCGAAGGGTTGCACCCATCGAGGGTGCAGGCGTTCTGATCATCGACGGCCACTGCGACGTGCTTCGGCCCAGTCACCGCGTCGCAGGAATCGACCGTGCAGACGTCTTGATCGTTCACCTCGACCGGCACATGCGAGACCCCGGTGGTCGGGCTGCAGAGATCAGCCGTGCAGGCGTCGTGATCATCGGTCTCGACGGGCGCGTGGCTGACTCCAGTGCTCAGGTCGCACGCGTCGGTGGTGCACTGGTTCTGATCATCGACCACGAAGAGCGGGTGCGCCGGCCCGGTGACTGCATCGCAGAGATCCATCGTGCAGGCGTTGTGGTCGTCGATCGAGGCCGCCACATGCGAGACTCCGCCCTCCGCATCGCACGCGTCGACAGTGCACAAGTCGTGATCGTCGAGTTCGATCGCCTGATGATGCACGCCAGTCAGCGGGTCGCAGGTATCGACGGTACACGCGTCATCATCAGTCAGCGGAATCGCGGTGTGGGTCACCCCGGTGAGGCCGCACGCGTCTGCCGTGCACAGATCGTGGTCATCGACCTCGAGCCGCACGTGCACCACGCCGCTGCTCGGGTCACAGCGGTCGGTGGTGCAACGATCGCCGTCGTCTGAAGAGACGGCCGAAAATGCGCAGGTGCCGTCGGGTTGGCAGGTGTCCGCCGTGCACAATGAGCGGTCGTCGCAATCTTCGGCGCGCACGCACTCCGCTGTCGGCATCTGCGGGCAAGCTGCGAAAATGAGGGTGAGGGCAACCCAGGTAACGGTCTTGAGCCGAAGGGTCTCGAATGACACGGCGCGAACGGTAGTCGCAAAAGTGGGTCTCGACCCAAGCCCGACATTCGCGCACCTGCGCTCACCTGAACGGGCCGTCAGGGCGTGCGCGGCCTGAAAACCAGCGGCGACTCGATCGCCAACTCGGTCTCTTCGTCACTCAAGTCGCCCGCCGAGTGCATCTTGTTCAGCAGATCCGCGACCCTCCGCTCCCAGACCTCCGGCAGCTCTCCTTTGGTGAAGAACGAGTAGTACCGAATCGGGCCGGGGATGATCGTCGCTAGGTAGGCGGCCTCTTTGACCGTCAGGGCGCCGGGCCGCTTGCCGAAATAGTGCGTCGAGGCTTCGCCGATGCCGTTCAAGCCCGGGCCCCACTCGATGATGTTCAGGTAGATCTCCAGGAGCCGCTCTTTCGGCACCGCCGCCTCGAGCGCGATGGTCAAGAACGCTTCGCGCACCTTCCGGGCATAGGTTTTTTCCCGAGAGAGGTAGAGGTTCTTGGCCAGCTGCTGCGTCATCGTCGACGCGCCTCGCAGTACCTCACCGTTCTCATTTTCGACGAACATGTCGTTCTTCATCTCGAAGAAGTCGAAGCCCTGATGGGTCATGAACATCGAGTCTTCGCTCAGCAACACCGCGCGAATCAGGGTTCGAGGCACCTCAGCCAACGGCACGAACGCCGGGTTGCCGGGCCCCACCAACACCTCGCGGGCCCGCCCATCGAAGAGCGTCGTCTTGTAGACGAAGGGTCGATTCAAGGCGTGCGGCTGTTGGCGCGCTGCGCTTCGGAGCGCGGTGAGGTCGAGCTTCGCCTGGAGCTGCCACTCAGCGGGTCGACGCAGCTGGCCCTTCACGTCGAGCTTCATGCTCAAGGGGCCCGTGACCTCGTCGCTGATCTCCCCGGGCGCCAACGCAGTCGGGAGCGCCGCGATCGCGTTCTGCAATTCGAGCCCCACAGTTTGGAGTCGAACCGAGAATTCACTCTCGCTCTGCAGCGTGACCGCCCCTTCAAGCTTCACTTGATCAGTCGAACCGAAGCTCAGCTCGAGCGGCGAGACGGAGATCGCCTGGGTCTCCACGTTCCACGAAAGCCTGCCAGCGCAGGCCATGCGCATCGGCCCGACCGGGCTCGAGGCCAACCGGGCGTGAGTGAGCACCACGCCGTCGGCCACGATTCGCCAGTCGAGCGAGCCGACGCGGTGCTGCTGCTCAGTGCGGAGGTGGGCGGTCAGCTCCACGGTGCCCTCCTCGACTGGCACCTCTTTGAACGGCATCAACGCCTTGAGCGCAACGCCGTCACGCAAGGCGATCTCTGAAGTGCGAATGCCCTCGCTGGAGCCAGCCACCGCGACTGCGAACTCTCCGCCACCGCGAGGCACGATGCCAATCTCGAGGTGCATTTCGTTCGCGTCTTCATCGCGGTGAATGATCACCCGACCCGAGTCGGCGCCGAGTTCCACGACCCGCTCTCGCAGCGTCGCCCGCACCGTCGCCTCGGAGAAGTGAAGCTCGGGCAGCTGATTCGCTGAAGACCGATGCTGCTCAGAGGTGGCCAGCCCAGCCTGGCGTTCACCTCGCACCCGCTCCAACAATTCGCCCAACTCGCCGCCGTTCTGACCTGCCTCAAGGGTCACCTCCTCGAATCGAACCCAGCCGGGCTCGATGAGGCCCTTGATCAGCGCCCTCCACCGCGGGCGAACCGAGATGCGAGCCACCGAGACCACCGGCGGTAATTCAGGCGTGCTGGAGGCAATGCTCAAGGGCCCCAAGCGAACCGTGCCACGCCAGTCGACCGAGAAGTCGTCGCCCAACGTGACGCCTTCTCCGAGCCGCGCGATGGCTTTCGCCCGCACGCGCTCTCGCATCGAATCGCTACCGGCCCACGTCTTCACCACGAGCAACGCCGCGAATACCACCGCGAGCGTCACCAGCAGGCCGACTGCGAGCCGCCGTCGAACCCTCAATGGCCTGAAGCGAGCACGGTGAACTCCGCCGCCTGACTTGGCAGAGCGTCAGCATCGAGATCCGTCCACTTCACGACGTAGAAGTTTTCACTGTGCGTGCTCAGCGCCGGCAGCACGTTGTGCTCGAAGTAGTACGCGGCGGCGGTCGTGCCGGGGGCATACATGCCGTAACCCGAAATCGTCACCGGGCCACCGGGTCTGCCGCGCGCCAGCTGCAGTACGAAGAAATCGAGTGACTGATTCAGGTTGGCGACCGGCTCAGCGAAAATCATCGCGCCACCACGTCGGGTCATCGACGCCACGGTAGGCGTGCTCGAGTCGTAGACCTGAGTCACGCCCGTGTTCTCGAGCCACTCGATGTGAGGCTGGTTGAAGCTGCCGCCGCCACAGAGCAACACGTCATCACGGGCCACCAAGGGTGCGCCGGTGCTGTCGAGAATGCCCGCGTCACGCCAGTTCAAGGTGCGCACCGTCTGGGGCGGCGTGCAGTGGGCTGCAAGGCTGGCGGCCATCGCCGTGCCCGCATTGTCATCGTAGGAGTCGCCGGTGTGCACCACCGTCAGCTTCGGCACCGAGCACACATTCGAGAACAACAGCGGTATGCACCCGCCATCGGCCGTCTCCAGAAGCAAGCACCCCGCGTCGACCGCGCCAGCGTCGACCACCGGCTGCCCCGAATCGACGTCGCCGGTGGTCGAACCCGAGTCGACCCGCGTGCCCGCGTCGGTGCCCGAGCTCCCACCACACGCGCTCAGCACTCCGCAGACCAGCGCCACCACTCCACCACCACTCAATCGTTCAAAATTACGTCGCATCAGTCACCTCTTGGGCCGGCCAACCTACCTCAGCGCAGCCTGCAAATAGCCATCCAAGTCGCTTTCAAATTTCCTCCCGCGTGAACCGAAGAGAGTCAGAGGCTCGCCCCGACCAGCGCACCCAACCCAGCGGTAGCGGCCATGGCAAGCGCGCCCCAGAAGGTGACCCGGAGCGCCCCTCGCGCGACCGGTGCGCCTCCGGTTCTCGCTGCGACCGCGCCCAGTGTGGCGAGAAACACCAGCGCGGCGGAGGCGACTGAGGCGAGAAGGAGCGAGGTCGGTGCGAGCGCCGCGACCCCGAGCGGCAAGGCGGCGCCAAGCGCGAAGCTCGCGGCAGACGCAGCAGCCGCTTGCAGGGGTCTGGCCGCATTGGTCTCGGTGATTCCCAGCTCGTCTCGCGCGTGAGCGCCAGCCGCGTCGCGCGCCATCAGCTGATCAGTCACCTGTTTCGCGAGCGCCGGGTCCAACCCGCGACCGACGTAGATCGCCGCCAGCTCGCGGTGCTCACCGGCCGGGTCCGCGGCCAACTCCGCGCGCTCTCGCGCCAGCTCGGCACTCTCGATGTCCGCTTGTGAGTGCACCGATACGTATTCGCCGGCAGCCATCGACATCGCCCCCGCTACCAGACCGGCGGCACCCGCCAGCAAAATCTCACTCCGCCCGGAGTTGGCCGCAGCCACTCCCAACACCAGGCTCGCCGTTGAAACGATGCCGTCGTTCGCACCCAACACCGCGGCTCGGAGCCAGCCCATTCGCTGCGTGCGATGTCGTTCTCGGTGCTTGGCCATGTGCTCGGGGCTCGCACCCTATCGCCCAACCGAATGTCGCGCATTGAAACAGCGCCTTGTCGCTAACGACGACACATTCCTCTCTGTCTGGGAGCGCGCCGAAGGCGTGAAGGGAATCGCCACGCGAGACCAATTGCGTCGCTTGCTCAGGCACCACCCCTCGATTGTCGAGGGCACCGTCGCGAGACCTACGTCGCCACTGAGTTCGCGCTCAGCGCTGCTCTTTCCGCGCGCGAGCGGGCGACTCGATGCGACCTTCGGGGTCAACTCCGGTGATGCGGTCTCGTTGGGCGAGATTCGCGCGCTTCGACTCGATGCCCGAAGGATGGCAGTTGTCGGGCACCGGTGGTGGTGCCTGTCGCCCAACCGCTCCCACCAAGGTCAAGCCGTCTCGGCCAGCCCCTCCTTCGCTCGACGAGGTGAGCGAGGCAGAAGACGCCGCCTACCTCTCGGTGATTCGTTCGATGCGTGAAGGCTCGCCGGAGTACCTCGAGAAGTTCCCCAACGGGTTTCGCGCGCGCGAAGTGCAGAGCGTCTTGCAGACCGAGCCGAACTTCGATCTCAGGGTGCGCCGTGATGGCTTGCGGAGGCGGGCCGTGACGACGCCCGCCGCGTGCGCCTTCAGGCACACATGCCGCAGCCCCTTGTTCGGCCCGGCTCGGCAGCTCCCGGTCAGGTTGCGGCCGTCGACGGTGAACCCGCAGCTGGTGCCTTCCGCCAGACCGGTGCAAGCAGCCAGCGATTCGGGTGGAGGCCCTCGCCGAGCTACCCCTTCGGATGATTGGGCCAGGGCGAGGGTTGAGAGCGCAAGTAACAGCGCTGAAGCGATTCGTGCGTTCGACATGGTGCGTCTCCTCGGGGTGGTGCGACCGCTCGAGACAGACGCCCGATTTGAAGCGTTAGGTGCGCTTGCAGATTGTCATTCGCGCCCACGCGCCATATTCGGCTGCTCCAGACTCTGAAGGAGCACCATGCTGATCTCCGTACTCGTCTCGCTGTCGTTCGCGGCTGCGCCCAACCTGGTCAAACCCAAAGGCATCACTCAGGAAGCCACCGTTGAGGGGCTGACCGAGTACCGACTGGCCAACGGGTTCAAGGTGTTGTTCGTGCCCGACCCAAGCTCGCCCCAGGTCACCGTCAACCTCACCGTCTTCGTCGGCAGCCGTCACGAAGACTACGGCGAGAAGGGCATGGCCCACTTGTTCGAGCACATGCTCTTCAAGAAGACGAAGAAGTTCGCCGACATCAAGAAGACGCTCTCTGAAATGGGCGGCGATGCGAACGGCACGACCTCGAACGATCGCACCAACTACTTCGAGATCTTCTCAGCCAACGACGACACCGTGAAGGGGGCGATCGAGCTCGAGGCCGAACGGTTGGCCAGCGCCATCATCTCGCGCGACCAGCTGGTCACCGAGATGACGGTGGTGCGCAATGAATTCGAGTCAGGCGAGAACCGGCCCAACCGCGTGCTCTCTCAGCGGGTCACGTCTGCCGCGTACCTCTGGCACAACTACGGCAGAGCGACCATCGGCAACCGAAGCGACATCGAAGCCGTACCCACGGTGCGGCTTCAGGCGTTCTACGAAAAGTATTACCAGCCCGACAACGCGATGCTGATCGTGAGCGGAAAGTTCGACGAGCAAAAAGCGCTGCAGGTCATCGCCAACACCTTCGGCAAGATTCCCAAACCCAAGCGTTCACTGCCGCCGCAGACCTACACGGTCGAGCCGGTGCAAGACGGGGAGCGCTCAATCACCGTGCGCCGCGTGGGCGGCACCCCGCTGTTCAATGTGCAGTATCATGTGCCCGCAGCCACCGACCCCGACTTCGCCCCAGTCGACGTGCTCAGCAACGTGCTCGGCGTGCCGCCCTCGGGGCGCCTCTACCGGGCCCTGGTCGACTCGAAAAAGTCAGCCAAGGCCGAGTGCTTCACCTCGGCGCTCAACGAAGCAGGCACCATCGAATGCATGGTCGAGCTCACCGCCAAAGACGCTCCGGGCCCCGCGCGGGAGGCGATGCTTGCCGAGCTCGAGAACGTGTCCAAGAAGCCCGTCACGGCCGCGGAGACCGAGCGCGCCAAGACCCAGCTCCTCAAGCAGTTCGAGCTGACCCTCAACTCGCCCGATCGCATCGGCATCGACATCTCAGAGTACGCCGCCCTCGGCGACTGGCGCATGTTCTTCATCTACCGCGACCGCATCAAGGCGGTGACCGTCGATGACGTGAATCGCGTCGCCCAGCGATACCTGAAGGCCTCGAATCGAACGCTGGGCGAATACGTGCCCACCGAGAAGCCCGACCGCACCGAAGTACCCGGTCTGGTCGAGCTGGCTCCGATGCTCAAGGCCTACAAGCCGGCTGAGGGCATCGCGCAGGGTGAAGTGTTTGCCGCCACGCCGAGCAACATCGAAGCACGCACCATTCGCTCGGCCCTGCCCAACGGCATGGCGCTGGCGCTGCTGTCGAAGAAGACGCGCGGCGAGAAGGTCGAGCTGGCGATCAAGCTGGGTTTCGGCTCACCCAAGACGATGATGGGTCAGCGAGCGACCACGCTCTACCTCGCCCGCATGCTTCAGCGCGGCACCAAAACCAAGACCCGCGAGCAGTTCAAAGATGCGCTCGATGCGCTCAACGCCAGCCTGCGAATCGCGCCAGGCGCGCAGAGCGTGACCGCCATCATCGAGGTGCGGCGCCCCCAGTTGATGGCCGCGGTTGACCTCGTCGCCGAAGCGCTCAAGGCCCCCGCGTTCGACCCGAAGGAGCTCGAGTCACTTCGGCGAGAAAGCATCGCCGAGGCCGAGGCCGCCAAAGACGAGCCCTCCGCCGTCGGCCGCCTGGTCGTGCGCCGGCTGCTCAACCCGTACCCGAAAGACCACCCGTACTTCGCCCCCAGCTTTGATGACCTGATCGCCGAAGCGAAAGAGATGAAACTCGATCAGATCAAAGCGCTTCACGTCCAGTTGTACGGTGCGCAGAGCGGCCAGGTGGCGGCCGTGGGCGACTTCGATACCGGCGAGCTCACCGCCAAGCTCACCGCGCACTTCGGCAGCTGGACCGCGCCGCAACCCTACGAGCGCATCGCGCGGCCCTATCAGGCCATCGCCGCCAAGAACCTGACCGTCGACCTGCCCGACAAAGCCAACGCGTACTTCGGAGCGGCCCTGCCGATGCCCGTGAAAGATGGCGATAGTGACTACGTACCGCTGATGGTCGCCGACTACCTTCTCGGCGGTGGCTTCATGGCCGGCCGTGTGACCCAGCGCCTGCGCGAGAAAGAGGGCCTCTCCTACGGAGCCGGCACTTTTCTGACCGTGTCGCCGCTCGACGACTCCGCCGCATTGATGGGCTACGCCATCTATGCCCCGCAGAACGCCGGCAAAATCGAGAACGGCTTCAAAGAAGAACTCGAAAAGGCAGTCGCCTCGGGGTTCACCGAGGCCGAGCTCAAGAGCGCACTTCAGGGCCTCAAGCAGGGCCGTTCTTCGAGCTATGCCGACGACGGGTGGGTGACCATGAGCCTGCTCGAGCAAGCCGAGGTCAAGCGCACCTTCACCTACGAGAGCAACATCGACAGCCGCTTGGAGAAGATCTCAGCCACGCAAGTGAGTGAGGCGCTCAAGAAGTACGTCGACCCCAAGAGCTTCTCGTACGTCAAGGCGGGCGACCTCAAGAAAATCGAAGCGCCCAGGTAGTCGCTAGCCGCTCACTACTTCGAAGGCCGTCAGCGTGTCGTGGCCTTCGACTTCGCGGTGCACGTAGACCGCGCCTTCACCTGCCAGCAGCGCCCGGCTGTGCGGAAACGCTTCGTTGGGCGTGAAGGCTTTGCGCCCGTCGGCCACATCGAAGCCGACCACTTTGCCGGCCGCGTTGAGCACCCACGCGTAGCCGTCGGAGACGACCGGGTTGAGCATCGCGGGCTTCTTCGCGCCCGAGCTGACCGACCACTTCGAATCGCCGGTGGCGGCGTCGAGGCCGTGCACCATGCCGAGGTGATCGACCGCGATGATCAGCGATTCGGTCAGCGCCATGCGAGCCGACAGGTCGAACGGTCGTCGCCATCGCTCTGCGCCTTTGGCGTCGAAGCAGCGCACGATGCCGTTGACCATCACCAGCAGGCCGTCGTGGCTCCAGGCCACGGGCATGGCGTCATCGAGCTTCAACACCAGCGATTCGTCAGGCAGGTAGCCGCGCAGGCCCTGGTGCGGCGAGACCAATGCCACCACCATCTCGCCCGCGCCGATGAGGTTGCTGAGGGTCAGGCCCGGCTCGAGCGCCAGCAGCACGTTCTCTTGCGCCTGGTCATCGATGCCGGTGATTTCTCCGGTCTTCTGCAGCCCCACGTAGGCCTGCTTCTCAGTCGACGCGACACAGGTACTCCCGGGCGGCCCGTCGAGCTGGAGCTCGGTACGGCCATGCTCGGAGCCCGTCGCTGCGTCGAACGCGAAGACCGTCTTCGACCAGACCTCGGCCTTGGCGCGCTTGGCCAGCACCACCAACAGCGTCTCGCCCACCACCGCGAAGCCCTCGCACATCAGCCCGGTCTCACCGCGTGAAAAGCGGGCGGAGCCATCGTTGCGCGCCCACGCGTGAACGGCGCCAGAGCCACTGGCCCCGAACACCAACCCGTGCGCGGCGTGAAGGCGATTGACCCCAGGGGGGAGCGCCACTTGCCAGCGCATCACACAGGTTCGTTTCGCACTCATGAAGACTCCCTTATTGGTTCGTTGAGGGGCTCCATAGCAGGGCATCTGCCTTGGGGTGAAGCGAATGGCCGCCTAAGTCTTGAAATGAGGCGGCGAAAAATCATTCGAGGCGGTGAATCAACCCAGAGGTGCCCCGTCTACGGCCACAGGAGGTTCACCCATGTTGAGCCGAATACTGATTGCTGCGTTGTCTTTCTCCTCGTTCACCGCCTTCGCCCAGTACGACGACGGCACTTTTGGAAACCCGCCGCTGGTCGAAGCGCAACCGGGTGTCGATGTCTCTACAGTCGATCAATTCGTACAGCCGCTCTCTCAATACGGCGCTTGGGTTTCTGATGACGGCGTGCGTGCGTTTCAGCCCTCCCAGCAGATCGTCGGCGCCGATTTCACCCCGTACGCCAGCCAGGGTCAGTGGGCAGCCACCACCCAGGGTTGGCAGTTTCAGTCGTCGCACCCGTTCGGCTGGGCCACCTACCACTACGGCCGCTGGTACCAATCGCCGCGCTACGGCTGGGTCTGGGTCGCCGACACGCAGTGGGCGCCGAGCTGGGTCGAGTGGCGCTACGGCGGTGGGTTTGCCGGGTGGGCGCCGATTGCTCCCCGCCACATTCGAGCGCAGCCCCGGTGGTTCTTCGTGGCTTCGAATGACCTCTGCAACACCAACGTGTATCGATACGGCGTTCGCCAGAACCGCGCCTGGGGCATCACTTCTTCGGTGCCGGTGAATGGTGGGTGGCACCGTGGCCCCGAGTACAACGACTGGCGCTCGCACTCCCGTCAGTGGCGCCAGCCGCAGTTCGGCCAGCCGCAGTTCACCCAGCCCCGTACACACGTGACGGTTCGCTACGACAACAACGGCGCGCCCCCGCCTCCTCCAACCTCCTCACGCGGCCCGACCACTCAGTTCGGCTCGCACCCCGCCGTGCCCCGCCGTGCCTC
>Ga0105048_10017113_pt1 | contig 11185 bp, 9 predicted proteins | sample MAT05_FD_78382 | JGI IMG/M metagenome (GOLD analysis project Ga0105048, IMG submission 78382) | Freshwater microbial communities from Lake Fryxell liftoff mats and glacier meltwater in Antarctica - MAT-05 | ecosystem: Environmental > Aquatic > Freshwater > Ice > Liftoff microbial mat | place...
AATACGTGTCGCGGAAGTTCTCGTAGCCGTCTTGAAAGTAGATCTTCTGGTCTTTGGTGCGGTCGTTCGGAAACGCCGGGTCGGGAATGACGAGGCTGGGCTCGCGACCTGCGTTCGGGTCGCTGTCGACCTCGAGGTGCAGCGGCAAGGTGAACTTGTTGACCAGCTGCATCGACTCCTTGTCATTCCACTTCGGCTGGTAGAGCTTGGCGAAGCCATCGGGGCCCGTGTTCTCGCGAAAGGTGCTGCCCGCGCCCCTGCCCAGCTCGAAGTCTTCCCAGGCCTCCTGCTCGGAGCGATCACGCTGCCAGTCAGCACCGACCGGGTTGCTGAGAATGGCCTTGGTGATGGTGTCGACGCCCTTGGCGGTCGCGGTGACCGTGCCGGCGGTGGCGGGAATCGAAACCTTGGCGCCCGCCTTCAGCTCGGCGGCGTAGTCGTCTTTCGTGGCGTTGAGCGAGAGCTTCTTCGACAGCGCGCTGGTGGCCCGCAGGTCGAGCGTCAGGCCCTTGTCGGGTGAGGCCGCTACGTCGTCGATGACGTTGAGAAAGTCTTGAAACGTAATGCCGAACTTGGTGGCGAATTTCTCGGCCAGCTTGGCGGTACCCGCGTTGGCGGTGATGAACGCCTTCCACTGCGCGGTGCTGCTGAGCGTCTCGGTGCCCACTTGCACCTTGGTCTTGGCCGCGACCAACTTGGCCGCCGCCTTGGTGAGGTAGCCGCCCTCTTTGCCGTTCTCGTCAAAAACTGGCGAATCGCCCACTGCAAACTGCCGCCCGCGCTGAATCGAAATCGCCATCGTTGTCTCCCCGTGAAAAGCCGCGCACCACCTGGCACGCTCCCGGTTATCGGTCTGACGGCGGCCCGGTTTCGGGCCAGCGAGCACATTTCGACTCTCAAAATTCAAGAAATGCAGCAACTTGGAGACACGTGAGTCTGCTCGAGCGGCGGCTTCTTGTCAGGCGGATGAGTGTCCGTTATCAAGGATGAATGGCGAATGCTCTGAAGGCTGACCCGTGGCGAGACTTGAGTGTGATTGATGCCCGCGCGCCGCGCTTCAACCAGACCGTGGTTGCGCTGGGGTCGCTGGTCGCAGTGTGGACGGGGGCGTGGCCGATTCTCGCCGTGCTCGGAGCGCAGCTGGCGGTGAGCGTGCTCTTCGGCCGCAGGTATTGCCTGCCATGCGTCTTCTATTTCGAGGTGGTGCAGCCGCGGCTGGGCGAGGGTGAGCTCGAAGACTCGCGGTTGCCGCGCTTCGCCAACGGCATCGGCGCGGTGTGCTTGCTCTCGGCCTCGGCGTTTTACGCGGTGGGCCTGCCGACGGTCGGGCTGATGCTCGGCGGCATGGTGGCGGGGCTGGCCTCGCTGGCGGCGATCTCCGGCCTTTGCGTGGGCTGCGAGATCTACGCCCTGTTGGCGAAGCTGCGCGGCGTGCGCGGCGGCCGCTTCGAGCGCTTCGACCTCGAGCAGCTGGGCCTCGCGCAACCAGACGAAGTGGTGGTGCTCTTCACCCACCCGTTGTGCAGCGAGTGCCACGAGGTCGGTGAGACGCTCTCGAAGCAGTCGCGGCCGGTGTTGAGCATCGACGTCTCGAAGCGCAAAGACCTGGCGCGAAAATACGGCGTGTCGTTGGTGCCGTTGGCCTTCGCGGTGAGCCGTGAGGGGCTGGTGACCGAGCAGCTCTCAGGCCATTGAGGTCGAGGTCGGCAGGCTGCCCAGTGGCGGCGTCGCTGGCCAGTTGCGCAGACCGGGCTGGCCCAGGTGGCGCTTGGCGATGGCGTTGGCGCAGATGTTCGCGCTCTCCATGATGGTGAGCAGGCCTGAGCCTGGGTGGGTGCCACCGCCGACCCAGTAGAGGCGCTCGACATGCGGCGACTCGACCCGCGGGCGCAACGGCCCGAGCTGTGACCAGGTGTGCGAGAGGTTGAAGACCGCGCCGCGAAACACATTGAACTCGTCGCGCCAGGTCTCGGCGGTGAAGGCGCGCTGCACCCGAATGTGCTTGGCCACGTCTCTGGCGCCGACCTTCTCGAGCCACTCCGGCACCCGGCGGGTGAGCTCGGCCTCGGTCTGTTTCCAGTCGACGGGCCGGTTGGTGTTCGGCGTGGGCACCAGCACGTACATCGTGGAGTGCCCAGCGGGCGCCCCGCTTGGGTCGGTCGGGGTGGGGTTGAGCAGGTAGAAGGGCGGGTCATCGAGGTCGACCTGGTGATCTTCGAGCGCTTGCTGATCAGCTCGCCTGGCTGCGTTCGACAGGTAAATCGAGTGATGGGGCAGGTCGCGGTAGACCGTGTCGAGGCCCAGATACAACATGAAGGTGCTGCAGCTGTATTTGGCCTTCTGCAGTGAGGCGTCGCTGAGGCGGGTGTGGCGGCGCGACTCGGGCGGAATCAGGGCCTGCGCGGCGTAGGGCAGGTCTGCGTTGATCACCACCAGATCTGCTGTGAGCACCTCGCCGCTGATCAGCCGAACGCCGGTGGCGACGCCGTTCTCGATGATCACCTGATCAATCGGGCTCGACATTCGAAAGGTCGCTCCCAGGTCTTGCGCGCAGCGCATCATGCCGCGGGCCAGCTCGCGAAAGCCGCCCATCACGTGCCACACCCCGAAGGCCAGCTCGAGGTACGGAATGACGCTGAACACCGAGGAGCAGGTGGTGGGGTGAAGACCGAGGTACTTCGACGGGTAGCTGAGGGCGTACGAGACCCGGTCGTCGTGAAAGTGCTCGTCGAGGTGCGAATAGAGCGTCTGCCACGGCTTGAACTTGAGGGTCTCGAAGAGGCGAATCGGCGAGTAGTAGCTCAGCGAGTCAGCCGGGTGGCTGATGAACTTCTCGTAGGCAATGCCGTACTTCTCGGCCGAAACGCGCAGCCATTTCTCCATCGCCGGCACCAGCTTCGGGTCGAGGCGGGCCAGCTCAGCGCTCAGCTTCTCTGGGTTCGAGCTGGTGTCGAGGTGAGTTCCATCCCAGAAGTGGATGCGGGTGTTGGGGTCGAGGCGAACCAGCTTCACGTAGTCTTCGATGCGCCGGCCGGCTCGGCGAAAGAGGCCTTCGAGCACCTGAGGCAACTGCAGAATGCTGGGGCCGGTGTCGACCTGGTAGTCGCCCATGGAGAGGCCGCGCATGCGACCTCCAGGAATGGCTTCTTTCTCGACCACCGTCACCTCGAGGCCGAGGCCGGCGAGGTTGATGGCGGCGCTGAGGCCACCGGGGCCGGCTCCGACGATGAGGGCGCGCATGGCAGGGGTACGGCGCACCGCGCGAGGTGTTTCAACGCTTCGATTTCATGGCCGATGTGGCACAACCTCGGTCATGCGCACCGTGCTCCTGGCCGGCTCATCACACCCGACGCTCGCGCAGGCCCTGGCGACCGAGCTGAACGTGACCCTGGGTGCCTGCAGCCTGGTGAAATTTCCAGACGGGGAGTGCGATGTGCGCGTCGCCGAGAACGTGCGCGGCGTCGATGTTTTCATTCTGCAGTCGCTGCACGCCCCGGTCGGGGAGCACCTGCTCGAGTTGGCGTTGATGACCGACGCCTGTCATCGCGCCGGCGCGGCCAGGGTCACCGCGGTGGTGCCGTATCTGGGCTACGCGCGTCACGATCGCCGCGAACTGGGCTCTGAGCCGCTCGGTGCCCGCGTGATGGCCGAGCTGTTGGCCGCCTGCCGGGTCGAGCGGGTGGTGTGTATGGATCTGCACTCGCCGGCGGTGGAGGGCTGTTTCCCTCAACCGGTGGAGCACGCCAGCGCGGTGCCGGTGCTGGTCGAGGCGGTGCGGGCGCGGTTGCCGGCGAACGCAGTGGTGGTCTCGCCCGACCTGGGCGCGGTGAAGCGGGCCGAGTCATTCGCGCGGCCGCTCGGGCTGAGCGTTGTGGTGGTGCACAAGCAGCGACTGTCGGGGTCAGACGTGAAAGTTCAAGGCGTGGTGGGCGACGTGAAGGGGCGCCACGCGATCGTGGTCGACGACATGATCAGCACCGGCGGCACGCTGGTCGCGGCGGTGAACGCGGTGCTCGCTGCCGGGGCCGAGAAGCCGGTGACGGTGGTCGCCTCGCACGGGCTGTTCGTGGGGCCTGCGGCGGAGCGACTCGCCACGATTCCTCTCGCGCGGGTGATTGTCTCTGACAGCCTGCCGGGCCCGCTGAACCCGACCTTTCCACTCGAGCGGGTGAGCTGCGCCCCGGTGTTGGCGACGGTCGTTCGCAGGTTGACGAGCTGACCGATCGCGATCATCGACCCGCTGCTGTTCGCCTCACCGAACCCCGCACTCTTTGACCGGGTGCGTGAGGTGCATGCGTTGCTCGCCGAGGGCGACTTCGCTCGCTCGCTCCAAGGGGCGCGGTTGGCGTTGAGCACGTTGCCGGTGATCGACGGTCAGGCGGTGCTCGCTCTGCACGAAGGCATCGTCGACGGGTTGCACGATTTTCTGGCTGAGCTCCACGAGAGCGGCCTCGACCTGGTCGACATCTGGGGCGTGAGGCGAGACGAGGTCGACGTCGCTCACATGGCCAGTCTGTGCGGCGTGAGCTGGCGCGAGGTGAACCGGCTTCGTGACGACGGGTTCGACAGCGCGCCGTTGATCGGCCCTTCACCCATCGGCTCGCCGGAGTGGCTCGAACGCATGCGGCAGGCGATGAGTGTTCTACAGAACCCGACCTGGGTGGCCGACCTCGCCGCGCGGGTCGGGAGCGTGCCCGACTCTCAAGTCGCGGCGGTTGATGCGGTGTACAGGCTACTGATGAGTCGGGCAGAGACGGAGCGTGACCACGCGCTGGGCATCGCGCGGGCAGTGCTCGCGGTCGCTGCTCCCTCTGGAGCGGAGCGGCTGGCGCTTCACGAAGCGGTGGTGTTCGTGCTCGAGCAGCAACTGATCGTGGAGGCTGAGCATGAGGAGTTGGTTGTCGACCCGAGCGGGGTCGAGGAATGCGAGAAGCATTGGTTGGAGGTCGAGCGCCTGCGCCGCCTCGGGTTTTCCAGCGAGTCGCTGATCGCTCCCTACGTCGGTGGGTGGATGGTGCCTATCGGCTCGCGCACCTGGCTCGCGCAGACCCGCAAAGGCGTGGCCCACCTCATGACGCTGCTCGGTGGCGCCTGAGGTTTGAGTACGCTGGCGTGATGAGCAAAGCGGAAACGCTGGGTCTCGCCAACAACTCGCTTGGGAGCGGTGGAGTAGTCGCCCTGACAGCCCTGGAGCTGCCGGCGCTGCGTTCGCTCGGGCTGCGACAAACCGGGCTCGATGAGGCGGGGATCAAGGCGCTCGTCGGTTGGTGTTGGACGTGTCGAAGAACGAGCTGGGGCAGGGTGCGCTGGCGGGCTCAAGAAAGCGAAGTCGGAGGCGCTCGCGGTCAAGCTGTGAAGCCCTAGCGCCTTGGCCGTGGTGGCTAATCGCCTGGAATGATTCGGAAGAGGCAGGGTGTTTTCAGTTCGATGGCAACTGGGAAGAAAAGGGCGCGATAACCGGTCGCCTATGGTCGCGCCGATCGTTTTCTTTGCGAAGCGCCCGACCCAGCTCGGCCCGACCCGCGCGCAATTGGCCACGCTGTTCTGCAAGCTCGTTCACGAGGCGAAGGCGAACGGCACTGCGGTGCCGATGGGGTTCGCTCCGATGTCGGGCATGAAGCTGAGCATGATGCAGGGCTACCCGACCCAAGACGCCACCCAGAAAATCTATGTGCTGCGAGGCCAGGTGTACTTGAACACCGTGACCGCCGAGCTCAATCGCTGGGAGAAGATTGGCCCGGTGCCGATGGCGGCGATGGGGCTCTGAGCTGCGCCAGGTCTGCGGCCGTCAGCTCCACCCATTGACCCGGCGCGAGCTCTGACGGCAACCCGTACCCACCGATTCGCTCGCGATGCAGCTGCACCACCCGGTTGCCCACCGCGCCCAGCATGCGCTTGACCTGGTGGTACCGGCCTTCGTCGATGATCAGCTCCAGCGCTCGCGGGCCGATTCGCCGCGCTTCTCCGGCGGCGGGCTCGGGGTCGTCGCGCAGCATCACGCCTGCGTTGAGCGCGGAGAGCTGGGCGTCGGTGAGATCGTCACCGGTCTGCACCAGGTAGAGCTTGGGCACCTTCTTCTTTGGCGAGCTCAAGGCGTGCACGAACTTGCCGTCGTCAGAGAGCAGCAACAGCCCGCTGGTGTCTGCGTCAAGCCGCCCGACGCTCTGCACGCCCCGGGCGACGAAGTGCTTGGGCAACAACCCGAACAGGCTCTTGTGATGCGTGGGCTGATGCGAGCACTCGATGTCGATGGGCTTGTTGAACGCCAGGTAGAGCTGCTCGCTGTAGGGCCAGGCGCGACTCCCGTCGACCGACAAGGTGAGCGTCGCGGGGTCGACTTGCTGATCAGGGCTCTCGGCCGACTTGCCGTTGATCAGCACCCGGCCGTTGTGCACCATGATTCGACATTCTTTTCTCGAGCCGAAGCCCTGACTCTGCAGCGCACGGTCGAGCGTCATCGTCGTCACGGCAACCTCCAAGAGTACGACGGGTCGGGGGTGCAGGGTGCACCGACGATGCGAACCAGCTCGAGCCCGTTGTCTTGCGCGACCACCTCGGCCCCACTGCCCTGGCCCACGATGGCGTAGTTGAAGTGCCCTGCGCCCACCGGGGTGCCAGGCATGTAGAGGGGCACCGGGTGGTGAAAGTAGGTCGACCCACCCGTCCACGCGAGGTGAACGTCGATGCGCATGCCGCAGACATCGGTGAGCCCGCTCGCCTTGAGCATCAAGCGGTTCACGTTGCCGAAGTCATTCCACGCGCTCGACTTGGGTCGCTCGAGATAGGCCCCGAGGTCGCCCATGGTGAGCGCCGGCGCTGACCAGGCCGACAGCGCCGCCACCAACACCGTCGCGGGCAGCGCCAACTTCAAGGCAGGTATTCGCTCGAGCTGAACCAACATCGGCCCGACCAGCGCGCAGAGTACCGGGAGCAGCGGCACCATGAAGCGCAGCTCCTTATGAGCGACCGCCAGATGCAGTGCCAGGTACGCCAGCACGGTCAACCCGAGACCCAGCGCGGTGCGAGAAGAGAAGACCAGCGCGATCGCCAGAATGAAGGTGATGGCGGGCATCGTCGCCCACAGGTAGCGCGGGTAGTACTCGGCCGAGGCAGTGCCCCAGCTCGAGCCCTTGCCCTCGACGAGGTTGAAGCGCACGTACTCGACGGCCGAGTGAAAGAGCCCACCGAAGCGCGCGTTCGGCGCGTCGTGCCAGGTGATGGCGTCGAGCACCCCGAGCCCCAGGGCCCAGGCCGCGAGCACCCCGAGCACCAGCTTCCACTGCGCGGGGCCCCGGCGGGCGCGCGCGAAGAGAATCGCCAGGCCGCCAAAGCAGAAGACGGTCGATTGCAGACGAAAGAGCACCGAGAGGCCCAGCAGCGAGGCGCCGAGAATGATTAGCCGCCTCGAAGCGCCCGGTGAGAGCACCAGCGCCAGGCCCCAGATGACCGCCGCCGCCGAGGCGTTCTCGCTGGTCGCGCGCGGGGCGAAGTAGAGCGCCGCGGTGCACAACGCCCAGAGCGAGGCCGCCGCCGCCGAGGCGAGCTCGGTCTTCGGTGACTCATCGCTGAGCACTTGCGAGAGCCGGTACACGCCCAGCACCGCCGCCATCGAGACCAGCACGAACACCAACTTCACGACGGGGATGTAGACGGTCGGTGACCCGCCTCCGAGGAGCGAGGTGAGCTTCAAGACCACGGCGATCAACGCGGGCAAGGCCCAGCTTCGGGCACCGACGATGAACTCCCAGGGAATGACGCCGTACCCGAAGACCGCTTTATGCGCGGGCTCGAACGATTGGTAAATCTCGTCGGGCCAGTAGATGCCGTCGTCAGTGAAGACGGTGTACGCGCGCAGCACGAACCCCACGAGAAGTGCGATGCCCAGGAGCACCCGTGCTGGCAGCGAACGCGGCATGACCGGGCGGGTGATAGCCGATGTACTTGCGAGGTGGGCTGCATTCGGTGAGCCCACTGGTTAGAAGCCCCACCCATGGACCACCGACGAGTTGGACGAAGCGGCCTCAAGGTGTCGAACCTCTGCCTGGGGGCGATGACCTTCGGTGATGCGCCTGAAGGCTTCATGAAGGGCGTGACCTCTGCGCTCGATGAAGGCCGCCGCGTGCTCGACCGGGCCCTCGACGCCGGCATCGACCTCATCGACACCGCGAACGTCTACAGCGACGGTCAGAGCGAGCAGCTGCTGGGCAAGTGGCTCGGCGCCAAGCGCAAGAACCTGATCATCGCCACCAAGTGCCGCTTCGGCATGGGGCCCACCGTGCACGACCTGGGGTTGTCGCGTCGTCACATCGTGCAGGCCTGCGAGGCCTCGCTGCAACGCCTCGGCACCGAGTGGGTCGACCTGTACCAAGTGCACATGCAAGACGGCGCGGTGGAGATCGACGAGACCCTGCGCGCGATGGACGATCTGGTTCGCGCCGGCAAGGTTCGCTACGTGGGTTGCTCGAACTACACCGGGTACCGACTCGCCGAGGCGAACGCGGTGGCCGAGCAGCGCAACCTCGCCCGCTACGAATCGGTGCAGCTGCAGTGGAGCCTGCTCGAGCGCGGAGGCGAGCGTGAGGTGATACCGGCCGCCCGCGCCTTTGGCCTCGGCGTTCTGGTCTGGAGCCCGCTGGGTCGCGGGTTGCTTTCGGGCAAGTACCGCAAAGATTCGCCGCCGCCCGCAGGCACCCGCATGGCGGAGTGGAAAGACACCTGGAACAAGTACAACGTCGACGGCACGTGGAAGACCATCGAGACGGTGGTGGAGGTCGCCAAGCAGGCCGAGACCACGCCCGCGCGCGTGGCCCTCGCGTGGTTGATGCGAAAGCCCGAGGTCACCTCGGTGATTCTCGGCGCGCGCACCGTCGCCCAGCTCGAAGACAACCTCGCCGCCGCAACCGTGACGCTCACCGAGGCGCAGGTGAAGACGCTCGACGCCATCAGCGAGCCGAACTGGGGCTACCCCTACGACTTCATCGGCGGGCGCGAGCGGTGGTAGCGCCCGACCACAGTCTCTCGACCGGTCGCTCGTTCTTCGAGTGGGCGATGGAGGTGTTCTTCGATGATCTCGACGCGGTCGGCATCGTGCACAACATTCGTTACCTGCTCTTCGCCGAGCGGGCGGTGGGCGCGTTCTGGAAGAAGCTGGGCCTGAGCGCGACGCCGCAAACGCAGATCGTGGCCCATGCCGAGCGGTTTCACCTGGTAAAGGCCAACACCATCGAATACCTGCGCCCGATTACCGGTACCTGCGAGCTTCGGGTGCGGGTGTGGGTCGAGAAGCTGGGCACCACCAGCCTCACCTTCGGGTACGCGCTGATGCCTTCGAGCGAAGACTTCGACTACGCGGTGGGCACCCGCACCGTGGTGAGCGCCGACCCGGAGACCAAGCGACCCCGGCCCTGGTCACCGGCGCTGCGCACGCTGCTGGAGACCGCCAATTCGGGCGTAGGGCAAACAGGCTCGCTGAGGTAGAGGCGGGGCGTGACGTTGCTCCGCGCTTTCAACCTGACGTTGTCTTTCGGCAGTCGCACGCTGTTCTCGAACCTCGAGTTGGTCATCGAAGAAGGCGAGCGGGTGGGGCTGGTCGGCGTCAACGGCTGCGGCAAGTCGACGTTGATGAAGGTGATGACGGGCGCGGTGAAGCCCGACACCGGCACCATTCAAATGCAGCGCGGCACCCGCATGGCCTGGCTGGCGCAGGAGCCCGAGTTTCCCGCCGGGTCCACTCCGTCGACCGAGCTGACGGTGGCGCAGGCGCCGTTGCGCGCGGCCATCGAAGAGCATGCCGCCATCGCGAAGCAGCTCGAGACTGATCACGACGAGCGGTTGTTGACCCGCATGTCGACCCTCTCAGAGACCATCGACCATCTCGGCGGGTGGGACACCGGCCACGAAGCGAAGAAGCTGCTCGACCGGCTCGGAGTCGACCCCTCGACGTGGGACAGGCCGATTGATCAGCTCTCAGGCGGTCAGAAGAAGCGGGTGGCCATCGCCCGATCGTTGCTCACTCACGCTGATCTGTTGATGTTCGACGAGCCCACCAACCACCTCGATGCCGAGACGGTCGAGTGGCTCGAAGACGAGCTCGATTCGCGCGAGTCGGCGCTGCTGTTGGTCACCCACGATCGCTATTTTCTCGACGGCCTGGTCGACCGCATCGTCGAGGTCGAGCCGCATCTCTCGGCTGATCAGCCCGGCGGGCTGGTGAGCTACCCCGGCAACTACGAGGCCTACCTCGAGCAAAAGTTCGTCAAGCTTGAAGACTCGAAGACCGGCGAGCACAAGCGCCAACGGTGGATCGCGCAGGAAGTGGCCTGGCTCCGTCGCGGGCCGCAGGCGCGTCGCACCAAGTCAAAGGCGCGCATCGATCGCGCGCGAAAGTTGCTGGCCGAGAAGGGGTTTCAACGCCCGAAGGTGCCCGAGCTGCAGATCGCCGCCGCGCCGCGCCTCTCCCAAACCGTCATCGAAGCGAAGCATGTGTACAAGTCGTTCGGCGACAACCACCTGCTGCGCGACGTAAACCTGATCGTGCAACCCGGCGAGCGGTTGGGCCTGGTGGGCAAGAACGGCGCGGGCAAGACCACGCTGGTGCGCACGCTGCTCGGTGAGATCAAACCCGACAAGGGCGAGGTGAAGCTCGGCCCGAAGACCAAAGTCGTCTACTACGACCAGCTGCGCACCGCGCTCGACGAAGACAAGACCGTGTTCGAAGCCGCGTGGGACGATGACTGGGTCACGCTCGGCGACAAGAAAACCCGGCTGGCCGACTACCTCGAAGACCTTCTCTTCCCGATACCGATGCAGCGCATGAAGGTCAAGGCGCTCTCAGGCGGCGAGCGAAACCGGCTGTTGTTGGCCCGGCTGTTTCTCGAAGGCGCCAACGTGCTGGTGCTCGACGAGCCGACCAATGATCTCGATCTGGTGACGCTCAACGTGCTGGAGCGCCTGCTCACCGAGTTCACCGGAGCGGTGCTGCTGGTCACCCACGACCGCTACTTCCTCGACAAGGTGGCGACCTCGCTGCTGGTGTTCGAAGGTGAAGGCAAAGTCGTTCGCTACGAGGGCAACTACGACATGTATCGCCGGTTGACCGCGGGCCGCGCAAACCCCGCGGCGTCGACCAAGAAGGGTATGGTGACGGCGCCAGCCCCTGCCGCTCCCGCACCGGCTCCGGTGGCGC
>Ga0105048_10017117_pt1 | contig 11181 bp, 11 predicted proteins | sample MAT05_FD_78382 | JGI IMG/M metagenome (GOLD analysis project Ga0105048, IMG submission 78382) | Freshwater microbial communities from Lake Fryxell liftoff mats and glacier meltwater in Antarctica - MAT-05 | ecosystem: Environmental > Aquatic > Freshwater > Ice > Liftoff microbial mat | place...
CGCGTGCTCGAGGCGCTCGAGCACAACCTCGAGGACAACGTCCCGATCGAGTCGATCGCCGCATCGGTGCGCCTCTCGCCCTCCCGCTTGATGGCGCTGACCCGCGCCGAACTGGGGACCTCGCTGCGCAAGTATCGCCGCTGGCTGCGCGCCTTCGAGGTGGCCCGCGCGTTCGCGGAGGGCGCGACGCTCACTGAAGCTGCGCTCGCAGCGGGGTTCGCGTCCTCGGCGCACCTGGCGGTCGCGGCCCGGGAGCAGTTCGGCATCCGGCCGTCGGACATCCTGCGCCCCGAGCATCGCGCCCTCATCCGCCGCTCCTGAGCCGCTGGCACCGCTCGCCGGCTGTCACCATCGGTTGCACCTGGACGAAGAAGCTCTCGACCGGAAAGCACACTTTGTCGGCGCGGCAGCACCCTCCTACCGAGCCCCCTCGAATGTCGCCCGTGTCCACCACTGGGCGCGTCACGCCTGACTCCGATGTTCGCAGCCACTCGTCGTGCCCCCAGCCATACTCGATCGGTGTCAAGGTACACGCCGTGCCTGTTCGCGAGAACGTCACGATCCATTTCCCGTCGACTCTGGGTAGCGGCTCACAGACGGGATCGCCGAACTGGACCAGCGCCTCCCCGTAGAACGTGTCGGGGAGGCGGTACACCATCGAGGTTCGGCGCTCCTCGAAGCATGACGAGAGGATCACCGTGGACAGGGCGAGCACGAGCTTCACAGATCGATCCTACGCAAGCCGTGTGCCCGCTACCGAGCCTGCGACTCGCGCGGGCGCTGTCCACCCCGCTGACAGCACCGCAACCAGACCGCCTTCGCCCGATCATGATGATAGGATGCGCCGCGATGCGGCCTCTCCTGGCTCTCCTCCTGCTCGCTGCGTGCGGTGATCCCGTCCCCGTCGTCCCGCCCGTCACGCCCGATCGCGACGGCGGCGTCGTGATTTCGCCGAGCGCCTTCGACGGCGGCACCTGCACCGCGAGCATCACCCAACACGCGAGCACCGGCGCCTCGCACGTCCCGCAAGGGACCCCGCTCACGTACAACTCGAACCCACCGTCCGGCGGTGATCACTACGGGAGCTGGTACCGCTGGACCCGTACTTATGAGCCCATCACCCGCGGCAACTATCTCCACAACGAGGAGCACGGGGGCGTCGTACTCTTGAACCCCTGCGCGTCGGGCTGCGACGCCGTGACCGCCGAGCTCCAGCGCATCGGCCGCGCCCTGCCCCACGATCCGCTGTGCCTGGACGAGGTCAACGCCCGCTGGCTGGTCGGCCGCGATCCCGAGCTCCCCGACGACATCGCCGTCGCCGCCGCGGCGTGGGGCTGGACGTTCACCGCGACCTGCGTGGACTCCGCGAAGATCCAGCAGTTCATCGACGATCACTACGGAGATGCACCCGAGGCCTTGTGCTTCGACGGGACATTGTGAAGACCAACGCCGCGCGCATCCTCGACGAGCTCTCGATCACCTATCGCCTCGCCGAGTACGAGGTCGACCTCGAAGATCTGAGCGCGGAGACCGTCGCCCGCAGAGTGGGTCTCCCCGCCGAACAAGTCTTCAAGACCCTCGTACTCATCGGAGACAAGACCGGCCCGATCTTCGCAGTCGTCGCCGGCGACGCCGAGCTCGATCTCAAGGCGCTCGCCCGCGTCAGCACCAACAAACACGTCGAGCTCGCGCCGCTGAAGGACGTCCTGGCCATGACCGGCTACGTGCGCGGGGGCGTGACCGTGCTCGGCGCGAAGAAGGCATATCCGGTCTACTGCGAGGAAGAGATCGGCCTCCACGACCTCGTCTCGATCTCCTCGGGCGCGCGTGGGACGCAGATCATCCTCGCGCCGGCCGACTATCTGCGCGCGACGGGAGCGGTCATGGGAGCGTTTGCGCGGCGGTGATCGCCTCGACGGGCACCCCCATCGGATTTTATGGGGAAAAGAGGAAGTAGGGAAAAGGGGAAATTCGTGCGAGGGCATGCGATGGTGCGGAGCAGGGATTCTTTTTTTCTCGGATTCGAGCTTCGTCCATGCGGCGAGCTTGATCCGAAAAAAACGCGCGTCCTGGCAATTAACCGCGCATCGCCTGGATGACGTTCTTGGCGCTCTGGTCGTACCGCTCCATGATCTTGCCGAGCGTATCGAACAGCTGCGACCGCTTCGTGATCATCCGCTCCAGCTTCTTCGTCTCGAGGTCGATCGACTTCTCCGCGTCCCCGCCCGCCTTGCCGCCGGCTTTTCCGCCGCCCTTCCTGGCGCCTTGCTGGTTCTGGAGGTTGTTGAGGTACTCGGTCTGGCGCTTGATATCGTCGTCCATCTTCGAGCAGACGAGCATGAGCGACAGCATGATCTTGTCCTCCATCGAGAGCGACGGGTCGGACAGCACCGAGCTGATCTGCGCGCTGTGAGCGCCTTCCATGGCCGCGTTGCCGCCCTGGATCTTGCCGGGCTGGGCGAGCGGGTTCCATGATGCCTGGCCGGTGCCGAAGAGCGGGGCCATGCCCTGGACGCCGCCCTTGTAGCCATCGAAGCCGCCGGGGGCTGCGCTCAGGAGCTGGTTCGCCATGCCGGTGAAGCCGTTGAGCGCGAGCGGGAGGAACGGGTTCTGGCCGCCGCCGCCGACGACGCCCTGGTTCATCTGGTTGTAGAGGTTGCCGATCTGCGAGGCGACCGGGCCGAGCGCGCCGCCGCCCATCGCGTTGATGAACGGGTTCGACTGGAACCGCTGGATCGCCATGGGCCCGCCGGTGGTGTCGCCGAAGTCGACGATCTTGCCGCCCAGCGCCTGCTCGAAAGCGGAGCGCGCGAACGGGTCGCTGCGCAGCACGCGCGCCATCTGGGTGGCGTCACGTCGCTGCGGATCCATCATCCCGGCGAGGAAGTTGTCCGCGTTGTACGGGGGCATGCTGAAACCCTGCGCGTAGCCGCCGCCGGCGATCGGCTGCATCGCGCCCATCATCGACGCCGGTGAGGGCATCGAGAGGAACGGCGCGATCGCCCCGTTCGTGAAGAGCAGGTTCTGGCCGCTCACGCCGTCGAAGCCGCTGTAGAGGGTCGGCAGGGCAAACGGCGGGATCTGGCTCGCCGCGTTCATCAGCTGCGACTGCGGGATCGCGAGCTGGGCAAAAAGAGATGAGAACGGGTCGTTGCCGATGAGCGCCATGCAAGGCCAGAGAGCAGCGCTCGTGCCAGCGATCGAACAGGCCCCGGGTCTCGCGATCGTCACGGGCCGAGGGCTCGAGCCAACAACCGATGCGGACTCGCGCCCGCAGGGAGCCCGCATCACCTTTGTCGTCAACTACTTGAGCCCACACGCGGGGCGGCGCCGTCAGCCGCCGCCCCGCGTCTTCTCCCCCTGAAACGCACTAGCGGTTGGTCTGCCCGTCGTGGCGAGCCTTGAAGATCGCCGCGCTCGCCGAGTTCTGCAGCTCCGTCAGCCGCGCCCGCTCCTGCGGCGTCACGTCGCCGTCCGCCTTGAAGCGCTCCTCCTTGCGCTCGATGCGGGCCTCGCGGCCGAGCATGCGCTGCGCCTCGCGCGCCGTGAGGTCGCCCTGGTCGAGGCCATTGGTGATGCGATCCATCTGGCGGTCCTGGCGACGGTCCACTCGCGGCGTCCCCTCACCGCGCGTCTCCTCGTTGTGCTTGGCCTCGTGGATGCCTTTGCTGGCCTTGTTCTGCATCTGGTTGATCTCCAGCTTCTCGCCGAAGGTCACCTTGCCGTCGGCGCGCGCTTCCTGGCGCGCCGCCTTGATCTCGCGGTGGTCGCTGCGCAGCTCCTTCGCTTCGCTGCGGGAAAGTTGGCCGCTCTCGACGCCGTTGTGGGTGCGGTTGCTCTGGTGATGCTGGCGGGCTCCGGCGATGCTGGTCATGACGTTCTCCAATCGAACAGGTTGTTTTGCGAACCGGTTATCGGCTCGCTTCTGCTGTTTGAGTGGAGGCTGCGGGCCGATCGCGACTTACCGGACGATTACGCCGTCACACGCCGCGAGCGCCTGCCGGGCGAGCTCGGCGACCGCCTGGGCGAGCTCCGGCGTCTCGGGCCGAGCGAGACCTCCGAGCCCCACCACGAACCGCGCGACCTGCAGCACCGCCGCGGTGTGCGCCGTGACGTGGATGCCGTCGTCGCTCTCGACCGCGCTCATGCCGTTCGGGAGGTTCTTCGCGATCCACCGCGCGTCCGGGTACGGCACGAAGAAGCGCACCGGTCGCGTCGGTCCGACGCCGTGGAAGCCGCCGACGCTCGCGGCCTGACGCGCGTCGACCGCCTCCTTCGTCGCGTCGCGGAACGGCTCGCCCGCGTCGATGCTCGCCTCGAGCACGCCGTCGACGCGAAAGCGCCGGATCTCGCCGCTCCGGTGGCAGGTGGCGAGGATCTGCTGCGGCTGATCGGAGATCACGCGGTGCACCGACACGTGCCGCCGGCTCTCGCGGCCCTTCGATTGCGAGTAGTAGCGCATGTCGACCGCCTGCTTGGTGCGCGCCGCCTCGACGAGCACACCGAAACACGCCTCGCTGCGATCGCTCTTCGGCGCGATGACGATCGACTTGAACGCCGATGGCAGATCCTGGTCGTCGTTCAGGCAGCGCGCCGACGCGTCCATGAGCTGATCGCGCTCGCTGCTCGCCGGCAAACACGCCAGCTGCCGCAGCAGCACCAGCAGCTCGCCGCCGCTGAAGAACGCGCCGCCGGGGTACCAGTCATTCGGCACGCTCCAGTAGATCTCGTTCGCGCTCTCCTCGTCGCGATCGAGCGGCATCCCGGCGGTCATCAGCTCGTTGAGGAGGAGCCGTAGCGCGGCGGTCTGGATGCCGACCTTGCGCCCGAGCTCCGCCTGCAGCCAGGTGCGTTTCTCGAGAAACGCCTGGAAAACAGCGACGACGGACTCACTTCGGCTGCGCTGGCCCACGGCGCGGCAATATAGCGCGCAGCGCGTGGATGACCAGCCCTACCAGGACGATGACGCTCCCCGCGATCACCGACGCCACCGGCAAGCTCAGCGCCAGGGTCACGCAACCCAGGAATCCCAGCGCCGACAGCGCCCGCGGCCACAGCCGTTCCTTGTCCGACAAGGTCCACGCCGAGGCGTTGGTGATCGCGTAATAGATCAGCACCAGGAACGAGCTGAACCCGATCGAGGTCCGCACGTCGGCGACCGCGGCGGCCGAGGCGACGATCAGGCCGATCACCACATCGGCGCGGTGCGGGACCTGAAAACGTGGGTGAATTGCCGCCAGCCAGGACGGGAGATCATGCCGCTGGGCCATCGCCAGCGCGGTGCGGCTGACGCCGGCGATCAGCGAGAGCAGCACGCCCAGCGAGGCGATCGCCGCGCCCACCCGCACGATCGGCGCGAGCGCCGCCCACTGCCCGGCCTCGATCGCCGTGGCCAGCGGGGCCTTCGACGCCGCCAGCGCCGGCGCACCCGCCGCGAGGAGCGCCGAGACCGCGACCAGCGCGTAGATCACCAGCGTGATGCTCAGCGCCACCGTCACCGCGCGCGGGATCGTGCGCGCCGGATCGACGACCTCCCCGGCCAGGGTCGCGATGCGCGCGTAGCCCGCGAACGCAAAGAACAGCAGCCCCGCCGCTTGCAGCAGCCCGTACGCGCCACCATTTCCCATCACCGGCGAGAGATTTTCGGAGCGCACCGCGCCCCCGGAGAGCATCGCGAACACCGCGATCGCCAGCACGCACAGCACGACCGAGACGATCACCCGCGTCACCAGCGCCGTCTTCTGGATCCCGCGATAGTTCACGAAAGTGAGTATGAGTACGGCCCCGACCGCCAGCGGCTTCGCATATTCGGGCGCCGCATAGTACGCGAAGGTCATCGCCATCGCGGTGCAGCTGGCCAGCTTCCCGAACACGAACCCGAAGCCCGCCAGGTATCCCCAAACCGGGCCGAGTTGCTCGCGCCCGTAGACATAAGTTCCGCCGGACTCGGGATAGATCGCCGCGAGCTGCGCCGAGGAGGTCGCGTTGCAGTACGCCACCACCGCTGCCAGCGCGAGGGCCAGCAGCACGCCGGAACCCGCCGCCACCGTGGCCGGACCGATCGCGGCGAAAACGCCGGCGCCGATCATCGACCCGAGGCCGATCACGATCGCGTCGAAGGTGCCCAGGCGCCGGACGACGCTCATCTACGCGACTCTCACCTCGCGATTGAAGCACGAAAGGAGCGCCGGATGACCAGCCCGAAGCAGCCTTCCTTGTAGAGGTGCTCGACGATCGTGGCCCCGGCCGCCTCGCACGCCGCGAGCACCAGCTCGCGCTCCTCGACGTCCAGCATCCCCGACAGCACCGCGACGCCCTCCGCGGTCAGACAGTCGAGCATGCTCGGCACCAGCTCATCGAGCGGCGGCGTGGGGAGGTTGGCGATCACCGCGTCGAAGCGCTGACCGAGTCGGTGCGGCTCCTCTTCGGAAGAGAAGCTGATGCTCACGTCGTTCAGCGCCGCGTTCTCGAGCGCGATGCCCAACGCGTGCGGCTCGATCTCCGTCGCCACCACCTCGGAGCCCAGGCGCGCCGCGGCGATCGCGAGGACCCCCGTCCCGGTCCCCACGTCCAGTACACGGGCCGGCGGTGAAGGCCGCGCCACCAGCCACTCGAGGATCATCATCGAGGTCCAGTGGGTCGGACCGAAGGCCATCCCTGGCTCGATGACCACGGCGCACGGGACGAAGACCGGAGGCTGCGCGATCACCAGCGGCCCGACCTGCACCGGCGCGAATCGCCGCGGCCAGAACGCCGGGAAAGCGTGCAGCACCCGCGCCGGACGGCCGCGCATCCCCCAGCGGCGCACCTGGGCGGTCACCTCGCGGGCGATCGTCGCGCTGTCGACGAGCTCGAGCAGCGGCCACGTGTGCACCGCCATCTCGGACACGAACGTGCTCGGCCGGAGCTCGGGAGAGACGCGAAAAGCACCGCCCGCGTCGAGCAGCACCTCGAGGGATGGACCGCGGCTCCACTCCCGCGTCGCCATCTCACGCGGCATTTCCCGGCGAAACTTGGCTCGGGCCGCGATCAGGATCGGCTGCCCGGCCGACTCGGGCGCGAGGTGCGCCTCGATCACCAGGGCCTCGCCCACCATCGCGCGCCCAGAAGAGAGAAACAGCGCGCGCACGGAGCGATGCTCGTGGTCGGCGATCTGCTTCACCATCTCTTGCGGCGCGAGCTGGGCAGCGCAGTCGGCGATCACCGCACGCGCGTCGCGCCAGACGAGCTCGATCGCGCGCGCCCAACGGGTGATCTCGATGCCCCGCGAAACCATCGGCGCGCTGGACTGCACCCGCCGATCCAGCGTCTTGCACAGAGGCTCGCGCCCCTGCGCTGGATGATCGACGAACACCGACCCGGGAACCTGTTCGGTTTCGCAACACCGGTTGCCGAGCACCGGCCGGGCTCGGATACTCGGGGCTCGGATGAAGGACCCGACCCGCATCCTCTGGCTGGCCCGCTCGCTCTCCGCCGCTGTCGTCGCGGCGCTGGTGGCGATCGCGTTGCTCGCCGGCGCTGCGCTCGAGCGCTCGCATCGCCAGGCCACCGAGGCCGCGCGCGGCGAGCTGGAGACGCTGAGCGACGCGGTGCACCTGCACGATCTGCTCTATCAGAAGGGCTTTTCCTCCGAGTACATGCTCACCGGCGACGATCGCTGGCTGGCCGAGCTCGATCGCACGACCAAGGCCTTTCGCGACTGGCTCGTCACCGTGCGCAAGAACGCGCGCTCCGATGTCGCGGCGAAGATCGTCGACGAGATCGCCGCGGAGTACGCCCAGTACGACGCCGAGCGCGACCGCTCGATCGCCACGTTCAAGGCCGGCGACAAGGCCGCAGCGATCGAGATCGGCATCGCCAACCGCAGCCACTCGGTGCGCCTCAAGACGCTCGCCGCGCAGCTCCTCGAGCTGCGGCGCAACGAGATCACCTCCGAGCTCGAGGCGGCTCATGCCGCGTTTCGCAGGACTTTGCTGGTCCTGGGCGCGTTCGTCGCCTTTGCGATCGCGCTGTCTGCCGCGATCGGCTTCGTGCTCGCGCGACGGGTCGGTCGCCAGCTCGCCGAGCAGAACGCGCGGGTGATCCAGGCCGAGAAGATGTCCGCGCTCGGTGAGATGGCAGCCGCGGTCGCGCACGAGGTGCTCAATCCGCTGGCTGGAATCAAGGTCGCATTGCAGCTCCTCGGCCGCACCGAGCCCTCCGAGGGCGTGCGCGAGACGGTCGCGGCGGTGGACAAGGAGATCGCGCGCGTCGATCGCATGGCCCGGCGGCTGATCGGCTTCGCCCGTCCGCTGTCACCGCAGGTGCGGCCGTGCGATCTCGGCGAGATCCTCCCGCGCGTGCTGGCCCACGTCGCCGCCGAGAGCGCCGCCGCGCGCGTCCAGTTCGACGTCGAGCTGGGATCACCCGCGCGCGTGCAGGCCGATCCCGAGCTCCTCGAGCAGGTGCTCCTCAACCTCACGCTCAACGCCTGCCAGGCGATCGACGGCCCGGGCACCGTGCGCGTACGGCTGCGCGACAGCGGTGGCTACAGCGCGATCGACGTGATCGACGACGGCGCCGGGATCGCGGCCGAGGTCGCGCCCAAGCTCTTCACTCCGTTCGCCACCAGCCGACCCGACGGCCACGGCCTGGGCCTGGCGTTCTCGCAGAGCGTCGCGATCGCGCACGGAGGCCGCATCGAGGGCCGCGCCAACGGCGGCACGCGCGGGTCGACGTTCACCGTATTTTTGCCGGCGAGAGAGGTGACCACTTGAAGCCTCGTGTCCTGGTCGTCGATGACGAGCCGCTGATCCGCGAGTCGCTGGCACGCGCGCTGGCGTCGGAGGGCATGGCGGTCGATCGCGCCGGCACCGCCGCGCAGGCGCTCGAGATCTACACCAAGGCTCCGCACGAGCTGGTGATCCTCGATCTGAAGCTCCCTGACGGCGACGGGCTGGCCACGCTGCGACGCCTGCGCGCGATCAGCGACGCCGGGCAGGTGGTGATCATCACCGCGCACGGCACCATCGAGACCGCGGTCGAGGCCATGAAGATGGGCGCGTACGACTTCGTGAAGAAGCCGTTCGATCTCGATGAGCTGCTCGCCGCGGCGAAGAACGCGTTGCGCGCGCAGCGCCTCGAGCGCCGGCTGGCCTATCACGACGGCCGCGCCCGTAAGCAGCACGACGAGCAAACGGTGCGCGGCGTATCCGTTGCGATGACCGCGGTGTGGCGCGAGCTCGACGTGATCGGTGCGCAGCCGGTCCCGGTGGTGTTGATCACCGGCGAGAGCGGCACCGGCAAGTCGCTCATCGCGCGCGCGTTGCACTATCGATCCGATCGCAGCGCCGGTCCCTTCGTCGAGCTCAACGCGGCAGCCATCCCCGATACTCTGGTCGAGAGCGAGCTGTTCGGACACGAGCGCGGCGCGTTCTCCGATGCGCGCGAGGCCAAGGCTGGCCTGGTGGAAGTCGCCGACGGCGGCACGTTGTTTCTCGACGAGGTCGGTGATCTCGCTGCGGCGCCGCAGGCGAAGCTGCTCAGCTTCCTCGAATCGCTCTCGTTTCGCCGCCTGGGATCGACCGAGGTGCGCACAGTGGACGCGCGCATCATCACCGCGACCAACCAGCCGCTCGAGCGCCTGGTCGAGGAGAAGCGGCTGCGGGCAGACTTATACTATCGACTGGCCAGTATGACCGTCGCGGTGCCGCCTTTGCGCGCGCGGCGCGAGGATATTCCGCTGCTGGCATCCCATTTCGTGGCGGTGTCGGCGCAGCGCTTCCGCAAGAAGACCCGCGGCATCTCCGAGGAAGCGTCGCGCGTGCTCGCCGCATGGCCCTGGCCGGGCAACGTGCGCGAGCTGAAGGCAACGATCCAGCGGGTGGTGCTGATGAACGACGGCGACGTGGTGGAGGTCGAGCAGCTGCCGCGCGAGCTGATCGCGCGGGCGGTCGATCCGGTCGCGAGCGTCGCCGGCGCGGAGGAGCGCGCGCTGCCGACGCTGGAAGAGATGGAGCTGCGTTACATCCGGAGCGTTTATCATCTGTGCGGAGGCAACAAGGTCCGCGCGGCGGAGCGCCTCGGGATCACGCGGCAGACGCTGGCGCGGAAGCTCGGCGAAGCGGAGTAGGGCTCAGGCGCGCGTGACCGCGACCAACGCGATCGCCGTGACGTCGGTGACGAGCGCCGCGAGCACCCACCACCCACCGCTCCTTCGCTCGCTCCATCGCCATCCGCCAACGACGCCGGAAATCCCGGCGATCAGCAGAGCGGCCACCAGCGCGACGTCGGCGGAGCTCGCGACGTCGGTCTCCGTGAGCGCAACCAGGATCATCGCGCCGATCTGCACGATCGAAAAAACGCAGAAAGCGAGCCCCAACGCGCCGCGGACCGCCCCGATCGGCACGGGGCCCGGCCCGCAGCGGGGGGCACCGCCGGCGGAGAAAGGGAGACTTCTCGTCCATCGCAGTAATGGCCATACACTGCTACGGTCGTGCCGTGTCACGCAGACTGCGTCTCGGCGTCGTCGCCCTCACCGCGCTGGCCGTCGGTGCGTTCGTGGTGAATGGCGTCATCGCCGAGAATCCCGAGCGGAAGGAGCTGGACCGTCAGATCGCGATGACCGACGCGGAGCTCGTGCAGCGAAAGGCCATCGTGCGCGATCTCGATCGCTATCGGGCGTTTGTGGCGTCGCTTCGCACGAAGGCCGACGAGAGCAACCTCCGCTTCGCGCAGGACCTCGAGCACATCGAAAGCGCGATCGCTGGCCGCGGCGTGACGCTCCAGATCAAATCGCGCGCGGTCTCCGGCATGTACGAGAAGGTTTTTTTTCAGCTCAGCGGAGAGGGCGAGGAAGCGCTGAGAAACGCGTTCGGCGCGATCACGAGCAGCGGATACTTGCTCCAGCTCACCGCGATGGACGTCTCGCCCGAGCGTGAGTTCTCGATCGAGCTGATGGGCTTTTCCTTCGTTGCCCCGCCATCCCCCGCCGCCCCATCCGCGCCGCCACGCGCCTGGTACTCGGGGGTCAACGACGAGCGGTGGCGCCTTCTGGAAGCGAAGCAGGCCGAGCTCGCTGCGCTGAAAGTACAGGTCGCTGACGTCGAGCCCTACTTCGCCCTGAGAAAGGAGCTCGAGCTGCGCCTCGACGTCCTCGAGCAGCTCGCAGCCGGATTGGTCCGGATGAAGACGCTCGCCGAG
>Ga0105048_10017120_pt1 | contig 11181 bp, 8 predicted proteins | sample MAT05_FD_78382 | JGI IMG/M metagenome (GOLD analysis project Ga0105048, IMG submission 78382) | Freshwater microbial communities from Lake Fryxell liftoff mats and glacier meltwater in Antarctica - MAT-05 | ecosystem: Environmental > Aquatic > Freshwater > Ice > Liftoff microbial mat | place...
CCGGTCGGTGTCACGACGAGCGGGTTGATCTCGGCCAGCGAGCAGCCGCTCTCGATGAATGCGGCATACAGCTGCTGCATGATTTTCGCGGCAGCGCGTGCCTGCTTCACGTCGGAGTAGAGGAAGAAGCCCATCTCCATCGCCTCGAACGTCCGCAGTCCGTAGCGCGGATCGACGGGGTGGTACTTGATCAGCTCCGGCGTGGTTGCGGCCACTTCCTCGATGTCGATGCCGCCGGCCGCACTGACCATGAACACCGGCTTCTTCGTGGCGCGGTCGACGATGATGCCGACGTATGCCTCGCTGCCGATGTCCTCGGCGACGGTCACGAGCACCTTCAGGACGGTCAGTCCCTTGATGTCCATGCCGAGGATCGCGGTGGCCTTCTCGCGTGCCGCTTCCGGCGTCGCGCAGTACTTCACGCCGCCGGCCTTGCCGCGGCCGCCGACATGCACCTGTGCCTTGACCATCACCGGCACGCCGTACTGTACGGCCAGTGCTTCGGCCGCCTCGGGCGTGGTGGCAATGTCGCCCTCGGGGATCGGTACGCCATGCCGGCGCAGGATCTCCTTGGCCTGATATTCATGAAGGTTCACACACGCTCCATCTGCGATCGGGTGATTGCAGCGACTGTGACGTTGAACTGAAAAGCCGTGGCGGCGCGACGCTCGCGAGCCTCGGGTGGACGCGGCGCTCGCACCGAGCGTCGCGGGGCCGACGGCAAGCTAACCGTCGGGGGACTGCTCATCGTGGGACCATGTCGCGCGCGACGCCCAGGACCCGCCCAAGCGCCTCGAACGATGCGCCGAAATCGCTCCACGCACCGCGCTGCAGCGCCGAGCGCATCTGCTGGTAGAGCGCCGCCGCCGCCGTGCCCGGAACCAGCGGCCGCCCGCCTTCGCGCCAGAGCAGCGCCGCCTCGGCGACATCGGCGGCCACACCGCGGCGGACGCCGTCGGTGAGCACCACCGCCGCCAGTTGCGTGGGGCGACCTTCCCGCAGCGAGAAATAGGGCGTCAGGAAGCGGGGCGCGCCTGCGCCGGGCAGCACGCGCGTCGAGCCGCGGCGCGCGCCCGTCAGGCTGCCGGGTTGGCGCAGCGAGTCCGATGTTTCCTGCGCAGCGCGCAGCACGCCCTCGTAGGCGATGCCGCCGGGACTCGGACGCCAGCGGGTGCGCCGGTCCTCGCCTCCAGGTGCCAGCATCACGCCCTGGACCACGCCGCGTGCATCGATCGCGGCGGCCGTCAGCGCGAACGTGCCGCGCGCGGGAATCCACACCGGCACGAAGTCGTCCACCGCGAGGCTGCTGTCGGCCGGTGCGCCGTCGACGAGCGACAGATCGGCGAACGTCGTGCCGGCGCGGGTAAACGCCGATGTGTCGTCCTGCACCAGGCGGGACCCGAGCCGCGCGGCGAACGCACCGTCGAGTCGCAGCGCGTCTGCCCGCGGTGGCAGCGCGCGTCGCAACGATGCGGGGAGCGACGCGAGTGGAACGAGGTGCGTCGCCAGCCGCTCGAGCGGTCGGCGCGCCAGCAGCGGCGGTATCGGGTCTGGCACGAGGATCACGCGGCCGGTATGGGCGTTGACCAGCGCCGTGGCGGCGAACTGCGCGGCGGCGATCTCGTCGCCATTCAGGAGCACATGCTCGCTCAGGGGATAGCTCACGCTTGCGGCATACAGGTCGAGCACCCAGAGCAGCGAGTCCTCATGCACCAGCGGCGTGACGTGCGAGCCCGCCTGCAGCATCGGCGCGAGGAGCAACAGACGTTCGCGCACATCGCGCACCGTGATCAGCACGGGCGATGGCTGCGGCACTTCGCCGAAGAGGAGGCGCGGATTCTGCTGGTTCCATGCGTGTGCCAGCCGCGCCGATGTACCGGCGACGGATGGCGCGGCAATGTGTCTCGCGGGATCGCTCACGATCGCGTAACCGCGACCTCCGTCGCTGACGACGATCGGTGGAAGCGTGCCTGCGGTGCCGGCGCTGACGTAGCGCAGCGGCGACGCTGACGTCACCTCGAACGGTACCGCGCGCCAGGTCGGCAGCAGTTTCGGATTGCGCAGCGCATCGAAGACTGCAGCGTCCGGCACGCCGCCTCCCTGCTGCCACGCGAGCAGCGTGCCGCCGCTGCCCGACGCCGTGTGTGGTATCGTCGCGCGATCCCAGAGCGGCGTCGAGGTCAGTGCGGCGGTATCGGAGGCACCGGCGGCGAGGACGCGATCCGTGTCGAAGGCGCGTCGCGTGAAACTGTCGCCGGCATCGAGATACCGTCGCTCGCGCGCGACGGTGTCACCACCGCCGTCGACGCTGTCGGCCAGCAGCGGCATCCCCTGCCGCAGGAGGAGCGCCATGAGCAGGACCGTCGTGACTGCGGCAACGCCTGCGCGAGGCTGGCTCGACCAGGCACTCCAGAGTACGACGCCTGCGGCACCCAGCGACACGACCTGCATGACGATGCCACCCGGGAGTCCGACGCGATGATCCGCGAATCCGAAGGCACCCTCGGCGCCCGTGCCATGCACGAGACGGTCGAAGCCATCGATGCGATAGCTCCACGCGATGAGAGCGAGCAGCATGGCACCCAGCACAGTGATGTGCCGCCGCGCGTGCCGTGTCACGCGCAGGGCACGACCATCGGTGGCGATGCCGCGCGTGAGCACGTATCCGAATGTCGTGAGCATGGCCATGATCGCATGCGATAGCAACGCCCATGTGTACACCTGCAGCTCGAACGGCAGCCAGGATGTCCAGAATGCAAGGTCGTACTGGAAATACGGGTCCGCCTCGCCGAACGGTCGCGCATCGAGCACGTTCGCGAACGGGATCCAGTCAGCCAGCGGCACGGTGAGCAGCACGCCGACGAGGAAGGCGCAGGTCCAGAGCACCAGCGCAATCGTCCGGTCGGGCACGGCGCCATTGAACTCCAGGTTGCCCACGCTGCCTGGAACGACGACGCTGACGAACGAACGCCGGATCGCCTCCAGGTGGGCACGCATGACGAGCGTCGCCACCGTGCCTGCACCGACCTTGAGCACGATCGACACCGAGGTGCGCCACCACCAGATGTCCACGTAGCCCAGTGCGTCGAACCACGCGTGGTCGCCAATCAGCGTGCCCCACGCGCGACCCGCCGCGAGCACGATCGCGACCGTGATCACGATGGCGAGCAGTCCGCGTCGGCGAATCGTCACAGGCAGAGGTGCATGACGTTCAGGCCGTGACGCCTTGCGTCTGGAGCCAGGCGTTGAACTCCGCGCGAATCCCGTCGCGCCGCTCGGCCGTCAGCGCCTCGAACCGGAGCACCACGATCGGCTGCGTGTTCGAGGCGCGGATCAATCCCCATCCATCACCGTAGAGCACGCGAGCACCGTCGACGTCGATCACCTCATGTGTCGTGCGGAAGTGCTCGGTCGCGGCCTGCACGAGCGCGAACTTTCGGTCATCGGCACAGTCGACGCGCAATTCGGGCGTACTGAAGTACGATGGCACATCCGACAGGAGATCGCGCACGCTCCCCGCACTGGACGAAACGATTCGCAGGATCCGCGCCGCTGCGTAGAGCGCATCGTCGTGGCCGTAGAACCCTTCGGTGAAGAACATGTGTCCCGACATCTCACCCGCGACCGGTGCGTGCAGCTCCTTCATCTTGTCCTTGATGAGGGAGTGACCCGTCTTCCACATCACGGGAATGCCACCGGCCGTCGTGATCGCGTCAGGCAGCGCCTGTGAACACTTCACATCGAAGATGATCGCCTGATTACCGCCGGTGCGTGCGAACACGTCGCGCGCGTACAACAGCAGCAGGTAGTCGCCCCAGATGATCGTCCCGGCGGCATCCACGATGCCGATGCGATCGGCATCACCATCGAACGCAATGCCGATGTCGGCCCCATGCTCCCTCACGGCAGCGATCAGGTCGACGAGGTTCTCCTCGACGGTCGGGTCGGGGTGATGATTCGGGAACGTGCCGTCGCTTTCGCAGAAGAGATACGTCGCGTCGATGTTCATGCGCGAAAAGATCGCTTCCGTCAGAGGGCCTCCCGCACCATTGCCGGCGTCGAGTACCACCTTGAGACGCCGCGGCAGTGGCCCGGTGCGTGCAACGATGTCGTCGGCATACGCCGCATTCAGGTCGACCGTGCTGACCGTGCCGGTATGCGCCGTTGCCGGTGCATCCAGCAGCGTGCGCAGCTGCTGGATGCCGTCACCGTGCAGCGACCCGGCGCCGATGCAGATCTTGAAGCCGTTGAACTCGGGCGGGTTGTGCGAACCGGTGATCTGGATGCCACCGGCCACGGTCAGATGGTGCAGTGACCAGTAGAGCAGCGGCGTAGGTCCGACCCCGATGTCGATCACGTCACGACCGCGGGTGGTCAGTCCAACGATGAGGGCCGCAAACAGCGCCGTACCGCTTGGCCGGTTGTCGCGCCCCACGGCAACAGGTCCCGCGATGCCACGCTCGTCGAGCAATGCGGCGTAGGCCTGACCGATGGCGACCGCTGCCTCCTCCGTGAGGTCATCACCCACCACTCCGCGGATGTCGTACTGTCGGAAAATTCCCTGGGCAATCGTCATGGCAGCAAAGGCGTGGAGTCGACAGGTGCGAACGCCTGAACTGGTGCCGGACCTGCAGGGGCACCTGTCAGGAAAATGGGCATCGTGCTCGCCCGGGCCCATCGCACCGCTGGCGATGGATACACGCCAAGCACGAGCAGCAGTACGGCGGCGACCGCGATGACGCCGCCGGTGAGGCGGGCATCGACGCTGCGGGGCGGCAGTGCCTCGTCAGCCGGCGCCTTCATGAACATCGTCGTGATCACACCGAGGTAATATCCCGCCGAGACGACGCTCGCGAGCACCAGTATCACCGCGAGATTGATCTGCGGAGCCGGCGAATTGATTGCCGCGCGCAGGATGTACCACTTCGCAAAGAACCCCATGCCACCAGCAACGGGAAATCCGAGCAGTGAAAACATGAAGATCGCCATGGCGGTCGCGAGCGCCGGTCGCGTACGCGCCAGGCCTGCAAGATCGGCCAGGCGCGTGCGCCTCTCGATGCCGCCGGAGACGATGCTGAGGACGCAGTACGACCCGACGGTCGCCAGCGTGTAGGCCAGTGAGTAGAACACGAGCGATGCGACACCGTCGGCCGAGTGACTCGTGATCGCCACGAGGAGGTAGCCCGCATGTGCGATGCTGGAGTACGCGAGCATCCGCTTCACGTTCTGCTGTGCGAGTGCGAGCACGTTGCCCACGATCATCGTCACGGCTGCCAGCACCCAGGCTGCGTAATGCCAGGACGAGTATGCTGGTCCGAGTCCACCGAGCAGCAGTCGTGCAAAGGCGGCGAATGCGGCGGTCTTCACGCCCGCAGCCATGAACGCGGTGTACGGCGTCGGCGCCCCTTCGTACACGTCCGGTGCCCACATGTGGAACGGGACTGCGGCAACCTTGAACGAGAAGCCCACGAACAGCAGCGCCAGTCCGCCCACGAGCAGCGGATCGGTCCCCAGATTCCGCGACTGGATGACGGCAGCCATCTCGGTCAGGTTCGTCGTGCCGGTCGCGCCAAATACCAGGGCCATGCCGTAGAGCAGAAATCCAGTCGAGAAGGCGCCGAGCAGGAAATACTTCAATGCCGCCTCGGCGGATCCTGCGCGGCTTCGATCGAGGCCGGTCAGCACGTAGATCGAGAGCGACATGAGCTCGATGCCCAGGAAGGTCAGCATCAGGTCACGCGAACCGACGAGCAGCAGCATCCCGGTCGCCGAGAACAGCACCAGTGCGGGCGGTTCCGGCGCCGTGAGTGCCGCACCTTCGTTGTATTCCATCGCCATCACGAGCGTCCCCAGCACCCCAAGCAGGATCACGGCGACCGATGCCCACCGGAACCCGTCCCACGCGAGCGGACCGCTGGACGCGCCGAGCGGAGGGGCCTGGTTCGCAAGCATCGCCGCTGCGGCCGCGGTGACCAGTGTCACGACGATGGCGAAGAGGTGCGCGCGTCGCGTGCTCACGACACCTTCAGGCGAGAAGACGCCGTACAGCAGGACCATCATTGCGCCAACCGAGAGCAGAATCTCGGGCAAAAGCAGGGTGCCCAGATCGAGGGTGGCATGCGTCATGCCGTTCACGGCTGCACCCCCGCATCGACCGCCGCAGTGGGTGTCATCAGCGCCGACATGTTGACGCGGTTCACCAGCGATGCGACCGACTCGTTCATCCGGCTCAACACCGGCGCTGGCGCCACTCCGAGGCCGATGATTGCGACCACGAAGCAGCCCATGACGGCAGCTTCGCGGCGCGTGAGATCCTTCACCGTCGAGAGGGTGTCGATGGACGGTCCGAACAGCACCCGCTGCACGGACCAGAGCAGGTAGGCAGCGGCCAGGATCACGCCGACGGTCGCGGCAAGCACGAGCATCGGGAATCGGCCGAAGGATCCGATCAGTACCAGAAATTCACCGACGAATCCGTTCGTCCCCGGAAGGCCGGCGTTGGCCAGCGCGAAGAGCACGACGATGGCTCCGAACATCGGCATCTGCCTGGCAAGACCGCCGAGTGCGTGGAAGCGATCGTCGGCGACGCGCTTCCTCAGGAAGCCGACCAGCAGGAACATTCCACCAGTCGTGATGCCGGCATTCAGCATCACGAGCATGGCACCGTTCAGCGACTCTGGTGTGAATGCGCTGATGCCAAGCACGACGAAGCCAAGGTGCGCAATCGATGCATAGGAGATCACGCGCCGGAAGTCGGGCTGCGCGAGCGCGACGAGCGAGCCATACAACACCGCGATGACGCCCAGCGTCGCGAGGATGAGTCGCGTCGTGGGGTGCAGCGCAGCCGTCGGGAACAGCGGATATGCAATCACCAGCAGGCCGTAGGTACCCACCTTGATTCCGAGTGCCACCGCCGCGAGTGGCGGACCTTCACTTTGCGCGTCCGGCAGCCAGGTGTGAAACGGAATCAGCGCGCTCTTCACCAGGAACGCGCTCGCGAACGCGGCAAAGCAGAACAACTGCGTCGTCAGCGGGAGCGGTCGGCTCGTGGCCATCTCGCGCAGCGCCTCATAGGTCGTGCCACCGGCAGCCGTCGCGACCGTGATGATGGCGACCAGCATCAGCAACGATCCGACCATCGTGTAAATGAAAAACGCCGTACCTGCCGCCTGACCCTTCCCCGTGCCCCACACGCCGATGAGGAAGTAGAGCGGGATCAGCATCAGCTCCCAGCAGAGGTAGAACACCAGCAGGTCCGCCGCAAGGAAAATGCCGAGGATGCCGGCGGTCAGCAGCAGGATCTGCGCGTAGTATGCAGCGGCCCGGTGCGTCACACTTTCACGATCACCGGCGATCACGCTGAGCAGCATCAGGAATGCAGTCAGCAGTATGAGCGGCAGCGACAGGCCGGTCGCGGCGAGGCGGAACCGTGCGCCGAAATCCTCGATCCAGGGTGCGTCGAACGTTGCGGTGCCTGATGGCACCACGAACCACAGCGTGCTGGCCAGCGCCGCCGTCACCGCCAGCAGGCCGATCGTGACGGTGCGCGCGAGCCCTGCGTGCACGTCATCGGTGCTGCGCGGCAGCAGCCAGACGACCACCGAACCGATCAGTGGTACCATGAACAGTGCGAGCAGCAACCATTCCGCGACGCCATTCGCTCCAGCGGCGGCGGTCATCGACCGGCTCCCGTGGCAAAGATGCCGATCAGCGCGACCGTGCCGAGTACGATGGCCCAGACATAGCTGCCGGCGAAGCCGACCTGCGCGCGGGAGGCAAACGCGGACACCACGCGAAACACCTGTGCGCTGCCCTGCACGAGCACACCATTGATCAGGCCGAGATCGAGACCGCGCCAGAGCACTTTTCGCGCGGTGGCCACGACCGGCTCGGTAATGCCGCGCCGGATGGCCGTGTCGAGGAAGTAGTCGTTGGCCAGCACCAGTCCGATGCCATGTTCTGCGGGTGCCGCCGCCTTGGTCGTGAGTGACTGTGGCTTGAGCAGCACGAATGCAACCGCAATGCCGGCGACGGCAACGGCGACCGCGATGCCGATGAGCAGGTATTCGGTCTCATGCGCGAGCGTGCCGGTCCCTGTGAGCAGCGTCGCCGCGCGGCCGGTGATCGGCTCGAGCCACGTGGCCAGCATGCCGGTGCGACCTGCCGGGATGACGGTCGGGAGCTGCAGCCAGCCGCCGACGAGGGTCAGCGCGCCGAGGACGACGAGTGGACCACGCAGCACCCACGGCGAGTCATGCACGTCCGCCTCGACGTCGGCGCCCGACCGGAACGCTCCGTGGAAGGTGTAGCGCATGAGCCGCGTCATGTAGATCGCGGTGACGAACGCCGTGACGACGCCGACACCGTAGGCAAACCACAGCACCAGACGACCTGGCACGGGACCCAGCGACGCCTCGGCCAGCGGCGACTCGAGGGCGCGCTCGGCGAGCGCGCTGAGAATCGCGTCCTTCGAGAAGAAGCCCGCGAGCGGCGGGATGCCGGCGATCGCGAGCGTTGCAATCCACATCAGCGCACCGGTGACCGGCATGCGCCGCATCAACCCACCCATGTTGCGCATGTCCTGCGCGTCGTCATGTCGATGCGTGGCGTGCAGCGCGTGGTGCATGCTGTGAATCACGGCACCCGCGCCGAGAAACAGCAGCGCCTTGAAGAAGGCATGCGTCACGAGGTGGAACATGGCCGCCGTGTAGGCGCCGGCTCCAGCCGCCATGAACATGTAGCCGAGCTGCGACACCGTCGAATACGCGAGCACCTTCTTGATGTCCCACTGCTTGAGACCGACCATCGCGGACCAGATCGCAGTCACGGCGCCGACCAGCACGATCACGAGGCACGCCACGGGCGCCGCCGAAAAGAGCGCGGCGTTGCGGACGATCAGGTAGATGCCGGCCGTGACCATCGTCGCGGCATGGATCAGCGCGGACACCGGTGTCGGGCCGGCCATGGCGTCCGGCAGCCAGACGTACAACGGCAGCTGTGCACTCTTGCCGGCACAACCCAGAAACATGAACAGGCAGATGGCCGTCACGATTGGTGTCGACAGTGTCGCGTGCTCACGGGCAATGGTCGCGAAATCCAGCGTGCCCATGTTCGCGAACAGAATGAACATTGCCAGCAGCAGGCCAAAGTCACCGATGCGATTGACGACGAACGCCTTCTTGCCGGCCACCGCATTCGCGGTGTCCCCAAACCAGAATCCGATCAGCAGGTACGAGGCGAGCCCGACGCCCTCCCACCCGATGAACAGCACCGGCAGATTCGCGCCCATCACCAGCATCAGCATGAAACCGACGAACAGATTCAGGTACGCGAAGTAGCGGGCGAAGCCGGCGTCGTCAGCCATGTAGCCGACGCTGTAGATGTGGATCAGCGAACCGACGCCCGTGATCACGAGCATCATGAGCACGCTGAGCTGGTCGACGCTGAGCGCCCAGTCCACATGGAACGAGCCTGCACCCATCCATTCGCCGAGCGACGAGGTGATGGCGACCCCGGAGCCGGCGACCTGCGTCGCGAGCCAGACGCTCATCGCGAACGAGAACAGCATGACGCCGACGCCGATCGCGCTCACCGCCGTGCGGCGTGATGCAGGCGCCGGCTCGTCCTGCCCGCCGCGCCAGGCCGGCAGCAGCGAGAACAGCCCGTTGACCACGAAACCGAAGAACGGCAGCAGTGGCACCAGCCAGATGACCTGCGAAGCGGACGAAAAAGAGAGCATGCGTGTGGAGTCGCGAGACGACGCCTAACCTCGAAGGAGTCGGATACGGCCCAGATCGACCGTGCGATAATGCCGGAACACACTGATGACGATCGCCAGCCCCACGGCTGCTTCCGCCGCTGCCACTGTCATCACGAAGAGCACGAAGACCTGGCCTGAGACGCCATGCAGGCGCGACAGCGCGATGAACGACAGATTCACGGCGTTCAGCATCAGCTCGATGCACATGAACAGGATCAGCGCATTGCGGCGCGTGAGCACGCCAAGGACACCGATGCTGAAGAGGATCGCCGAGACGTAGAGCGCCTCGCGGATCATGTGCGCGACTCCCCCACGACCTTGCCGCGCTTCGCCAGCACCACGGCACCGATCACGGCCACCAGCAGCAGCACGGACGTCACCTCGAAGGCCACGAGGTTGTCCGTGAAGAGCGAGTTGGCCATCGGCGCCATCGCGTCACTGTCGACCGGCTTGAGCACACTGTCGTTCATGGGCTGCGAGCGGATGACGTAGAGCAGCTCAGCAACCAGTGCACCGCTGAGCAGTGCCGACGCGGCCGCCGCGCCCTTGCTCCGGCGCTCGTGCACATCGTTCTCGCCAAGGTTCAGCAGCATGACGACGAAAACGAACACCACCATGATCGCGCCGGCATAGACCAGCACCTGCGCTGCGCCGAGGAAGTGCGCTCCCAGCATGACGTACAGCGCCGCCAGTGCGAACATGACAGTCACCAGCCAGAGCGCGGCGGTCACTGGATTGCGCCGGGTGACCATCGCCAGCGCACTGCCGATTGCGAGCGCCGAGAAGAGCCAGAAGTGGACGGTGTAGAACGTGCCCATCATTCCCCAGCCGGATCGGCGGGGTCCCACATCTCGCACACCGGATGCGTCTGTGATGTCAACCGCTCGAGATCGTAGACGAAGCCGTCGCGCGTGTACTCCGCATTCTCGTAATGACGACCCACGTGGATCGCCTCCTCAGGGCAGACTTCCTGGCAGTAGCCGCAGAAGATGCAGCGGAACTCATCGATCTCGAACACCAATGGGAAGCGGTTGCCCTGCTCGTCCTCGCCGGGCACGAGCTTGATGCAGTTGGCCGGGCACACGGTCGGGCAGAGTCCGCAGGCGACGCACTTCGCCTTCCCGTCCTCGTTGGTCAGCATGCGATGCGTGCCGCGCCACCGCTTCGACAGCGCTTCCGTCTCTTCCGGATACTGCGTGGTCACCTTGTGCGGATCGATGAGGTGCTTGAACGTGTGCGCGAGCCCGGAGAGCGTGGCGCGCACATAGCTGACCTGTTCCACCGGCCGGTCCATCACCTTCACTCGGATCGCCATCAGTCCCCCATCCCGGATTCCGGTCGAGGGCCCGGCACCAGCACCGAGCCAGCCCGATCCAGCGCACGCAGGCGGAGCATTTCCGCTGCGGACATCTTCGACGTCG
>Ga0105048_10017121_pt1 | contig 11181 bp, 9 predicted proteins | sample MAT05_FD_78382 | JGI IMG/M metagenome (GOLD analysis project Ga0105048, IMG submission 78382) | Freshwater microbial communities from Lake Fryxell liftoff mats and glacier meltwater in Antarctica - MAT-05 | ecosystem: Environmental > Aquatic > Freshwater > Ice > Liftoff microbial mat | place...
GATCATCGCCACGATCGGCCCCTGATTGATGCCGAGATGATCGCGTGCAACCCGCCGCACACCAGCAACGACGCTGCCCATGCGCACACTCGGCAGCATCGCCATCGGTGGATAGAACGAATCGCGACAGCCGTACTGCGTGAAGATGGCCGGTTAGCGTTCGCGCATCGCGACCATTGGGGGAAACGCGACCTCAGGCGCAAATGGCATTGACGCGATTGCTGCTGTCGGTGCAATCGTCCCATCACCCCGTTCGGCGCCATTGGCGTCGCCGAAGGCTGAGGCACCGCGAGCCCTATACGTGTGTACCTGCAGCTGTTGGCCCTGCCACGTCACGATCGTGTCACCCGGCCCATCAGACGCAGTCAGTCCCCACACCTCGCTGCCGTAACCCGATGAATCGCCGCGGGTTGTCGGTGGCGGACCGGCGCTGGCTCAGCACGGCGCGCCGGAGCGCGCTCGTCCAGTCGACGCACGCACGTCGGAGAACAGCGATACTGGCGGGCCCGCCGTACCAGACATACGATCCCGTCGTCTCTTGCCCCTGCTCCGTGTCGATTCGCCGCCTCGTTCTCGTTCTCGTTGTCGCCGCCTCCGCCGTGGCGGCCCTCCCCGCGCGTGGGCAGGACCCACACCGGCAGCACGACCACGCCGCTGGTCTGCCGCCGGTGACGCTCCCTGCCGGCTCCATCGTGACCGAAGCCGACGTGCGCTTCATGCAGGGGATGATCGCACACCATGCCCAGGCCGTCGTGATGTCGCGCATGGCGGAGGCGGGCGAGGCGAGCCCGCGCGTGCTCAAGCTGGCGCGGAAGATCGACTTCGCGCAGGCCGGCGAGATCGCGCTCATGCAGGACTGGCTGCGGGCGTACGACCAGTTCGTGCCCGACACCTCGTCGTGGCGCGGCATGACCATGCCCGGGATGCTCACGACGGCCCAGCTGGCCCTGATGGAAGCATCGCGCGGCAGCCTCTTCGACCGGACCTTCCTGGAGCTGATGATCGGGCACCATCAGGGCGCCCTGCTGATGGTGTCCGACCTGCTCAAGTCACCCCGCGCCGCGCAGGAAGTGGACATCAACGTGTTCGCGAATGATGTGGAAACCACGCAGACGGCCGAGATCGGCCTGATGCGACAGATGCTGCTCGACCGCTGACCCTCACCCTGGAGTTCGTTCCAATGGCCGTGTTTCGCGACGCACGCAGCAGCGCGTCAGCTCTCCTGTTCGCCCTCGCCGCCGCGAGCTCGCTCAGCGCGACATCGCTCGGTGCGCAGACGTATCCCAGCGCGACCGATCCGCGGAACGGCCTCAAGCCTGGCCTCAACGATGCCGGGATTGCGATCTCGGGGATGAGACTCCTCTCGACGACGGGCAAGGCGGCGCCGTTCGATTCAGTGCGTGGGCTCACCTTCGTGAACAGCGACCTCGCGTTCCGGGGCGACCTGGTCTACATGGGGAACTTCGCCGGATTCTCCATCTACGACGCGAGCAGCCCCGCAAAGCCAGCGCTGCTCTCGGCCGTGGCGTGCATCACGTCGCAGGGTGATCCCTCGATCGTCGGCAACCTGCTGTTCATTTCGGCCGAGGGTGGCGGCAATCGCAAGGACTGCGCGAAGGGTGGTGTGAACGATCCGTCGGAACACATGGCGGGCGTGCGCATCTACGACGTGTCGACTCCGCGGGCACCGCGGCTGGTGAAGAACGTCGAGACGTGCAAGGGGTCGCACACGCACACCGTGGTGCCGTCGCCGACGGATCGGAACGTCGTCTACCTCTATGTTTCCGGGCAGCAGGGCGCGCGACCGGCGACGGAGCTGGCGGGCTGCAGGAATGGCTCGAACCCGTCCGACGAGACGAACTCGCTCTTCCGGCTGGACATCATCAAGGTGCCGCTCGACCGTCCGCAAGATGCCGAAGTGCTCAGCGGCGCCCGGATCTTCACCGGCCTCGGTCCGGCGCCGGCACGTGGCGGCCGCGCCAGAGCGCCGCGGGCGATCGCCGGCGCCGACAGCGCGATGATGGCCGAGATGATGTCCAGTGGCCCGCGCAACTGTCATGACGTGACCGCGTATCCGGCGATGGGGCTGCTGGCTGGGGCGTGCGGCAGCTACGGCTTGCTGGTGGACATCTCCAACCCCGAGAAACCGGTGCGGCTCGACGCGGTGGCCGACACGAACTTTTCGCTCTGGCACACGGCGGTGTTCTCGAACGACGGCGGAAAGGTGGTCTTCACCGACGAGTGGGGCGGTGGCACGTCGCCCAACTGCCAGTCGATGCACCCGCTGGAGATGGGCGGCAACACGACGCTGGTGATCGGTGCGGATCGCAAGTTCCGGCAGCACGCGTACTTCAAGATTCCGACGGCGCAGGGCGCCAACGAGAACTGCGTGTCGCACAACGGGTCGCTGGTGCCGGTGCCGGGTCGCGACATCATGGTGCAGGGGTGGTATCAGGGTGGCGTCGACGTGATCGATTTCACCGACGCCGACAAGCCGGTGGAGATCGGGTACTTCGATCGCGGTCCGGTGGATGCGCCGGCCACCGATGGTGCTGCAAACAGCCGCACGCGTGGCACGATCGGTGGGTCGTGGGGGGCGTACTGGTACAACGGGCGGATCTACTCGTCCGAGATGGCGCGCGGGCTCGACATTCTGGAGCTGACGCCTGGGCCGATGCTGAGTGCGAACGAGCTGGCGGCGGCGAAGCTGGTGCGGTGGAGCGAGTTCAATCCGCAGAGCCAGCCGAAGATCGTGTGGCCGGCGGCGTTCCCGGTGGTGCGGTCATATCTGGATCAGTTGGTGCGGAATGAAGGGCTGGCGCCCGCGCGGACGGCGGCGATCGGGCGGGCCCTGGCTGCGGCGGAGCGGCAGCGTGGTGCGGCGCGGCGGGGGGCGTTGACGGTGCTGGCGACGGCGGTGTCCGCGGATGCGGCGACGGCGACGGATGCGGCGAAGGTGCGGACGATGGCAGCGGCGATCCGGGAGTTGGCGGCGGTGCGGTAGCGGCGAGTTACGGTGAATTACGGGGTGAATTACGGTGACACTGCATTCAATTGAATCTGTCGCACCATCTGGACCATGCCGTCCGTCTGCCTGCCCGCCTTGGGCTTCGGCCCGCGCTTCGCTGGCGTCAGCGCGCGGTTGACCGTCACCTCGAGATCACGGATGAAGTCGGCGGCCGCCGCTGGCCTGCCGGTCGTCTCGGCCGTCCGCAGGCGCGAGAGCTGCTCCATGTCCGGGACCGCGCGCAAGAACGTGCGCATGTCCGGTATCGCTTCCAGCATCCGTTGACAGGTCGTCAGTCCATCCGCCTTCCCCAAGAGGTACGCCCTCGCGCTGGACCAGCGCCACGCAGTCGCACCGGTCACGAGCTTCGCCCTGACAGGGTTCAGGAGGACGTACCGCAGCGCCTCGGACAGGTGCGCCGCGTCCATTGGCACCGAGCCATAGCGCCCCTGCCAGAAGTGACCGCTCACGTGGCGCCGAGCGTTCAGGAATCCAGCGTAGGCACGATGTGTTCTGGAGAGGCAATGACGCAGACCGTCCGGCGTCGCTGGAACGAGGATGAGATGCACGTGGTTGGGCATCAGGCAGAACGCGACACAGGAGACGTCTGCTGCGCCGCATGCTTCGATCAGCAGACCCAGGTAGAGTGCATAGTCGCGCTCCGAGAAGAAGACCTGCTGCCGTCCGTTGCCACGCTGCGTGACGTGGTGGGCGAGGCCGGGAATAACGACGCGGGTGAGTCGGGCCATCTGTCAGGCGTTGGCGGCGAGAGAACGTCAGGCCATGCGGTTCGATGCGAGCGTAGGCGCGACCGACACCGAGCGCGACGCTATCTCACGCGCCGATCATGGTTGCAGCGCAGTGACGGGCACTCCGGGAAGGACGGCCGACCGGCCGCTCACGCCGTAGAGCGGAGGGCCGCGCGGGCCGAACGCCACGCTTCCTGCTGTGGCGCGGAGCTGGGTTTCCTGCACTGTCACCGTATCTCGGCCTCCGCAACCCGGGTTGACGAGCGGAGAATGGTCTGCTACATGTCGTAGCATGACGAAACGGCGCACCACCAAACCCGAACGCCCGAGCCTCAGCCCCCTCGAGGCCGAATGCATGGCCCTGTTCTGGAAACGCGGGCCGATGACCGCCGACGCCGTCCGCGAGGCGCTGCCCAGGCCACTGCGTGAATCCACCGTTCGCACCCTCCTCCGGCGCATCACGGAGAAGGGCTACCTCACCCACGATGTCGATGGACGCACCTACGTCTACCGCGCCGTCGATGCGCCTGGGGCCGTCGCGGCCTCGGGCGTCCGCCGGCTCGCACAGCTGCTCTACCGCGGCTCGGTGGGCGACCTGCTGGTGGGACTCGTGGACAGCCAGGAGATCGACGCGGCGGAGCTCAATGCACTCATGGCACGGATACGCGCGACACAATCACCGACAGTCGGAGACGCTGAGACATGAACGCAACGCTGGCAGTGGAATGGGGCATCCGCGGCGCAATCCCGGCGGTGATCGTGAGTGTCATGCTGGTCCTGATGCGCGTCCGCGATCATGCGCTCGAACAGAAACTCTGGCGCTCGGCGCTGGCCTTCGCCTGCGCGCTGCCGCTGCTGACGATCGCGATGGCGACGGGCCGAGTGCTGCTGTCATCGGAGGCATTTGTGCCGGTGCCGACGGCTTCGCTGCCCGCGATCGTGACCGCCGCTACCGGGTTCGTCTCACCACTACGAAACGATCCGTCATGGGCCGCCCATGCGACGCTCGCCGTCTGTGGTGTGTGGGCCGCGGTCTCACTGCTGCTGCTGCTGCGTGTCATGATCGGCGGGTTCGGCTCGTGGCAATTGCTGCGGACGAGTGCGCCGGCTCCGGAACAGTCCGCGCGCGGCGTTCGCGTCCGCATCAGCCACGCGATCGTGGCACCGGCGACGGTGGGATCCACGGTCTTGCTGCCGGCTGACGTCACCGGTTGGAGCGTGGCCGACCGGAGCGCCGTCATCGCGCACGAGCGCAATCATGTGCTGCGTCACGACTTCTGGTGGCAGTTCCTGGCGCGCACCTATTCGGCGATCTACTGGTGGAATCCGGCGTCGTGGGCCTTCACGTCTCGGCTGCGCTGGCTGGCCGAGCGCTTGAGTGATGCGGCCGCACTGCGCGTGATGCCTGACCGTGGGCAGTATGCGTCGCTGCTGGTCGAGGTGGCGGCGCGCGCCAGCGGTCGTGATGGCGGCCGCGTGCCGGGCTTCCGGGTCGCCATGGCGCGCCCGCCCATGCTGCGGCAGCGCGTTGAGGCCGTGATTCGCGCGGTGGAGTCGGTGCCGGTGACCGGCGCACGTCGTGCGGCGGCACTTAGCGCTCCGTTGCTGACGGCGGCGGCGGTGGCGATCACGCCGTTGCCTGGCGCGGAGCTCTCGTCGATCACCGCGTGGCTGCAGAACGCCGGCGCATCCCATGCGAGTGGCGCGGCACTGCCGCGGATGCTTGCCGACAGCGTCGTCATCAAGCTGTACTCCACCGGCACGATCGACTCGGCGGCAGAGGCGGCGATCGCGCGCTCGTCCAATCCCGACAGCGTGCGGCAAGCCTTCGCGTTTGCGCGCAGCGGTGCGCGTGTCCGCTGGTTCACGTTGAATCCCGACGGCACCGAGCGCGCGTCAGGCGTGACGCCCACGAAAATCACGCACGCCGAAATTACGCCGTTCGCCATCACCTACTGCAGTGCCGATCCCGCGTTGAAGCTGCGCATCGAGTACCGATTCGCCAGCGGCGGCGACGGATGGGCAATCGGCTCGTGCGCAAAGATCTTCAAGGACTCGGGCATGACAGGATCGCAGGGCGTGCGTCATCCGCGCGGTCGGTGAAGCTCACGTCCCTGGCCTCCGTCTGTCTGCATGATCTCCGTGAGCTCCGTGAGCTCCGTGATCTCCGTGTGAAGAGAGTTGACGACGCCAGCAGAGCCCTGATGCCAGCGACACGCAGCCCGTGAATGATGCACTGCCACCGTTTTCTGTCACCGTTTTCAGTAGTACACGATGTTGAACCGTGGGCGACGCGTGGCCATGGCCAGGGCACTGGCCGGCCACGGCAGCAGTTGCCGCTGAATGGGCGTCAGGGATGCGGCGAAGGCGCGCGCGTGCACCCACGACAGGTGCCACGCGGTGTCGGTCGCGGCCTGCAGCAGCGGTATGGCACTGTCGACCGACACCCGCGACGGTAGCCGGTTCAGGCGCGTGGCCACGTCGGTCCAGATGCTGTCGCGCGTGCGATCATAGAGCCGGCGACGGCTGGCGATGATCTGCCGCTGCAGATCATCGTACGCCAGCTCGGCATCAGCCTCCTCCAGTGTGTCGTACAGGTTGACGACGTTGCGACTCAACCGGCGTGCGAGGGAATCGGCGGCCAGCCGCCGGCCCACGCCATTCAAGTCCAGCCAGCGCGTGAGTTGCTGCCGCTGGACGGGAGCCGAGAGCGCCCGATTCGCGGACAGCACCACCCGCCAGCCGCCACCGAGCCCGGGCACGGGCGGCAGCGTGCGGCCGATGCGCGGATTGAGAGCCACGGCGCCGTCCGGCCGCACGCGCGCCAGTACGGCGTCCACGCTGGCGGCACCCCCCACTGCACGGCCGGGCGCGAGCGCCAGCAGCTGTTCGAGACCCCCGCCAAGGTTCTCCAGCGACGCCGTGAGCTGCGTGCGCTCCGTCAGGCCGATCCTCCGTCCGTCGAGCGTGACGGTGAGGTTGCTCTGTGCCGACCAGGGACCGGTGCAGCTTCCGCGTGCGGCGATCCGGCCGCGCTGTCGCTCGAGACAGTGCAGCGCGCGCACGGGCAGGAGTGTGGCCCACCGCGTCACGTCGGCGGAGGCGCCGGGTGCGGTCCAGTCGGGGATGAATGCGCGATCGTTTCGCGCCACGCCGTCGGCGTTGATGTCGCGGTCGACGAGCGGCGTGAAGGGCAGCCCGGAGCGCACCCGAATCCACGTCGAGAGGCTCACGCCGGGCCAGAGTTCGCGGCCCATCTCGAGTTGCACCTGATGGCGCGGCGCCGTGGCCGCCGGTCCCCACTCGGCGAGGCGCGGGTCGCCACGCGTATCCCGCACCCAGCCATTCTCCAGCGAGCGACTGCGCAGCCAGACGTAGCCGAGGCGGAGCGCGAGCTGGCTGTCGCCCGTGCGCGGCGACACGCTGAATGCGATCTGCGAGATCGTCGTGCGCCCCGCTGCATCGACGACGAGGTCGGAGCCAAGGCGCGGATCGCGTCGTCCCGCCGTGGCGAGCCAGTCACCCGAGGAGCGATCACGGTCACTGCCGGGTGCGTACACTGGACGGCCGTCGGTGCCCTCCATGGCCGGCGTCGCCACCAGGTTGGCATCGGACACGGACGGCTTGCGAAAGCCTTCGTCGCGCAGTGCGTCGACTGTGTACTGCACGCCGGCCACCTGTCCCACCCACGACGCGGTGCCACGCCACGCGTACGGCGAGCGATACGTCGGCGCGAGTCCCACACGCGTGACCTGCATCGCGTCCCCGTCACCGCGTCCATCGCAGGCGCGCGACAGGGCGCGAGCACTGAATCGCGGATCGTCGCCGCTGGCCGTGAGTTGGCGTCCGGCGCACGAGCGTGTCTCCGTGATGCCGAAGGGCGGCGCGAGGCCGGTCACATCCGACGGCTCCACATCGCTGACGAATCGCCCGAAGCCGGCACGCAGTTGCCCAGACGGAATGAGATGGCGAGAGAACAATGGCGTGGTGCGAATGCCCACGCCGTCGCGAGGTTCGAGCACCAGCCATGTGATGCCGACGCGCGGCGAGAGATCGGCGGTGACGATGGTGCGCTGCGGCAGCGCAAAGGGCGATGGCCCCCCGTCGGTGCCCGTACTGGCCAGGCGCTGGACGTCGAGCCGTACACCACCCTGCACGCGGACACGACTGCCGACCCGCTGCTCGAACCCGACGCCTGCCGCACCACGGCCCGCCGAAGCCGCCGTCTCGCTGGCACCGTCACGCACCACGACGCTGCTCACGGCCGATGCGGCCAGGGCATCCGACGAAGCGAAGCGGGCGCGCACATCGGGGGTCTGGCGCTCCAGTGACGCGATATCGACGCGCAATGCCACCAATCCGGTGATTCGAGTCGAGCGCAACTGGCGCGTGGCCACGCCGCGCGCCTCGATCCCGCGCTCGGTGGAGGTCCGACCGGGCACGCCGCCGAAGCGCAGCGTCTGCCCGACCGTCGTGCCGGCGTCGGCGTCGGGTGCCGTCACCGGCACGTCGAGGGTCGCGAACGCCGATCCGGGCGACATGATGGATTCTCGCGCGCCGCGAATGCCAAGACGCCCGTCGAATCGTGTGGCGGCGCGCGTGCGCTGATGCTGCCACATCGCGCTGCCGGTCGTCCGCTCGGCCCCGGTCGCCAGGCTGGCCGTGGCGCTGATGTCCTGCAGCTCCGCGGCTGCCACCGAGTGCTCTGCCGCTACGATCAGTGCATTCTGATGACTCGCCGCCGACGACGCCGACGGCGCGATGAACGGATCGAAGCGCGCCGCCACGGCCGTCGTCCATTGCACCGGCGCGCGGCGGCCCGGCTGGGCGAGCAACTGCGGATCCTCGCGCGCCAGCAGCGCGAGCACCGTGTCCACATTCTGCTGGCCGAACCCCGCGGCACCACGCAGGGCCGGTGACGCGGTCTGCACGCTCGTGAACGGCGACTGGGTCAGGGCAGTGCGGATGCCGACGCTCGCGCCGTGACGCTGATCCACGGAACGCCATTCGCCGCCGGCGTCGACCGCCACGGTCGACGCGGTGGGTGTGGCTTCGCCGCGCGGTGTTGGCGCCACACCGGTGATGACATCGGCGCGCAGATCCCTGAACTCACCGGCGCGAGCGATCTCGAGTTCCACCGATGCGCCGGAGAATCCGCCCGCGGTGATGTCGTAGGCGCCCGTGCCAACGCGCTGGCGCACCGGCAAGGAGCGCGGCAGCACGCCGGCGCCATTCACCATGCCGTTGAGTCGCTGCTGTGACTCACGTGTCGCCAGACCACCGAGTGACACGGCACCGTCCTGCACCAGCGTCAGCAACTGCGTGCGCGCTCGCGCGGCGACGTCGCCATCGGTCGGCAACAGTGCGGCCGCCGAACCATCCGACAGCTGTTCGCTGGCGCCGACCGCGAGACTGCCCACGAACCGTTCGGCCGGTGCCGCACGCCGTGCGACGACGCGCACACCTTCGAGGGTGCCCGTGAACGCGTCGAGTGGGATCGTCACGCTGCAATCGGGGTTGGTCGTCCGCATCAGCGATATCCGCCGACGGCGCGAGACGCCCTCGCCGAAGACTTCCGCCATGGCCTCAGAACGCGCCGACGCAACGGGCAACACTGCGCGACCATCTGCGGAAACTGGCGCCATGCTCACGACGACCCCGGTCGAATCCGTGAGGCGCACCCGGAGGACTGGCGCCACCGAGACCATGCCTGTGACCTGCGCCTGGATGGAGGCACAGCGCTGCGCCGCGAGGGTGCCGGCACTCACTCTCAGCATCACGGCACAGACCAGAGCGAATCGGCCGATCCGGAACAGCATACCGCTATTCCCGTCGCAGTCCTGCAGTCTCAGGCGCATTCGCGGGCTGTGGTGCCACGCCGTTCAGCGACACGCGTCCGCGTGCACTGACCGCATGGACACATGTGGATTCTGTCTCGATTCTCCCCCCGCGCGGCAGTGTGAGCACGACCTTCACCCATTTCCCCGGCTCGGCACTGCAGACGATTCGTCCCCCCTGATCGAGACGGATCGTGAGCTCGGCCGAGCCGCTGCCCTGCTGTTCGATGCGATGACTGCTGTCGGCAATCGTCCATCGTCTGGCGTGCTTCGACTCTGTCACGACAATGCGAACCTCGGCGACCACTGAGTCAACCGCCGGCGTGGCTGCTGGGATGAGAAGCATTCCTGACCTCGACGAGAATGATCGTTGATGACGAGCGGTCGTCACCGCGTAGGGGGATGTGCGACGCCGAAGCGGCAGCACCGCCAAACGAGAACGCCGCCTGCGGAGAGATGACGAGGCCAGCAATCTCGATCGCCGACCGTGACACTCTGTACCGTTACAAGACGTAACGGTTGGACGCACGCTCGTCAAGGTGCCATCTCGTGGGCGTCATCGGGTCCTGCAGAAGCTCGCGGTCCTGAACAGTGACGCGGTCGTCGCTCGCGGACTCCGGTGCAAGGACGCTGACCCCGTGACAGCGAAGCCGCGCGGTGATGCTGTCCCGATGAAAACCTAAAGTGTTTTGTGCACTGTCACCGTTTTTGTAAAGGTTTTGTGCACTGTCACCGTTTTCGTCTGTCACCGTTTTCGTCTGTCACCGTTTTTACCCGGATGATCTCGCCGTACGCGAGCTGCACGTGCCCGGCCTTGCCGTCTGTTTCTTCGTAGAGCAGACGGTGAATGCGACGCAGCCCCTGTGGCATGTGCGGTGAAGCCTTCCAGTCAGGATCGGACCGCCAGCCCGGCGGCAGCCGCAGCAGGAACACCGGCGGAGCGTTGGCGGCGGAGAAGTCAGTCACGAGCTCGGCATGGCGCCACGGTGTACCGTTGGGCGCTTGCGCGGTCGTATTTCGCGACGCGCCACAAGCTGGAACACCCAGCCTCACAACGGACCAGACGCCTGTGCATGCGAACTCATCGCCAGATGCGCGCCGGTCGTGGCAACGAACGTGCATGGTTGTCTGCTGCCATTGCGCGAATTTCTACAACCTGCACCAGGAGACCTCCATGGACGACGAGCGCATCTGGGAGTTCGAGAAAAGCCTGTGGTCAGCCGACAGCGCCGAATACCATCACAAGATTTCGCGCGACGCCATCATGGTCGTGCCGCAGGATCCTTTCGTACTGGCGGGGCCTGATGTCGCTGACGCAATGGCACAGACGCCTCGCTGGGACTCGGTGGTATTCAGCGAGACGAAGGTGGCGCGCCCGGACGGACCGACAGGCGGCCTCATCGTGATCGCCTACAAGGCAGAGGTCAGCCGAGGAGACATCGCCTACACCGCGTACTGCACGTCCACACTGCTGCGCGAGGGTGAAGACGACTGGGTGGTCGTCCAGCACCAGCAGACGCCTCCTCCCAAGACCGGCGCATAGGACAATTGCTTCTTGCAAAACATCACGGGGCGTTGGTTGGCGATC
>Ga0105048_10017123_pt1 | contig 11180 bp, 7 predicted proteins | sample MAT05_FD_78382 | JGI IMG/M metagenome (GOLD analysis project Ga0105048, IMG submission 78382) | Freshwater microbial communities from Lake Fryxell liftoff mats and glacier meltwater in Antarctica - MAT-05 | ecosystem: Environmental > Aquatic > Freshwater > Ice > Liftoff microbial mat | place...
CGTCGGTCTATATCTATTCGCTGCTTGTGAGTGAAAAACGGCTGGAGACCAACGACTACGTGGGCGAGATGGACCACATTAGCCTGCGCCATGAGCAGAATACACTCTCGCTGGAGTTTGCTGCTCTCGATTACCTCAGCAATGGCCATAACACATATCAATATAAACTCGCAGGCTACGATGATAACTGGGTTTTCGCAGGTGAACGGAATTACGTTCGATACGCCAATCTGCCCCCCGGCTCCTACACGTTTTTGGTCAGAGCCACTAATCGAGACGGTAAATGGAGTAATTACGTACGCCAGCTGATCATACAGATTAACCCACCATTCTGGCGTACCTGGTCGTTTATTGTCCTGGTGGCGTTGTTGCTCACAACCCTGATTCTGGCCTGGGTGCGTCGGCGCGAAGATGCCATCCGGCAGCAGCAGGCCGAGCGGTTGCGGCTGGCCTATGACATTCAGGAACAGGTAAAACGTGATATTGCCCGCGATTTGCACGACGAAATTGGTACCCGTTTAGCCACGGTGAAGCTTTACACCACGCAGCTAACCCGGCAGGCGGGCGAAACCCCCGCTATCCTGTCGCTAAAAACCACCATTTTCTCGCTCATCAACGATACCATCAGCGACGTTAGAAACCTGCTCAGGAAACTCAACCCAAAAACGCTGGAACAGTACGGGTATGTGGCGGCCATTGAGGAGCTGTTCGCCCGCGTCAACGCCAGTGACGTGGTACAGGCACAGGTGATGTCTGAGCATAAAACACCGAACGAGCTAACGGCCAGCAGCCGACTACCCACCAATATTGAGGTGATGCTGTACCGGATTACTCAGGAATTGGTCAGTAACTCGCTTAAACACGCCAACCCCCGGCGTATCAACCTGCGGGTGTTGATACTGCCCGACGCCGTGCGGCTGCGCTACGCCGACGATGGCAGCGGGTTTGACCGGGAGCGAACCCAGCAAACCAGCACGGGTCTGGGCATGGGCAGTATTGAGTCGCGGGTAGCGTTGCTGAATGGGAAGATTAACTGGCACACCCAGCCCGGTCAGGGTGTTTACGTTACTATCGACGTACCAATTCCGCGAACGCCGGGCCGCCAATTCGCCTGGACTACGCGTACAACGCAAAAAAATGTGTGATGTAGGATATGTCCCGCTTATGGCTTCGGAATCAGACCGTTATGGTCACGCTGAAGCAGCATCTCAAACAGTAGCACGGTAGCCGCAGCATCGCCCTGCGCCCGGTGGCGCCCGTTAAGCGGAATATTCAGCGATTGGCACAACCGCCCGAGGCTATAAGATGGATAACCCGGTATCAGTTTGCGGCTCGTGCGGACGGTGCAGAGCGTCCTGCGCAGAAAATCGTGGCCGATCCAGTTCAGTTCTTTCCTGACAAAATTAAAATCGAAGCTGACATTATGGGCCACAAAAACAGCGTCCTGGGTAATGCGCAAAACCTCGTCAGCTACGTCGGCAAAGAGTGGAGCGTGGACCACCATTGCCGGTGAGATACCCGTCAGGCCCTGAATAAATGGTGGAATCTCGCACTGCGGATTGAGCAGCGAATGGAATTCATCAACAACCTGCCGACCATCGTGGCGGTACATGGCAATTTCGGTCAGGCGGGCCGGGCCTTTTACGCCCCCGGTGGTTTCAACGTCAACGATACAATACAAAACAGTTATCAGTAAGCAGTGAACAGTTGTCAGTAATAGACTGCAAGTTACAAAGCACGATTCGGATGACCTATCCGTTGGCTACTACTGATCGATAACCGATAGCTACCCATTGGTAGTTACTCATTGGCGGCAATGGTTTGGCGGGGCACGAGCGGGTGGATGTGCAATTCCCCGCCAGGCGTGGAATTGCCGGGCCGCACAACAATACCGTCGCAAATGAGCCGCAGGGCGTAATCGAGTACGTAATCGCGGTTATTAAGTAGATCGGTATAAGAACGCGATACCGCAAAGTCCGGTTCTACAGTGAACCCGTTGGCCCGGTCGGGACTAACGGCGTGGTAAAGTTTCTTGAGGGGTATGCGCACCTGAATTTTTGAGTTTGGCAGGGTTACGGTCTTGAAATAACCGGCAAAATCGCCCCAGTATGCGCTGCCACTGGCTTCGCCCACATACGTTCCCAGGCCCGCGTCGAGCGTCTTGGCCAGTACCGACGTAGTTGCCGAAAATGAAGCCCCGTTCATCAGAAAGTACAGGTTACCCCGGAACGCCATCCGCTTATGGGGCCGAAACTGCCGGTGCGACGACCGGCTGGCAAAGCCTCCCGATGCTTTATCGGTCCGGTAATGCAGATTGAAATTCAGGGCAGAAAACGGATTCCAGCGGGTGGTGAGTTCAGCGCGGGCCGCCCGTTTCATTTCTTCGTGCTGCATAATAGTAAACGGTTTAGGCATCCAATAGCGCAGCAACCGGGCAGAGTTTAACACCATACCGCCCCCATTGCCCTGCATGTCAACGACTAAATGTTGTACATTCTGCTTCCGAATTTCCCGAAAAGCCCGCTTGAGTCGTCGGTTATAGGCAACCTGAAAGGGGTCATTTTTCTTCAAACCCATAAACGACGATACCCGCAGCACCGCCGTTCTTGAGAGCGTGTCAATAATCTGTACCGACAAATTGGCCCGGTGGTCGGCTTCCTGATGGTAACGTCGGTTCATAACAGCCCGGAAGCCCGTCAGTGTGGGGCAGCGCAGGGTTTTAGTCCGCGTAGGTGTGTCGTCAAAAAGCTGGCTTGGCAGACGATAGGTAATCTTAGCCGAGTCTGCCGAGCCAAACCAGGCCGCGTAGTAGTCGGCAAACTGCACCATACTCCACTGCCGTCGGCCCGTCAGGTTATCTCCATCGGAGCCGGTACGATCGGCGTCCATCAGTTCGCGGTGGAGGTCGGCCACAGTACGGCCATTGATGCTGAGCAGTTCCGTACCACGCCTAAGGCTGGTATCAGCCGATGCGTTATGACTGATAAAATACCGGTTGCCCACCTGCCGGATGTAAAAGGGAATAAACCGGGCAGACTTTCCAGCCCATGCCCTGCGGTGGTTGATATTGGTATGGCCGTCTTTGAGCGCGTTGACAAGCGGGCTGACGTGCCGGAAAAATGTCAGGTAGTTCATGGGGCTGGTCAGGCCGTTGTAGAGTGAGTCATAGATTTGCTCCATCCGGGCATGGGGCGTGTAATGGCCCATGCCCGGATGGAGCAAATCTAGTTTACGTTTCAGGTAACTAAGGTCTTCGTGGGTTTGGCTGGTGGTAAGCAACTGAGCCGGGGCGGAGTGGGAGTTAAAGGCAATGACAAGACTCCAGAGCAAGAGAATTCGACCAATGTTCTTCATGTACAGTCACAGTAGGTAAGCCGGTTCCTGAACAGGCGGTTGTTTGACTGGTGAAGATAAAAATTGACCCAACTATTTGCAAGCTATTTTGTTTAAAGCACACGAATATTTCGTGTTCGGCTGGTTTCGCAGGTATTACATCTTTTAAAGAGTCCGAATCGATAGGCATGGTTTAGTACTTTTTTCTGATGCCGACGAAGGAGAAATCTCAATTTTGCATGTGTCGTTAAACAATGAGGTTCTTGAGAATGAGAGCAAACGGAACCCGCATTTTTGCCCGTTTCTTTTAGCCGAACTAATCGCGACAATTAAATGTACGTACATCAAATACACTTGTAAATAACAAACAAACTTACTGACAATCCCTTCAAATAAATATGAAAACGCTTATCAATGGCCTACATCACGTTACGACGCTCGCAGGTGACACCCAGGGCAACGTCGATTTTTACACCGACCTCATGGGCCTGCGACTCGTGAAGAAAACCGTAAACTTCGACGCGCCCGATGTGTATCATCTCTATTATGGCAACGAGTCCGGTTTGCCCGGCACTATCCTGACGTTTTTTCCCTACGGTAGCGACTTACCACGCGGGCGCAAAGGCGTGGGGCAGTTAACGTACACGGCTTTTTCGGCACCTTTAGCGTCCATGCAGTTCTGGATGGACCGCCTGCACGAGCGTAGTATTCCGTATTCCGGACCGTACAAACGCTTTTCGGAAAGCTACCTGCAATTCGAGGATTATGACGGTGCGGGTACTGAACTTGTGTTCAGCGACGACGACCAGCGGCCCGGCTGGGAAAATGGCCCAGTTTCTGCCGACTTCGCCATTCGGGGTTTCCATACCGTAACGCTAAACGTGCAAAATCCTGACCGGACCGTGCAACTCCTGACCGACATTATGCAGCACAAACTGATAGGAGAGGAGCCTGGCCGGATGCGCTTCAGCGCGGGTATAGGTGGTCCCGGCAACTTCGTGGATGTGCAGGTTTCGCCAGCAGGCGTCCGGGCATTGCAGGGCGCGGGGTCAGTGCATCACGTAGCGTTCTCAACAGATTCGGACGATACTCAGCGGACCATTCGTGAGCAGTTGATGCAGGCTGGTTTTCAGCCAACAACTGTGCAGGACCGGCAGTATTTCCATAGCATCTACTTCCGCGAGCCGGGCGGCATTCTCTTCGAGATTGCCACCAACCCGCCAGGATTTACCGTCGATGAGCCGCTGGAGGAACTGGGCCAGAACCTGAAACTTCCTCCACAATACGAATCGCGCCGGGCCAGTCTGGAGCGGGCGTTACCGGTAATCTCGTAAACAACACTGCTCAATCGAAGCGAAAAAACCGTGGTGAGCATGAAGAACCCTGTGTGTTTAAAATTCTCCTGATATGATACACGATCCCAATAATTTTCTGACGGCTGGCAGACCGCTCGATGAAGCCGAAAAAGTAATGGTGCTGGTGCATGGCCGGGGCGGTTCGGGGCGGGACATTCTCTCCCTGGCTAACCACATCAACGACGACGGCTTTGCCTTCGTGGCCCCGCAGGCAACCGGCAACACATGGTACCCATATTCGTTTCTACAACCGACGGAGGAGAACGAACCTAACCTCTCTTCAGCGTTACAGGTGCTGGCAGGCTGGCGGGCGCGACTACAGTCTGATTACAATTTCAAATTCCCGCAGATGTACTGGCTGGGCTTTTCGCAGGGGGCCTGTCTGTCGCTCGAATTTGTTGCTCGAAACGCAGTTGAGTACGGCGGTGTATTTGGCCTGAGCGGTGGCCTGATTGGTCCCAACGGTAGCCCAAGGCAGTACGGCGGTTCGTTTCACGGAACCCCGATTTTTCTGGGATGCAGTGATGTTGACCCGCACATCCCGAAGACGCGGGTGCTGGAATCGGAGCGGGTATTGCAGGATATGGAAGCGAACGTGACGACGAAACTTTACCCAAATTTTCCGCACTCGATTCACGAAGACGAGTTAAACTTCGTTAATTTGCTAATAGCCGGGGGCTGATGATGGCCAACCCCAACCGGCTACTTTAACAGCATTACTATGAGCCAATACATGATTGAATTTGATTTGCCGGATGTAATGGACGAAGGCTTTGCCAACCGAATTTCCGCCCAGCGATTGAAAGTAGAAGAGATGATGGAATCTGGTTTTTTACTTTCTTACTCGCTCTCCGTTGACCGTCAAAAACTCTGGTGCATTTTCAAGGCCGATTCAGAACTGGAGGTGATGGAGTCGATCTCCGAATTCCCGCTTATCAAATACATGACCCCCATCATTACCGAGCTGATGTTCCATAATATGGTGGCCGCCCGAATCCCACTCTTCTCCCTGAACTGATTGACAGGCCCTTCTCCGGAAGGGCTTTTTTCTTTGATCCCCTACTTCCGTTCGCGCTTTGTTCATTTTTAGAGACTATACTGTCTAACAGGTTGAGTACTACGTTGTGCCTTAGTTCTGCCTGTACTCCGCTCTATACAACCGTCCTATGCCGGGACGAGCCTACCCTTTCTGATAGGTCAACTTATTGGCCTTGTTTTTGCTGTGCAACTTAGTGAGACTCGCATTGACTTATCTTTTGAGGTCAACTACTTGTGGGTCAGCCCAGTTTTTTTGTGTCATATTTATTGTTGTGATACCCCGCTATTTTGCCTATATCTTTGTGAAACCTCACACTGACATCCTGTCAGTTTTTCATTAAAAATACGCAAGTAACCCTTCAAAAGTGGTTACATACAAGCACAACTCCCTGATAATCAGTTCCACGTGAAACATTTGTTTTCCTCAGATCTGCCCCAAAAAACGCTCAATAATGACGCCCAACATCCTCTTGTGTCAGTCAGAAAATGAACTCAAAAAACGCTTTGAGAATGACTTCATTGCCCACATCGATGGCAGCAAAAACTCGACACTACGACAGTTTTACGAAGCCGTGGAGGACGTTCTGGAGATACCGAATTTCGGGCGGACACTTGACGATCTGAACGAAGCGCTAAACGATTTGGGCTGGCTCGAAGATGAGCGAATTATCCTGTACATAACCGATACAGATACCTTCATAAGCAAAGAGCGAGACCCGGCAAAAATGGCCAGCATACTGAACGTTCTAGACGCTACCGCCGAAGACTGGAAATGGGTAAGTGACGAGGAAGTAGCCGACAAAAAAGAGGTTATTATCGTATTTGAAGATGGTGAACGTATCCGAAAAATCCTGATGAAAGAGGCTATTGACTTTAAGACATTGAGTGAGTTGCCCTGAGATGAAGCCGGGTCAGCGAAGATAATGAACAGGAAAACAAGCCCTGCAACAAATCCACAAAACCTACTGTTACAACTATGTGCCGCCGGAGACTGACTCCAGCGGCCTTTTTGCGTTGAATCACCCAATCCAACTGCCGCTTGAAACCTGACGAATTACTCGGCCTATACGCCGACGACAGCTTTATAAAACTACTCGCCGAGCCGTTTGGCCGCAAACCGGCGGGCGAGCCGCAACGACTCCAGATTAAAGGCATGTCGGGCAGCTTAGATGCTGTGTTTGCCTCATCGCTGCTCCGCTCTGTAGGAGGTAATCATCTGTTCGTGCTAACTGACCGCGACGAAGCAGCTTACTTCTTCAACGACTTGCAAAACCTGCTGAGCCGGGAGGTATTGCTATTTCCAATGTCTTACAAAAAGCCGTACCAGTACGAAGAGATTGAGAATGCCAACGTGCTAATGCGGGCTGAGGTGCTGAATAAGCTGAATCCTGCCCCCAAAAACGGCCTGCTCATGGTGACGTACCCGGAAGCATTGTCGGAGAAGGTCATAAACAAGCGGTCGCTTAAGGCCAATACGCTAACTATCCGGGCGGGGGAGAAGCTGGACACGAATTTCGTGGAGGAATTACTCCAGACCTACGAGTTTGAGAAGACCGATTTCGTGTATGAAGCGGGGCAATTTTCAGTGCGGGGAGGAATTATCGACGTATTTTCCTTTGCCAGTGAGTTTCCCTTTCGGATTGATTTGTTCGGCGATGAAGTCGAGAGTATTCGCAAGTTCAATCCCGAGTCGCAGTTATCGACCGATGCTGTTGACTATGTAAATGTCATCCCGAACATTCAGACCCGGCTCATTGAAGAAACCCGCGAATCATTCTTCGACTTTCTGCCCGATGATACAACCATTTGGGCCAAAGATGTGGAGTTTACGCTTGAAATAATTGAGCAGTGCTACGAGAAAGCCGAGCAGAGTTTTGCATCGGTGGTAGGCGGCAGCGGGGGCATTCAGGTGGTATCAGACCCAAACGAGTTGTTCGAAACGCGCCGGACATTCCTGAACGAACTGAAACGATTCAGGACGGTTGAGTTTGGCCGAAAATTCTACTTCAAAACCGAGGGTCGGCAACAGTACCCGTCGAAGCCGCAGCCGTCGTTCAATAAGGAATTTAAGCGGTTAGTCGAAGCCCTCGGTGTGAATCAGTCGAAAGGCTACACCAACATCATTGCCGCCGAGTCATTCAAACAACTCGACCGGCTGCGCACCATATTCGAGGAACTCGACCCATTCGTAAAATTTCAGCCCCTAAACATCGGTCTGCGCGAAGGCTTTCAAGACGATGCGCTCAAGATTGTAGTCTTTACTGACCATCAGATTTTCGACCGCTACTTCAAATACCGCGTTCAGGATAAGTTCTCAAAATCGAAAGCCCTGACCCTGCGCGAGCTTAAAACGCTGCGGCCAGGCGACTACGTAACGCACGTTGACCACGGCATTGGGCGGTTTGCGGGGCTGGAGAAGGTTGATAACGCGGGCAACGAGCAGGAAGCCATCCGGCTCATATACCGCGACAACGACATTTTGTTGGTAAGCATCCACAGTCTGCACAAAATTGCCAAGTACAGCGGGCGTGAGGGTGGGCCACCAACCATGAGCAAGCTCGGCTCGCAGGAGTGGGAGAACAAGAAATCGCGCGTTCGAAAGCAGGTCAAGGACATTGCCCGCGAACTGATTGCCCTCTACGCCAAACGCCGGACCGCGCCAGGCTTCGCTTACAGCCGCGACAGCTTTTTACAAGCCGAACTTGAATCGTCGTTCCTCTATGAAGACACGCCCGATCAGGCCAAAGCAACCAATGATGTAAAGGACGATATGGAGCAACCGCACCCCATGGACCGGCTCGTTTGTGGCGACGTCGGCTTCGGCAAGACAGAAATTGCTATTCGGGCTGCATTCAAAGCTGTGACAGATAATAAACAGGTCGCGGTACTGGTACCCACCACAATTCTGGCCATGCAACATTACAAAACGTTCATGGATCGCATGGCCGACTTCCCCGTCAAAATTGACTATATCAACCGTTTCCGGTCGGCGGCTCAGATAAAGGAAACGCTCAAAGGTGTGGCATCGGGTGAAATCGGTATTCTCATCGGGACGCACCGAATTGTAAATAAAGACATCAAATTCAAAGACCTCGGTCTACTGGTAATCGACGAAGAACAGAAGTTTGGGGTGAAGACCAAAGACCGCCTGAAAGAGATGCGGGTTGAGGTTGACGTGTTGACGCTAACGGCCACGCCAATTCCCAGAACCCTGCACTTTTCACTCATGGGCGCACGCGACTTGTCGGTCATTGCTACGCCACCGCCCAACCGGCAGCCGGTCACGACAGAGGTTCATCCGTTCAATGAAGCCACCATCCGCGACGCGGTGAGTTATGAGATTCGGCGGGGTGGTCAGGTCTTTTTCGTGCACAACCGCGTGAGTGATATCGAGTCGATTGGCAACCTGATTATGCGACTCGTGCCGGAAGCCCGCGTGGGTGTGGCGCACGGGCAGATGGAAGGCGACCGGCTCGAACGGACCATGACGCGATTTATCGAAGGCGAGTTTGATGTCCTGGTCTCGACCAACATTATTGAATCCGGTCTCGACATTTCTAACGCCAACACAATCCTGATTAACAGCGCGCATTACTTCGGTTTGTCAGACCTGCATCAGATGCGGGGCAGGGTAGGGCGGTCTAACCGGAAGGCATTTTGCTACCTCCTAACGCCCCCACCGTCGGTAATGACGTCGGACGCCCGCAAGCGCCTGCAAACGCTGGAAGACTTCTCGGACCTTGGCGAAGGTTTTAAAATTGCCATGCGCGACCTTGACATACGGGGGGCGGGAAACTTGCTGGGTTCTGAACAGAGCGGTTTCGTGAACGATCTTGGTTTTGAGATGTACCACAAAATTCTGGATGAAGCGGTACAGGAATTGCGCGAAAGCGAGTTTAAAGACCTATTCGAGACTAAACCCGGCGACCTTAAGCTGGCCCTGCCCGATACCGTTATCGAGACCGACCTGACCGTTGTTATTCCCGAACGCTATGTGCAGAATATTTCGGAACGGCTCGCGCTTTACACCCGACTGGACAGCATTGAAACAGAAGCAGAATTGACAGCCTTTCAGCGGGAAATAATCGATCGGTTTGGGCCAATGCCCGAAGAGGTCGTAAACCTGATAAAAATAGTGAATGTACGCTGGAAAGCTGAGCATCTGCACCTTGAGAAACTGACACTTAAGAATACTATTGTGAAAGGGTACTTCGTTTCTAACGGGAACGATGCCTTCTTCACGGGCGACCAATTTGGCAAGGTAATTGACTACATGAAACGAAACCCAGCCAGGTTCTCGCTGAAGGAATCCAAGGGCCGACCCATATTTACGCATACCGATGTGCATTCGGTAGAAGAGTTGAATGAGGTTCTGGCCCAGATGATTGCGTAACAGCTAAAAAAGCACCCTACGTTTACACAAAATACAAAAATGACTCAGAAGTATCACCTGTACAAAGCGGCCTGTTTCCTGATGGCTACGATGGCCTTTGCGGCCTGTAGCAAGTCTAAGCACCCGACAAGCGTGAAACCGGGCAAAACCAGTACAGCTACCGGAATTGCCTACAATCAAAAAGAAGGTTTTCAGGTCAAGAAATTTGCCGGTCAGAAAGCCGGACCAAACCTCGTATTCATCGAAGGCGGGCGGTTCACAATGGGTTCGCTGGAAGAGGATGTAATGGGCAGTCGCGACAACCGCGAGCGAATCGTCTCGATTCAGTCGTTCTACATGGACGAGACTGAAATGGCCAACGTCCACTATCTCGAATATCTGGATGCTATTACCCGCGATTCGTCTGAAGAAGTGGTAAAGGCTGCCCTGCCAGACACAACTGTTTGGGCCAATCCGTTGTCATTTAACGATTCCTACGTGACGCAATACCTGCGTTATCCCGCCTTCCGTTACTATCCGGTTGTGGGTGTGTCTTGGGTACAGGCAAGCGACTATGCCAAATGGCGTAGCGATGCTGTAAACAATGATTTGGCCAAAGGCGGTGGCGAAAAGAAGAAAAAAGGCGGTGGTTTCTCGCTGAAGCGGAAGTCGAAGAAAGAAGCTGAACCCGCCTTGGCCGAAGCTACGGCGTCTCCATCGGCAAAGCCAAGCATGGAAAGCGGCATGGTTCTGCCCGATTACCGTCTGCCAACCGAAGCCGAATGGGAATACGCTGCCAAAGCACTGATTGGTACACAATACATGGACGAGAATCAGGTGAATCAGCGAATTTATCCGTGGGATGGATCGTCGGTTCGTAACCCGAAGAAGGGCCGCAAACAGGGTCAGATGCTGGCCAACTTCAAACGTGGTAAAGGTGACTATGCTGGTATTGCCGGTCGCTCAAACGATGGTGCCATTATAACAGCCGAAATTTATGAGTATCCAGCTAACGACTTCGGTCTGTACAACATGGCTGGTAACGTGAACGAGTGGGTCTATGACGTGTATCGTCCGCTGTC
>Ga0105048_10017124_pt1 | contig 11180 bp, 10 predicted proteins | sample MAT05_FD_78382 | JGI IMG/M metagenome (GOLD analysis project Ga0105048, IMG submission 78382) | Freshwater microbial communities from Lake Fryxell liftoff mats and glacier meltwater in Antarctica - MAT-05 | ecosystem: Environmental > Aquatic > Freshwater > Ice > Liftoff microbial mat | place...
GACAAACCGGCCCTTCTCCAATCGCTTCGAGAACAGACAAGCCCCTTGGCCATCCCACCAGATGATCTTGATCAGATCACCCTGCCGCCCCCGAAACACGAACATGTGGCCGCTGAACGGGTTCTGTGCTGTCGTCTGCTCGGCCTGAGCCGCGAGCGCCGCAAAGCCCTTGCGCATGTCCGTTACCCCGGCCGCGAGCCAGACATGCGCGTTCATCGGAACCGGGATCATCCCGACAGGCCACGGATCAGCCGGGCCAGTGCCTCGGGGTCATACGACCCGCTGACGCGAAGCCGATGCCCACCGGTAATCTCGATCTCAATCTGACCATCGCTGGCTGAACGGCGTTCGACCTCGTGGCGGGCAGGAGCCACAATCTCGACTGGTAAAAAGCGTGCTGCATCTACATCTTCCAGGCCACACCCCATAAACCGGGGGTCCTTCAGCCAGTTGAAGATCTGATTGGCGTTCACATCGTAGCGCCGCGCGACCTGGCTGACTGAAACACCAGAAACCCGCGTTTGCGCGCATATCATCCGCTTCTCGTCATCAAGCCAAACCCTGCGCCTGCGCCGCTCCCCCACATCAGCCCCCGATAATGTCCATCATCACAAGTGGACACTATCCCCAACCATCCAACGGCGGCAGGGCAGTCAGGCCGGACGCTTACGGCCAACACCCAGTTCCTGTCGCCCCGGCTAATCATGAACAATGGGGCAACGGCGGCGGCGGTCGCCTTTGATTGCTCGGGCGTCTATGTAGAGACGGATTACTAACCCGCTTGGTGTCGCGCCGAACGTCGGCCGGCAGTTAAACGGAGTGAGAGCATTCCTTTGCCGGGCATGTCGAAATGGATGTTTGTCAGGTGTCGTCCTTGTATCGTTGGTATCGAATAGATCAGTCCCGAACAGCACAATACAGGACATCAACATGAACAAACTCACCAATTCCATGACTTCGACTGTGTCAAAGGCCCCGATTTGGTTATGGGCGGCCGACGCGTTCGGCCTGATCTGGAACGTCTACAGCGTCTATTAGTTTACAGGCACGTTTTGTCAGACTGGTTCGCATTTGTCTGTCAGCAAACTGCGCAGTGCTGCTGCAAGGTCGTGAAATCCGGGGGCGGGTGATCGTGACACCTCTGCGTCGATCATACGCCCGGCTTTGGACCGAACCGCTGGCCTGACCGGAACATGTCGAGCCAGGTCAGCCCGGCGAAGGTATCGCCGCCTGCACGCGGTCGATACTCTGCTCCGATATGACCGTCATAGCCGATATCGGCCAGGCGGGCGATCAGCCAAGGGTAGTTGACCTCGCCCGCGTCCGGCTCTCCGCGATCTGGCACGGCTGCGATCTGGATATGACCGATTTTTGGCAACAGGCGTTCTACCGTGCGCAGCAGATCGCCCTGCATGATCTGCATGTGATAGCAATCGAACATGACCTGCAGCGCGTCATGGCCCACGGCATCGAGAATGCGCGCGGCATGATCCGTACCCGACAGGTGGTAGCCCGGCACGTCGCGCGTATTGATCGGCTCGATCAGGATACGCAGGCCGCGCGGTGCCGCGAGGTCGCAGGCAAAGCGGAGGTTGTCGCAAAAGCAGGTGTTGGCCGCATCGCTGCCATCGGTTCGGCCCGCCATGACATGAACCGCATCCATCCGCGCGGCGGTGGCATAATCGACCGCGCGCTTGATTTCATGGCGGGCATCGTCCACGCGGCCGGGCAAGGCACATAAGCCGAACTCTCCGGCAGCCCGGTCACCCGGCCACGTGTTGAGCGCGAGCATGCGCAGCCCCGTTTCATCCAGCGCTGCGGTCAGGTCGGTGGCCGGTGTGGCATAGGGAAAGTGACATTCGACGGCGTCAAAGCCCGCGCGGGCGGCGGCTCGCACCGCATCGGGCAGCGACAGGTCAGCGTAAAGAAAGCCGAGGTTCGCGGCATATCGCATCAATCCCACTCCACATCAAAGGCACGGACAACGGCGCCGATCTGGCCTGCGTCCAAGGGTTTCGCGCCGGTGCCGCGCAACAGCAGGGCAAGGCGCGCGGTCTCTTCCAGTTCTTCCATAGCAAAGACGGCCGCCTCCAGATCCTTTGACGCCACGACAGGGCCGTGATTGGCCAGCAGGATCGCGGCGCGTCGCCCTGCAAGGCCGCGCACAGCATCAGCCGTTGCCGGATCGCCCGGCACGAAGAACGGCAGCAGTGCGACCTTGCCGACCCGCATGACACTGTAGGCCGTCAGGGGTGGCAAGGCGTTGTCGGGGTCGGTTTCGGGAAGCATGGACAGAGCCACGGAATGCGTGGAATGCAGATGCACTACCGCACCGGCACTTTTCCGCGTTTCATAAAAGGCGGAATGCAATGGCATCTCTTTGGTTGGTGCGTCGCCTGCGATGTGACGTCCGTGGGCGTCAAAGCGTGACAGGCGTGCGGGGTCCAGCCGCCCCAGACTGACGCCGGTGGGCGTGACAAGAAGGCCGCCGTCGTTGGTACGCACCGAGATATTGCCTGATGCGCCGCCCGTCAGCCCACGATTGAAGATCGACGCGGCCCAATAGCAGACATCTTCGCGCAATCTGGTGTCGCTCATGTCCCCTCCATCCTGCGGGCGGCCTTGGCGAAAAAGTCTGGGGCACCGAAATTTCCCGACTTCAGGGCCAAGACGAGGGTCGCGTTCGCGCGCATCACCGGAACGCCGGGATCAATCTCGGGGCCGATTTCCAGGCGGTCGGGCAAGAGTGCCCCGACAACCGCGCCGGAGGTCTCGCCTCCTGCCGTGATCAGCCGGGTGACGCCGCCCTGCACCAAAGCGCGCGCCGTATCGGCGAAAAGCGTTTCGATCGCAGCGGCAACCGCGTCCCGGCCATGACGGGTCTGTGCCGCGCGGACCACGTCCGGGTCGGCAGAGGTGTAGATCACCGGCAGGCCGTCCTGTGCCAACGCCCAGGCGGCAAGGGTCGCCGCGTCGATGTCGCCCGACATGACCGCGGCGGCGTCAACCTCACGGGCTGGATTGGTTCTGGAATGCACCGCGACCTGCGCACGCGTCGCGTCCGAGCACGAGCCCGACAGGATCGCGGCAGGGCCCGATTGCCCCGTCCACTGGATGGAGGTCTGCGACAAAAGCCCCGCCTCCCGGAAAACACCGGGCAGGCCAAGCGCGATGCCTGATCCTCCGGTCAGCAGCGGCAGCCGTGCGGCGGCGCGACCCAACGTCACCAGATCGTCGTCGCGGACAGCGTCGGCCACGATCAGGCGGTGGCCTGCGGCGTCTTCGACGTCAAGCCAGGCGCGCACGGCGGCGGGGCCTTCGGCGACAATCGCAAACGGCACGTGGCCGATGGTTCCATCGACCTGACGCGCAAGCCAGCGGCGCAGGTCGGGATCGGTCATTGGTGTCAGCGGATGGTTTTCCATTCCGCTTTCGCTGAGCAGCCGGTCGCGGACGAACAGATGGCCCTGATAGACGGAACGCCCCGCAGCCGGGAACGCCGGGCAGACCAGCACGCGGCGGGCATCGAGTGCATTGGCCAGCGCCTCGGCCACAGGGCCGATATTGCCGTCTGGCGTGGAATCAAAGGTGGAGCAGTATTTGAACAGGAACTGCCGACACCCTTGGGCGCGCAGCCAGTCAAGCGCCTGCAGCGATTGACGGATCGCTTCGGCCACCGGGATCGAGCGGGATTTGAGGGCAACGATGCCGGCCTCGACCTCGGCGCCAGCCGGCCCGTTCGGCACACCGACGTATTGCACGCAGCGCATTCCCTGCCGCGTAAGCGTGTTACCCAGATCGGAAGAGCCGGTGAAATCGTCGCCGATGCAGCCCAGAAGCATCAGTATCCCCCCAACGGCGCGAGGCTGCCTTGTATTTCTAAGCACCTCGTCAGTGTTCTGTCGTTGCCCACACGCATCTTTGCAACATCCTTGCATCCGGTCGGTCAGTCGGGTGTTGACGAAATCCGGCATTTCGTCAGTCTTGTCAAAACCTTGCGAAACCCCGTCGCCGATGCGATACGCCGCCAGCGCCATCCCTGAACCATCGCGAGGGTTGGGAGCGTTGGTGAACAGATAGCAAAGCACATGTGACGGCTTTTCCATACCCATGTTATGGGTTGCAGGTGCTGCGACGGGTCACGAGCCGGTCGGGATGTGGGTCACGCGACCGCCCATCTCGTCCTCCAGATAGATTTCGATTATCCGGCGGAACGAGGACTCGGCCGTGAACCCCGCGTTAAGGGCGCGGGTTGTGTGGAAATCGCGCGGCCATCCGGCCACGATGCGGGCGACCGTCGCGTCCGGTTCGCGGCGGATCAGCGCCACCGCCCGGTCACCCGCCACTTCGCGCAGGGCTGCGATCTGATCGGCGACGGTGGCCGACAGGCCGGGCATGGTCAGGCTGCGATTTGCGCCGAGCAGCGCTGTGTCCATCGTTGCTGCGTGCGCGATAAATCCCACGGCAGAGCGTGGACTGGCAAACCAGTGGCGCACATCGTCTGCGACCGGCAGGACGGCTGGTTTTCCGTTCAGCGGCTCGCGCAGGATGCCCGAGAAAAACGATGAAGCGGCCTTGTTGGGAAGGCCGGGGCGAATGCAGATCGTCGGAAATCGAATGCCTACGCCGTCAATGAACCCGCGCCGCGAATAATCGGCGAGCAGCAGTTCCCCGATTGCCTTTTGCGCGCCGTAAGACGTGAGCGGGGTCAAATGAAAATCGTCCGAAATGCGGTCGGGGAACGGCGCGCCGAAGACCGCCAGCGAAGATGCGTAGACCAGACGCGGCGTGTAGCCATCAACATGTCGGATCGCATCAAAGAGCGCGCGTGTGCCGTCAAGGTTGATGCGGTAACCCTTTTCCAGATCCACCTCTGCCTCGCCCGAGACAACGGCGGCGAGATGGACGATCACGTCCGGACGTTGTGCGATCAGCCGTTCTGCGGTGCCCGGTTCGGACAGATCGGCGGTCAATTGCGTGCGCTTGCCGCTGAAATTCGACGCGACGTCGGGGGATACCACATCGGCGAGGGTCATGGCGTCAACTTGGGTGGCGCCGATCTTGCCTGTTGCGGCAACGGCTTCGGCCAGCTTGCGGCCGATCATTCCGGCGGCTCCGACGATCAGGAGGTGCATGTCAGTCCTTTTTGGTCAGGATGCGGGCGACGGCGAAACCGTCAAGGTGCAGGGGGCCATCAAAGGCCAGGGTGAAATCCATAAAGTCGGGGGTTGCAGTGGCTTTGGCAAAATGTGCCGCATCAAGCACAGCGATGCGCGCATTCTTCGGGACGGTGACTGTCACAGGATCGGGGCCGGTGACGGCGATCCATATCTCGGTGCCCGCGTCTGTCGCGGCGGCAAGCCCGCAGAGCGGCCCGGCTGAAGGCATTCCAAGGTCGCGCATCACGGCCCCGCGCAATCGCGCCAGCCCGCGCAAGACGTGAAACACCGGGTAGACCCCGCCATGCGTGTCGAACCAGGGTTGCGGGTCGCCGGTCGGTGAGGCGACCGCGCCAAAGGGTCCGGTCGTTGAGCCGAGGGCGATGGCCATGGCCCCTCCGATTGCCAGATCCGCGAAGTATCCAAGCGCCCAGACAGCGCCCAGCAGACCGCGCTGACGCGGATCGTTCCGGTTCATCGCCTGACGGATGTTGCCCGGATTGTCCTTCGCGGCCACGCCATATGGGTTGTCCCGCACGCCGATGGCCGAAGGTCCGACCACCCATGGCTTGCCCCTTGCGATGCGGGCGACGGAAGCTGCGATGGCAGCATGCGCCTCTCTGGTTTCCATCACCGACAGGTCGTCGCCGGCATGAACAAGCGGCGACGTGGTGAAGGTCACAAGATCAAGGTGGGCCGTCGGGGGGGGTTTGCGGTTAAGTTCGGTGAAATAACTGAACATGCCCCCGCCTATGCGCGCGTTGGGAAAAGCGGCGCGTGTCGCGTCATAGAGCGCCGCCGCATTGGGTGCCGCAGGCCAGGTGGAGCCTGGGAGCGTGCATTTCAGATCGGATGCTGGAGACACCAGAACAGTGTCGAACGGGTCGCCCAGCGTCGTTGCAATGTCGCCCAGACCGGCTATTTCTGCCACAGCGCCCGCATCATCGGCGGCCTCGATCACCGCCTCAAGCCACGGCGCCGCATCAAGGCTGCGCGCAATGTCGACCATCGCTTCAAGGGTTTTGCGATCGTGACCTGCGCGGGGATCGTGGTGCAGGACAAGATAGGCTGGTGCAAGCTTGCGCAAAACCTCCACCGCGTCCTGCGTGCCGGCGATATCCTCTGGTTGCAGACCAAGGCCTAGCGGCGGTACGGGGCCAAGTGTCTTGCCTGGGAACAGGGTTACATCGCCTGCCGCGTCGGGGACATTGCCATGGCCGGTCATCGTCACCGTCACGGTCTGATCCACGCCTGCACCGGGTGCAATCCGATAGGGCCAGATTAGGGCCAGCGGGCGGACATAGGTTTTATACGAGGCGTCGGTCCAGTTGCGCTGATCCTCCATCTCATAGGTATCACCTTCCATCAGCGTCTTGACCGTCGCCCCGCCGGGTGTCGTGTGGGTCAGAACGCGCAGGTCCATCATCGGCTGCACCGGGTCGATGATCTCGGGGAATGTCGCTGCAACCTCTCGCCCGTCGGTGTGGCGGATCGTAACGGGTGCGCCAGCAACGCCGTTGATCGGGTGCAGCACCACAAAGCCGGTACGGTTTGTCTCCCACCCGGTCTCTGTGGTGCCGGTGCCCCGGAACGTCAGCACGCCATCAGCGCGACCTTCAATCCGCACGTGATAGGTATAGCGTTGCGCATCGCCCGCCAACGCGCTGTATGTGATATGAAAAGCATCCTCGGCTTGGGTAATCTTCAACTCCGAGATTTCAGGCGCATAGGTGCCCCAGTCGCGGTCGCGCAGGACAAAGGAAACGGCGCGCAGCACTTCCTCTCCGTGCCAGCGGATGTGGCGCAGGTTCCCCGCCTCGAGCGTGGCGGACAGCGGCCCGGCGCGCAGTCCGTGCGACGCCGGGATTGCCTCGTCGGTGCCATAAAGTGCGATGTTGCGTGCAGGCTCGGTCATGTTTGCCTCACTACCGGCGCGCCGCGCGCCAGTTGACCAGACGTTCGGCCAGCAGCGCCAGAATGATGATCGTGCCGATGGCGGTGCCCTGCCAGAAGGGGGATACGCCCATCAGGTTTAGCCCGTTACGGATCATCACCATGATCAGCACCCCCAAAAGCGTGCCCACGATGCTGCCCCGCCCGCCAAAAAGGCTGGCACCGCCGATGACGACGGCGGCGATGGCGTCAAGTTCAAGCCCGTTGCCTGCCATCGGGTCAGCAGACATCACTTGCGCAAGGCTGAACGTCACGGCAACAGCGGCCAGCGCGCCAGAGATGACATAGGGCAGGATGGAGTAAAACATTGTTGAGAGGCCAGCGGCCTGCGCCGCCTCCATGTTGGACCCGACGGCGTAGATCGTGCGGCCACCCTTTGTGTAGGTCAGATAAGCCCATGCAAGAATGTAAAGCGCGATCAGGAACAGCACATTTGCGGGGATGCCGAGGAACGTCGAGTAGACGATCGCGTCCAGATCGGGTGGCAGGCCGGAAATGCTGCGCTGGCCGGAAAAAATGAAGGACAGGCTGCGTGCGATGGCCATGATGCCCAGCGTGACGACAAAAGGCGCAAGCCCGAAGGCCGCAACGAGCACCCCCGACAACAGCCCGATTGTCGCCCCCGCTGCGATGGCAAGCGGGATGGCGAGTGGGATCGGCATGATCTGCAACGACTGGGCCAGAACGATCCCGGTCAGCCCGAACACTGCGCCCACCGACAGGTCGATGCCGCCGGTCAGGATCACAAAGGTCATTCCCACGGCAACGATGCCGATGACGACAGACTGGTCGAGGATGTTGAAAATATTCCGTTCAGTCAGGAAAAACGGCGACGACAGTGACAGCAGGATGCCAAGGATCAGGGCAAGGCAGAACATGCGGAACTCAAGGCTGCGGAGGATCCCTATCAACGGGTTGGCGCGGGTGGGTGCGGTGCTGTCGGTCATGTGGCATTCTCTTGCGCGCGTGTCAGGGCGGCGACCTCTGACCGGATCGTATCGGCCATCGGCAACGGGGTGTCGGCGTTAAAGGTCAGGCCGATCCACCCAAGGTCATGTCCGCGCCGATCGGTCATTTGCGTCAAAAGCGTATGGCGCGTTTCATCTTCGGCATAGGCCGCACCGCGGGTGCGGATGGCCGTCGGGATCGAGGTTTCATGCGCCAAAGCGGCTATCCCCGGGCGCAGACCAGACAGGGGCGGGCCGGACTGCGCGAGGCAGATCGTCTCTTCGCCGTCGATTAGCGTCCAGGTCGCGTCGCAACCGTGTTCATCCGCCAGCCTGCGCAACAAAGCCTGGTTGCGCAGGGTCGAGGTGCGCGGCGCTGCCAGTAATGTCAGCTTTTCTTCCGTAAGGCGTGCCGCGGGCAGGTCGGCGATGGTCACGCCGTCAGAGACCACGACGATCCGTTCGGCAAGCCCGAGCAGTTCTTCGAAGTCGGACGAAATGACGATAACGGCAAGTCCCGCGTCGGCGGCATCCTGCAACAGACGATAGATCGAAGCGCGGGTGCCGATGTCGACGCCCTTTGTCGGCTCGTCCAGGATGAGGATGTCGGGGTCGGTCAGCAGCCAGCGGGCAATGATGATCTTTTGCTGCATGCCGCCGGAATATGCCATCATGCTGGTGTCCAGCCTGTCGGCGGGCAGGCCAAGACCCGCGACCAGCGCCGCCACCTTTTCCGCCCGACGCCCATAGCCGTGGCCAAAGCTTCGGTGCTTGCCCATGACGGCCAGCATCAGGTTTTCGCGCACCGAAAGGTCGGGGACAATGCTCTGGGCGCGCCGGTCTTCGGCCACAAAACCCAGGCCCGCATGCACCGCATCTGCCGGACGACGCAGCGGAACAGCCTTGCCCCGTACCTGGATCACGCCTGACTGGCGTGGACGCAAACCCCAGATCGCCTCCATCGCCTCGGACCGCCCGGCACCGACCAGACCGCCGAGGCCAAGGATTTCACCCGCACGCACCGAGAACGACATGTCACGCACATGTGGCAGCGCGCGCAGGTTGCGGACTTCAAACACGGTCTCGCCGATATCAGCGGCGGTCACGGTGCGGGGGCGGTGGATCGTGCCGATGTCGCGACCCACCATCGCATGAATGATGTCGCCCTGCGTCAGCGTTCCCGTCGCCACATCCTCGATGATGGTGTTGCCTTCGCGAAGGATGGTGACACGGTCAGTGATCGCGAAAACTTCCTCCAGCCGATGCGACACGAAGGCCAGCGCGCGGCCGTCATCCTTGAGCCGGGTCATGATGTCGAAAAGCCGGTCCACTTCGGTGGACGACAGCGAGGCGGTCGGCTCGTCGAAAATCACCAGCCGGGCGTCCAGCGCCAGCGCCTTGGCGATCTCGACCAATTGGCGCTGTGCGGCCGACAGAACGCGCACTTCGGCATCGAGGGGCAGGACATGCTCGTGACCGAGGCCGCGCAATAGTTCCGACGCCCGCAACCGAAGCTTGGCGAAGGACAGCCTTCCAGGGGTGGCCAGATGGGGAAGGAAGATATTCTCCAGCACCGACAGGTCAGGGGCTAGTGACGTTTCCTGTGCGACGAGCGCGATGCCTCGGCCAAGCGCATCACGGGCCGACCCCAGGGTCAGCGGCGTGCCGCCAAACATGATTTCCCCGCCCGTGGGCGCGATATGGCCCGACACGATACGCGACAGGGTTGACTTTCCCGCACCATTTGCCCCCAGCAGCCCGACGACCTCGCCGGGGCGCAACGTTAGGTCGGCAGAGTTCAGCGCTCGGGTGCTGCCGAAAGATTTCGACACTTTGCGCGCAGTCATCAGTGGATCGGCGCGGGACGACTGTTGGTCAAAGCCTTGCATGGTGATGCCGGTAAGCCGGGGCGGAGCCTCCGCCCCGGCGTCACCGGCTACTCCATTTCGTTGGCGAAAACGGTTTCCTTGATCGTTGGCAACATCTCTTCAATGTTGGTCGATGTGACGATCAGGATCGGAACGGTGATCTCTTTTTCCGGAGTGCCGCCGTTCAGATGCTCTACCATCGCCCGGGCGGATTCAGCGCCCATCAGATACGGCTGCTGCATGCCCGATACGACCAGTTCGCCAGATTGCAACAGGGGCACGAAATCCGGGATGCCATCAAATGCCGCAACCAGAACCTGGCCGTCCAAGCGTGCGGCCTTGATCGCGCGAAGTGCGCCCAGCGTCGGACCGTCCGTCTGAACGAACATCGCCCCCATGCCGGGATTGGCGGTGATCATGTCCTGCGTGAACTTGAACGTCTCGTCCGCCGTGTACGCCTGCATCTGCTGAAGACCGGCGTCGCCGTTGATCCCCGCCGCGTCGAGCGCGTCTTTGAAGCCTTTGGTCCGCGCTTGACCATTCAGACGCGCCTGGCTGATGCCGACGATCCCGACGGTGGCGTCGGTCTTGTCTGCCGCCTGCATGGCTTCGGCCAAGGCTTTGCCGACGCCGTTGGCACCTTCATAATTGTTGGACCCGATCACAGACACAAATTCGCCCGAGTCCGTGCCGATGTCTGCAATCACCACAGGAATGCCCGCGCTCTTTGCAAGTTGCAGCACTGCGGGGGCCGTGGACGAATCGGTGGGCGATAGAACGATGCCAACGACACCGCGGGCAATCGCGTCTTGCGCATTCTGCAGCTGCGTCTGCGGATCGTTGGTCGAGTCCAGTGCGGAAAAGCCGTAACCCTCACTTTCGGCCACGGATTTCACGCCCTCCGAGACGTAGCGCCAGAACGCAAGGTCCAAACCGGGCGTTATGTAAACCAAGTCGCCCTTTTCCTGGGCGAGGGCCGGGGCGGAGAAGCCCAGTGCCGCTATCAAAGCGAGTGCGGTCGTGTTCGTGAATGTCCTGCGTATCATCATGTTCTCGTTTCCTCCCAAAAATGCAAACCTTTTTTCCCGCGAGCCGGGGGGCTTCGTTTTTTGACTGACGCACTCCCCATCAAGCAGTCGCTACTGGTCTATATTTTAGGCCAATTTATGGGGCTGTCAATGACCTTGCATGCCCACGGCGCATCTTTTCTGTCTGTCTCGCTTCTGCTAGGCAACTTATAGGGGAGTTGGTCA
>Ga0105048_10017125_pt1 | contig 11179 bp, 9 predicted proteins | sample MAT05_FD_78382 | JGI IMG/M metagenome (GOLD analysis project Ga0105048, IMG submission 78382) | Freshwater microbial communities from Lake Fryxell liftoff mats and glacier meltwater in Antarctica - MAT-05 | ecosystem: Environmental > Aquatic > Freshwater > Ice > Liftoff microbial mat | place...
TGCGAGGGCAGCTTCGTGGGAGAGTACGCCACTGCCAACCTCCTTTTTCTCCTGTGCGATGTCCTGCCTTTTCTGCGCCATCGCCTTCTTCCTCTCTTTTGTCCTTACGCTTGGCTCGTGCTAAAAATCATAAATGCGTTACACTAGCGACCTTCGGGTCGCTTTTTGTTTTTAATCTATCTCATGAATATTCTTGTTATCGACATTGGCAGTTCGTCAGTTCGTGCGTTGCTTTTTGACTCCGAATTACGTTTAATTCCCGACGCACACGCGGCAATTGCCTATCAACTTGACACTACTCAACTGGGTCAGGCGACGCTCGATCCGCTTAGTCTACGATCAGCGGTTGAACGTATCATCGACACTGTCTTACAGCATCCACAAGCACGAAATATTGGCGCGGTGGCGATGGCGACACTTGTTGGAAATCTCATGGGCGTGGATATTCGTGGGTTGCCGACAACCCCGATCTTTTCTTATGCTGATACACGGTGTATCGATTCGCTCCCTCAATTACGTGTCCAAGTTGACCCACAGATTGCTCACCAACGCACAGGGTGTCCTATACATACGGCATATCATCCGGCGAAATTAGCATGGATACGTGAGATACAGCCTGAAATTTGGAAAAAAACCATACAATGGATCGATTTTGCGTCGTATTTGTATTGGTCGTGGTTTAACGTTACTACGTGCAGCTATTCGGTCGCGTCATGGTCAGGATTACTAAATCGTCATAGTCTGACGTGGGATGAGCCGTGGTTGCAAACTTTGGGACTGTCAGCGCATCAATTACCTGTGCTGAATGATTACGACACGCGGCTAATCAGTTTGACAAAACAATACGCAGAGCGTTGGAGTGTGCTTAAAAATATCCCATTTTTTCTTGCCGTAGGCGATGGCGCGGCGGCGAATGTCGGATCAGGCTGTATCGATTCGAATAAAGTCGCGCTCACGCTGGGGACGACAGGTGCCATCCGTACTGCCTTTCATGGGCATCCGCCTGCGTTATCTCCGGCGATATGGAATTATCGCATTGATAAAACGATACAGTTGATCGGCGGTGCGACCAGTGAAGGCGGCAATATTGCGGCATGGTTACGCCAACTCTTTAATATCGATGATGTTACAATTGAATATATCTTGCAATCCAGTGAACCAGATTCTCACGGTCTCACCGTACTACCTATGCTCATCGGCGAACGTAGCCCGGGTTGGCACGCTGATGCGCTCGGCTTTATCGATGGACTTCGCCTCAGTACCTCGTCTGCGCACATTGTACAGGCTTTCTTGGAGGCGGTCGCGCTTCGGTTGGCAGTCATTTTTGAGCAACTGCAACCATATATCGCCCATGATGCGATCGTGATCGGTGGTGGAGGTGCAATTATTGGTAGCCCAGCATGGACGCAAATCATCGCAGATGCCCTCGATCGTCCGATCCATGTCGCTGACGAACTTGAAGTTACTGCACGTGGAGCCGCTATGCTCGTGCTCAAATCGATACGTTCAATCAAACTTAGCGACTACTCACCAACGATTAAGACGATTATTCAGCCTCGCGCTGATGTCGTTACTCGATTAACTGCCGCTCGTAAGCGACAATCGGCATTATATACACGGCATTATTCGCAACTGGACTTGTGAAAATTGCATAAGCGCTGCGCTGAAACAGGCTGAGCAGCAAACGAAACGACCGAGCGAACTGCGGCGGATGTAGGCGGTTCGTTTGTATGGCAGTGGCATGGATACAGCGCAGATCAGCGACATTACGAGCATGAGCGAGCGAAGTATGCAGCGGATGGCAGCACGCTTTCGAGACCAAGGGATTGACGGGCTGCATGACCAGCGGTGTGGGTAGCTGCCAGCCTGCGGCGGAAACCTGTCGCGGCATGCCGAGCAACCGCTGAGGACTCAGGCGGGGTGTTCCATTCGTGAGGACGCTCGTCCCCACCTTCACGACAAGGCGGGCATGTGGGCGCTAAGTAAAAGCAAAAAGAAGGCTCAGAAAAAGCTTGGCGGGCGTTGGCGGAATGTATGCCTCAACCTTTCAATCCCCCTAATCAATCAATCAGTAGGGAGTTGTTTGAAGTGCAGTTGGCGGTTTCAACGCCTGAACTTTCTTTTTGGATATATTTATGACTTTCGGATCTGTGTATCAAAAGCATTCGAAGGCAGGGCTATTGCATCAGAATTTCATTGGCATAAGGATGGGCTATCAAGTCTGTAAGGATGAGGCTTTTAACTCTTTGTGTCCTGCCATGTCCATTTTGATGCGATTGCACTGATTCGAAGGTCAATTGGATTTACCCGCCAAAGCAGAGGTTATTCGGGCAACGAAAGCCGTGTGCGCACCAATTGCCTGAGCGAAGAACAGTTCAATTTACAGGAGAATATAACGGTTTGGTCATAATTCAATAGAATCAGTTTCCTCCGTGCTATACTTTTTCGTATTGAACAATTTTCGTGAGGACATGCTTCATGACTTTCCAACTGCGCCACATCCCACTCATTATAATGTTGAGTATCGGCACGGTTTCAATGGCGCGCGCCCAAACAGCATTTCCAAACGCCTTAAATTCGCCGCAAGCGATCATTGACGATATGACGTTACCGCATGAGGGTATTCCGCATGGCGTTCCAGAAAGCTATGACTGGTCGCGCAACCCTCGTATGGGGAATGGAAATAATATGGGCGACTTCACTGCCTCCATCCCCTGGGGGCAGGTGTATGAGGCCGCCAGCGGAAATACAGCCACGAACACACGGGTCGAGTTGCGCGATATGGAGGCCTATGTGTTGAGCGTGGCGAGTGGGCGATGGGAGATGATCCAGTTCGATAGGCTCGTTCAGGGCGAAGCATACCGAGAAGACTTCGCTGACGATGAAAGCATCGAAGCGGATACTCGCCCTGAACCAACCGGTACGCTCTCGGTGACAGCGGGCAATGGCTACAATTTCCATTTCTGGCCTAGTTCAGGGCGAGTTTTGCTCGATGCAGACGACGTGGGCGGCATTTTCACGACGGTCCAGGCGCGTCTAATCCTAGACGATCCGAACGGAATCGATGATCGTGGGCGGGCGCGCTACTTGCTAAGTGTGGGTGCAGATTACTGGGAAAACCTTGATATTGAGTGGCAATCGTACGGTGCCAACGCAGATGTGGCTATCGGACGCTTTCGTTATGTGATGAACGAATGGGATTCGTTCAATATGACGACCTTGCCGTCAGATGTATTGGCCCCGAACCCGCCGCCATTGCGCTAAGGCATTCATTCCTCATCAACTAATGGGTTTTGGATTTAAAGGTGTCGGTTATATAATCGATGCCATGAAAACACGAAGCTTCACGTTAACTGAGATCGAAATCGCTGCGCTGAAACAAGCAGAGCAGCAAACGAAACGACCGAGCGAACTGCGGCGGGGTAGGGGACTAGTCGGCATCCAACTCATCGAACACGCGCTGAATTTCCAACGTGAAGCCTGGCAGCAGCGTGCCACCCTCCAGCGTATCTTTGAGCGACAACGTTTGTACCGTTTGATTTGGTGTGTAGACCTCGACCCATTTTTCGACCGGGTCGACCAGCCACACGATTGTCCCAACGGCTAGATAATTAGCGACCTTGACACGAATATCACGCGGGTTGTCGGTAGGGGAAATGACTTCAACCGCCAGATTGGGCGCAATCGGTACCCAACCCTGATTAGCGAGCTTCGTCAACTTTTGCTCTGAGATATACGATACGTCGGGCATGTAGCGCTCTGTCCCCACCATATAACCGCCGTCCGCACCCCGTATGCGCCCCAACTTGTTGGCATACACGAAATTTCCGAGATGACGCGCCAAAATCATGGCGATTTCTGACGAAATATCATCGGATGTCGCCTCGATCAGACTCCCGGCACTGTATTCCAGCCGCCGGTTCCGGTTTTCGGGCAGATCGGCGATCATCTCGAACTCGCGGACGCTGACCGCTGTCCCTATTTGCGGCGTAATCTGGATCGTCATCTTTCACCGCGATTTGATGTATTGTGATTATTTTACTGTGTCAGTTGAGATAGTGCATACTCCATCGGGATACGTTCCTGTTCGAGCCGTAAATTGCGCTGCGCCAACGTCATGAAGAGCGTGTGTTCTTCGGGGGTAAGTCCAAGCAATGGGGCAGGGGTGAGAGGTGTTCCGGGAACGGAAAAATGTGCGAACGTCTCATAAGTCACTTGATCCATAAGGGCTGATAAAACCGTTGCACCAGGCAGCACTGACCGTAGACGGGCGAGAATTTGAAATCCCTGTGCGTCAAGGTCGCCCCAATAAATGAGAGAGCATCTGGGGAGCCATGCAATCGCCGCTAGCGCGTCCACCGCAAACCCTTGTCCCCAGACAGCGAAGGTGTTGGGTAAATTGGGCAGTGTTAAAAAAGTCGCTTTATTCTCGATGATTAATCCACGCTCGCCGCTGAGATTAAGCGCGTTCCAATCCGGCGCGGGCAATGTGACATCTGTCCAGGCAATCCCGCACCGACGCGCAAGCTGATCATCCAGAAAACGCATCCGTACAGGCGGTGCTTCCTCGCGCACGCCCAATCGGTCGGAGAGGCGCATCGGCGCACGGGAGCGCTCGGCAGGCTCTGAGGAACCTGCGTCCGTTGGTATCAACAACTCAAGCAGTTCCGCGAGAATGCGTTGATGCGTCTCGATGAATTTGGTGTGCACATGGATGGGCAGTTCACGCAGCGAACGCCCATGTATTATGTCTGGATGCGCAAGGACAAAGGTACAAACGTCGATGAGTGATTGCCACTTGCCAGCATAATCGATGACCCGCTGAGGCTGTGCGCTCAACCAAATTTCCAGTTGGGGCAAACGTGCACGAATGAGGCTAACATCATTCGTGAAATGATTGAATTCGCCGCCTTTGCCAATGGCACGCAAGTATTCCTGAAGCGTTTCCACCACGACCGCACGCGGCACCGTCTGTTTGCCCCAACGCCGAGAAATATTTTCTTCAGACTGCACATGGTAGCCGCCATTACGCGCGCCTTCATGCAATCGCTTTGCCGCCGCCAGCAGGGTAGGGAGGTCAGAGGGGGACGTACCCACCGAAAGTGCAAGCGGGAACATATTTTCGCCGCGTACCCATGCGCTTAGAACTTTCGTGTAATGACGCAGTAGTTTTTTATACACCTCATCCGGCGTGAGCATCGGCAAGGCTAATCCGCCGCTGTGCCGCGATTGGGCAGGGCAGTCAGGCGGGCATAATCTACCTTGCGCGCCCGATATTCCTCAACTGTCAGATTCAGAACACGAGACTCCGAACCTTCGTCATTATTCACGACGAGATGATACGCCCGCGCGTAAGGTTCAACCACCTGAATTTTATCCATCGGCGTAACGACCAATAGTTGTAATCCCAATTCGGTGAACAAATCCATCGCGTAGCGCGCATTGCTATCGTCCACCTTACTGAACGCCTCATCGATGACGACGAAACGGAACGTATTCACCGTCGTACCATCATCTGTGCCATATTGGTAAGCGAGGGCGGAAGCCAATACGGTATATGCCAATTTTGCCTTTTGCCCACCGGACATACCTGATGAGTCATTGTGATAGCGTTTCTGGCTATTGTCCGCGCGCCAACGTTCGACAGCGGCAAAATCCAGCCAGTTGCGGACATCGGTCACTTTTTTCGTCCATCGTTCTTCCGTCTCGAACTTACGAATGAGCGATTGAATCCGCTCAAACGCGCGTTCATTGGCATCTGGTGTATCCAGCCCGGCATTCTCGGTGGTCGCCCTCAATTCGGCACGGAAATCGCTTACCTCCCGATCGATAGTGGAATTGGCTTCCAACTCCACATAGACGGCGGGTTCATAAGGGATACGGACGAGCGAGGTATTCAGCCGTGCTATCATGTCGCGGTGATCATCTGTCTGACGTTCCAACCCCACGCGAAAAACAAGAATGTTGTCGATCATCTTCTTGTCGAGCAGTTCCTTGAATTTGGCGCGATATGACGGCAGTTGATCGTGTTCGATACGCCCCAAAAGTTCGATCAATCCCGGTACTGCGCCCAGACCGCTGCCGATACTTTCGGTATCAGCGCGAAACTCGTTACGAAAGTTGGCAATTTGTTCGACCAATGCTTGTTCTATCCGATTGCGTTGATTTTGATACGTTTGCGCGCGATTGCGGAAGAAGTCCTGCACACGGTCGCGTACCACCTGAAGATTATCGAGCATCAGTCCATCGGGATATAACCGCACAACTTCGGCACCAATGATTTGGGCTTCATTTTGCCAGTTTTCAGGCGGGTTGGCTAGCAACGTGTGTTCCGCATCCCGTTGGTCATTCTCGTAGCGTTTAAGCGTATCTTGTGCTGTCCCGATGATCATTTTCAATTGATAAAGCGTGTCTTGTAGCCCTTTAACTGCTATGTTCATCGCATCGAGTTGTTCTTTCAATTTTTGCAGCGTTTGCGAACTCTGTTCCAATTGGCGTTGGTCTACCAATTTAAGTTCAATTTGTGATTGGATGCTGCGCCAGTCGAGGTCGGCATAGTCGACAAATGTGAGCAGGGAATCAAGATCGCGTTGACGTTGTGCCAAGTCTTTCTGCTCTTTTTCAAAACGGCCTCCTTCTCGCTTTAATTGGCGAATTTCTACGTTCAGTGCGCCCAGTTGTGTCTCAAGAGCCGCAATCTTCGCCTTATTGTCCCAGCCGAGAACAAAGTTTGAGCGATCATGAATAGAACGACGATCATCCTTTTCGTGACGATTTGAGTCGTGTCTGATTTGCCCGGCAACGGTAATTGCGCGTTCCTGCTGGCGAAAATCTTCGATTGTCTCGCAGCAGACATAATTAAAACGCCTGCCGATTTCGGTTTGCAGCCATACTCCAAAGGTCGTTTCCGGCTTGAATTCCAGCTTTCGGTACACAGCCTGTTGTGCCATGCGCGCGGAATTGAAGGGTGGAATATTTTCCTCAATCCGTTGATAGACTAACTTCGTGCCAAGATTATTTTTATTGACCCATTGGCTGATACGTTTGTAATGTGCTTCGGGAACAAGTAAATTCAGGGCGAAACCATGCAGAAGACGTTCCAACGCGCCCTCCCAATCTGCCTCTTGTTCGCGCACGCGCACCAATTCGCCCGCAAATGGCAGTTCATCAACAGCGATATCCAGCGATTTACTTAGTAGTTCGCGAACCCTGATAGGCTCGCCTACAATCGGTGAACGGCGCTGTTTAAGCGATGCAACATCTTCTTCCAAGCCTTTTAAACGTTCCGTTTTAGGTTGTAACTGAGCGACCACGCCATATGCGCCGCGTCGGGCATCCTCAATACGAGGAGCGAGCGTTGCCAGCTCTGTTTCCGCACTCGTGCGCATCGTATAAAAATCAGAGGCTTTCAACGCTTGTAATCGAGGCAGTCCAAGCGTTTCAATCGCAGTTTCATAACGCCGTGCCTGTGTGCGCCTCCTCTCCTGGTCGTTTTTCAGCGTCTCTACTTCGTTACGCAATCGGAGCAGTGTTCGTCCGACTTCATCGTTGTCCAATTCGGACTTGAGCTGGTCACGCTGCGCTTCATGAGTCGTTTTTGTCCGTTCTGTCTCGTCAAATTGCGCTTTATGTTCCGCCAGACGCGCCTTCTCTATCTCAATCGCGGTGAAGAGTAAGTCCCAGCGCCGCCAGGCGATGTAGACAGGTAAGAGCGTTTCAGCCTGCCGCGCATCGTGAATCTGCTGACCCCATTCTTCATGTTGTGCGTCTTGTTTTTGAATGGGAAGCAATAAGCTTTGCTGGCGTTCTGCGCGCACAATCGCCTCGTGCGCCTTGGTCAAATTATCGTAATTTTTACGGAGTTGAAGAATGGAGTCTTCGACGTTTGCGCGTTCCAGCATGTGATTGCGAATAAATTGATTGAGACTGCCCACTTCTTTCAACGACACCGTTTGATTGAACAAATCGAGCGCCTTTTCAGACGAGAGATGCAGCAACCGCCGGAAAGCGGCGCTGTACTCGTTGAATTGATCCATCCACTCCGCATCGAATGTGCGTAAACGTCGCTTGAGCGCCGTCACCGTTTCAAAACCTGTAAAATGCTCGGCGATGCTCATCTCGCGTTTTGCCACGACAAAGAATTTCGACGCTCCACCCTGGGTGAACACCTGGGCGAGCGAGACATACTCCGGCTTTGCGCCCGGACTGTGAAACACCGCCAGCAGGATACTGTGGCTATTCTCGTCACGCAGGTATTGAGTTTGCGCCTCACCGCTGGCGTTTTGCAAGCGGCTGTATGCCCCCCGCACATAACTTTTTTCATTCCGCTCATCGCGCCCTTTGCCTGATGCCTGGTTATAGGTACGGTCGCGGGTGCGAACGAGCAGCGTCAGCAGCGCATCGACGACGGTGGATTTCCCCGATCCATTCGCGCCGGTGAGCAATGCCGTTTCACGCATTGGCGCGAGCGACCAGATGCGTTCGTGAAACGTTCCCCAGTTATATAATTCAAGTCGATGGAGCGCATAACCCCGCTGCACCGCATCCGTATTATCCTTCATTGTCATTTCCTTCTGTGGAAGCCGCATGTTGTACCAGCTGTGCGTGAAGCGTTTCTAACTCATCTGACGTAATTTTGGCTTTCAACACCGGGCGAACGACATAATCGGTAACGCTCTGCCCACGTTTGATCGGTTTGAGAAATCCGAAATCGACCACCTGGTTAATATCCCGATCCATCGCTTTCGCAGCCGCGCGGGCATCGTCACTTTTTGCATAAAATGGACGCATTTTATCCAGCAGTGCTTCGCGTGGAATGAGCAGGCGGCGACTATCCACATTCGTGGTGTCAAACTGATTCAGTTCTTCCCGAATCAAAACCAGTAAAAGCGTGACTGAATAACCGAGCTTCTGGCGGCGTGTGAGGCGGGGTAGGGCAAGCGCCGCACCCTTTTCATCTTGCAAATCAGGTTGCCACAAAAAAGCATAGCCATTCGTTTCATTCACATACAATGCCAGTCCCATCTGTGCAAAATAACTTTCGATGGGTGTGCGGTAACTGAGAACGAGATTCCAAATCTCATCCTCAACATCGATGACTCCCTGCAAAAGATGAATCAGGGCAGGGGCATAAGGGGCAACCTGACTTCTACCTAGCAGCGTTTCATTGACTTCAAATGGGTTTTGATCGGACATCTTTAAAATCCTCGACGGCGAAAACGCACACGCGGCATACGGACATTGGCGGTATGTTCGACATTAGGACGGTCATCTTCGTTGGAGGACGCATCCTTCACCAGCGATACCATCACTTGGTCATTGAAATCCAAATCGATTTCATGGACTGCACCCGCTGCCGCCATTTGCAGATAAGCGAGCAGTTCTGCAATGCCTTTTTGCGCCGGGTAAAATGCGAGAATTTCCGGTAATGTGACGGTATCACGGGTTTCCAGCATCCGCTCAACATGCCCACGTAATAGTTCATGGTCAACGTAAAACTGCTGATACAGCGCATCAATCAAGCCAGAATCGTCCTGTGAGTCTGCGTCTCCTGCAAGCGGTACGCGCGCATCAAGGCGTGTTTCCAAAGCTGGAGACCATACCCGACGATCCATCGCCAAACGTAAGTCCGGGTCAAGTTCTAATGTAAGCAGCACGCCATCGGGAGGGTGCGCGGCATGTTGAAGCGCAAGCTGCTTGATTGCCGTGCATAAATAGCGCACCCGCTGGCTCTCTGCCACCACTTTTTCATCAAGCATTCGCCTCAGTTGTTCGGCTAACTGTTGATTTGATGCGACAACCTGCTGACCCGCATCGAGCAATCGTTTGGAGAGCGACGGTAAAATCGAGTCTGCGCGTAACTCGGCGGTCTCCTCGAGCGCGTGGGTGGTTCGGATAAGATTGGCAAATTCGTCCTTTTGCTCTGGATTGAGTAGAAACTGCCAAAACGCCCGAAAGCTTCGCCCCTCGTCCGATTGCTCGAGTGCCTCATCTGCATCCAGAATTTGTGCCACCAACCGACCCTTCTGCAAGTCCGGGTGCAGCGCCGCTTCTTGTATCGTCCGTGCGAGACTACGGAAACTCTGTTCGACTGCGGCAAAATCACTGATCAGGCGCAGCGCATTCTCGTTCGCTTGTAAAAAGCGCTCCCGAATCTGCGTGGCATTGAAGGGTGTCACCGCTTCTCCCGCTTCGATACGCCTGATTTCCGCCTCTATTTCTCCCTGCTGCTGCCGTAAATATGCTAAACGAACATCAGGATTGGTCGTGCTGTTGACAATAATCTCGCGCAATAAAGTGAAGATGCTGAGAAACCGTGACTCTGTGCCGACAAAGGGGCGTTGACGCAGTTCCTCTAACCAACGAATGACGCGCTCAGCATCAGGTGTCAGGCTAACCGTCCAGATATCATCTGCCCCCGCAAAAACACGCATTAAGTGCAGTTCCTTGATCCAGCGGTCAAGATATTCACGTGAGGGACGTGGGAAACTGTTTGGCGTTTCCATATTGAGACGCTCAAGCAACGTCTCCAGGCTTGCCACGAGATCATCATAGGGGACGTTGATACGGGAAGACTGCTTGAATTGTTGATAGAGAAAATACAAGATAAATGGCGCGTGCTGCTGTTGTAAGAGACGCAAGCTCGGCACATTCTCGAAATCAGCGCGAATTTGAGCGTAATCCATTGCAACCGTCACTCAATATTTGAATTGACATTATAACAAAATTTGGTAACTACTACGCCAATGTCACATTAGAAATCCGTTCGATGATTCCCCCCCGTAGAGACGCCAACGGGATGTCCGGTTTTGGGGATAACCCGACGGATGCGCCGTTGTCTCTCCCCTACGGTTGACATGTTTTTTAGAACGTCTGTATAATATGACATTGGCGTACTACTCAGGTGGGTATTTGAGGGGAGGGAATGAAAGGATTACCCGCGAAAGCGTCAGAAATAGAGCGCATTATATTGAGACCCTGTTTGCGGGCGGTGGATAGGAAACTACGGATAGCACAGAAAACCTGAGCGTCCGCAAAAGTGCGGAATGAACCGGAGACTTTCTGCTTGACTTTCATCATGCGCAGCGCTTGCTCGGCAAGATTGTTGTCAAAAGGGACGCGAAAGTCGTGCATAAAGGCGAGGGTTTCGGCACGGTACTGGTCGAGCCGTGCCAGTAAA